>ERZ772993.326-NODE-326-length-24161-cov-7.517050_pt1 | contig 24161 bp, 16 predicted proteins | sample MGYA00580670_ERZ772993 | MGnify/ENA primary metagenome ERZ772993 (study PRJEB29015, sample SAMEA2737936) | human oral metagenome | biome: human oral; feature: human-associated habitat; material: dental | place: China | collected 2136 ... | reverse complement strand
ACCTCCGGGTTATGAGCCCGGCGAGCTACCGAACTGCTCCACCCCGCGTCGGCCCTACCGAGTCTAGCGCACGGGCACGGGGGGCACAAACTGAACGCGGTGATGTGGGTCCTAGCAGCGCGCGGGCGCTGCTCCAGCGGGGCGCGGCCGCGGGTTCAGCGCGACGGGCACTGGCGCTCCCGTCACTCCTGGGGCCCTTGAGGGGTTCGCGGCGGGTACTGGCCGCCGCCCGGGGACTGGAAGCCCTGCGCGCCCCCCGGGTACTGGCCGTCACTGGGGGACTGGAAGCCCTGGCCCCCACCCGGGTGCTGGCCGAAGCCCTGAGCCGGCACAGGATAGGCGCCCTGCCCGGGCGGGGGGAACTGCCCGCCGGTGGAGCCGTAGGGCGCCATTGCGCCATGGGCCGGCACGGCGCCGCTGGGGCGTCCGTCGGGAACCGCCAGGCAGATCGCGCAGGCGATGCCGACCATGTTCAGCACCCACAGCACCATCGCCCGTATGAAGAAGTAGGCGTCCAGCTCAGCCGGCGGCGGGAGGAAAACCTGGTACCAGTCCCCTCCGAAGTAGACCTGGTTCAAAGGGGCGAGCAGCAACGCCACCACGAGGTAGGCGCCGACGAGCGCGTAACGGACGGCGCTACCGCGCCGCGCCAGGAAGACCGCCGCCAGAACGATCAAGACGGCCCTGAGGGCGACCCACAACCAGGTCGCCCAGTGGAGCAGCGTCGCGCCGAACAGGCTCAGATCCTCGAAGTTCCACGGGACGAACTGGTTGAGGAGCAGGCACGCCTCGACGACGAGGATCGTTCCCGCGCACGCGCGCGCACGGGGCGAGGCGAACGCGCCCGGGCGGGCGCCCTGCTGGACGGACGCGCCCGGCGCCGCCAATCCGTACTGGTAGGGCGCGCCTTGGGGAGGGTCGAACTGGCGAGGCGCCCCTTGGGGAGGGGCGAACTGGTAGGGCGCCCCTTGGGGGACGGACGACTGCCGTGCCCCGCCGGAATTGAGATCCGCGGAGTACGGGCCTTGGGGAGCGGTCATAGTGCTCCTTCCACTGAGTTGAGGGTTCAGCACTTCATGTGCTCTGCACCATAGTAGCAAGCCGCTGCTGACTGAACCGCATTGCCCCGCCCCGTCGACGGCGGTGGCCCCCGCCTCGACTGGGCGGGGGCCACCGGGGGGCGGTGCTCTGCTCTAGGAGCCGGACTGCCCCCCGCCTGGAGCGGCGCTCGGGCTCGGAGTGGGCGCGCCCGCGGCGGCCTGGGCGGCCTCGGCGCGGTTCAGCGCGTCCTTCAAACGGTTCTGGGCCTCGCCGTAGGCGCTCCAATCGCCCCTGCTCATGGCCGACTCGGCGTCCCGCATCGCCGCGGAGGCGTCGGCGAGCGCCTGGGCCACCGTGGGCGTGCGGGGTTGCGCCGTGGAACCGGACTGGGCGCCGGACTGCGATCCGTCGCCGCCGCCCCCGCCGCCCGGCGACGGCCTCGTCGAGGACCCGTCGTCGGAGATCAGCTGCTTGAGCGACTCCTCCAACGTGGAGGCGAAGCCCACCTTGTCGCCGAAGGCGGTGAGCACCGAGCGGAGCACCGGGTACGAGGCGCTCCCCGTCCCCTGCACGTACACGGGCTGGACGTAGAGCAGGCCGCCGCCGACGGGCAGTGTGAGCAGGTTGCCCCTGATGACCGTCGAGTCGGCCTGGTTGAGCAGGTTGAGCTGCGTGGCGATCTTCTCGTCGGAGTCGTACTTGTTCTGCACCTGCCCGGGGCCTGGCACAGTGGTCGACGACGGCAGCGCCAGCAGCCTCAGTTTCCCGTAGCCCTCGCGCACCACGCCCGGCTGGGAGCCGGTCTCCGAATCGACTGCCAGGAAGCCGGCCATCGCCTCGCGCCGTCCCTCGCCGCCGCCTCCGGGCACGAACACGCTGGTGAGCGAGAACTCAGCGCTCTCCTGGCCCGGCATCTGCATGGTGAGGTAGTACGGCGGCTGCAGCGAAGTCGAGGCGGGCGCCTGCGAAGCGGCGGCCTGGGCCTGGGCCTGGGAGGCGCCGATCGTGGAGGTCTCCTCGGCCAGGCGCCACCTGTCGCCGCCCGCGTAGAAGCCGGCCGCGTCGGTCACGTGGTAGGTGGCCAGCAGGTTGCGCTGCACCTTGAACATGTCCTCCGGGTAGCGCAGGTGGCTCATGAGGTCGCCGGAGACGCTGGCGATGGGCTCTACCGACCCCGGGTAGATCTTCTCCCAGGTCTTGAGGATCGGGTCCTTGTCGTCCCAGCGGAACAGCCGCACGGAGCCGTCGTAGGCGTCGACGACGGCCTTGACGGAGTTGCGCATGTAGTTGATCTTGTTGGCCTGGACGTACTGCCCGACCTGCGTGGCCTGGGAGTCCACCGTCGCGTCGGACAGGGACTCGTGCTGCGAGTACGGGTACTGGTTGGTCGTCGTGTACGCGTCGACCACCCACACGAGGCGCTTGGGGGTCGAGGCGTCGTCGTCCATGTCGACCACCGCCGGGTAGGCGGACTGCTCGAGGGTCAGATAGGGGGCGACCTTGGCCACCCGCTGGAGGGGGTCGCGGTCGTAGAGGATCTGGGACGCCTCGTTGGTCTGCGAGGAGAAGAACAGGTCGGTGGAGCCGAACTTGATGGCGTAGAGGAGCTTGTTCCACACGTTGCCCACCGAGGGCCCGCCGTTGCCGGTGAAGGTCGTGGAGACCTGGCCGCCGACCGCGGTGTCATCCGGGTAGTCGAGCTCCTGGGGCTCGGATCCCTCGGGCGCTCCGACGATCGAGTAGTCGGGCGCGTTGGGGCTGAAGTAGACGCGCTCCTCGTAGTCGCCCATCTCGCCGACCGAGGGAACGGACTGCTCCCAGTAGGAGGGCAGGCCGTCGCTGGTGAGCTGGTTGCCGTAGGCCGCGATCGCCCCGTACCCGTGGGTGTACACGGTGTGCTGGTTCACCCAGGTCTGCTGCTCGGCGGACAGGCCCGCCAGGTTGAGCTCGCGCACGGAGACCACGGTGTCGCGGCGCTCGCCGCCCACGTTGTAGCGGTCGACCTTCATCCCCGAGTTGAAGCCGTAGTACAGGCGGGACTGCTGCAGCTGCTGGACGGTCTTGGTGATGACCTTCGGGTCGAGCAGGCGCACCTGGCCGGTGAGGGCGTCGTTGTCGAACTGCCCCGCCGAGGCGGTCGTCGCCGCGTCGTAGTTGGTCTGGTAGTCCACGTCGTCCAGGCCGTACGCCTCCAGAGTCGCGTCGATGTTGCGCTGGATGTAGGGGGCCTCCAGGGTCCGCTGGTTGGGGCGCACCCGGAACTGCTGGATGAGGGCGGGGTAGGCCATCCCCAGGACCAGGGCGGCCACGACGGTCACCGCGATGCCCGACCCGGGCAGGCGCCACGTCCCGCGGTAGGCGGCGACCACGAAGAGGACGGCGACCAGCACGGAGATCACCGCCAGGATCGAGTGCGCGGGCAGCGTCGCGTTGATGTCGGAGTACATGGCCCCGTCGATGTTCATGCTGGAGTTCGTGCTGGTGAGCAGCTCGTAGCGGCCCAGCCAGTAGTTCGCGCCGATCAGCAGGGAGACGGCGGCGGCCAGCATGCCCGTCTGCAGGCGGGCGGGCTTGGAGGCGTGGGGGCGGGGGGCCAGTCGGACGGTGCCGTACAGGTAGGAGACGACCAGGCTGGCCACCAGGCAGATCACGGCGGCGCTCATCAGGAAGGACACCAGGACCTTCAGGGCCGGCAGGGTGAAGACGAAGAAGGAGATGTCGAGGCCGAACTCGGGGTCGACGCGGTCGAAGGACGAGCCGTTGACGAACTGCAGGAGGGTCTGCCAGTTAGCGGCCATGCGCGCCCCGGCGGTGAAGCCGAAGAACAGGGCGACGCCCCAGAACGCGAGTTTGCGGACCGGCGCGAGCGCCTTCTGGTAGGCGCGCAGCGACGCGGCGGCCTCCCCCCGCGTCGACGCCTCGCGGTGCTTGTAGGCGTGGGCCATCGACAGGTAAACAACGGCCGTCATCGCGCCGAAGCCCACCAGGAACAGCCCGATGTGGGCGCCCCACTGGGTGAGGAGCACCCGCGTCGCGCGCATCTGGTTGAACCACAGGACCTCGGTCCACACGATCGAGGAGGCGTAGACGATGCCCGCGATTGCGGCGAGGGCGGCGATGGTGATCCCGAGGGGCCCGACCCTGGGCGCGGACCCCCGCGAGGAGGGGCGGCGCTGGGGCCGGCCGCCTTGGGCGAAGGGGAAGGAGCTCACGGCGTTGTCCTCTCTGTCGACGTGCAGCTCCGCCCAGTCTAGCGGTGCCGGGCAGTCGGGACGGCGGCGGGAGTTACGCTGTCCGTGAGACGATGGGTGCATGAACGGATCCATGACCCCGACGGCCCCCGAGGTCGCGCTGGCCAACGTAGTGGTCGACATCGAGAGGGGCGCCGCCCGCGCGGGCTGGGACCAGGCCCCCACGCTGTACGCGCTGGTCCCCACGGCGCGGCTGCTGGGCGACCCCCTGCTGCCCGACGAGGTGGCCGCCCACCTGCGGTCGGGCTGGGACGGCAGCGACGACCACCTGTCTGCGGTCGTCCAGGAGGACATGGCCGACGACGACCTCGAGGCGGTGCTGGGGCACTTGGCGTGGCCGCCCGAGGTCGCGGGGGCCGCGCTGACCGTCGAGCGCGTCGTCGTCCCCCCGGAGGTGGAGGCCCAGGCGCCCGAGGATCCGGAGGCCGCGATCGAGTTCGTGTCCAACCACCCCTCCCGCACGGAGGTGCGCCTGGCCGTCGGCGTCCTGCGCAGCGGGGAGTCGTGGTGCGCGCTGCGCATGCGCCCCTTCGACTCCGACGACAAGGTGGGCCAGGGGTCGGTGCTGGTCCCGGCCCTCGTCGATGCGCTGCGCGTCTCCTTGGAGCCGGACGAGGCACCGGCCTCGTAAACCGCGGGCCCGGAGCAGGCGCCAGCCTCGTATGACCGCTCAGCAGGGCCGCCCGTCTCACCACGTGGCCAAGTTCCCACGTGATGGGCGCCCGACGGGGTAGTCTAGGCGTATTCCAATTCTTTGACGATTTCTTGGGAGCGGCAATGAAGTTCGGTTTCGTCGGCACCGGGGCGATGGTGAGCGCCATCGTCCGGGGGGCGGCCGCGGCCGGATTCAACGCCTCCGACTTCGTTCTCTCGAACCGCACGCCCCAGGACGCGAAAGCCCTGGCCGACGAGGTGGGCGCCACGACCGCCCGCTCCAACGGCTCCCTGGCCCACCAGGTCGACGTCCTGGTGCTGGGCGTGAAGCCCGCCGTCCAGCCCGGGGTCATCGAGCAGATCGCCCACATCGTGCGCGAGCGCCCGGAGATGTGCGTCGTCTCGCTGGCCGCGGGGCGGACCCTGGACACGATCCTCGAGGACTTCGGCGCATGCGTGCCCCTGGTGCGCGTCATGCCCAACGTCGCGGCGCGGATCGGGCAGTCCATGAGCGCCCTGTGCTCCGTGGGGGCCACCGACGACCAGGTCGCCGCGGTGCGCCGACTGATGGACGCCGTGGGCCGCACCGTCGTCATCGACGAGAAACTGTTCCCCGTTTTCCAGTCCTTGGCCAGTTGCTCGCCCGCGTGGCTGTTCCAGGTCATCGACAGTCTGGCCCGTGCTGGAGTGAAGCACGGCCTCCCCAAGGACATCGCCGTGCGGGTCGTCGCACAGGCGATGGCGGGTTCGGCCTCCCTGGTGCTCGCAGCATCGGAGGAGGGGCGCGTGCCCGCCCAACTCATCGACCAGGTGTGCTCGCCCGGCGGCACGACAATCGCAGGATTGCTCGCCGCCGAGGAAGGTGGTTTGTCGGCTTCGCTGGTAGGCGCTGTCGACGCATCCATCCACGCCGATTCCCATCTCGGCTGACCCCGCTCCCAGCGGGCATCCCCTGCGGGCCGCGCGCCCGCCGGGCACCACCCCAGAGCACCGCCGCACCTCCTCCCTGTCCATGGGAGTCCCCAGCGGTCCGGTTGCGCTCCCCTCCCATCACAGGAATAGTCATGTTGATCTTCAACGCGGTTGTCATCTCCGTGCTCGTGATGCTGGTCCTCTCGATCGCCCGCGTGCACGTCGTCATCTCATTGTTCATCGCCTCACTGGTGGGCGGCCTGGTCTCCGGCATGGGCTTGTCGGCGACGATGGTGGCCTTCCAAGAGGGCCTCGCCGGGGGCGCGAAGATCGCCCTCTCCTACGCGCTGCTGGGCGCGTTCGCCATGGCCGTCGCCCACTCGGGCCTGCCGCGGCTGCTGGCCAATTGGATCATCGTCCGGATGAAGAACGCCGACGAGTCCAACCAGGCCAGGATCGCCCGCAACGCCAAATGGGGGATCCTGTGCGGCGTGATCGCCATGGGCATCATGAGCCAGAACCTCATCCCCATCCACATCGCGTTCATCCCCCTGCTGATCCCGCCGCTCATCGGCGTGATGAACCGGCTGGGGCTCGACCGCCGGGCCGTGGCGTGCGCGATCACCTTCGGCATCGTCACGACGTACATGTTCCTGCCCGTGGGATTCGGGCGGATCTTCTTGCACGACATCCTCTACAAGAACATCATCGAGGCGGGCCTGGACGTGTCCGGGGTGAATCCGACTGCCGCTATGGCGATCCCGGCGGCCTCGATGCTGGCGGGCTGCCTCATCGCGCTGCTCATCTCCTACCGGGGGCGCCGCGAGTACGAGGACCGCAGTGACTCCTTCGGGAGCCCGGCCGACGAGCCCATCGACATGAAGCGCGTGTGGGCGGCTCTGGCGGCCCTCGTCCTGTGCTTCGCCATCCAGACGTGGCTGACGCTGATCGAGTCCGAGGCCGATCCCCTGCTGATGGGCGCCATCGTGGGCCTGTGCGTGATGCTGTCGATGCGCGTGGTCCCCTGGCAGCAGGCGAACGACATCTTCAGCACCGGCATGAAGATGATGGCGATGATCGGGCTCATCATGATCTCCGCACAGGGCTACGCCTCGGTCCTGAAGGCGTCCGGCCAGATCGAGCCCCTCGTCACCGGCACGGCCGCCATGTTCTCAGGATCGAAGGCGCTGGCGGCGTTCGTGATGCTACTGGTCGGCCTGGTCATCACGATGGGCATCGGGTCGTCCTTCTCGACCCTGCCGATCATCTCGGCGATCTACGTGCCCCTGTGCGTGACGCTGGGCTTCTCCCCGATCGCGACGGTGGCGATCATCGGCACCGCGGGGGCGCTGGGCGACGCGGGCTCGCCCGCCTCGGACTCGACGCTGGGACCGACGACCGGTCTCAACGTGGACGGCCAGCACGACCACATGCGCGACACGGTGATCCCCACGTTCATCCACTACAACATCCCGCTCCTGGCCGGAGGCTGGATCGCGGCGATGGTCCTGTGACTCCTTCCCCCGTCCCGGCCCGCGCCGGGGCGGGGGAACCGCAGTCAGCGGCGCCGGGACGGATGAGATCGACGAGGCCGGGGCCGACGAGTGCGCTCATGCCCTGTGGCCGATGACCAGCACCGCCCTGTTGCCCTCCTCCTCCGTCCACACGCCCGCGTCCCATAAGTCCTGTCCCCTCAGCGCCAGGGTGTCGGTCTCCACCCATGACTCGCCGAACTGCTCGTCGGTCCAGGGGTCGTGGACGAGCACGTGGTCCCCGACCGCACCCCACGCCAGGACCCAGTGCGGCATGGTCTCCCCGTTGAGGGAGGCGAGGTCGACGAGCACCACGACGCGCCGCCCGGCCGCCAGCGCCCGCGCGAGGTCCTGGGGAGCGGGCTCGCGGAACTCCCACGTGACCCCGAGGGCGCGCGCCTGGTCGACGTGATTGCGGTGGATCGCCTCGCGCACGTGCCTGGTGGCCATGTGGGCGCGGCTCACGCCGACGACAGGCCCGGGCGAGGAGGTGATGACGTGGACGCGGGCCCCCCGCCTCGCAATCGCCCCGGCGAGGCCGAAGTGCCCCACCCCCACCGTGTACGTGGCCTCGCGCCATATCTCCATCTCGGCGTCCAGACCGCACGGCGGCGCGGTTCCGCCGCGGCCCAGGGCCATGAGCGCGCACGCGGGACCGCAGGTGAATTCAGTCTTCTGCCTCTCGTACGCGGGGGCTGGCGCCACAGGGGGACCGGGAGCGAGCCACCGGATCCACCCGATGGTCCGCTCGTGGGCGAATTCGGCTGGCGGCGCGCCGGACAGCGGGTCGCCGCCCCCTGGCATGCGGGTGAAACCCTCGGCCACGAGCGCGCCCGCCAGGGGGTCCTCCTCCCCCTGGGTCTGCGCTTTGACCATCGGCAGTCCCCGCCTCCCGGCCTCGTCGACGATGGCGCGGATAATCCCGGCCAGGGCCCCGGCGGCGTCTGCCGTCCCGCTTCCGACCAGGGGCGCCCATCCGGCGATGCGCAGGTGCGCCGACAGGGGCCGGTGGACCTCGTGCACGGCGGCGCCCCCACTGATCCACACGGTGGCGCGGGCGATACCGCCGACGCGCGACCACCTGCGCGCGCTCGGCCCGGGGACGCCGAGGCCGGCCAGGGCAGCCCCTGCGCCCTCGCCGACGGGGACCGGCGCACTCCTCATGCCGGGGCCCCACGTCCCGGGACCGCGTCGATGAGGCTCGCCGTGTACGGGTGCGAGGGCGCGGCCAACAGGGCTTCGGTGGCGCCCTCCTCCACGATCGCACCGTCCTTCATGACGATGATGCGATCGCTCATCTGGCGGGCCACCGCCAGGTCGTGCGTGATGAACGCTAGGGCGAAACCCTGCTCGGCCTGCAACCGGCGCAGCAGGTCGATGATGGTGGCCTGAACGGAAACGTCCAGCGCGGAGACCGCCTCGTCGCATATGAGCAGCTCGGGACGGGCCGCCAGGGCGCGGGCGATGGCGACCCTTTGGCGTTGGCCGCCCGACAGGGCCGCGGGCAGGCGCTGGGCGTGGGCGGCGGGCAGGCCGACGGCCCCGAGCAGGTCGGGCACTTGCGCGCCCCCTTGCCCGCCGACCGCCAGGGCTTCGGCGAGGGTCTGCCCGACGGTGCGGGCGGGGTTGAGCGCGGAGTACGGGTTCTGGAAGACGATGCCGACGGGCGGGGGCGCTCCCCGGCCAGCGCCGGGCGCGCGCGCGACGTGGACGGTGCCCGAGTCCGGGGCTTCCAGGCCGACCATGATCCGCGCCAGGGTGGTCTTCCCCGAGCCGGACTCGCCGACGATCCCCACGGACTGTCCGGGCAGGATGTCGAGGCTGACGCCCGCGAGCGCGAGATGCCCGTCAGCACGCCTGCCGCCGGAGCGGAACTCCTTGACGACGTCGCGCAGCGCGACGATGGGGCGCTCGTCGGCCACAGTGGTGGCGGGCACGGCACCTGCGGGGCGGGGGCTGGGCCCGTCGAGTCGGAGCTGGGCGTCCAGGAGCTGGCGCGCGTAGTCGGTCGCGGGGCGGGCGAGGACCCGGCGGGCCTGCCCGGCCTCGACGATGGCGCCGTCCCGCATGACGACGATGTCGTCCCCGTAGTCGCGGGCGAGGGCGAGGTCGTGGGTGACGAGCACCAGGGCCATGCCGCGGGCGTCGCGCAGGGAGGCGAGGAGCGTGAGGATCTCCTTCTGAGTGGTGACGTCCAGGGCAGTCGTCGGCTCGTCGGCAATGAGCACACCGGGGGCGGCGTCCAGGGCGGCGGCGATGGCGACGCGCTGGCGCATTCCTCCGGATAGCTGGTGCGGGTAGGCGCGGGCCGCGCGCGCGGGAAGCCCCACTTCTGCCAGGCGCGCGAGGGCCCGCTCCGCGCGTTCGGAGCGGGGGCCCTGGCGGTGGGCGATCACCTGGACGCCGCAGCGGTGCAGGGGGCTCAGGGAGGTGAAGGGGTCCTGGGGCAGCCACACGATGCCTCCCCCGCGCAGGCGGCGCAGGCTGTCGGCTGCGACCCCCAGGTCGATGGTGCGTCCGGCCAGCTCGACGGTGCCCGAGGTGGTGAACTGGGCGGGTGCGAGCCCGCAGATCGCGCGGGCGAGCATGGACTTGCCCGCGCCGGACTCCCCGACGATGACGAGGGTGCGCCCCGGCGCGGCGTCTACCGAGACGTCCGCGACGATCGGGCGGTCGGGGTCGGAGGGGTTGGCGACCCGGATCGCGCGGGCGCGGAGTCCCGTGCCCGTTCCAGTGCTCCCGGCTGTTCCGATGCGTTCTGCGCGCGCGGTCACTGTCCGCCCTTCGCGCTCGAGGACGTCCACCAGTCGCCGGCGATGTTGAAGGCGGCGGCGACCACGATGATGGCGGTGCCCGGTGCCAGGGCGGCCGCGGGGTTGAGGGAGAGGAACGTGCGCGCGTCCGCCAGTTGGCGCCCCCAGTCGGCGGCCTGGGCGGAGACCCCGAAGCCCAGGTAGGACAGCCCCGACAGGGACACCAGTGCGAAGGCGGTGTTCACGAAGAGGTTCGCCCACGCGATGGGCGCCACGTTGGGAGCGATGTGCAGGGCGAGGATGCGAGGTGTCGGCAGACGCAGCACCCGGGCGGACTCGATGTAGGGGGCGCCCATCTGGGCCAGGGCGGCGGCGCGGATCATGCGCACGTCGGAGGGGGCGAAGAGCACCGTGAGCACGGCCACGCTCACCCAGTAGGAGCCGCCGACGACTCCTGCGACCACGATGGCGAGCAGGGTGACAGGCAGGGACATCAGGACCTCGACCCCCCGGGAGACGAGCGCGTCCCACCAGGAGCCGAACCAGGCGGCGCTGATGCCCGCGGCCATCCCCACCAGCATCGACCCGGCGGCGACCACCACGGGGCCGACCACGGCCGAGCGGGCGCCCGCGATGGTGAGGGCCAGGATGTCGCGCCCCAGCTTGTCGGTGCCCAGCACGTGGCCGGGGGACCCGGCGGGCAGCGCGGCCGCCCCCAGGTCCTGGTCGAGCGCGCCGGGCGCGAGGAAGCCGGGCAGGGCCGCCCACACGGCGACGACCCCCAGGACCACCAGGGCGACTGCCACGGACCCGGGGAGTCCGCGGAGCCTGTGCCCCGGTCCTCGCGGCGCAGGGCGGGCGGGGGCGGTGTCCGCCCCGGTCATCGCGCCCTCCCCCGTCTGTCGGGACGGGATCCGCGGATGGCGCGCGGCCCCTGCGCGGATAACGCCCGACGGGACTGCGCCCTCCCCCGGGCGGGCCTCGGGTCGAGGATGCGCGCGACGATGTCGACGACCAGCGTGGTCGTCATGATGAGGGCGGCGACGATGAGGACGATGGCCTGCACGACGGGGATGTCCTTGTACGTGATGGAGTCGGCCAGCAGTTGGCCGATGCCGGGCAGTGAGAAGGCCTCCTCGACCAGCACCGTCGACCCGAAGAGGGAACCGAGGATCAGGCCCGCGCTGGTGACGATGGGCAGGGCGGCGCCCTTGAGGTACATGAGGGTAGTCCTGCGCTCGGACAGGCCCCGCGAGCGCGCGAAGAGCACGTAGTCGCTGGCGAGCTCGGTGATGACGGCGGCGCGGGTGACGCGCACGATCATCGCGCAGGTGCCGACAGCCAGCGCCACTGCGGGCAGCGCCAGGTGCCAGAGCCGGTCGGCGAAGCCGCTGCCCTCCCCGTAGATCGGGAAGAGCCCGCCCATGAGGGCGAAGACGTAGAGCAGGACCATGCCGAGGGCGAACCCCGGGGCGCTGACCCCCACGACGGAGGCGCCCACGATGAGCCGGTCGGTGCCAGTGCCCGCCCGGCGCGCGGCGACGACGCCGAGGGGAACGCCGACGGCGACGGCGATGGCGAACGCGAGGGCGGTGAGCTGCCCGGTGAGCGCGACGCGGCCAGCGAGGATGTCGGTGACGGGCGCGGAGTTTCGCACGGAGTCGCCGAAGTCGCCGTGAAGGGCGCGGCCAAGCCACGTCAGGTACTGGGACCACAGGGGCTCGTCCAGGTGGTACTTCGCTGTGATGGCGGCGCGCACGCCGGGGGTGACGGCACGGGTGCCGACCAGCATCTTCACCGGGTCCCCGGGCACCATGTGCGTCAGGGAGAACACGATGACGGACAGCACCGCCAAGACGGCAGCGAACCCCGCGATCCTGCCCAGCAGGTAGCGCATTGTCATGTGCGGGGCCTCACTGGACGAGGTCGAGGGAGGCCGTCCACGGCGTCATGAAGAAGTAGGGCCCGAAGTCCTTGGGCGCGACCCGGGAGGAGAAGGCGCTGGTGGACTTGCCCCACCAGATGGGCGAGTAGATGACGTTCTCCTGGGCGATCGCGGTCGCGGAGACGAGGTCCTGGGCGCGGGCCGCGGGGTCGGCCTGAGCGTTCGACTGGGCGATCAGGGAGGCGACCTCGGGGTTGGAGTACCTGGCGGGGTTCGCCTCCCCCAGCAGCCACCCGGGGATCTCCCCGGCGTCGCCGGTTGTGGGGGTGTAGCTCATGTAGTAGAGGCCGTACTCCCCGGTGCCGACTTGGGAGATCCACTCCTCGAGGGGCTTGGAGGTGACGGTGAGGGTGACGCCGATCTTCTTGAGGTTGTCGGCGATGGCCAGGGCGGCGTTGCCCATCTCCGGGATGGAGGCGGGGTAGGTGAGTTCCGCTTCGAACCCGCTGGGCACGTGCGAGGCGGCCAACTCCTCGCGGGCCTTGTCGAGGTCGAACTCGGTGTTCGGCAGGGTGGCCAGCAGTGCGCGGGCGGCGTCCTCGCCGATCTGGGAGCCCAGCTGGTCGGGCGGTTCGATGCCGGTGGCCGCCTCGCCGCGCCCGGAGAGCACGGAGGCGACGATGGAGGCCCGGTCGACGGCGTGGGCGACGGCGCGGCGCACGTGGATGTCGTTGAAGGGCTCCACCGCCTCGTCGAAGGTGAGGCCAACGTAGGAGCGGTCGGACTCGGTGTGGACGGTGGTGCCGTCGATGGCCTCGAACTGGCCGACCTGGTCGGCGGGGATCTGCACGGAGACGTCGATCTGTCCGGCGCGCTGGGCGAGCAGGCGGGAGTTCTCGTCGGAGAAGAAGTCGAACTCGATCTTCTGGGCGCTGGTGTCTCCACCCCACCAGGTGCCGCTTTTCACGAAGACCGCTTTGGAGTCGGGTTGGAACTCGACGGCGCGGTAGGGGCCCGTGCCCATGATGAGGTCCTTGGCGCTGCCGTAGGCGCCCGCGGCCTCGTAGTAGGACTTCTCGGTGATCCACAGTCCGCCGTTGGCGGTGACGGTCCACCCGAAGTTCTGCGCGGGCGCGGGCAGGGCGATGGTGATCTCGGAGTCGCCGGTCTGGGAGACGTCGGTGCCCGCGGGCCAGTAGACGGACGAGGACGGGGACCTGTCCGGGTCGCGGGCGACGTCGATGGAGAACAGGACGTCGTCGATGGTGACGGGGTTGCCGTCCTGGAAGCGGGCGTCGTCACGGATCTGGAACACCCAGGTCCGGCCGTCGGCGGTGGTGTGGGACGAGGCGACGGCGGGAACCAGTTCGCCCTGGGCGTCCACGCCCAGGAGCCCCTCTGAGGACACTTGGGCGACGTAGTAGTTGATAATGCCGGTCTCGTGGGCGACGTCCAGGGTGGACAGGGATCCGGGCAGTCCGACTGTGAGGGTCCCGGGCTCGGCGGCGGCTTGGGAGGGCGCGGCGGAGCGGGGCGCGCAGGCGGCCAGGGAGCACATGAGCGCGAATCCTGCGATGGCGGCCGCGGCGGCGGGTTTCCTTGTCATCACGTGTGGTCCTTTCGCTTTGCCTTCCGGCCGGTGGCCGTGTTGCCCCAGGTGGTGGCCGTCGTCCACGGTATTGCGCCCGTGGGCGGGGGATCCGGCGGGGCCCGAGGCATGGTCTTTTGTAAACGCTGCCGTGGGCACCGCGCCCCGCCCCTCAGCGGGCGCCGAGGAAGTCGGCGGCCACGGCCGCCAGCGCCCGCACGGTGAGGTCGACGTCGGACAGGCGGATGTGCTCGTCGTGCGCGTGCAATCGCGAGTACAGGTCCCCCAGGGCCACGTCCCGCCCGAAGGACCCGAACCCGTAGCCCACTCCGCCCAGGCGCCTGGCGACCCTGAGGTCGGAGCCGCCGGGGAAGAGGACGGGCACCACCCGCGAACCGGGGTGCTGCGCCCGCAGGGCGCGCTCGATGGCGCGGTACAGGCGCGTGCCGGTGGGCGAGGCCGTCGCCCCCTCCACCAGGAGCCGTTCGATGCGCACGTGCTCCCCCACCTCCCCCAGGGCGCGCCGCAGGGCTGCGTCGACGAAGTCGTCGTCCTGGCCGGGCAGTGTGCGGATGTCGAGGTCGATGTGGGCCGATGAGGGGAGGACGTTGATGGGCCCGCCCGCCCGGACGGCGGTCTGGGCGACGGTGAGGCGGCTGATGGCGTGGGCGTAGGCGGCCAGGTCCCCGAACTCGTGGTAGTCGCCGTCGTAGTCCGCTGCGAGCAGGGCGGCGCGGGTGGCGGGGTCGAACTCGAAGGCGGAGACGAAGCCCTCCCATTCGCCCCCTCCCCCGGCGGGCCAGCGGGCGCAGGCCAGGCGCTGGACGACGCGGGCGAGGACCTCGATGGCGCTGTGGCGCCCCAGGGGCACCGATCCGTGGCCCGCGTCCCCGTCGACGTGGAGGCGGCGCTGGGCGGCGCCCTTCTCGCCGACGACGACGGCGATGGAGTCGCTCCCCCGGGCGCCCCGGATGTGCCCGCCGCCCATCTCGGAGATGCAGTTGCGCCACGGGATGGCCTGGGGCTCGGCTTCCCCGATCCGCGGCACGCCCAGGCCCCCGCGGGCCTCCTCGTCGGCGGCGGCCACGAAGGTGAGGGTGCCCGCGGGGCGCGCTCTCCCCTCGGCGGCGCGGCGGGCCAGGTCCTGGGTGACGACGGCCATCGCGGCGGTGAGGTGCAGCATGTCCACAGTGCCGCGCCCCCACATGACGCCGTCGGAGTCGATGCGCGCGGCGAAGGGATCGTGGGCCCATTGGGAGCCGTCAGCGGGGACGACGTCGGTGTGCCCGATGAGGGTGAGGGGCTCGGCGGCGGGGTCTGAGCCGTCCAGGGCGACGACCAGGGTGGTGCGCCCGGGCGCGGGCTCGATGCGGCGCATCCGCACGGGCAGGTCCTCGAAAAGGGCCTCCAGGGTGTCGGCGCTGCGGTGCTCATGGCCCGAGGCGGGTGTGAGGTCGTTGACGCAGGCGTTGCGCACCAGCTCGCCCAGCAGTTCGACGGTTCGGGCCCCAAGGGGTGACAGGTCGCTCATAGCGGTCCTTCCTCGTGCGTGCGTGTGCCCCCACGTTAGGGCCGCGCGCGGCGGCACCGCTCCCGTGACCGCAGTGGGGGCGTTTGTGACGAAGACTCCCGCTCCCCCGGGCGGGGCCGGTGGACCGGGCGCGGCGCCGAAAGTACGCTTGTCGGGTACTAGTCCACGACTCGGATGGAGATAACAGAACATGGCAGATCGACCCGGTCAGCTGCCCGCCACCGCCCGCGCCCCCCGTGTGCCCGACCGCGCGGCGCCGGAGGGACTGGAGCACAAGTGGGGTTCGGCCTGGGAGGCCGAGGGGACCTACGCCTTCGACCGCACGGCCGCCCGCGAGCAGGTCTACTCGATCGACACCCCGCCCCCCACGGTGTCCGGATCACTGCACATCGGCCACGTCTTCTCCTACACGCACACCGATGTCGTCGCCCGCTTCCAGCGCATGAGGGGCAGGGCGGTGTTCTACCCGATGGGGTGGGACGACAACGGGCTGCCCACCGAGAGGCGCGTGCAGAACTACTTCGGGGTCCGCGTGGACGCGACGCTGCCCTACGACCCCGACTTCGAGCCGCCGCACGTGGGCGGCGAGGGCAAGTCCATCAAGGCCCGCGACCAGAAGCCCATCTCGCGCCGCAACTTCGTGGAGCTGTGCGAGCGCCTCACCGTCGAGGACGAGGCCCAGTTCGAGGCCCTGTGGCGCTACCTGGGGCTCAGCGTGGACTGGAAGCAGAACTACCAGACGATCGGGCGGCGCGCCCGCAAGGTCGCCCAGGCGGCGTTCTTGCGCAACCTGGCGCGCGGCGAGGCGTACCAGGCGGAGGCGCCGGGCCTGTGGGACGTGACCTTCCAGACGGCGGTCGCCCAGGCCGAGTTGGAGTCCCGCGAGTACCCGGGCTTCTACCACCGCATCGCCTTCCACCTCACGGACGCCTCGGCCGCCGCCGAGGCCGCCCGGGCGGGCGCCCCCGTGGAGGACGGCGCCGACGTGTGCGTCGAGACGACCCGCCCCGAGCTGCTGGCCGCGTGCGTGGCGCTGATCGCCCACCCGGACGACGAGCGCTACAAGCCGCTCTTCGGCAAGACGGTGGCCTCCCCCGTCTACGGCGTCGAGGTGCCCGTCCTGGCCCACCCGGCCGCTGAGAAGGACAAGGGCGCGGGCATCGCCATGTGCTGCACCTTCGGCGACACCACGGACATCGACTGGTGGCGCGACCTGGGCCTGCCGCTGCGCGCGATCCTGCGCAAGGACGGGCGCATTGTCGCCGACACGCCCGAGTGGATCACCACGGAGGCCGGCCGGACGGCCTTCGCGGAGATCTCGGGCAAGACGACGTTCTCGGCCCGCGAGGCCGTGGTGGCGCGCCTGCGCGGCAGCGGCGAGCTCAAGGGCGAGCCCACCAAGACGGTCCGCCAGACGAACTTCTTCGAGAAGGGCGACAAGCCCCTGGAGATCGTCACCTCCCGCCAGTGGTACATCCGCAACGGCGGCCGCCCCTGGACGAGGCCCGCCTCGGGCGCCGACCTCAACGACGAACTGGTGGAGCGGGGCCGCCAGCTGGATTTCCACCCGGATTTCATGCGCGTGCGCTACGAGAACTGGGTGCGGGGCCTGAAGGGCGACTGGCTGGTGTCGCGCCAGCGGTTCTTCGGCGTGCCCTTCCCGCTGTGGTACCGGGTGGGCGCCGACGGCCAGGTCGACTACGACGCCGTCATCACGCCCTCGGAGGACAGCCTGCCCGTGGACCCGTCCACGGACGCGCCGGAGGGATTCGCGGAGGAGCAGCGCGGCGAGCCGGGTGGCTTCGTGGGCGAGCTCGACATCATGGACACGTGGGCCACGTCCTCCCTGTCGCCGCAGCTGGCGTGCGGCTGGCTGCACGACGACGACCTGTTCGCCCGCACCTACCCGATGGACCTGCGCCCCCAGGGCCAGGACATCATCCGCACGTGGCTGTTCTCGACGGTGGTGCGCGCCGACTTGGAGTTCGGGGCCCTGCCGTGGCGCCACGCGGGCCTGTCGGGGTGGATCCTGGACGCCGACCACAAGAAGATGAGCAAGTCCAAGGGCAATGTGGTGACCCCGATGGGCCTGCTGGAGAAGTACGGGTCGGACGCGGTGCGCTACTGGGCGGCGTCCGCGCGCCTGGGCCTGGACGCCGCTTTCGACGAGCAGCAGATGAAGATCGGGCGGCGCCTGGCGATCAAGGTCCTCAACGCCTCGAAGTTCGCGCTCACCATGGGCGGCGAGGGCACGCAGCTGGACCTGGATCCGGCTCTGGTGACGGTGGACTTGGACCGTTCCGTGCTGGCGGAGCTGGCCGGGGTGGTCGCCGAGGCGACCGACGCCCTGGCCTCCTACGACCACGCGCGCGCCCTGGAGGTCACGGAGTCGTTCTTCTGGACGTTCTGCGACGACTACTTGGAGCTGGTGAAGGAGCGCGCCTACAACCGCGAGGGCGCCTGGGACGGGGCGTCGGCGGCGTCGGCGCGCGCCGCCCTGGCCCTGGTGATCGACACGGTGGTGCGCCTGCTGGCCCCCTACCTGCCGTTCGTGACGGAGGAGGTGTGGAGCTGGTACCGGGAGGGCTCGGTGCACACCGCGCCGTGGCCGACCGCCGCCCCCCTGGCCGCCGCCTCCGGTGACCCGTCCGTGCTGGCCGCGGCCTCCGGCGCCCTGATCGCGCTGCGCCGCGTGAAATCCGAGGCGAAGGTCTCCCCCCGCACCCCGTTCCTGTCGGTGGTGCTCGAGGCGCCCGCCGCGTCCCTGGGGGCCCTGGAGTCCGTCAAGGGCGACCTGGAGGCCGCGTCGAAGGCCGTGGGCGCGCTGGCGCTGGTGGCCGCGTCCGAGGACTCCGAGGCCGCCGAGGCCGTGGTCAAGTCTTTCGAACTGGGCGAGGCCCCGGCCAAGCGCAAGAAGTGCTGAGCCTGTAGCTGCGCTGATTGGCGGTTGTGCCCCGGGCCCTGCGGCCCGGGGCACGGCCTTGTTCCAGATCCGTACCCGTCACATTCCGGACGCAATGTGATACAGTTTACTTGAATTCTGGTGTCGTCTGCTGAAGGTATAGACATGCTCACCCGTTTTGAAGTCTCCGGATTCAAGAACCTTGAGAATGTCTCTGTCGACTTCGGACCATTCACCTGCATCGCAGGGCCGAACTCGGTGGGGAAGTCGAACCTCTTCGACGCGATCGAGTTCCTGTCCCTGCTGAGTGACCACAACTTCCTCGAGGCCTGCACGCTCATCAGACCCACGCCCCAGCAGCGATCGGACGTCTCCTCCCTTTTTTCCGCCCGAGTGATCCAGGGCAACGAGAACTTCCGTTTAGCAGCGGAAATGATCCTCCCCTCCCCTGTTTCCGACGAGTTCAACCAACAGGTTGAGCCCGAGCGCACGTTCGTGCGCTACGAGGTCCGACTCGCCGTCCGCCAAGGAGGCCCCCTCTCAACGGGCCTGCAATTGAAGTTGGTCAACGAACAGCTTTCGCCGGTCCAATACCCGAAGGACCATCTCCGCTTCCCGGAGTCCACAGCCTACGTGAAGAGGTTCGTGCACGGAGCCCATAGGTTCATCCCGCTATCCACCACCGAGGAGAACGGCAACACGATCATCCAGATCCAGAACGGAAACAGGGGCCGGCCCAGGAAGATCGCCGCTGACAACGCACAACGAACCGTGCTGTCGGCTACGGCGTCTGCCGAGAACCCGATCATCCTCGCCGCGCAGGCGGAGATGCGCTCCTGGCGATTCGTCGCCTTGGAACCGAGCGCAATGCGCGCCCCTGATGACATGGTCGAGGCCCGGCCAATTTCCGCCACCGGCGCCCACATCCCGTCCTCCTTGTTCCGCCAGGAACTCCAGGAGGGGAACGGCAGTAACGTCATGAATCGCGTTCGTGACGCGATCGGAGCACTTGTGGATATACGTCGCCTGCGCGTCGTTCAAGACCGGGCCCGTGACACGCTTGAACTGCGCGCCAAGATCGGGGCGACACCGGAGCTGCCCGCGCGGTCGCTCTCTGACGGCACCCTTCGCTTCCTCGCCCTGTCCGCGATGAAGGTGTCCCATGACTATTTCGGAATGCTGTGCATGGAAGAGCCTGAGAACGGTATCCATCCATCCAAGATCGCTGACATGCACCGCCTCCTGCGGGGGATTTCCGATCCTACGGAGCACTCGGCCCGACAGGTCATTGTCAACACTCATTCCCCCTACTTCGTCCAAGCCACGAAAGACGATGACATCCTGTGCGCCGTCGGAAAATCGATTCCCGACGGCCAGGGAGGCATCCTACGCAGCGTCGGGTTTCACCCGCTCCCTGGCACATGGAGGGCCAGGACCAAACCGGAGGACAGCACGGGAGCCCGTCCCGTTTCGCGTGGCGAGATCGCGGCGTTCCTTGAGAACCCGGAAAAATGGAACGGCGACGAAGATGAATGAGTGGCATTGCTGTCTCGTGTGCGAGGGATCCTCGGACGCCGCTCTCACCAACGTGTTGGAGCTCCTGCTCATCCGCCTGACACTCGAGCCCGCTTCGGTCAGCGCCCGCCTCGACTTGAAGGGTTCAGTCCGCGAGAAGCTCTTCGCACTGCAGACCAATGATGCGGGGCTCTACGATCTCGTCTTCGTCCATCGCGACGCGGACAATGCGGGCCTCCGGGCACGCCAGGAGGAGATCAAGCGCGCCGTGGATTCAATTCAAGACGCCGCAGTCACCCCGGTTGTTCCCGTAGTACCTGTGACAATGACTGAGACTTGGGCCCTGGCGTCGCTTTTCGGCGATCCGGATTGCCGTGCCTGGTTGCGGCGCGAGGCGTCAGTATCCGAGAAGACACTTGAAACCTACCGCGACCCCAAGGATCTTCTCCGTCGCCTCCTCAGTCGTGACGATCCCGATGGCAAGCTTCTACCCAATGGAGTGTTCTCGGTTCAAAGAGCCCGAATCCTTGCCGAACTCGACACAGCGGACGGTTCCGCACTCTCCCGCCTGGAAGCGTGGACCGCCTTGAACAAGGCACTCGTGGACGCCGTCGCCCGCGCCCGCCCGTGGCTCTCCTAGGGTGATGCGAAGGCACGCTGTCCTGGTTTCCCCCGAGTTCTACGCTGACGCCCTCGAAGCGCTCAGGGAGCACAGCGAACGCTTGTCCGGCGATGGAATCGAACAGTGGTTGCACGATGATGCCGCCCCCTCGGTCAGGGCGCATGAGGCCGACCCTGAGTCCGGGCGCACACTCGACGAGCTCAAAGCCGTCCTCGGCTGAAGTGGCTCCCGGCCGCGCCGCCTGGTCATTTCCGATCATGCTTTCAGCCAGCTGTCGAACCTTCACCATGCGATTCCGGCACCTTCGGGGTCGCAGGAAACGGCGGACGGGGATATGCGCGCGTTACACGCCTATCTTCGACAGATGCCGGATTTCCCCATGCGAGGACGGGCGCGGCCCGATATCCATGGTGCTGAGTCGGACACCATCCAGACCCGCGCCTTGGGAGTCTGTCAGTATTTTTGTGTAAGCGGATTTGAGGTAAGGGGCATGCCACCCTTAGGGTTCTCGTACTCGTAATAGCAGAAAATGTTGTGAGGGCACATCTCGCCATCTTTGCACTTGAACGAACGAACCTAACCCAGCGTTGTCTGTTACATCAACAGCAAGAGGCTCAGACCTAAAACTGTCATCTGCGGATACTATTGCGAAACCTCGTTTAGTTGAGGTTGGGCGGATTCGCCAAGTCTGCCAAGGTTTTGATGCCCATTCATCCATGGTGAGGCCGGTGCCCTCGGTCAGGGCCGATCTACCTGAAACGACCAGGCCAGTTGCGACGGATCTTAGACTCACCGTTCCGCGGCCACGACGGTCGAGATACCAGAGTTGATGATTTTCGCAGTGAAGGGATCATACCGTCAGAGGGGCTCCGGAATAGTCCGTTAGACCGGTATCGAAAGACAATCCTTGTGCGTCGCGCTTGACGATGGCTACCGGGTGTGACCGTCCGCTCAATTGGCGGAAGACATTCGCGGGATCTCCCGCAAGCGTGAAAATGCCGGGAATACCGAGAGTTATGTTCACCATAAACACATTCTAGCCTACTATAGGCGTATAAGTGTTGCTTTGCCGATGCTTGGGGGAGCACGGTGGTTAGCAGTTTTCCTGGTTGGTAGGGGTTGCGCCAGGCGCGCGTCGCCAGGATGCTGGACAGGTCGCCGTCGGTGATCAGGGGCGAGATCAAGCGCAACACGGGTGCCGACGGGCGTTACAGGGGAGGGGAGGCGGAGTGCGTAGCCGCGCGGCGGCGTGCACGCCCCGCCAGATCAGCGGGCGCCTCAAGGCCCGTGGCGGACGAGATGGGGCGGGAGGGCCACGGGGATTGATCGTCTGTTTGGAGGCCGCCAGCGCAGAACTTCGGGCCCAGACTGTCAAACTCGCCCGACACCGTGGGGGCCACCGGTCTCGAAGGGCCCCACCTCCGAGGTCGACGGTCTTGGTCGCACTCCCGCTTCCTCGTGTTGGGACGCGCCGACGGAGACGACTCGCCCCTCTCGTAGTTCAGATGATCAGTCAGCTCAGCGGCCAACCCGCGTTCCAGGGCCACTCTTCGAGCAAAGCGGGGAGCAGACCATCGGTCCCAGTGATCACCGCCTGGATTATCCCGTGTGTAGTGGAGGCTTTGATTCCGAGGAAGGGTGAGGGATCGTGCCCGCGCCTGGGAGGTGCCCTGATGGGCTTAGACGAGGTGCGGTCCGGTTAGTGCTTGGGGTGCCCTGGCCGATCCGGATCGGCCTGGGGGCGTTTGGGGCGGGTCGGCGAAGGGGCCGGGGGTCAACCCCGGGACCCTGCGCGGCTGGGATCGGGTCGGGCCCGGATCGGTGTCGGCGAGGGGCCCGGCACTACCACTGTGGAGGCCCAGTGCCTCCGGGAGCGGGCGTTGGAGATCCGGGAGCTTGGGGGCGGGGGGCGCGATCCGTTGGGGCGCGTCGGCTTTTCTCCTGTGGTGGAGTGTGAGCGCCCGTCGTGCTGATCCGTGGCCCCGTCGAGGCCCGGAACGGGGGAGTTCGGGGCCTGCACCGCCCTGACCCGGTCAGGCTGCAGGACCGGCCCGTCCACTTGGCTCATGCCGCCCGGTCCCGCCCGCCCTCGAAGAGGTCGGTGTCCGACGCTGCCGTGGAGGCGGGAGGATCCTCGTCCTGAGGGACGAGCCGGGCCCGCGGTGGGTAGATGGTTCCCGCACGTCAGAGGATCCTCGTCCTGAGGGAGGAGCCGCTCCGACGCGGCACTCGGGTCGACGAAGACCTGGCGCCTCCTCAACGCCCAGGACGGGTGTCCCCCGGTGGCCCGGCGCCGCGGGTGGGGCGCATGCGGGCGCTGGGGCTGTCGGGGGCCGCCCCCGGCAGAAAGCCCCGCGCCACCGGGCCCGCCGAGGGGGACCGGGCCCCACTGGCCTGCTGCGCCGCGTCTCCGCCGTCACCGGCCCGAACCGCGGATGGGTGGTCGACCTGCGCCCACGTGCCGACCCGGTCGGGGTACTCGCCGCATCGCGTTCGCCACCGGGGCCCGCACTGTCCGCCGCATCGTCGGCTGGGCCACCAGCGCGCGCACGGGGCACCGACAACGCGGCCAGCGCCCCCGGGCAGGCGCGGCCCGGGCGCGCAAGGAGCGCGGCGGCGCGAACCTCGGGGGGACTGGTGCACCACTGCGGCCACGGATCCAAACGCCTGCCCCGTCGCCTGCACCCGACGACTCGTCCAAGAGGGGACCCGGGGCCTCCGCCGGAGCCTTGGGATCCTCCTACGCGGGCGCCCCCGCCCAAGCCCCCTGCAAGCGCGGGACCCGCCGTAGCGCAACGGCCCCCGGGGAGAGGACGCGCCGACCCCGGCAACCGCGACCGCCAGATGGGCGGAGCTGGCACCAACCGCACCCGCCCCCACCCCACCCACGACCGCCGAACACCACTACAATCACCACCACCGCATAACAAACCCTCCACAAAGCCCGAGACTATCCAACCCCACCGGAATCGATCCGCTCGAACAAGCCGTCCAACGCCCCAGAGGAACGCAACTGCTCCACCACACCCGCGCCCGCCAACACGAGCCATCACATCATCAGTCATCACGTATCGATCCTTTCAAATCAAGGGGATACACAGACAATTGAACACATCCGCGTAGTGTGCGCCAGCGCCGCTGCCAGGCGGCTGCCACGATCGCCCCGGCCAGGCCGGGATGGGCTCCGCTGGCCACTAGGCGCACCCCTCCCAGGCCCCGTGCGACCAGGTCGGCGAAGAGCTCCTTCCACGCGGCGGCTCTCTCGCCGATGGCGACTCACACTCCCAGGACTTCACGGCGTCCGTTGCTGTTGACCCTGGTGGCAACCAGGACGCAGCAGGCAATTACGCGCCCTCCCTGACTTTCATCGTCAGGGCATCGGTTGCGACGAACGTGAAGGGGTCGGCGTCACCGAGAGAACGGCGGCGGAACTGGCCGGGCGTGCTCATCCAGGTCGGCTGCCATGCGCCAGACCTATGATTTGAACAATCCTGTGATTCCGAGGGTTTTGACGAGCTTGTCCATGCGGCGCGTGAACACGCCAGCGGGGTAGCAGTCGGCCACGACCGTGATCAGGGCCGTCTCGGCGCGTTTGCGGCGCTGGAGCAGCCACTCGGACAAGTATGTGCCGGAGCACAGCTTGAGGATGGCCACGTCGATAGTGCCGACCCGGGTGTCCAAAGGCCGGTGGCGGTACCCGTTGCGCTGGGCCTAGCGCCAAGAATCTTGCTGGCCCCACTGGACCCCGCACACCGCGTCGGCGTCGGCCGACAACAGCGCGTTGACCACGCTCTGTAGCAGATCGCGCATCAACTCCGGGGGGCGCCTGGGACAAAGCCCCACCGAGCAAGCCATCAGGGTCGATAATATGAGGTGCGGTCATCGTAGTTCCTGCAAATGTTTCGAGTCAGAAGTAGTGAGTTTTTTCGAAAGACCGCACGCTGACCGCCCCCGCATCCAACAACAGGGCCGACC
>ERZ772993.324-NODE-324-length-24265-cov-5.686328_pt1 | contig 24265 bp, 24 predicted proteins | sample MGYA00580670_ERZ772993 | MGnify/ENA primary metagenome ERZ772993 (study PRJEB29015, sample SAMEA2737936) | human oral metagenome | biome: human oral; feature: human-associated habitat; material: dental | place: China | collected 2136 ... | reverse complement strand
CACAAACCAATTCCCCTACCGACTCAACAAATGATTTTGTTTAAAGAGAGCTATAGCTGCACAGAACGTCCGGGCCAATTCCTCCCGGAAGCACCTCACCACCCCGCCTCTCGAGCGTTCCGGCCTCAATATATAGACCAGTCTGGAAGACCGGAACGATATGCGCCGAGATTCTCCACGTCGGGAGAGGTCGTCCCGGTCTCAATGTAGTCCGGTCTGGAAGACCGGAACAATCGGCCAGCTTGGTGTAGCTGACAGAGATGGTCTCCTGGTGTCTCAATGTAGTCCGGTCTGGAAGACCGGAACAATAGTACGACCGTTGGGACATCTATGTCACCATCGGGTGCTCTGGTCTCAATGTAGTCCGGTCTGGAAGACCGGAACAATCATCAGGTACTGGATTGTGCATGGGATGCGTCATCATGTCTCAATGTAGTCCGGTCTGGAAGACCGGAACAATTATCAGACAGCGTATTCAAGAGGACGCCGAGAAGTATGTCTCAATGTAGTCCGGTCTGGAAGACCGGAACAATCAGGTGACGGCAGCTTGGATCGAGACCAGTTATTTCGTCTCAATGTAGTCCGGTCTGGAAGACCGGAACAATGAAGCTAGCTCGCAGTATGAAGGGGGAGGCAGAGTGGAGTCGTCTCAATGTAGTCCGGTCTGGAAGACCGGAACAATATGAATGGAACAACTGATAGTGTGATGCCAGTTGTGTCTCAATGTAGTCCGGTCTGGAAGACCGGAACAATTCAATTAAACAATGCGTTATGGATAGCCTTTCATGGCGGAGTCTCAATGTAGTCCGGTCTGGAAGACCGGAACAATGCTTCGTCGAACGATTCGCTGACGTCTGGTTGCGGTTGTCTCAATGTAGTCCGGTCTGGAAGACCGGAACAATTCGAAGAGCCAACCGCGGTCAAGGAAGGCAGCATCGTCTCAATGTAGTCCGGTCTGGAAGACCGGAACAATCCCCACCTTCACCATCAACGTCGACGGATGCCGCTAGTCTCAATGTAGTCCGGTCTGGAAGACCGGAACAATCTGTGGGACGCCCCTACATGAGTGCGAATGAAGCTCGTCTCAATGTAGTCCGGTCTGGAAGACCGGAACAATCCTGAGGGGGGCGTGGCGGCCGCGTTCTCATTGGGTGGGTCTCAATGTAGTCCGGTCTGGAAGACCGGAACAATCAGATAGTCACGTCCCTCAATGTAATACTGGAGGATACGGTCTCAATGTAGTCCGGTCTGGAAGACCGGAACAATAAATGCTGGAGGACTTCGCCTTCCTGGTTTCAGAAATGTCTCAATGTAGTCCGGTCTGGAAGACCGGAACAATTGGATGACGGGCGCATGAAGGACCAAGGAAGATTTGTCTCAATGTAGTCCGGTCTGGAAGACCGGAACAATATTCCGGGTGTCGCAGGCTACTGGTGTGGGCATGAATGTCTCAATGTAGTCCGGTCTGGAAGACCGGAACAATCTGGAAAAACCCACTAACACATAAGGAGCTAAAATGGCCGTCTCAATGTAGTCCGGTCTGGAAGACCGGAACAATCCAGACGTGCCCCGATCGGCAAGCGGTTCATATTGGGGTCTCAATGTAGTCCGGTCTGGAAGACCGGAACAATCTGTGCATTGATTTGCTCCCGCAGTGCATCCGGACGTCTCAATGTAGTCCGGTCTGGAAGACCGGAACAATGTATTGGTGGGAAACACGCAGAAGCCAGCCAACTATAGTCTCAATGTAGTCCGGTCTGGAAGACCGGAACAATAGGCTGGCCGGTTGCTCGGGCAGGATGTAGATATCAACGTCTCAATGTAGTCCGGTCTGGAAGACCGGAACAATACCCAAACCAAACCAAACAACCAACCTCATCACATGGTGTCTCAATGTAGTCCGGTCTGGAAGACCGGAACAATGCCCATCACCGATGTCATCATCCAACGCTGGTCCCGCCGTCTCAATGTAGTCCGGTCTGGAAGACCGGAACAATGTATTCCTGTGGCTGTGGACAGTGTACGCGTTCTTGAGGTCTCAATGTAGTCCGGTCTGGAAGACCGGAACAATCGCTCGAACGCGGCCGATGCGACATGTCCATGCTCCTCGTCTCAATGTAGTCCGGTCTGGAAGACCGGAACAATACACTCCTGGCAACGGCGTCTCGACGCCATCACGGCTGTCTCAATGTAGTCCGGTCTGGAAGACCGGAACAATGAGCCCCAAGTGCAGCCATGGATGCGGGGCACGTTCCATGTCTCAATGTAGTCCGGTCTGGAAGACCGGAACAATGGCTCGCCCCGGGAGGCGGTCCTGACAAGGAACTTTACCAGCGTCCGCGAGCGCTCCGCCCCACGGATCCCCACAACAACACTCTGTTGAGTTGTCACGGGGTAAAACACCTAGTCAAACCCCTGCGAGCGCTCCCTAGGGGAGACGACACGACCAGAGGTCTCGCAGCGGCTCACACCACCACGGGCCCCTCGTCGGGCAGCCTACGCGGTACCCCAAGCATAACGCTGCCCGTTGGGGGAGTGGGCCATCCCGAAACCTCTCCCTGTGTGAATGAGGTGGGGACGGTCTTCTTGGATCAGCTGCTGGCACTCGTTGCGAGGCGTGATGGTATTGGTCAGAAAGTGGCGACTCCGTCACGATTCATGAAGGCGCCGTGTCCGGTATCGCTGTTCCAACAGGTCAGTCCGTTCTCCTCGGAGGCACACACGTATTTCTCGTAGTAGACGGCGGTTCCATAGGGGACCACCTGTGGTTCGCGGTCGGGACTCGAGAGCAGAGGGCGGCGTACCGCCTCCACTTTTTCGACGGAGCCATCGATGGGAACCCACCAACGTGGTATTCCGTTCTCGCTGCCGTACGGCTGGTCCGATTTGTAGCTCTGGATTCCGCAACCGGCGTAGTCAGGAGTGATTTCGCAGCCGATGTTTCCCGAGGGAGTTTTGATGACGGCCATGATGGGAACGGAGGCGACTCCTTCCAGCGGATAGACCGCTGTGATGAGAGTGGCGTGTGCGGGTCGGGGGCCGCCGGCGCCGGGATAGATTCCTGGGTTGTTCGGTTTCGTCTCCTTGGCCGTGGGGGTGGCTGGCTTCTGGGTCCGAGTGTCGCGTGCTTCGGGGATGCGTGTGGCGGGGCCCCCGATTCCTTCCGTGCTGGTGATCGTTCTGCGTCCCTCGGCGGTGGTCGCCGTCGCGGGCGGGGGAGCGGTGGCGTAGATCGTGCAACCGGTCAGTGGGAGAAATGTCGATATCAGCGTCGCGACCAGCGCGGCAGTTCGTCGGGAAGCGAATAAGAGCCGGGACACCGTATTCTCCTGTGATCCGTGATGACCCACCTGGTGGTGTGAGCGCAGAATACTCCTGAATCGATTCGTGAATACGGGTTTGAACAGGTCGACTGCTCGGATCAGGAACACGGTGCGATGCGCAGAGGAGACGCGGTCTCGTCGCGACTGGACGAACCAGCCAGCGGGAGCCGGTGAACAGGTCGGGCCGTATCCTGCGTGACGGATTCACGGACACGCAGTGAAACCCGAAAAGGGAGGACCTGAAAGATGGTGACGATCGAGCCCTACACATTTGACCACCGATCGGTTCTTCTTGAGTTGTCGCTGCGATCCTGGGCGCCGGTTTCCCGTTGATGAAGGAGGACGTCCCTCGCTTCGTCCACGACTCCTCCTACCCGGATGGCTGAGAGAAACGCCAGTACGACGACCTCGCCCGGGTCCTGGATGCCGAACCCGAGAACGTGGACGTCGCGATGCTGGACGGCGTCCCGGTCGGGTGGGTCTGCACCCGCGTGCACCCGGAGGACCAGAGGGGGGAGACCCACATCCTCGCCGTCGACCCCGCCCATCAGCGCCACGGCATCGGGCGGGCCCTCAACGAGCACCCCTACCGGCGTTCCCGGGAAGCGGGGCTCCGGATGGCGATGGTCGAGACCGGAAGCGATCGTGGACACGCACCGGCCCGCGCCACCTACGAGGCCGAGGGTTTCGTCCGGTGGCCGGTGGCGCGCTACTTCAAGGACCTCGCCCCGCAGGAGACGGACGACACCGAGGCGTGAGGATGTTCGCGGCTCACGCCGAACCGCGAACATCCCGGGCCCGGTTCACACGATGCGCAGCTCCGGGTACTCCGGTTTCCACATGCGCTCGTAGATGTCCTGGATCGGGTTGGTCAAAGGACGCCTGGCCAGACCCTGGGACTCGGCGGTCTCCGCGACCGCCTTCGCCACCGTCGCCGCGACCATCCGGAGGTCGCGCATGGTCGGCAGCAGCGACGCCCCCGGCTGGTGTTCGTTGACGAGCCCGGCCAGCGCCTGGGCGGCCGCGTAGATCATCTCCTCGCTGACCAGCCTGGCCCGCACCACCGACACCCCCAGCCCCAGGCCCGGGAAGATGAGGGCGTTGTTGGCCTGGGCGATCGTGTGATGCACGGAACCGCGACGCACCGGCTCGAACGGGCTGCCCGTCGCGATCAGGGCCTTGCCGTCGGTCCAGTCGAGCAGATCCGTGGGGCGGGCCTCGCAGCGGTCGGTGGGGTTGGACAGCGGCATGATCACCGGGCGTTCGCAGTACGAGTGCATCTCCCGCACCACCTCCTCCGAGAACGCCCCGCCGCGCGCGGAGGTGCCGATGAGAATGGTGGGTTGGGCGTTCCGGACGGTCTCCAGGAGGTTCACGCGATGCGGATCGGCGACGTCCCAGGCGTCGATCTCGGAGCGAGGCCGCGCGTAGGGCTTCTGGAACTCCCGCGTCCCGGGGCTGTCCTCGATGATCAGCCCGTTGTGGTTGAAGGCGTAGAACTGGCCCGGGTCGCGGCCCGCCGCGCTGAGCGCGCCCTGGATCATGTCGGCGATCCCGATGCCCGCGGTCCCGGCCCCGTAGATCACGAACCGGTGCCTGCGCAGCGGGATCCCGGTGCGCCGCACGGCCGCGATCGTGGCGGCCAGGACGACGGCGGCGGTGCCCTGGATGTCGTCGTTGAAGGTGCAGATCTCCTTGGCGTAGCGCTGCAGGATGCGGTGGGCGTTGGCGACGCCGAAATCCTCCCAGTGGATCATCGCGTTGGGGAACAGCTCGGTGACCACCCGCACGAAACGGTCGATGAACTCGTCGTACTGTTCGCCACGGACCCGGGCGTGACGCTCCCCCAGGTAGCGGTCGCTGTGCAGCAGCCCCAGGTTGTCGGTGCCGACGTCCAGGACCACCGGAATGGCGCGCTGCGGATGAATGCCCGCGGCCGCCGTGTACAGTCCCAGCTTCCCGATGGCGATCTGGATACCGCCGATCCCCTGGTCGCCGATGCCGAGGATCCCCTCGGAGTCGGTGACCACCACCAGATCGACGTTCTCGGGCGTCAGCTCGAAGTTGCGCAGCGACTCCTCGATGCGTTCGGGATGATCGATGGACAGGAACACGCCCCGGGTGCCGACGTACTCGTGGCTGAACCTCTCGATGGCCTCCCCGATGGTGGGGGTGTAGACGATGGGGAGCATCTCCTCCAGATGCTCGCTGACCAGCCGGTAGTACAGCACCTCGTTGCGGTCCCGCAGCTGCGACAGGTAGATGAACTTCGACAGCGGGGAGGGACAGCGGCTGAACTGGCCGTAGGTGCGCTGCAGCTGCTCCTCGATGCTGGAGACCCGGTTCGTCAGCAACCCCGCCAGGTTGAGCTGTTCCCGCTCGGCGTCGGTGAACGCGGTGCCACGGTTCGACACCGGGTTGGTGAGCACCAGCCGACCGCGGGAGCTGACCTCCAGGATGGTTTTCCGCGAACTGGTGTCCAGTTTGAATCCCGACTGCTGCATGTCGACGCGCCTCTCGCCCTTTGTGGTCTCAATTGTCCAGGAACCCGGGGAAGCGCTGAACGGGGCTGTTCTCGGCGCGGGCGTCCCGAGTGGGAAGGGACGGTCCCAGGCGTCCGGCTTCCCGCGCCGCAACGAGCCGGCCGGGATGTCGGTGCGCCGAATCGCCCGTTCCCGGGAGTCGCGGCCACGACATGATCACTCAGTGTTTCCCGGGCATCAATCTACCGGGACGGGGCCGCCCACGAGACCATGTGGGTGGAAAGGGTTGGATCGCGGACACCGATCCGCATGGGCCACCCGGGAGGCAATCTGTCACACTGTGCGGCGGGCAGCCGCCCCATCGTCAACACAACAAGGAGTGAGCAGTGTCCGAGGCCATCCCGGGTTTCGTGGGGTCCATCGATCTCGACGACGGCAGTCGTTCCGTCTTCTTCGAGTGCGATGCACCACCCACCTGGAAGATCGTCGAGGCCCACGGCCACCAACCCAACGGCTACTTCTGGGCGGGCGTGGCGAACTGGCTCATCTCCCGGGGCCTGGCGCCCGAGGTCGGCATGGATCCCGAGAGCAGCATGTTCTCGGCCCAAGGCGCTCCGGCGGAGCTCGACGCCTTCCTGGCCGCCATCTCCCCGTACCTGCTGGAGGACGACAGGATGGCCGCCCTCATTGAGGAGGCCGACGCCGCCGGCCACGACTTCGACGACTGACCACGCCGCCGAGGCGCAGGAAACGCCGTGGTGACCTGCCCCGTTCCGGGGAACCAGCCACCACGGCGCTTCGTTGAATATGCCGACAATCTGGTCGGTGCGGATGCTTCGGTCGCGATGATTTTCTCCCGAATCGGCACCGTGTGACGGGGCTCGCTGGTTAACTGGGCCATGACCATCTCCGTGGGGGAACAGGAGGATGAAATGCAGATCCCCAGTCCCGTCGAGCGTGCCGCGCTGGCGGAGCGTGCCGTTCGGACCCGCAGCATCCGACGTCTCTGGGCGCTTCCCGGGACCCGCCTCGGGGTGGTGTCCCACCCGGCGAGGTTGTCCCATCGGCTGTTCCTGGCGTGGCGATACTGGTGGCAGGCACACCTGTTCGACTGCATCGTCGACGCCCAGATGCGCCATCCCGAAGCGGAACGGACCTGGCTGGCGAGGAAAATGGCGCGCGCCAGCCTGATCCGCAACGGCTTCAAACGCACGAACAGCTATTACGACGACATGGCCTGGTGGGGGCTCGCCCTCCAGCGCGGCAACGACGTCCTCGAGACCTCGGTCAGCGTCGAACCCATCATCCGGGCCTGCCGCGGTGCGATCCGACCCGAGAGCGTGGTGCCCTGGCGAGTCGGCGACGACTTCCTCAACGCCCCCGCCAACGGGCCGGTCGCCATCATGCTGGCCCGCGCCGGGTACCGCGACGAGGCGGTGCGGATCACCGACTGGATCGCCAAGAACCTGATGCTCGGCAGCGGCCTGGTGGCCGACGGGGTCGTGGCCTCCCAGGAGGGGCCGCGGCTCGACGCCACCGTCTACACCTACTGCCAGGGAGTCGTGCTGGGCGCGGAACTGGAGGTGATGGGGCCGGAATCCCCGCGCCGGATCGCGGACCTGGTCTCCGCCACGTGGCGACACCTCAGCGACTCCGACGGGGTGCTCACCGGTCAGGGCGGGGGCGACGGCGGTCTGTTCGCCGGGATCCTGGCCCGCTACCTGACGCTCGTGGTCAACCGGCTCCAGGGCAACGACGACACCCGCCAGCTCGCCGTCCACATGGTGCGATCCTCCGCGGAGGCGGCGTGGCGCAACGCGGCCAAGGACGCGGACGGGCTGCCGAGCTTCGGGCCCGAGTGGAGCCAACCCGCGCAGACCCCCGAACGGAACCGGTGGACCACGGAACGTGACCTGTCGGTGCAGCTCTCGGGTTGGATGCTCATGGAGGCGGCAGCGGCCCTGTCCGCATGAGTCCTTGCTCTCATGGGTTCTCGTGGCGGTTCATGAAGTCGAGTACCGCCGACCCGGCCCTCTCCGGCTCCTCCAGGGGTAGCGAGTGCGTGGCACCCTCCCAGAGGCCCGCCTCCGCCCCCGGCACCAGCTCCTCGGCGCGGCGCACCGCACCCGGGGGATCGGACAGGACCGCGCTTTCTCCCGCCATCGCCGCGTACACCGGGACGCCCAGGGAACCGAGCTGGGCGTCGGTGAACTGCGGTGGGAGGTCGCGGGCGGAGGAATACCCCTTCGTTCCCGCGTCGATCATGCGGGCCAGGGGGTCGTCGTGATCGACGGTCTCGTTGCCACCGATCCGCGCCAGGGCGGCGTCGCGCCACGACTGCGGTAGCAGCGGGATCGACGCGGGGATGGCCAGCAGGTAGACCTCCCATTTCAGGGAGGAGAAGGTCTGCACCGGGTCGAACAGGCTCAGTGAGACCGTCTGTCCGGGATGCCGCAGGGCGAAGTTGGTGGCCAGCCAGCCGCCGAAGGAATGCCCGACGACGTGCACGGGCGGGGTCCCGAGCGCGGTGAGGGTCTCGCTGATCCAACCGGCGTTCGCCTCGGGGGTCTCCAGCGGCACCGACTGGTTGCTGAGGCCCGCGTCTCCCAGCGCGTCGACGGCGTAGACGGGGCGTTCGCGGGTCAGGACCGGCAGGAGATCGCGCCACATCGGGATGCCCGCTCCCCACCCCGGCAGCAGCAGGATGGGCGTTTTGGTTGATCCTTCCGGCCCCGGGAACAGGGCGACGTGCACCGCGCCCCAGGAGGTCGCGACGTTCCACTCCTGCGCCGCGGGCATGCCCGCCATCACCTCCCGGTAGGCGGCGAGGTAGGTCTCGCGGGCCGAGGCGTTGCGCCACTGCCCGACCCTCGGGCCGCCGCGCGCGGCCAGCAGGAGCACGTTTGCGGCAAGCGAGACGACCAGGGCCAGGATCAGCAACCGACGGCGTTTCCGGCGAGGGGGGCGTGGCGTGGGTTCTGGAGAAACTTCTGCGACCATGGCAATACGTTTGCACTGTTTCCTTGGCAATGCAAGTGCATCGTCAAAACCTCTATGCTTGTCCCGTGCCGAAATTGGTGGATCACGACGTGCGACGCCGGGAGATAGCGCAGGCGGTGTGGGCCGTCATCGCCGAGCGGGGGATCGAGGGCGTGACCCTGCGCTGCGTCGCCGCCGAGGCCGGGGTCTCCGTGGGCCGCATCCAGCACTACCACGCCTCGCGGGAGGAACTCGTCCGCGACAGCTGCCGGGAACTCCTGAAGGCCGCGACCCAGCGGTTCGAGGCCGCCGGCGACGCCACCCCCGTGGAGAGGCTGCGCCGGCTCATCCTGGGGCGGATCCCGACCACCCCCGAGTTCGCCATCGGGACCTCGATCTGGCTGGCCTACGAGGCCAAGAGCGTCGACGACCCCGTGATCGCCGAACTGGTGCAGCGGGGGCACGCGGGGGGTGTGCGGGAGACGGCAGCGCTGCTCGGTGAGTGCGGTGTCGCCGACGCCCCCGCCGTCGCCCTGCGCCTCATGGCGACGGCCGAGGGGCTGGCCATCCGGGTGCTGGTCGGGGGGCTGGAGCCCCGGGCGGCCACCGAGCTGCTGGAGGATCTGATCACCGAGGCGCTGCCCGGCTGAGTCGGACGGAAGGTTTTTCGTTCAAGACGCACGCGCGACCCCGCCGTGTGATTCGATCAGGATGGGAACGCCGTTGTGTACATCAACTGATGCTACGTTTGATGCCGGAGAGGACGACTCATGAGAACCACCGTTACCCTTGAAGACGATCTGGTGGCGCGCGCCCAGGAACTGACCGGTGTCAAGGAACGCTCCGTCCTGCTCCGGGAGGGCCTCAAGACACTCATCCGCGTCGAGAGCGCCCGCCGCCTGGCCGCGCTCGGCGGCACCGAACCGGACGCGCAGGTTTCGTCACGGGCCCGGGACATCGGGGACCTCGCGAAGTGATCCTCGTCGACACCTCCGTCTGGATCGACCACTTCCGTCGCAGCGACCTGCGTCTGGTGCGCCTGCTGCGCGGCGACGAGGCGGGCTGCCACGCCATGGTCATCGGAGAGTTGTCGCTGAGCTCCATGCCCGCCCGTTCGGTGCGGACGTCATACCTGTCCAACCTGTACCGATTCCCCAGCCTCCACGACGACGAGCTGCTGCACCTCGTCGAGTCCAGACGACTGTGGGGCCGAGGCCTGAGTCTGGTGGACATCAACCTCATCGGCTCCGTCCTCGTGGTGCCCGGGGCGTGCCTGTGGACCCGCGACAAGCGCCTCCACAAGGTCTCGGAGGAGCTGGAGATCGCTTTCGAGTGAAAGCCGGCGGTCCCGTCCACAAGACGGGCTGCTCCTTCGTCGCGGCCCGGCCCAATCGGCTTCAAGAGAAGGGAACTCAGCCCTTCAGGCCGGAGGTGGCGAGTCCCTCGATGACCTTGCGCTGCATGGCGAAGAACAACACGAAGATCGGTGCCATGGCCATGGCGGAGGCGGCCATCATGAGGTTCCAGTCGGACGCGTGCTGGCCCGCGAAGGTCGCGATGCCGGCGCTGAGCGGCATGTTCGACTCGCGGGTGGTCACGATCAGCGGCCACAGCAGGTCGTTCCAGCTCCACAGCACCGTCGTGATGGCGACGGCGAACAGGCTGGGCTTGACCAGCGGGAACATCACCTTCCAGAACACCTGCCACGGGTTGCAGCCGTCCAGCCGTGCCGCCTCCTCAAGCTCCTTCGGCAGCGACATGAACGCCTGCCGCATCAGGAACGTCCCGAAGGCCGAGAACAGGCCCGGCAGTACGATGCCCCACGGGGTCTCGAGCAGGTTGAGGCCCTTGACGATCTGGTACTGGGTGATCAGGAACGCCTGACTGGGAATCATGAGGATCGCCAGCAGCAACCCGAACAGCACGTTGCGACCCTTGAAAGGCATCCGGGCGAAGGCATATCCGGCCATCGAGCACAGGATCAGCTGGGCTCCCGTGCGGAGCGCGGTGATCAGGAACGACGTCCAGAACTGCGACAGGAACGGAATCCTGGCGAACACCTCCGCGTAGTTCCCCCACTGCGGTGAGGCCGGGAGGAACTGCGGGGGCACCGCCTGGATCTCGGTGTTCGTCGACAGCGACATCAGCACCTGCCACACGAACGGGAAGACCATGGTCAACCCGCCAAGACACAGAATGATGTGGGCGGGCAGGAGGCGGCTCTGCTTGTGCATGCTCCTGTGCGGTCGATCAGACATAGTGCACCCACTTCTTCTGTCCCCAGAACTGAATCGCCGTCACCACGCCGACGAGCGCGAGGATCAGGATGGAGACCGCGGCTCCGACCCCCCGGTTGTTGTTGACGAACGCCTCCTGGTAGAACAACGAGACCAGCGACCGCGACGAGTTGGCGGCGGGATTTCCCGCACCCAGCATCGCGTAGAGGGCGTCGAACAACTGGAACCCGCCGATGGCCTGCATGATCGTCAGGAAGAAGATCGACGGCGTCAGCAGCGGGACCGTGATGTTCTTGAACTGGTGCCAGGAACTGGCCCCGTCGATCTGCGCCGCCTCGTAGAGCTCCTTCGGGATCGCCTTCAGGCCCGCCGAGAGGATGATGACGTTGAAACCGATCGAACCCCAGATCCCGAAGATCGCGACGGCCAGCATGACCACCCCGGGGGTTGACAGCCAGTAGGGCGGGTCCGATATCCCGATGGCCTTCAGCATCTGGTTCAACAACCCGAAGTTGCCGTTGTAGAACAGTCGCCACACCTGCACGATCGCCACCGGCATCGCCAGGTAGGGCATGAAGAACAACACCCGGTAGACGGCGCGTCCCTTCAGGCCCGGAAGCTCCAGCAGCGACGCGATCACCACCGAGATCGGCACGGCCAGCAGCACCACGGCCGTGTAGAAGAGGGTGTTGATCATCGCGGAGGGGAGATCCGGACGGGAGAAGAGGGTCGAATAGTTTTCCAGCCCGACGAACTTCTGATCGCCGCCGAAGGCATTCGTCCTGGTCAGCGACGCGTACAGGTTCCCGATGATCGGGAAGTAGTAGAAGATGAGGACGCCGAGCATCAGGGGGCCGATGAACAGCAGGGGCCAGGCCCCTGCCGACATCGGGTTGACGCGACGTCGCCGGGAGTACGATGCCTTCGCTCCGCCACTCCTGTCGACGGTCATTTCCGCTTACTCCTTCACTCCTGATCGAGCGCCGTGTTCATCTCGGCGGCCAGTTTCTTGCAGCCCTCCTCTGCGGTCACCTTGCCGGTGAACACCTCGCTGAGGCTGGTTTCCTTGTCGGCCCAGGCGGAGGTGTTCTTCGAGACCGGGTAGGGCACCGCGTAGGTCTCTGCGGCCTTGGTGAACACGTCGATGTTCCAGCTGGGGGCCTGCTCCAGCCACTTGGCCTGGGTGCCGTTGAAGGCCGGGATCGCGGTGCCGTTGGCCGCCTCGGTCTCGGCCGCGGTCTGGCTGCTGAACGCCCGGACCGCTGCCTTCGCGGCGGCGAGGTTCTTCGACTTCGCCGAGGCGACGTAGGCCAGCCCGTGGATGATGGTGGCCTGGGTCTCCTTCTTCGGCAGCGGGACCACGACGACCTCGTCGCCCTTGAACTGCTCGCGCAGTTCCTTCACGTGCCAGGAACCGGCCCACATGATGCCGGCCTGCCCGTTGAGGAACTGTTGTTTCGCGGGGGTGTCGGCGAGAACCTGCATGTCGGGCATCGAGCCGTCCTTGACCAGATCCACCCAGTACTGCACGCCCTCGATGCTCTTGGGATCGTCGAACCCGGACTTGTGGTCCTTGATGACGTACCCACCCGCCTGGTGGATGGTGTTGTAGTAGCTGGCCTGTCCGTCGTCGAGCCCCACGACCACACCGAACCCGGCCTGGGCGTCGGCGATGGCCTTGGCGGCGGCGTGGTGCTCCTCCCACGTCCAGTCCCCGGTGGGCACCTGCACCCCGGCCTTGGTGAAGATCTCCTTGTTGATGAAGCAGGCGATGGTGTCGTAGTCCTTCGGGACGCCGTACTTCTTGCCCGCCACCGTGTAGAGGTCCACCAGCGCCTTCGGGTACTTGTCCCAGGCGACGTCCTTGAGGTCGTCGATCTCGGCGAGCATCCCGTTCGAGGCGTAGAGCTGGATGTTGGGACCGTTCATCCAGAACACGTCGGGCAGCTGGTCGCCCTCGGCCTGGGTGCGCAGCTTGGTCCAGTAGTCCTTGTAGGCCGCCACCGACGGGGTGATCGTGATGTTCGGGTACTCCTTGGTGAAGGCCTGGATGTTGGCCTCGACGGTGGGAGTCTGGTTCTTGTCCCAGTAGAACAGGGTCAGCTCAGCCTTGGTGTCCTTGCTCAGCTCCTCGCCGGATTCTTTCTGCCCGGAACAGGCCGACAGGGTGGACGCCGCTCCGAGCACCGAGGCGGCTGCCAGAAAGGTGCGACGCTTCATCGGATTCTCTCCTTTTGATCGGTGGTCACTTGACCTGGTTGTTGGTGAAGTAGGTGATGATGTCCGGGTCCAGCTCCGGGACGTTCCGGGGGGAAGAGCCGTTGCGGAGGGAATCGGTGGCGGCGATGGCCGCGGCGACGGCGTACCAGGCGCCGAGCGGGGAGGTGTCGGTCGGGGTGCCGTCGGTGATGAAGGAGACGAACTCGCTGATCGTCAGGACGTCGGCGTCGTCGTGTCCCTTGTCGTCGCCCTTGATCGGGAACCGGGCGTCGCCCTCCGGGTCGTAGAGGTGGCGTCGGTTCCACAGCTTGATGTGACCGCCCTCGTAATCGCCGAAGTTCTCGATGCGGCCCTCCGTGCCGATCACGGTGTAGTTGCGCCAGTAGTCGGGGGTGTAGTGGCACTGCTGGTAGGAGGCGAACAACCCCGACTCCATCCGCATCAGCATCATCGAGATGTCCTCGACGTCCACCACCGGGTTGAGGCCCTTCTGCGACAGCGGCGGCCAGTTCTCCATGTCGAACCAGTCGCCCAGCAGCTGCCCGGAACGGTCCTCGCGATCGGTGATGCGGTCGTAGAGGGTCAGGCCGCCCATGGCGGTGACCTGCTCGGTGTGGGAGCCGGCCAGCCAGTGCATCACGTCCAGGTCGTGGGCGGCCTTCTGCAGCAGCAGGCCCGTGGCGTGCTCGCGGGTGGCGTGCCAGTCCTTGAAGTAGTAGTCGCCGCCGTTGCCGACGAAGTGGCGGCACCAGATCGCCTTCACCTCACCGATGGCGCCGCGGCGGATCAGGTCCCGCATCGAACGCACCACGTGCATGTGACGCATGTTGTGCCCCACGTAGAGTTTCGTGCCGGTCTCGTGGGCGGTGCGCAGGATCTCGATGGCGTCGTCCATGCGGGTCGCCAGGGGTTTTTCGACGTAGACGGGGATCCCGGCCCGGAGCAGCTCGCAGGTCACCTTCGCGTGGGTGTCGTCGGGGGAGGTGACCAGGGCCGCGTCGATGCCCTCGGCGATCAGCTCCGTGACGTTGCGCGTCAGCTTGATGTCGCTGCGGCCGAGGCGCCGCGGGAGGCGCGCCTCCGCGTCCGGGTGCGGATCGGCGGCGGCGGTGATGCGGCAGTTGAGCCTCGGGAGCTCGAAATGTTTGGCGATGTCGGCCCGGGCTCCCACCCCGACCACGCCGATACGCAGCGTGGCGCGCTCCGAGGCCGCTGGTTGTGCCATGGACATTGGCGAATGGATTCCTCTCGCTGTGATTCTCGTGATGTGGCCGATTTCCTTGGGAATCGGAATCAGCCGGGTGGACTCGCCGAAGAGAGCGGTCCGGGCCTCCCGGAGGGCCAGGGACAGGGCGCCGACGATGGCGGCTCCCTGCCCGAGCCGGGAAACCTGGAGGTTCAGTTCGGCCGCACTCGACTCGCGGTTGACGCGCAGGTGATCGATGATCTCGGCGAGGATGCCCGGGGACTCGCGGTTCGGCAGGGTCAGGACGATGCACGCGGGATCGAGGACCGCGGAGACGGTACCGATGCTCTCCGCGGCGCGCGCCAGGTTGCCCGGTGCCGGACCGGACTCGTCAACGATGCGCAACCCCACCTCACCCGCGTTCTGCCGGTTTCCCCGGTGCAGCTCGCCGCCCATGACCAGGCCGGTGACGATGGCCCGCGACAGGGCGATCAGGAGGAGGTCGTCGGTGGGCTGGAGGGAACCGTCGCCACAGCGCAGGGCGAATTCCCCGAAGGCGGAGGCGTTCACGTCGTTCTCGATCCGCACCGGCAGGTGCAGGCGTTGCGAGAGTTCGTGGCCGAGGGCGAAACCCTCCCACTGGGGGACGGCGTCGCTGCGCATCAGGCGGCCGTCGAGGTCCACGGTGCCGGTGGTGGACACGACGATCGCCAGCGGCGGGCCCGCGGTGCCCTCGGCGATGTGTCTGCCGATCAGGTCCAGCAGGGTTGTGAACCGGACCGAGGAGTCCACGCTGACCCCGGACCTGTGGTCGGTCTCGATGATCTCCCCGTCGAGGCGGGCGACCGCCAGCAGTGCGCTGCGGTGGAGGAGGTCGACGCCGATGACCACCCCGGCATCCTTGCGGGGGGCCCAGGTCTCGGCGGGCCGGCCGACGTTGCCCTCCGCTCCCTGGGGGGCGACCAGACCCAGCTCCGTGAGGGAATCGAGCAGGGTGGTGATGGTGGGACGGGACAGGCGGGTTCGTTTCATCAGCGAACTGACGGTGGCGTTCGGGTGTGCGACGAGGGCCTCGTAGACACCGGCCAGGCGGCCCGGCCTACTGTTGTGAATGCTCGTGGGCATCAATGACCTCGTTTTCTCAAGATACTTACGTAAGTATCAAGCTGAACGAATCGAGGGTAGAGGGGAGGCGGGCGGATAGTCAAGAAAACAATTAAAGCTGGGGTTTTCTCCGGTATATCTCGCCAGTGGCGCTCGCACCGTCCGCGCATTCTTCCCGCGGAATGGAAGATCTCGTCTCGTTTCGCGGGAGTTCCGGCGAATGTTGCGAGGTGCTCTGGACTCCTCGCAACGAGCGGGCAGGGGAACGCTCCGAGGGTTTCCGGCCGGGGAACAGATCAACGGCTTTTGGTCGGGCGTCGTGATGGGTGCGGGGTAACGGCGTAGCATGACCGCATGTCAAAGCGCCTGCCCGACGAGTATTTCCGGCAGACCATTTCCGAATCCTCCGACGTGCGCGCCACCTCGTCGGGCGACGGGTCGTCTGCCTCCCCGGGTAGCAGCGAACACAGGTCCCACTGGGTCTCGCTGCGCCTGGTGGTCGTGAGCTGCGTCGCGGCGGCGCTGGTCGGGGTCATGGGGACGCGGCTGGTCATGCAGCCGGAGAGCGAGAACTCCTCAGCGGCCCCCAGCCCGTCCGTCACCAGCGTCCTCGACCTGACCCCTTATGACGGGGCCGTGGTTCCCGTCGCTGCCTCCCGCGCCACCGGGGAGTGCTCGCAGGACCGCCAGGACCGGACCGCCGCACTGTTGGACGCCCGGGCCGACACCGTCTGGCGCTGCCCCGGCGGTGGGGTCGGGGAGGCGGTCACCTTCGGTTTCCTGCCCGGAACGGAACTGGTCGGGGTGCGCATCATCAACGGGGACACCACCGATGAGGCCTACCGGAGGGGTCGCAGGATCACGGCGGTGCGCTGGACCTTCTCCGATGGCTCCTGGACCGTGCAGCCGCTCGACATCAGCCAGCCGGAGGGTCAGGAGGTGCGATTTCCGCCCGTCGTCACCGACGAGGTCCTCATGACGGTGCTGTCCACCACCGACCCCGGGGGCCCGGAAACCGACGCCAACGCCGTCGTCGTCTCCCGCGTGGAGTTCCTGGGGCGCGGCTGAGGGATCGCGGCAGCGGATCCGCTGGTCCCGCGTGTTCCCTGTCCACCTCGTCGGTTTGCTGGCCTTGTTCCTGTTTTGCTGGCCTTGTTCACGTGTGCCTGCGCTGTGAGGCCAGCAAACTTGAACAAGCCCAGCAAACCGACGATAGGGCCAGCAAACAGACGCCGGGCCGGCAGCTGGGTCACTCCCAGGCTGCGGTGTCGATGAGGATGGTGATCGGGCCGTCATTGACCGAGGCCACCTGCATGTCGGCGCCGAACCGGCCGCGTTCGACGGTGGCGCCGAGGGCCTCGAGTTCGCTGGCGAGGGCCTCGACGATCGGTTCGGAGACCGGCCCGGGGGCGGCCTTCGACCAGCCGGGGCGGCGGCCCTTCCGGGTGCTGGCGAACAGCGTGAACTGGCTGACCACCAGGATCGGGGCGTCGACGTCGCTGGCCGAGAGCTCGTCGCGCAGGATCCGCAGTCCCCAGATTTTCGCGGCCAGGGTTTTCGCCGCCGCGGCGTCGTCGTCGCGGCCGACGCCGGCCAGCACCAGCAGGCCGGGGCGGGGCAGCTCGCCCACCACCTTCCCGTCGACGGAAACGCTGGCGGAGGACACCCGGGTGATGACAGCACGCATGGGTGCTGTCTACCACGTTGCCCGGCGAGCGACGGGTAGGGTTGCGGTTCGTGGGAATGATCACTGCGTGGGTGCTCGTGGTGGCCGCCGCCGGGATCGCGGTCGTCGCGCTGGCGCTGGCCGTAACCAAGCTGCTGCGTGGGTTCAAGGGACGAAAGGACTGAGCGTGGAGGGTTTCCAGAACATCGACATCGAGGTGCCGGAGGGCCTCAACCCGGAGCTGGTTGCCCTCGGGTGGCTCGTCGGCGTGTGGGAGGGCTCCGGCAACGGCACCGACCACGAGGGCAACGATTTCACCTTCGAGCAGCGTATCGAGTTCACCCACAACGGCGGTGCCTACCTGTTCTACGTCTCCCAGGTGTTCGGCATGGGTGAGGACGGAAAGTTCGACCAGCCGCTCGGCATGGAAACCGGTTTCTGGAGGCCGAAACGCGACGCCTCCGTCGAGGTGACGCTCACGAACTCCGACGGCTGGACCGAGGTGCTGGTCGGCAGGATCCAGGTCACCCAGATCAGCCTGCTGACCGACGCCGTCGTGCGCACCGAGGGCGCCGCCGTCAGCCACACCTCCGGGCAGCGGCTCTACGGAAAGGTGGAGGGCGACCTGATGTACGCCCTCGACCGCTCCACCGCCGACCACGAGCTGCGGCCCCACATGTGGGCGCGCCTGGCGAAGCAGTGAACGCGATCCTCGTCGAGGACGGCGTGGACGCCGGTCTCGTCTGGCACCACGGCAACCCCGTCGCGGAGGCGCGCGCCATCGAGGCCGGGGAAGCGGTGGTGGACCTTTCCAACCGCGACGTCCTGGAGATCACCGGGGCGGACCGGCTCGGCTGGTTGCACTCGCTGACCTCGCAGCACCTCGAATCCCTCGGGGCGGGGGAATCGTTCGAGGCGCTGGTGCTCTCGCCGAACGGGCACGTCGAACACGTCCTGACCGGGATGGACGACGGGACGCGGATGCTGGCCTGGACCGAACCGGGACGCGCTGCCGCCCTGGTGGACTTCCTGACCTCGATGCGTTTCATGATGCGGGTGGAGGTGCGTCCCCGCGACGACCTGCGGCTGGCGTGGGTCGGTGACGGGATCGAGGTGCCCGGCGACTGGGCGCGGCGCCCGGCGCTGGGGGGCCGCGAGGTGTTCCGTCCCGCGGACGCGTCGCTGCCCGAGGGCAGGCCCGCCGGGACCTGGGCCTTCGACGCGCACCGCATCGCCTCGGGGGTGCCGAGGATCTTCGTCGACACCGACGCCCGCACCATTCCCAACGAGATCGGCCTGTTCGGCACCCATCTGGACAAGGGTTGCTACCGCGGCCAGGAGACGGTGGCGCGCGTCCACAACCTGGGTCGCCCGCCCCGCCGCCTGACGCTGCTGCACCTCGACGGCACCGCCGAGGCGCTGCCCGCCGTCGGATCCGCGCTGGAGGTGGGCGGCAGGGCGGTGGGGTTCGTCGGCTCCTCCGCCCGGCACCACGAACTGGGGCCGATCGCCCTGGCCCTGGTGAAACGGGCCACCCCCGTCGACGCCACCCTCACCGCCGACGGGATCGCCGCCGCCCAGGAGGTCCTCGTCGACCCGGGGGTCGGCCTGCACTTCCGCGCCAACCTGCGCTGAGACCCCGGGCCTCGCGCGCGAGACGCCGGCGCGGCGTTTCGAATCCGCACGCAGCGCGACGACCGATCGCCCCGTGGGCCGGTCCTCGTGACATGCTGGGACTGCGATGCGGGTCGACAGGGTGACACGGGAGGTGGGACATGGGCATCGATGTGCTGGTCGTGGGGTCCGTGAACGAGGACGTCGTGGTGTCCGTGGAGCGGCTCCCGGGCCCCGGGGAGACGCTCCTGGCCTCCGATCTCGCACTCTCGTGCGGCGGCAAGGGGGCCAACCAGGCCGTCGCCGCGGCCCGCGGCGGGGTCCGGGTCGCAATGGCCGGTGCCGTCGGCGACGACGAGGCGGGACGCAGGAAGGCCGAGGCCCTCGATGCGGCGGGCGTGGACATCCGGTGGTTGCGGCGGCTGGCCGGTGTCCCCACCGGCACCGCATTCATCCAGGTGGATGCGCGGGGGGAGAACACGATAGTCGTCGTCCAGGGCGCCAACGCCCGGGTCGCGCTCCCGGGTGGTGACGTCGAGGCCCGGGTCGTCGTGACGCAGAACGAGATACCACCGGCCGCCCAGCAGGCGGCGGGCGAACTCGCCGCCCGCGCCGGGGCGCGGCTGGTGATCAACGCCGCCCCCGCGCCCGGGAGTCCGCCACCCTGGTACGGCAATGCGGATCCCCTCGTCGTCAACGAACACGAGGCAGCGCAGCTGGCGGCATCGAACGAGGCCGGTGCCGGGCTGCTCCGACGGCTGCGGGAACGCACCGGGGCCCGGAGCGTCGTGATGACCCTCGGGGAGCGCGGGGCCCTCGTCGACGACGGGACCGGGGTGCACGCGATCCCGCCGGTGGTCGTGGAGCAGGTCGTCGACGCCACCGGAGCGGGGGACACCTTCGTCGGCGTCCTGGCGGCCCGGTTGGCGCTGGGCGAAGGACTGGTGGCGGCGGCCTCCGCGGCGAACAGGTTCGCCGCGGAGGCCGTCACCTGGTCGGGGGCCCGCCCGCCGGCTGAGTAAGCAGCCGGCTGGCGGTGTTTCCCAGAAGCTGGTTGAGCCGACCCGCGAGCGTCAGCGAGCAGGTCGTGCCGAAACCATGTGGTGGTGTCCGGAGAGCCGCGGTAGGTCTCGGGCTGCCGGTGGATGGTCTCGGCTCAACCGACTTTTCTGCCCGCGACACCCCGAATGGGTCAGCGGGCGGCGATGGCGGCCTCGTAGTCGGGTTCCTGCTTGATCTCGGGAACCAACTGGCTGTGGGTCACGTTGCCCTTCTCGTCGAGAACGATGACGGCACGGGCCAGGAGCCCCTCGAGGGGACCGGTGATCATGGTCACCCCGTAGTCCTCACCGAAGGTGGTGCGGAAATCGGATGCGACCGTCACGTTCTCGATCCCCTCGGCGCCACAGAAACGGGCCTGCGCGAACGGCAGGTCACGCGAGATGCACAACACCTTGGTGTTCTCCAACCCTGCGGCGCGTTCGTTGAAGGTGCGCACGCTCGTGGCGCAGATGCCGGTGTCGACGGAGGGGAAGACGTTGAGGATCAACCGGGAACCGGCGAAGTCGGCGAGGGCGACGGGGGACAGGTCGTTGCCCACCAGGGTGAATCCCGGGGCCTTGGTGCCGACGGCGGGCAGCGAACCGTGGGTGTGGACGGGGGTGCCGTCCAGGGTGATATCAGTCATGCAATGAATCATCGCCGATCCCGGCCTCGGATCAAAGGAAAACCGGACGCGGGAGATGGCGGAGGGAGCGACGTGCCAAGCTTGGTGCATGAACCAGAACCTGCGTGAATTCATCGACATGGTGCGCAACGAGGGGTACACCGTCGGTGACGTTCACGGCGAGGACCAGTACCTCATCGACCCGCTCGGCGACGCCGTCGAGACCTGGCGGGACAAGTACCCCTACGACACTCTCCTCGGGCGCGACAGGTACGAGGCGGAGAAACGCCAGCTGCAGATCGAGCTGCTGAAGTTCCAGTACTCGGCCCAGGACAACGGCACCAAGCACATCATCCTGTTCGAGGGACGTGACGCCGCAGGCAAGGGTGGGGCGATCAAACGCTTCACCGAGCACCTCAACCCGCGCGGGGCGCGGGTCGTGGCGTTGACGAAACCCACCGAGAAGGAACGCGGGCAGTGGTACTTCCAGCGTTACATCGAACACCTCCCGACCGCCGGGGAGATCGTGCTGTTCGACCGTTCCTGGTACAACCGTGCCGGTGTGGAGCGGGTGATGGGTTTCTGCACCGAGGAGGAGTACCGCATTTTCATGAAACAGGCGCCGGTCTTCGAAAGGATGCTCATCGAGTCCGGGATCACCGTGACGAAGCTGTGGTTCTCCGTCACCCAGCGGGAGCAGCGCACCCGGTTCGCGATCCGGCAGCTCGACCCGGTGCGGCGCTGGAAGCTCTCTCCCATGGACCTCGAATCCCTCGACCGCTGGGAGGACTACACCCAGGCGAAAACCGCCATGCTGAAGCAGACCGACACCGAGATCGCGCCGTGGTACCGGATCAAGTCCAACGACAAGAAGCGCGCCCGGCTCAACGCCATGCGTCTGTTCCTCGACCTCCACGACTACGACGGAAAGGATCCGTCGGTGATCAAACCCACCGACCCGCTGATCGTGCAGCGGGGCCGCAAGAAATGGGCGAAGAAGAACGCCGACGGCGAGATCGTCCAGCCCGACGAGAACGAGGACTGACGTGGAGGTCCCGGCGGTGTTCCCGATCGCTGGCGGGGTGGCTGCCACCCACAGAAGTGCAATGGGCCCGGCCCGGCATCTACCATGAGTCGAAGGAGGTGAAGATGAGCGACAACCAGCGGCCCGAGGCGGGCCAGGAAATGCCTCCGCAATCGTCGAGGGGAAGCAACATCGGTCTGATCGTCGTCCTCTTCCTGATTCTGGGTCTCGGCATTGCTTCCGGATTCTGGTGGATTCTCCGGGGCGGGCAGGACACCGCCGACCCCGCGGTCACCACGCCTGCGGAGTTGCCTCGGCCCACGGAGCCCGCCCCCGTCCAGGAGACCAGCACGTCCAGCGCGATGGCGACGATACCCACGCAGGGGAGCAGCACCCCTGTCCCGACGCGTGTGGGCAGCAAGCATGCGGTTCCCGCCATGCCGAGGAAGTTCGGCGATTTCGAGACCAGGAACGCCGCGGACGGCAACGATTCCCTCGTCACCTACTGGACGGCGAAGAAGGACAGGTTTTTCATCATCGGATACATGCAGGGCGGTTCGGTCGAAACGCAGACCAAGGACCTGAGGGAAGTGAGAACCATCGGGAAGACCGTCTGCGGGACCAACGACTTCAAGGGATACGAGTGCTTCGCTCAGGTACACGGCGGCGTCGGGAGGACGACGATGGGCCCGGGTGGGACGCTGGAGGAACTGGCGGAGATCAGCAGGACCTTCTACGAGACCTGGAGGTGACCGGGCAGGAGCCCCGGGACACCCGCGTCAGGGAAGAGCGACCAGGGCAGCGACCAGGGCAGCCAGGGGACGCAGCCCGTGGTCGTTGATGCGCTGGGAGTTGGCCGACGGGGTGACCCCTTCGAGTTTCGCCGCCGTGGCGTTGTCCTTCCCCGCCCGTAGGTGCACCCAACTCCGCCGGGCGCCCGGGCTGAGGGACGCCAGTGTGGCATCGACCATGCGCAGCACGGGATCGGTGAGGGGATTCGCGACGGCGCGGGCGTCGATCAGCGCGGTGCGGGAGGTGCGGTTCCCGGGTTGCCGGGACAAGGCCTCCGCGCGTTCGATGGCCTCCCGGGCCCTCCACCACGCGGGCCCGTCCTGGATTCCGCGTTTCGCGTCGATGACCTGCACGTCCCCGCCTCCCAGGCCGCAGCGCACCTCCGCGGTCCCCAGCATCTCGTCGCGCAGCAACAGCATCGCCGCCACCGCCTGCCCGAGGGTGGCGTAGACGCCCTGGATCTCGTCGCCGACGGTCACGCGCAGCGGATCCAGGGGAGGATGGGCGTCGTTGCAGGCGGCGATGGCTTTCAGCAGGGTCTCGTGAACGCGCGCCCGGTCGGAGTCGCGGGAGCGCACCACGTCTCCCAACAGAGCCACGCATTCAGGAATACCCTTCATGTGGAGGATCTTAAGGGATGTTCTTCATCCACCTCTTCCGGGAGGCGTGGCAGGCGCCGCGACTTCGCCAGTCCCAGGACGTGGTCCCGGAACAGCGCGGCCGACGGCAGCAGGCGCCGGCCAGCGGCCCAGCTGAGCCCGATCTCCCGGAAGGCGTCGTCCTCCGCGAGGCGCTGTAGCCGCACCCCGGCCCTGACGCGGCCGGGAGCCAACGCCACTCCGAGCCCGGCCGCGACGTAGCCGTAGAGCGTCGGGAGGTCGTCGGCGACGAGTCCCGCCGCGGGTTCGATTCCGTGACGGGACAGCAGGGAGTCGGTGATGGCCCACAGCTGCGAGGTCCTGCGCATCGTGATGAGGCGTTCCTCGCTGAGCCGGGTGACGGGAACGGGGGCGGCGCCGGCGGCGAGCGGGTGCCCCTCGGGCAGCAGCAGCCGAAGTGGTTCGCGCAACAGCCCGCGCCAGTGGTGGGCCCGCCCGCGAGGCCTGAGCGTTGTCAGCTCCAGGTCGGTCTCGGAGCCCGTCCCGGTGGCCGGGGTGGTCTCGTCGTGTCTGGCGCTCATGTCCAGCTGCACGTCGGGATGCTTCTTCAGGAACCCGGCCGCGATCCGGGGCACCAGCCACTCCCCGAGCGAGTGCGGGAAAGCGAGGGTCACCAACCCCGACTCCGGGTCCATCAGCTGTGCCACCTCGGCCAGGCCGTCGTCGAGCTGGTGGAGCATCGCGTCCACGTGGTGCTTGAACGTCGCCCCGGCGCGGGTGAGGCGCAGGACGCGTCCCTCGCGCCGCAGCAGGGGGGCGCCCACCTCGTCGGAGAGCCTGGCCAGGGCTCGTGAGATCCCGGGTTGGGAGGTCCATTCCAGCTCGCTCACCTCGGTGACGGTGGCGCCGTCGGCGACGAGCTGGAACCAGCGGAGGACGTTCGTATCCATATTCATAACCTAGCTGCATGGATTATCTTACAAACGGGTATTGGACGCATGGGATCTCCCGGCGCAGCATTGAGTCATGAGCATCCGTAACTTCCTCAACCGCTTCCTCGATTCCGAGTTCGGTGTCTACCCCGCCACCCGTGGCGCGGTGGTTGTGATACCGACCCTGACGGCCCGTCCCGCCATCATTCGCACCTCCGACACCTCTGAGCACGCCGAGGTGAGCTGGCCCGGACGTGACTGGGCCACCGCCCACTGACCCCTCGATTTTCCTCTGCGGGGCCGGATCGTGACATGCGAACCGGCCCCGCAGCTGTGTGTGAGATTGGTTGAGCCGGGCGGTGAGGGGCGCGCGGCCCGCGCGAAGGATTCGACACGGGCCGTCTCCGATCACGGCACTCGTGGCTCCTCCTAGCCGCCCC
>ERZ772993.322-NODE-322-length-24335-cov-54.511203_pt1 | contig 24335 bp, 20 predicted proteins | sample MGYA00580670_ERZ772993 | MGnify/ENA primary metagenome ERZ772993 (study PRJEB29015, sample SAMEA2737936) | human oral metagenome | biome: human oral; feature: human-associated habitat; material: dental | place: China | collected 2136 ... | reverse complement strand
GAGAAGGGCAAGTCCGAACGCCTCAAGGCTCTCAACGGCATGCTGATGGCCTCGCAGGACGTCGACGTCGACGAGGATGGGACGGCTGAGTCCGTGGGTCTGGATTACAGTGACTCGATGCTGACCACCCTGGCCCAGCGCATGGAGAACTACTCGCGGCAGAAGTGGGACAACACCAGCCCGAGGGACTGGTTGGACCGCCTGGGCGACTTTCACGATGATTCCCATCTCCTCCTTCCGAAGGAGCTCTACTCCGATAATCCGATCGCGGGCGTCGTCCACGCCATGACCGGCAATCCTCAGGCGGCGCAGAACTGGCTGGTCGCCCGCCCTGACGGGCAGGGAGCGCCGGATCCCACCTCGCTGAGGCAAACGAAGGAGACCGTTCAACGCGTGCAGGATCTGGTCGGCTGGGGCTCCCTGAAGGAGAAAGGATGGGCCACCGACTGGGCGACGATGGCCTATGAGTTCGACTCCCAGGGCTGGGTTTCATCGGACCCGGCGGTGATGAGTCAGGAGGAGAGGTCCTACCAGGATTACGCCTCGGCAACGGCCGTTTCAGGGATTCTCAACGGCATCGGCGGCGGCGAGAAGCCCGTGACCCTGCCCGATGGGGCGAGGAACCTCGTGTCGGAAACGCTCGCAAACCACCCGGACAGCGTCGTCGAATCCACGGATTCGACGAATTCGAAGAGTCCCGTCAGCTCCGGGGAAATGGAAGCGGATGATGGGACGACGACGTACGACTACAGGCCGCTCTTCACTAACCGGGCCCTGTCGAATCTCGTCGGTCAGATCTCCTACAATGAGACCGCGTCCAGTCGCCTCGGAGAATCGGTGACCGACTACAATCAGAAGGTGTTCGACGACGCCGTCGCCACGTACAAGGATTTGGGAGACTCCACACCCGTGGATGCAGCGGTCAACGCTCAGTGCAGGACCAACGGGTTCTTCGCCGGCGCCGCCGGATACCAGGAGGTGGGCAGTGCCGAGAAGGCCGACAAGGTCTCCAAGGATCGCAATAAGACCGCCTCCTTCCTGGCCGGTCTCATTCCGACGGTGGGGCCGGAGGCGTCGTACATTGTGAACGTCGCCCAGCCGTTCAATGAGGATCAGGAGTCCAGTGCGAACTCGCGAGCCCACAACATGAAAGATGTGGCGCTCAAGCAGAATTATGAGCAGCTCACCGCCTCCCTTCTCAACAGCGGTCTGTATGATTCGGATGATCTGCTGGGAGCCGTCCGCGACAGCGGGAAAAACCGTCAGACGGATCGGGTGGTCGACGAGGATGGGAACCCTCTGACGGTAGGCATGGATCCGTCCGAGATTGAAGATACTGGCGTCAAGGCCGGCCTCGACCGGGTTGGCGGTTACCTCTACCACCGCGCCGACGGCACTCTTGATTACACAGACACGAGATACTCTTCTTTCAAAGACGGTTATGAAGCGGCCAAGCCGTCTAGCGGTGGAGCGCCGGCGCACTCGTGGGGCGGGTGATAGCGGCAGTGGCGGATAGCCTGGTCGATCTGATCCAGTCCGCTTCCGCACCGCTATGAGGTCACGCGCGGTTCGCACCGGTTACGGCGTATGCTGCGCTCTTCCATCCGCTGGTGTCGGATGGGGGACGGGAGCCGGAGCCTCCTCACCCGCCGGACCCCGTACGTGCCAAGGACGGTCGGCGTTGAATGCCTCCGCCGCCGCCAACCACGAGCTCGTCCGGGAAGGCCTGCTCATCGCAGGACCGGCCGTACCTGAACCCGACTGTACCTGGACCCAGCCGTACCTGAACCCGGTCACCGGAGCCCTGACGGCCGAGGCTCCCGCGCACGCCTCCCGACGAACATCATCGTCTCGCGGTCCCCGTCCTCGGCCGGCTGCGCAGGACCCGCAGCACTGTCCTCCGCTGCATCGATCCCGTCGATTCAATCGTTCATCGCCGATCTATCCTGGTTCGGACAGAGCCTCGGGCGGGGCCGACGATTCGAACAGTCCCACTCACTCGACTCCCGTGCGGGCCTTCGGGACGGCGGACGCCGTCGTGCGCTCCGAGCTCGAGGCCGGTGCCCATCGGCGTCGCCACGGCCAGCGCGGCGACGAACCGGCACCGACGTCGTTCGCAACCGCCCGCACGGGCAGTGCAGGCGGTCGGGACATGAGCCGATGACCTCCGGCCACGGCGGGAGGCGCACGGAAACGCAGGGTATCAAGTATAGGAACAATAATAGCAAGACGCCCTCCCGCGCCACCCCCGGACGCCATCTAAAACGTTTCAATCAACCTTCATCGCCATCTGCGCGGGGCGCACCGTCGCCGGTCGGGGGAGTGCAGTGATCGAGGATTCCGTCGCATCCCGCGAGTTGAATCGTTACAATTGAAAATGACGCTGATAGGCTCTACCTTATTTCGTCGATCCGCTTATCACTCATACGTTTCAGTGGGGGATGTTCCGGCATCCTCCGTACCTTCTCGATTCCCTCGAAGTGAGAGTCAATCTACGTACCCAGTTTTTAGATATTCGGTTAAGAACCATCTTGTTAATCGAGACGTCGCGTCGATGTGACGACGGTCGTGTGCGTCCTCGTCATACATCTCCGCCGGGTTGATGTGGAACGATTGAGCATGGCGGTGACAAACGTGGACCATGCGGAGCATGGGGCCTGGATAACTAGCGGCCGCGGCGCCGGCGGGCTCTTTGGACGATGCATGCATCGGAGCGAACCGTCGACGTCTCACCGGCTTCCACGGGCCGCTGCCTCTCCGGCGGCCCGCTCCGAGTCCTCGCCCGTCTGCCCCACCGGATCCCCGAGATTGCAACAGAAAGTCGGTGAGCCGGGGTCGGGGAGCGATACTCCCCGACCCCGGCTCACCGACAGATCTTATAGACGCTCAGGCGTCGTAGGATTCGACCTGCGGCAGCTCGGGCTGGTCGGTTACGCCGTTAGCCTCCGCGATGTTGTTGTGGTTGTTCGCCACATCGCAGGCGGCGCTGGCCAGGACCTGCTCGAACTGGATCAGCTTCGGACGGAACTCGTCCCAGGCCGACCGGAAAGAGTCGGCGTTCGGGCTTTCCCACACCGCGGATGCCAGTGAGGTGTCGGTGCCCGAGACGATCGAGTGGGCCGAGTCGACGTCCCCCGACAGCGTGCTGTGCAGGGTCTGTAGAGTGGTCAGATCTGATGAAAGTGGCATAGGTGCTCCTCGTTCGCAGGGATGGCGTCCGGTCTGACGCCGGGACCGCACCGCAAGGATGGTGCGGCCGCTCGGATCCAGGCTTGCACGTCATGACGCGATCCGCAAGCAAAATCTCGTTTTTCGTCGAAATCGCCCGATCAGCGGACGGATCGGGCGAAGGGGGTGGCGCTCCGAGATCAGTTCGGTATGTTAGAAGACGACCCTGCCGTCCACCCCTACCGGACCGAGATGACCTCTCCAACCGATATCCGTACGTCCCGCCGTCGTGATCGCGATGCCAGAGCCACCGGCTCCACCCGCGCCCAGGAGGAGAAGAAGTCCCGCGGGCGCCTCCCGTCAGCCCCGCGCGAGCGCCGGCCGCTGCTCGCTGCCCTCGCCGTGATCCTCATCGTCGGCGGAGCCCTGCTGGCCGGCCTGCTGGCCGCGCGGATCGACCAGCGCGAGGAGATGCTCATCGTGGTCAAGCCGATCGAGGCCGGCCATGTCATCGCCCTCGAGGACCTCGCCTCGATGCCCGTGGCCGCCAACAGCAGCATCCTCATCCCCGCCAGCCGCGCCAACGAGATCGTGGGACAGACCGCGAAGGTCGCCCTCGACAAGGGCGAGCTCGTCCAGACCACTCAGATCACCGACTCCTCCCCCACCCAGGACGGGCGGAGCGTCGTCGGGCTCTCGCTGGAGGCGGGGCGCTTCCCCGCGGCCGGGCTCTCAGCGGGAGACGTCGTCAGCATCGTGAACGTCTCCGCCGACGGCTCGACTCCGATCTCGGGCGCCCAGGTGCTCGATGCCGTTCCCACCTCGGGGAAGGACGGCAATTGGACCTCGGGCGCCACCGTATCCGTCCTGGTCCCCTCCGCCCAGGGATCCAGCGCGGCGGCGCTGGGAGCCTCGGGCAATGCGGCCGTCGTCGTCACCGCCGCCGGCCAACCGATCGGTGATCACTGATGCTTCTCTCCCTCGCCTCCGCCAAGGGAGCCCCCGGCACGACGACCAGCGCCCACGTCCTAGCCGCGGTGTGGCCAGTCCCTATTCTCCTGGTCGACGCCGACCCCGCCGGCTCGGACCTCATCTACCGGCTGCGCGCCGACAACGGCCTTCCTCTGGACGCCGAGCGCGGCCTGCTCTCATTGGCCGCCGCCATGCGCAACAACCCTGACGCCCCCGTCGAGGAGCACACGACGCTGGTCGACGGCGGCCTCGACGTGCTGCTGGGGATGCCCCGCCCCGAGCAGGCGGCCGCCGTGGCCTCCAGCTGGGGCGCTATTGCCGGGCGGCTGCGCACAACGCGCGATGTGGTGTGCGATGTCGGTCGGCTCGTCCCCGGCTCCCCCAGTCTGCCCGTCGCCCTGTCCTCCGACGCGCTGCTGCTGGTGGTGAGGGCGGGCGTGGATTCTTACGCTCATTTACGGGACCGTTTGCGCTGGGTGGCGGAGGAGACCGCGCGTCGCGCTGAACGGCCCGATCTGGGGGTCCTTCTCGTCGCTCCGTGGAGGCATCGTCATGAGGCCGGTGATCTTCAACGGTTGCTGCGTTCCAGCGGTGTTGACGTGCCGGTGGTCGGCGCTCTTGCTTTTGATCGTGATGCCGCTGATTCATTGGCCGGACGTCGTCCGCATTCGTTGCGACGAAGTCTTCTGGTGCGTTCGGCGCGGAGTGTGGTGTCGTCTGTTCGTCGTCCCGCCGATGCGGCGCTCTGGGAGGTTTCGCGATGAGTGCTGATCAGAATCTGGTGCGGCAGATGCGTGAGGAGGTCGCCGATCTCCTCGCTCAGCAGCGTCATGACGACGCCGCCACGGGTATCCCGCCCATGAGTTCGGAGGATGAGCGCCAGTTCGCCCGCGCTCTTATCAGCCGGGTGCTCGACCAGCACGCCCGAGCCGAAATCGCTGCGGGGCGCAGTCCGTTATCGGCGGGGGATGAGGATGAGGTCGCCCAGGGGATCCACGCCGCCTTGTTCGGGGTCGGCCGTCTTCAGCCGTTGCTGGAGGATCCCGAGGTGGAGAACATCGATATCAACGGTTGCGACAATGTGTTCGTCCAGTACGCCGATGGACGCGAGGAGCGCGGCACCCCCGTGGCCGATTCCGACGACGAGCTCGTCGAGTTGGTCCAGGTCCTGGGCTCGTACTCGGGACTCGTCTCGCGTCCTTTCGATTCCGCTAATCCCCAGTTGGACCTGCGGCTGCCCGACGGGTCGCGCCTGTCGGCGATCATGGATGTGTGCGCCCGTCCGGCGCTCTCATTGCGTCGAGCCCGGTTGGACAGGGTGGGTTTGGATGAGCTGGTCGGGCTGGGCACGCTCAGTCCCCGGCTGGCCGCCTTCTGCTCCGCGGCCGTTCATGCCCGCAAGAACATCATGATTGCCGGCGCAACGAATGCCGGCAAGACCACCTTTCTGCGGGCTCTGGCCAATGAGATCGCCCCGGAGGAGCGGCTCATCACCGTTGAGCGGGCTCTGGAGCTCGGTCTGGGGGAATTCAGCGAGCTGCATCCCAACGTCGTCGCTTTCGAGGAGCGGTTGCCCAACTCCGAGGGGGCCGGAGCCATCACGATGGCGGACCTCGTGCGCAGATCACTGCGCATGAACCCGTCGCGCGTCATCGTCGGCGAGGTGCTCGGCGACGAGATCGTCACCATGCTCAACGCCATGAGCCAGGGCAACGACGGGTCTTTGTCGACGATCCACGCCAACTCCTCCTCGGAGGTCTTCAACCGCATCGCCACCTACGCCATCCAGTCGCACGAGCGTTTGCCCCAGGAAGCCACGAATCTCTTGATCGCCGGCGCCATCGATTTCGTGATTTTCATCTGCCGGGAGAATCGCTTCGGCCAGGGCGGGACGATGCGTCGCTACGTGGCGTCGGTACGGGAGGTCAACGGGGTCGATGAACGGATCCTGTCGTCGGAGGTCTTCGCCGACGACGGTTCCGGCCATGCTCAGCCGGCCGCTCCGATCTCCTGCATCGATGAGCTCGCGGAGGCGGGATACGACCCCGCCGTCGCCTACGCCGCCGGGGGCGTGTCATGATCGGCCAGTCGACGACGGGATCGGTCGCCATTCTCGCCGGCGCCTTGATCGGCGGCGGCCTGTTCCTCCTGGTGGCCTACGTCGCGGGCGTGGATATGCCCGGTAGTGGTGGCGGTGCGCGTTTAGTGCGCATCACCTCCAGGCGTCTAGTGATTGCGGCGGCGGTCGGGCTGGCCGTGCTGTTGCTGACTCGTTGGGTCGTGTTGACCGCGGCCGCCGCCGTCCTGGTGCTGGTGTGGCCGATGCTGTTCGGCGGTTCGCGTCAGGAGCGAGTGGCTGCCGCTCGTATTGAGGGACTGGCTACATGGGCCGAGTCCTTGCGCGACACTATTGCTGGCGCTGTTGGCTTGGAGCAGGCTATTCCGGCGACGGTGTACGCGGCTTCTCCTGTTATTCGTGGTGATTTAACATTGCTGGCTGATCGTATGCGCGTGCGCGTTCCGCTTCCTGTGGCCCTACGTCAGTTCGCTGACGATCTTGATGATCCCACGGCTGACTTGATCATTTGCGCTCTTATGATGAATTCTCGGTTGCGAGGGCCGGGGCTGCGTCAGTTGCTGGGCAATCTGGCGGCGACGGCTCGGGCTGAGCTCGATATGCGTCAGCGCGTGTCGGCATCTCGTGCCGGTACGCGGCGTTCGGCTCAGATCGTCGTGGTGTTCTCGATCCTGATCATCCTGGGGATGGCGGTCTTCAACCGTTCGTTCGTGGCGCCCTACGGTTCTGCGCAGGGTCAGATGGTGCTGTTCGTGGTGGTCGCCCTGTTCGCAGTGGGTCTGATGTGGATGCGGCGTTTGGCCGGTGTCACTCTGCCGCGTCGTTTCCTGACCGCTCGCGGCGCGTCGTTCCAGGCCATGGGGGAGGACCGCTCATGAGTACGTGGATTCTGCTGGGCGGGGCCTTGTGCGGTGCGGGGCTGGTGCTTGCAGGTCTTGTCATCGCTCCGCCCGCGGTTCAGCCCGCGGCTGCGCTCGCCGAGCTCGACTCCCAGCGCGATGAGCGTCAGCTGCGCCGCGACGCGCGGCGGTTGAACTCCCACGAGCGGGCTCTGCCGGAATGGCTTGATGGCGTGGGGTATCGGGCTGCTGCTCTTCTGCGTCGAACAGGTGTGGATCTGACGGGGCTGTCCAGTGATCTTGCTGTTGTCGGCCGGTCTTTGGAGAGGCACCTGGTCGCCTCCCTGCTGCTCGGGCTGACGGGTTTCGCCGCCCCGCTGGTGCTTGTGGGCCTGTCCGCCGTCGCGGGTCAGCCGATGGGCTCCTCACTGTCGACGCTCGCGTGCGTGGTGGCGGGGGCGGGGCTGGCCTCCCTGCCCACGGTGCGCCTGCATTCGCAGGCCGAGCAGGCCCGTCGGGATTTCCGTCATGTCGTGGGATCCTTCCTGGATCTGGTGTCCATGTCGTTGTCGGCCGGTCGAGGCGTGCCCGAGGCGCTGGATGCGGCCTCGGGCCTGTCGGACGATCCGTCCATGGTCCGTATTCGCGACGCGTTGGCGACGGCGCGCCTGCGCGGGGAGACGCCGTGGGCGGCCATGGGCCGCCTGGGTGAGACGCTGCGCATCGACGAGTTGCGCGACCTGTCGGCGGCGCTGGCCCTGGTGGCCGAGGACGGGGCCAAGATCCGCGAGTCCCTCGGCGCCCGGGCGTCCTCGATGCGTCGTCGGGAACTGGCCGACGCCGAGGGGAAGGCGGGTGAGAATTCCGAGTCCATGCTCGTGGCCCAGCTCGTCATCGCGATGGGATTCATCGTCTTCCTCGTCTATCCGGCCCTGACCGGGATCATGGGGGGCATGCGATGACCCGACTCTGCTCTTCCCCCGTTCTTATCCTGTGTTGAAAGGAGATAATCATGCTGTCATTGTTGTGCGCTGTTCGGATTATCGCGGGCCGCGTTGCGGACCGCCTCCGGAACCGCCTGGTCGGGATCACCGATCGTGTGTGCGGCGAGGAGGGAGCCTCGACCGTCGAGTGGGTCATTATCACGGGTTTCCTCATTGTGCTCGCCGCTGTGGTGGGACGGGCCATCTACGGTCTGGTCCAGAACGCGAGCGACAACCTCGAGGTTCCGTCGCTAGATGGAAACACGTGAGAACGGAGGGCGTCATGCTGATGCGGCGTCGTCGGGGCGAGGAGGGGGCGTCCTCGCTCGAACTCCTGGTCTTCTTCCCGCTGCTCATGCTGATCATCCTCGTGACTGTTCAGGTCGCCCTGTCCTGGTACGGCAACGAGGTGGCGATGACCACGGCCCGGCAGACGGTCCGGAATCTGCGCACCGGTGCTCATGATCCGGCCGCTCTCGCCGCGGCGGAGCGGTCGGGAGCCGACTACGCGGTCTCGACGGGGGGCGGAGGCCTGAAAGATGTCGAGATCGACGCCCGGACGGACGGCACCCAGGTGAGCGTGACCGTTTCGGGTCAGGCGATGGACATCGTCGCGGGCCTGGCGCCGCGGATCAGCGCGACGGTCTCCTCGCCCGTCGAGCAGTTCCGGGAGGACACGTGAGATCCATAAGCGCATTCAGGGCCGCCGCCACCGACCCCGCCGTCGCCTCCGCGCGCAGGGTCGTCCGCGTCATCCGCCGGGCTGGAAGCGGGGGAGCCGAGCGGGGGTCGATGTCGGTGGAGATGGTTGTGCTCGCCCCCGTCCTACTCATGGTCGTCCTCATCGCCGTCGCCGGCGGCAGATACGTGTCGGCTGAGGGGATGACTCAGGCCGCCGCCCGTGATGCGGCCCGTGCCGCGTCCATGGAGCGCTCCGCGGCTACCGCGCGCGCGGCCGCCGACGACGCGCTCGACGCCGCCCAGACCGCTTCCGGCGACTGCAGCGCCACGACCTCCACCGCCAGCTTCGGCCGTGGCGGAAGCGTGGATGTGGAAGTCCGTTGCCGGGTGGGACTGTCCGACCTGGGGCTGGTCTTCCTCCCGGGGGCGACCACCATCTCGGCACGGGCCACGGCGCCGGTCGACACACTGAGGGGAACCTCGTGATGACCTCCCTTCTGCAACGCCGTCCCGGGCGCCCGCGGCCGCACAGCCGCCCGCTTCGGCCTCCGCGGCTTGCTCCGTTCTCTTCTTCCTTTCCTTCGCAGTTTCTTCCGCGGTCCCGGATTCGGGCCCGACAGGTCGGGTCGACATCCGTTTTCGCGGTGTGCGTGGTCTCGGTCCTCATGCTCCTGGCGGGTCTGTGCATCGACGGGGGCAGGGTCCTCAACGCCAGGACGACTCTGACCGATGAGGCGGAGCAGGCGGCCCGGGCCGGCGCCCAGGAGGTCCAGATCGGCGGGATACGCCGGACCAACGAGGTCGTGCTCGATCCTGCGGCGGCGCGGGCGGCCGCCCGCGAGTACCTGGGGGCGGTGGGGGACGCCGACGCGGCCTCGGCCACCGTGACGACAGCGGGCAACACGGTCACCGTGACGGCTGAGACGGACGCTCCCACCTTCATGCTTTCGCTGGTCGGCGTATCCACTGTTCACATCACTGTGGTCGGCTCCGCTCAGGCGGAGTCCGGCATCATCTAGGTCAATCAGGAAGGAACGACTACTCGTGGTCTCCCGCCAGTCGGAGTCAGCTGCTGTGTTCGGGCCTGAGCGGTTTCGAGCATCGGAGTCGGGTCGTGCCGGGACGGTGGGGCGTTCGCTGCTCGCTGTTGCGGTGCTGTTGCTCGTGGTTGTCGGTGTGCCGGTTGCGATGCTTGCGCTTGCGGGGGTTCCGCCTATTCCTGAGAGCGTGTCTTTGTCCATGGTTACTCGGGCGGTGTCGGTTGAGGTTGTGCTAGGCGTGCTCGTGTGGGTGGTGTGGCTGGCGTGGTTCCAGTTCACTGTGTGCACGGTGGTTGAGCTGGTTTCGGCGGTGCGTGGACGGGGTGTGCCTGGTCATGTGCCGGTGTCGGGCGGGGTGCAGGTGGTGGTGCGTCGTCTGGTTATCGCTGCGCTGCTGATCTTTTCGGCGTCGGGCCCGGCGGTCGCTGCTCCGGCGACTGCGGCGGCGCCCGCTCCTGCTCCTGCGCCCGCGGCGGCGGCGCAGGTCGTGTCTGGTGGCGGCGGGGTGCCGTCGGATACGGGTGCGGCGGATGCGGGCGCGGGTGCAGCGGACGCGGGTGCGGATCAGCAGGATGGAACGGTGGTCGGTCATGTGACGTACAGGCTCGGTGGTGCGGTGATTGATCCACAGGTGGGGGCGCAGTTGGTGGGGCGGCGTGTTTATGTTGTTCAGCCACCGCAGGATCATTATCATGACAATTTGTGGGATATTGCTGAGAGGTCGCTCGGTGAGGGGCGGGACTATCAGCAGATCTATGATCTGAATGCGGGGAGGCTTCAGCCCGACGGGCGGACCCTGGAGCTGGCTCGTTTGATTCAGCCGGGGTGGTATTTGGTTATGCCCGAGTCGGCCACTGATGTGCCTCGCGTCGAGGCGGTGACAACGACCGCTCCGGCTGCTCCCGCTCCTGGTCCTGTCTCTGCCGATCAGTCGAGTGGTCGGCAGCAGGAGCAGGGCGGCCGGCGGATGCCTGATCGTTCTGACGACGTGGACGATATTCTCCCGGCCGATGTGCCAGCACTCGGTGCGTTGACGGCGGCATCCGTGCTGGCTGTATTGGCGCGGTGGCGGCGTTACGGGTCGTGGGCGGTGCCTGATGCTGGCGCCGGTGAATTGGAGAGGCTGCTGCGGGTGGGGGCCGACCCCGGGCGTATGACGCGTGTGGATGCGGTGCTGCGGTGGTTGTCGGGTTTGGAGGATCCTCCCGAGTTTTATGCTGTGGGAGTTGATGATGATTCGGTGTCGTTGTTTTTGACCCGTCGGGTTCCGCAGGCTCCGGCACCGTGGCGGGTGCGGGATGAGGGTGCGGTGTGGAATGTGGAGCGAGGGGTGGATATTCAGGTTCCCGATGGTCCTGTTCGTGTAGGGGCGGGACTAGTGACTGTGGGGCGTGATGAGCGCGGAGCCGATGTGCTTATTGACTTGAGCGTGGTTGATGGTGATGTTGTGGTGAGCGGGGCGCCGTCGGTGGCCGCGGAGGTCGTGTCGGCTCTCGCTGTGGAGCTGTGCACGAATCCGTGGTCGGCGCAAGTGCGGGTTGTCGGCGTCGGGTTGCCGCCCGCGCTGAGTGCGGTGTGCGGGGAGCGGTTGGAGGTCGCGTCCGATGTCGCTGCAGCCGTCGGTTCCGGTTCGACCGACGGGCCTGACTCCGGGGAGGCCGGGTCAGCCGGCTCTGGTTCGGCCGACGCCTTCGGCTCGGTCGGTGGAGTTGGTGGTGTGCTGACGGGGCGGAGTGGCCGAGGTGATGTGTGCGTCGTGTTGGCCGCTGGACAGGAAGAGGCTGCGCCGGTGGCGCCGGTCAGGGGCGGGGCGACGCTCGTGCGTGCGGGTGGTGGTGGAGGTCGGTGGCGGATCGAGGTGGATTCGACGGGGTCGGCGCGGGTCGAGCCGTTGGGCGTGGGCGTGCGGGTGACGCGAGCGTCCGAGGCGGATCTGGAGTCGTTGGGCGAATTGTTCGCTGCTGATACGAGTGGGCGCCCGCCGGCGCCCGAGCCGCCGTCGCCGCCGAGTGCGGCGGCACTGCGTAGCGCGCCTGTGCGGGTGCGGGTGCTCGGGCCGGCTGTTGTTTCCGCACCCGGTGTGGTTGAGCCCGAGCGGCTCGGATTGTTGACGGAGGCGGTGGCATGCCTGGCTTTGCACGAAGAGGGTCTGCATCCGCGGGTTCTGGGGTCCATGATCTGGCCGTTGGGTGCGACGGGGGACGTGGTGACGTCCTCGATTGATCGGTTGCGCGCGTGGCTGGGTCGTGATGAGGCGGGGGCGGATCGTGTGCGCGAAGATGAGGAGGGACGGTTGGTGCTCTCCTCGGATGTCGTTGTGGATTGGTCGGTGCTGCGTGGTTTGATCGCTCGGGCGCGACGTGCGCGCGAGCGCGGGGATGATCGTGAGGAGTTGCGTTTGCTTCAGGAGGGCTTGAGGCTCGTGCGCGGTCCGGTGTGTCAGGGTGCTGAGCCCGGTCGGTACGCGTGGTTGGCCCGGGTGCGCGCGACTCGTGAATCCGAGGTGCTGGTGGCGGATGCGGCTCATCGTGTGGCGGTTCTGCTGGGTGATCATGATCCGGATGGGGCCGGGCGTGCCGTGGAGGTTGGTTTGCGGGTGGTTGAGCTCGACCAGCGGCTGTGGCGTGATGATCTGCGTCTGGCCGCTGCGTGCGGGCGTGACAGGCTCGCTGCTCGTGCAGAGGCGTTGCTCGAGGCTGCGGGAGCTGATGATCTGGCCCAGGTCGATCCTGCGACTGCTGCCCTGGTTGAGGATCTGGCCCCTGGCGCCGGGCTGGGGTCGCGGCGTCGTCCTGCCTGAGGCACGGCCGACGGGAGCCCGAGGAAATTCAGGACGTAAGAAGGGTTATGGAGATAGCGATGGATCTGCTGCTCACCGTGGTTCGTTTCGGGCAGGACGCCGAGTCGGGCGAGGACGTGCTGGTCTCGGCGCCGGAGGAGTCCACGGTCGCCGATTTGGCCCGGAGCCTGGATGAATATCTGGGCCCGGCCAACCGGGCATCGGGTCCCGCCGCCGACGCGGCCGAGAATGGTGCCAGCGCTGCCGGTGCCAGCGCCGCCGGGGATGCTACGGGCGTTGTTGTTGGTTTGCGGGGCGGGGGCGCTCCGGGTGTGTGGCGCGGTGAGACGCTGCTGGATTCGGAGGCTCGGTTGGATGAGGGTGTGCTGCGTGATGGGGCTGTCGTGGGCATTGGCGGGCCTGTCGTGGGCGTTGGCGGGCCCGTGGTTGGCGGGGCGGAGCCGGGTGGGGTGGTTGAGGTGCGGGTGATCGGTGGCGAGGGGGCTGGATTGGTTCGTCGTTTGGGTCTGGGTGAGTATGTTGTCGGGGGTGATGGGTGTGATGTTGTGCTGCCGGGTGCGGAGAGGGCTTTGGCGCGTGTGATTGTGGAAGTCGATGGGGTGGTGAGTGTGGAGCCGGTGGGCGAGTCGCAGGAGTTGGACGCGCCTGTTCGACCGGTGCGGGCTCATCCCCTGCCCGGGCCGCTTGTTCTTGCTCGGTGCGGTGATGGTGATGAGGCCGGGGATAGCGGTGGTCGGTGGTGGCGGCGTTCGCGTCGTGGTCGTGGTGGGGACGTGGTACTGCCGGCGCATGAGGAGAGGGATCCTGATGAGCGGCGCGGGTTGGTTGAGCTTGAGCGTCGTCGGTTGGTGGAGCGGGTGGTGTGGGAGCCGGGGACGGTGTTGAGTGCGGGGGCGAGTTTGTTGGTGGTCGGGTCGGTGCCGGTGGTTGATGCGGTGGTGAGTGCGTCGGAGGATGGGGCGGGTGTGGACTTTAACCGTCCCCCTCGGTTGGCTCGTCCGGGGCGGGCGAGGTCGTTCTCATTGCCGCGTCGGCCTCGTGAGTCACGTGCTCAGGCGTTCTCGTGGTTGGTGCTGGCGGCTCCGGTGGTGATGGGGGTGGTGATGTTCGTTGTGACTCGTCGGGTGGCGTCGTTGCTGTTCGTTCTGTTCTCTCCGGTGATGATGCTGGCTAATCGGCGTACTGGTGCGACTAATCGTAAGCGGGCGCATCGGCGGGCGGTGGCTGATTATGAGCGGGCTAAGCGGGCTGCGGAGGGCGCTGCTTTTGAGGCGTTGGTTCGTGAGCAGGGTCAGCGTCGGGATGAGCAGCCTGATCCGGCTGAGGTGTTGTTGCGGGCCAGCGGTCCGCGGGCCGGGTTGTGGGAGCGGCGTGCGGACGATGAGGACTGGCTCGATATGCGTGTGGGCACGGCTGATGTGCCCAGTCGGGTGGAGTTGGGTGTGCCCGAGCGGGCCTCGTATGAGGAGCCGTTGAGGTGGGCGGTGGCTGATGTGCCCGTCAGTGTGCCTCTGGGCGGGTTGGGGGTTGTCGGTGTGGCCGGGCCGCGGGCTCGTATGACGGCCCGGTGGATGGTCGCTCAGTGCGCGGGCCTGCATTCCCCGGCTGAGTTGGACCTGATGGTTCTGGCTGATCCGGCCGACGCGGTCGGGGCGGGGCGTCGATGGGACTGGGTACGGTGGCTGCCTCACGTGCGTACCGGGGCGGGTGGGGTACGGGTGCGTGCGGGTGTTGATGAGCGTTCGGTGGCTCGTGAGGTGAATCGGATTTTATCGGTGATCGAGGAGCGGGCCGCGGTCCGTGGTCCGGGTTCGCGGCCCGAGGGGCGGGCGATGGTGGTGGTTCTTGACGGGGCCCGGGCTCTGCGGTTGGTTCCCGGCATGGTTCAGGCTCTGCGGCAGGGTCCGCAGGTCGGAATCGTTTTCATTTGCGTTGATCACGACCGGGTGAGTCTGCCCGAGGAGTGCCGGGCCGTGGTCTCGGCTCAGAACCCGTTGGCCCAGGTGTGGGTCGCTGGCGCTGACCCGGTCGAGCAGGTCAGGCTCGATGCCCCGTCGCTTGAATGGGCCGAGCGGATGGCCCGGTGCCTGGCGCCGGTGCGCGACGCTTCCGCTCAGGGGGCCCAGGGCGCGATTCCCCGCGCTTCGCGGCTTTTGGATGTGATGGGCGTGGACGGGCGCCCCGATCCCCGGCTGGTGGCCGGCTGGTGGGCGTCCAGTGGTGGGCGTTCGACTCGCGTGACCGTGGGCGAGGACGCCGAGGGCGCGTTCAGCATCGATCTGCGCGCTGATGGTCCTCATGCTCTGGTCGCGGGCACGACCGGCTCGGGCAAATCCGAGCTCCTCCAGACTCTGATCGCGGGACTATGCGCGGCCAACACCCCTGAGGCCATGACCTTCGTCCTCGTGGACTACAAAGGCGGAGCGGCTTTCAAGGACTGCGCCCACCTGCCCCACACCGTCGGCATGGTCACCGATCTCGACGGGCACCTGACCTCCCGCGCTCTGGACTCCCTAGGAGCCGAACTACGCCGCCGCGAACGCCAACTGGCTCGCGCGGGGGCCAAAGACGTCGACGATTACGCCGCTACCGCCCACGCCGCTACCGATCCTATGCCCCGGCTCGTGCTGATCATCGATGAATTCGCGGCTCTGATCACCGAACTGCCCGATTTCGTCACCGGCCTGGTCGATATTGCTCGACGCGGTCGATCCCTGGGCGTTCATCTCGTCCTGGCCACCCAACGACCGGCCGGCGTCGTCTCAGCCGATATCAGATCCAACACCAACCTGCGCATCGCTTTGCGCGTAACCGATGAATCCGATTCCCAGGACGTGATCGAGGCCCCCGACGCCGCCCACATCCCGCCCGCCCTGCCCGGCCGGGCCTACGCCCGGCTCGGACACGGCCGCCTACTGGCCTTCCAAGCCTCCCGCATCGGAGGACACCGCCCGCACACAATCCACCAGCCCCGCCCCCGCGTCCATCCCCTGCACCTGGCCCTTTTGACCCGCCCCGCGCCCGCCGCCCCCACCAGCACCCAGGACACCAACGCCCCCACCGATCTCGCCGACCTCGTCACCGCCACCACCACCGCCCACCACGACACTCACGGCCCCACCCCCCACCAGCCCTGGCTCCCGCCCCTGCCCGACGCCATCACCCTGACCGCCCTCACCACTAACACCACCGACGGCGAGGCCGAGGCCACCGACACTGACGGTGAGGCCGAGGCCACCAACACTGACGGCGGGGCCGAGGCCGACGGCGAGGCTGACGGCGAGGCTGAGGCCGGCGGCGACACCGACGGTGAGGCCGAGGCCGACGGCGGGGCCGAGGCCGGGGCCCACACCGGCGGCGAGGCCGGCGGCGGGGCCGGCGGCGGGGCCGGGTTCTTGCCGCCGCTGATCATCGGTTTGGAGGACATCCCCTCTGAACAGGCCCAGCGGCCCATGACCTGGGACTACACGCGCACCGGCCACCTGGGCATAGCCGGCGCCCCCCGCACCGGCCGCACCACCTTCCTGCGCGCCCTGGCCACCGGCATCGCCACCACCGCCTCCCCCGCCGACGCCCACATCTACGGCATCGACGCCGGCTCGGGCGGCCTGCTGCCCCTGATCAGCCTGCCCCATACCGGCGCCATCATCACCCGCGACCAATCCGACCGCCTGCGCCGCCTCCTGACCAAACTCACCACCCAGATCACCACCCGCCAGCAAACCCTCGCCGCCGCCGGCCACACCTCCCTGGCCGAACAACGCGCCGCCGCCGACCCCGACGACCGCCTGCCCTACCTCATCCTCCTCATCGACCGCTGGGATGGCCTGACCACCGTCTACGAAACCGTCGACGGCGGCAAAATCCTCGAACAGATCCGCATCCTGCTACGCGAAGGCGCCGCCATGGGGCTGCGCGCCGCCATCACTGGGGACCGCACCACCTTCCGCTCCCACATGGGCATGCTCCTCGAAGACCGCCTCATCTTCCGCATGCCCACCCCCGACTCCTTCGACCTGGTCGGCATGCGCGCCCGCGACGTGCCCGCCACCATGCCTCCCGGCCGCGCCTTCCGCACCGGACCATCCCATCCCCGAGAAGTCCAAACCCCCCTCCTCGACACCACCCCCACCGGCACCGCCCAAACCACCGCCTTCTACCACCACGCCCGCACCGCCACCACCCGCTGGCCCACTCCACCACCACACCGTCAACCACCCCACATCGACGACCTCCCCCTGACCATCACCACCCCCGAAGCTCTCGCCCTGGGCCCCACACCACCACCCGACCACCTCCCCCTGGGCATCGGCGGCGACACCCTCCACATCCACACCACCACCATGGAAGACGCCGGCAACGGCATTCTCATCACCGGCCCCCGCCGCTCCGGACGCTCCACCGCCCTCACCTTCATCCTCCACACCACCCTCGCCCACCACACACCCACCATCCTCATCACCCCCCGCCGCACCCCCCTCACCGACTACGCCCACCACCCCGCCATCACCGCCACCCTCGACACCACCAACACAGCCGACGACCTCACCACCCTCCTGAACAACAACCACAACACCCTCCTCATCATCGACGACCTCGACACCCTCGGCAAAACACACCCCCTGGCCAAAGAAGCGGAAACCTACATGCGCGCCTGCCGCGACCACCCCGGCGGCGTCATTATCACCTGCAACATCGACGAGGCCATGGGCATGGCCTCAGGCCTGTTAGCCTCCGTACGCAAAAACCGCACCGGCCTCATTCTCGCCCCCCGCGACTCCTCCGACGGCCAACTACTCGGCGCCCGCCTTCCCCGTTCCATCGGCGCCCCCGTCCCACCCGGACGCGCCATCCTCGCCACCCCCACCGGCTGGACCTGGATCCAAATCCCCCGCACACCATCACCCCAACAAAACAAATGAACACAACGCTTGAACGTGCTCGCCGCACCGAATACACTAACCATAACCCCTGAAGGAGAACCCGCCATGACCGATGCAGCCGCATCAGGACCCGATGAAGAGGCCCCCGATACCAGCACGCAGGACGACGCCCCCGCTGACGGTACGGTCGAGGATCACCCCGACTGGGTGGACAATCTCAAACTCGGAGCAATCCGTGATGTCAAAGAACAAATCGAGAAGTCCAGAACATTCCTGGTCGAGGACTGGACGACCTCCACCCAGACGGTTCCTTCGGCCACCGACCCCGACGGCCTCAACCCGACCGTCGTCGTCGGCGGCGCGGGCCCCGACAGCTTCAGGACTGCCCTGGACGAGGAGACATGGAACTCCGACACCGCCGTGGAGTATCAGTACCGGATCAACTCCGCCATCGACTCGATCACCGCTGTGCTCGATGCCCTCGTCGCTGTCGTGACCAGCGCCGAGAACACCCAGAAGCGTGACCCCGGTGAGAAGGTCCCGCCCCACAGCGACGAGGCCAACTGGGGACAGTACTAGGTCAGTATCTCGGCCGTCTGAGAGGGGCCGGCGCAGACCACTGAAACAGCACGCTGACCGACAGGAGGAGTATGTATTTCATCACATTCAATCCCGAACTCGTGCTAGTGCTCATTCGCAATCTGACCGCATACGTCGAGGCTGCTGAGAGTGAACGCTATAAAATCTGTTCATCCAGCGCGGACGCCCTCGATCCCGTACCCAGCGTTGAAGAGGCCACCCACATCCCATTCGTTTACTCTGCTCCCATGATAGGCGCCGCGTCGCAATCCGGAACCCTGTCCGGAGGCGAAACCTACGTCCCTGAATTGGGGTCGGCCATCAGTACCCTCTACGCGGTCATCAACGACCTGTCCTACCGACATCAGCAGATCATCGACCTCAACTCCAACGGGTTGACCACCACCAATGCCGACGGAACAGTGAACTACTGCCTGCCCGACGGAATCTCCGACACCGCCGCCAACATCGGAACCTACAACTTCGAGGCCGCCGCTACCGCCCGAGCCGACGCCGACGCCCTGACCCAGGCCACCAACTCCAAAGACAGAAAAGCTGACGACGGCCGCACCATCGATGACATTATGGCCTCCATGACGGACAACCAGGGTAATCCCGTCTACGCCAACGCCGTCATCACCGAGATCGGCCCGGAGAACTTGACCAGCCTGCCGATATCCGTCAGTTCTTGGGCCGGTTCCAGTAGTGTTGAGGAGGCCGATCGTATAGCTGATGCCTTGGGCGGAGTGCTGGCCAGTGCGTCAACCATCTGGGATGAGGAGCGCTCTCAGGAAGTCGCCGATGCCATCTCCGGGTCGGTTGACGAGGAAGGCGAGTACGGACGAGTCACAGCGCTGAATGCGATCCTCAGCCGTGATGACGACGGTAATGGTGTCAACGACCTGGACTTCGGCTCCAGCTTCCTGATCGATCTGGCCAACAAGCTCGACGACATCGACTACAAGACGATCGGGCGGGCCACCGCCTACCCGAAGTATGATGGTGGCGACGTGGTATTCGGATCAGAACCGGTGATCGGGTTGGGACAGGCCGACACCCGTGCAAAGATCCTGGGCGACAGCATGGATTGGCACTCCTTCGATCCTATGACCGGGGTCCTCAAGGCCATGGGCGGCAACCCTGACGCCGCCCTGGGCTACCTGGCGCCAGCCGGTGGTGACGGTTCGGTCGACACTAGTCGTATTGATGACCTGTCGGCCCGCGACTGGGACGAGGAGGGCCTATCCGGATTCACTGCGGCCCTGGCAGCGGGATCCTCTCTGCGCACCAGTGAGGGCGACGACCAAGCCGCGCGGGCCACGTCCCTGGCCGATTATGGTATCCACGACCTGGCCCAGAACACGAACGCCAAGAATTACACCGACGGCACCAAATCCCATATCGGAGTTCTCCTGGCCAACTGCTCCGCCGAGGTCCAGGAGGTGTTCATCAAAGGAAACGTGACCGCTGTGGATCGCTCCGATGCTCCTGAATTCGACGCTGCGTCGATTGACGACATCAACACCTTGACGTACCGAGTGATCGATAATCCGAATGCGGCCAGGACTATGAGCACTGGCCTGGCGGGCTATGCGCGGCGGTGCTCGGCCGAGGGCATAGCCGTGCACGAGGGCGATCCGGCCGGGCAGACGAATTCTATTAGGGAGGCGTACACCAACAGCGCGCAGGCCATGGGGTACTTGTCGGGGATGGCCGATCAGAAGGCCGAGGACCTCAATGCCTCCGCCCGGGACAAAGCCAACGAGAACGTGTCCACCGCCAAAACGGCGACGAGCGCCTTCTTCACCGTGGCGGGGGCGGCGCTGGGCTCCGCCGGCGGCCCGGTGGGAGCCGTGGCCGGAGGTACTGCGGGCAAGACGGCCTGGGCGGCGGGGTCCTCCTTCCTGTCACCGGTGGTGGCCGACGCCGTCACCCCCGATGCCCAGAGCGTGGACCCCAGCGTCGACGCGGATATCGACTCCGCCGTCTGGGCTGCAGCGGTGCGTGATGCCGCGAACACCGACCTGATCGACCAGGCGGAGCTGGCCAAGGCGGACTCGGACTACGACTGGATCACCCAGGATCCCGACACCGGTAGGTACACGATCGACCTTGATGGAGCGGACGCGCAAACGTACCGGGACGTCAAGACTTGGACTGATAGGCAGACCTCGCCGACCTCCACCGCCGACCACACCACCCTTGACAACCTTAGCTTGAAATTCGACGGCACATACGCTTCTGGGCAGAACGGTGGCAAAAGCGAGGCGACTCGCCAGAAGGAGAGCTCATGAGACGCATGCGGCTGGCGCGGGGTGGGCGTGTGCTGGCGTGTCTGGCTTGTGCGGTGCTGACCGTCTCGGCCGGCTGCCGCAGCACAAGGGGAGCGGGGGCGTCCTCGCCCCCCTTGGATGGGGAGGTGTCCGTATGCGGCCTGGCCACGGTGGATCAGATCCAGCAGACCGTCGGCCGTCAGATCGAGGAGTTCGCCATTAACAACAACTCCAGGACCCCGAGTAATCTGTTTTTTATGTGCGTTATCAATGTGAGTGATGATGATGGTACCGGCGTCTTCGAGCTGGAGGTCAGTACGACCTTTCCCGATGGCGTCAGAAGTGTCCCGGCGGGCTCGACTTTCGAGGATGTGGCCGCCGCTCCGAAGGCCGAGCCGGTCACCCTCGACTCGGTGCCGGGGCAGGGGGCGGTCATCCCCGACGACCACAGCCATGCCATTCTCGTATGGTCCTATCCCGACACCGATATCGTCGCCACCCTCAAAAGAACCCACTCCAGGCCGCCGGCGGGCCCCAGGTTGTTCCAGGACGCCGCGGATCTGGAGAACCTGTTCACCCTGATCGGGCCGGCCGCCCCCCAGGCCGCCGACGGACCAACGCAGCACTGGAGCATGTACCCCACCGGGGATCACAACCCCACCCCCACACCATGATGGATAACTCATACCCGATCCGCCACCACGTCCTTCCCGTCTTCAGCCGGCCAGCCGGCGCGAGGCGGGCGCGGGGTGGGCGTGTGGTGGCGTGTCTGGCCTGTGCGGTGCTGGCCGTCTCGGCCGGCTGCCGCAGCACGGGCGGAGCGGAGCCTTCCCCGTCCCCGACCCCTCTGGATGGGGAGGTGTCCGTATGCGGCCTGGCCACGGTGGACCAGATCCAGCAGACCACCGGCCGTCAGATCCCCAGCTTCGCCATCAACAACAACCCCGACCCCCCGGACCACGTCTCACTGTGGTGCGCTATCGGCGTGGCCGGCAGCAACGACACCGGGCGTTTCGACCTGAGGGTCACCACGACCTACCCCAGGAACATCGACAGCGTCCCGACGGGCTCGACTTTCGAGGATGTGGCCGCCGCTCCGAAGGCCGAGCCGGTCACCCTCGACTCGGTGCCGGGGCAGGGGGCGGTCATCCCCGACAACCACAGCCATGCCATTCTCGTATGGTCCTACCCCGACACCGATACCGTCGCCACCCTCCGCAGAGTCTATCCGTCCGGAGACAGCCCCGTCTCTTTCACGCAGGACGTCGCGGACCTGGAGGACCTGTTCACCTTGATCGGGCCGGCCGCCCCCCAGGCCGCCGACGGGCCAGCGCAGCGCTGGAGCATGTACCCCACCGACCCCGCCCCCACACCATGATGGATAACTCATACCCGATGCGCCACCACGTCCTTCCCGTCTTCAGCCGGCCGGCGCGCGGGCGGCGCGGGGCGGGCATGAAGTGACGGGGACGATGAATGGTTATGAGCTCTCCGTGCGCGTGATCGGAGAAGATAGACTTCAATGGTCCGGTGACCCGACCGATACGGTCCTCATTCCCATGCTGAAAGCTGTTGCGGGCATTATCCATGCGGCCACCTCCGGCCCGCCTGAACAGGAGGCGATCTACCCGCCTAACGGGACCGTCACCGCCTCGCCCATCGGTTGACGACGATAAACGGTGTCCGCCATTATCCCCGCACCCCCATCGCAACCACCGCCCTCGCTGCCCGCGTCCGAGGCAGAGCGACGGAGAAACCAAGCCCCAACCGGAACGGTCGCGACCCGGACGGTGCGTGCAGGCGGCGCGGAAGGCGCGGAAAGAGCAGATGCGACGCAGTCTCACGGGTTGAAGAACAAGCGGGCCACTGATAGGGTCGTCATCGTCCTGATATATACGGCAGCCGTCATGGCGGGCCGTCCCCGTGGGGAGATCGTCCTCCGTGTCGTCTGCGCACCCTGAGACGGAGGTTGTGCATGAAGACTTATCGATCGGCCGTAACAATACTTTTCCTGTCAGCCGCATTGCTCGTAGGATGCTCTTCCGGCGGTGAGAAAGCGAACCCGTCGGTTCCCGCCTATACGCCGGACGCCGACAGCGGGGGCACAGCAGCGGCGGAAAGCGCACCGGCGGACGACTCCTCCGCAGAAGCGTCGGCCTCCAGCACGTCGGCGACGGACGGACCTCTGACGGCGGAGGGCCTGTCCGACCCGGCAACGGAGTACACGGTTCTGTCAATCCCCGACGACCTCGACGAGCTTCAGCAAGAAGCTCTCCGAGCATACATAGCCTACGATCGCGCCACATGGGAGGGGAACAGAACCGAGGACGGGGACCTGAGCGCCGTAGAAGCCACAACAAGTGAGGACGCGCTGGAGAGTTACAAGAAGTCTTACGATGAATATATGTCAGCCGGTCAACACGCCGAAGGAAGCTTCAACAACTCTGTCCTACGCGTTGACATGTACGACGAAGTTGTTCATCCGATCGCAACGGTCACCGCATGCTCGGACTTCCGATCAGTCAGGATCGTGGACAGCTCCGGCAATGATGTGACGAAGGACGGTTTGAAAGTACTAGCGGCTTACAGCATATCCCTTGTTCGAAGCGACGGTAAGTGGACCGTGACATCTTGGTCTAGGAACACGGCTAGTAAACTATGCACACAATGATGAAGCGTCAACGCATACTCCGGAACGCCTCACTCATGATTACATTCATGTGCCTATCATTATTACTCTCGCCTGCGCGTGCAGGTGAGAGTAGTGACGACTCTGTCGGCGCCTCGTCCGTCAACAAGGTGGATGGTGCCTCGACGATCTCCGTCAGTGTATCCTATACCTCCGTCTCCAACGGGGGCGGCGGGAGCGGAGGCGGAGCGACGACCTCAACCACCGCCACGGGGACCGTCGCACCACTATGCGACTACTCGCCGGCGGGGACCGGAGCTGTCATGGCTCATGATATACGGACAGTATTCCACTCGGACCAGCAGTTTGCGAAGGAGATGTATCCCGACTGGGAACAGCATGAGAATGAGTCCGGGAAATGGTATCATTTTAGCTGTTATGAAAATCGTGCATCAAGCGAGGAAGAATACTTTAAGGCCCTTGACGATGCCAGGGGTCGTCCGTATGCATGGGTTCCCGACGGGGAGGATCCTCCAGCCCCGGAGGTCGACGGTGAGACATTGGCGCAGGCGGCATGGGACGCGGTCGACATTCCGACCCCGTCGATCGGGACGAACCCGGCCCTGGGAGACTCGGGTGCCACCGTTGTCGGCCTGGACACGTGGGTGTGGGCCGACGGCGACACACCGGCAACGGTGACCGCCACCGCCACAGCGGGCCCCGTGACGGCGACAGTGACCGCCACCGCCTCCGGACTGTCATTGTCGGCTCCCGACTCCACACCCCACTGCTCGGGTTTCGGCACACCATGGCAGTCCGGCATGGCGGAGGGGTCCAGCGACTGCACCATCGTATTCGGCCGCGCCTCCGCCCACCGGGCGAGCCAGACCACGCCGCTGCGCACATCGGCGACCTACGACGTCTCCTACACCGCCACCGACGGGTCCTCCGGCGCACTCGATCCGGTCACAGTCACATCGACCACCGAGCTGCCCGTCACCGAGATCCAGACCGTCAACGTCCCCACCCCCAACCACTGACCAGCGCCCCTCGCCATTGCCGGCGGGCGCTTCATCGCAGTGACGCCGCGACGACCCATCTCCACGGGTAGTGGTGGGTAGTGCACGGGTAGTGGTGTGGTTGTCCCCATCGGGGTTGCGGGGGTGGGGTGGGTATGGTGATCGGGTCAGTGGGTTCGTGTTGTGGTAGGGGGTTCGTTCATGGTTGGTAAATGGTTCAGTGGTTTTTCGTCTCGGTTCTCGTGGCTGGTGTCGTCGATGTCGTCGCGTCGTTCTTTTCTTGCTCTGGCGGTTCTGTCCTCTGCTGGTGCGGTGGGGTGTCGGGGGCGGTCCGGGTCGGGGGTGGGGGATTCTGCGGGTTCTGGGGGTGCGTCGGGGTCGTCTTCGGCTTC
>ERZ772993.317-NODE-317-length-24685-cov-17.453593_pt1 | contig 24685 bp, 17 predicted proteins | sample MGYA00580670_ERZ772993 | MGnify/ENA primary metagenome ERZ772993 (study PRJEB29015, sample SAMEA2737936) | human oral metagenome | biome: human oral; feature: human-associated habitat; material: dental | place: China | collected 2136 ... | reverse complement strand
GGGCGTAGCCGATGGCGGCGGGCGTGCCGGACTCGGGGGTGGCGATGACCAGGTCCGCCTCGACCGGGTGCTCGCGGGCCAGGGCCGCCCCCATGGCGTTGCGGGAGGCGATGATGCTGCGGCCGGCGATCTTGGTGTCGGGACGGGCCAGGTAGACGTACTCGAAGACGCAGCCCGAGCGGCGCGGGCGGGCGAAGCGGGTCGAGCGCACGCCGTCGGCGTCGATCTCGATCATCTCGCCGGGCTCGATCTCGCGCACCGTGCTCGCCCCCACGATGTCGAGGGCCGCGGTCTCCGAGGCGATGACCCAGCCGCGCTCGAGGCGCCCCAGGACCAGGGGCCGCACGCCGTGGGGGTCGCGGGCTGCGTACAGGGTGTGCTCGTCCATGAACACCAAGGAGAAGGCGCCGCGCAGCATGGGCAGGACGCGACGGGCCGTCTGGGAGACGGTCAGCGGGGCCGGGCGCGCCGCCTCGACCGGATCGGCCTCGAGGTAGAGATCAGAGTCGGCATCGGTGGCGGCGTCGCCGACGAGCGAGTCGTCACGCGTCGCCAGGCGCCCGCGCTCGGAGACGAGATTCATGAGTGCGGCGATAACGGCGGTATCCGTCGAGGACCCGCGGCCGAGCTCTCCGGTGAGGTCCTCGCCGGTGGCGGCGCGCACCGCCGCCATGAGCTCGCGGGTGTTGGTGAGGTTGCCGTTGTGGGTCAGGGCCAGGGTGGAGCCGGCGACGGGGCCGAGCATGGGCTGAGCGTTCTCCCAGGTGGTGGCCCCGGTGGTGGCGTAGCGGACGTGCCCGACGGCGAGGTGCCCCGTCAAGGAGGACAGGGAGCGGTCGTCGAAGACCTGGGAGACCAGGCCGAGGTCCTTGTAGACCAGGATGTTGGAGCCGTCGGTGGAGGCGATGCCGGCGGCCTCCTGGCCGCGGTGCTGGAGGGCGTAGAGCCCGAAGTAGGTCAGGCGGGAGACCTCCTCGCCGGGGGCCCATACGCCGAAGACGCCGCACTCCTCGGCCGGGTCGGGCTCGAGCTCGGCCGTGCGGTCCACCGGTGCGGGCTCCTGAAGCGGGGCGACGCCGTCGGCTGAGACGACGGCGTCGAGCGGGGCGGGGCGGGCGTTGGTCAGGGTGCTGTCGCCGGGGCTCACGCGACCAGTCTTCCACACACGTCCGCGCGCAGCCTGCTCAGTCGGCAACGGACCGAGCACGGCGAGCACAGATGAGAGGGCACGCCCCCTCAGTCCTTCTCGGGCGGCGCGACGACGGTGATGACGCTCGAATCGTCGCGGTCGCCCAGGCCGTGGGCCGCGCCCTGGAGATAGAGCTGCTCGGCCGCGGCCGCCACCGGGGTGGACAGTCCGGCGCCCTTGGCGGCGGAGGAGACGATGCCCATGTCCTTGACGAAGGTGTTGAGAGTGGCGCGCACCTCGACGTCATGCGGGCCGCCGGCGTCCTCGTCGTAGGCCTGAAGCATGCGCGGACCGCGGTCCCCCAGCATGAAGGAGGAGGCCGCCCCGGACATGAGGGCCTTCAAGGCGAGCTCGGCGTCCAGGCCGAGGGCCCGAGCCAGGGCCAGGGCCTCGCCGGCCGCGGCGATGTGGACGCCGCACAGGAGCTGGTTGACGGTCTTCATGGCCTGGCCGTCGCCGGGCGCATCGCCCACGCGCACAAGCGTGGAGGCCATGGCGTCCAGAACATCCTCGGCTGCCGCCCAGGCGTCATCGTCGGCGCCGACCACCACGAGCAGGTCGCCGGCGCCCGCGCGCGCCGGGCCGCCGGAGACGGGGGCGTCGACGAATCTCAGGCCCGCCTCGGCCAGGCGGGGGGCCACGGCGCGAACCCCGGCATCGCCGACGGTGGAGGTCAGCAGGACAACGGCACCGCGCGCCATGTGCGGGGCGATGCCGGTCTCGCCGAAGAGGAGCTGCTCGAGCTGCGCCCGATCGCGCACGGCGATCAGGACGACGTCGGCGCCGGCGACGGCCTCGGCGGCGGTCCCGGTCGGGACGACACCGGCCCGCTCCGCCAGGGCGCGGCGCTCGGCGACGACGTCGAAGCCGCGGACCGGGAACCTCTCCGCCAGGTTCGTGGCCATGGGCAGCCCCATGGCGCCCAGTCCGAGGACGGCGACGGCTGCGGCGGTGGTCATCTGGCCTCCTGCGATCGTTCGAGCCGACGGGCCCGGCGGGCGCGATCAGCTGTTGAGCGTGGTGACGACCCGGGCGAGGGAGTCGTCGTCGCCGACGTTACCGGCGAACACGATGTAGGGCACACCGGCGGCGGGCCCGTCCTGCGGCTCCCACAGGGAGACGATGCCGGGCAGCATCGGCCCGCGCACGAGGGCCCGGCTCATGCCCAGGCCGCGGCTGGCGACGTCGGAGGAGGTGATGCCGCCCTTGGCGATGACGAAGCGGGGGCAGCGCGCGGCGACGATCCGCTGAACGACCTCGACGACGGCCGCGGACACGCGCCGGGCGAAGTCGAGGGACTCCTCGGCGTCCCTGCCCGCGACGAAGGCACCGCCGCGGCGCACCACGACGTTGCCCGTGGCGAGGGCCTCGACGGCCTGCTCGGCAACGGCGAGCACATGGGCGTCGCGCCGGTCGGAGTCGAGCACGGTGGGCACGTCGAGAACGATCTCGGGGGTGGAGGTGGCGGCGCGCAGGGCGTCGACCTGGCGGCCGGTCAGCCCCACGTGGGAGCCGACCACGACCAGTCCGCCGACGGCATCGGAGGCGGGGGCGAAGTCGGCGGGCTGGGCCTGGACCGCGGTCAGCGGAGTGCGGGGGGACTGGCCGATGCGGGCGCGGACGAAGGGCGGACCGACGCGGTAGACGAAGGTCGAGCCGGCGTCCTCGGCGCGCTGGAGAGCCCGGGCCAGCAGAAGCAGGTCGTTCTCCTCGACGCAGTCCACGGCGATGGGGGCGCGATTGTGGGCGGCGGACAGAGTGGCGACGACGGCGTCCTCATCGGTACGCAGAGTGGCCAGGTCGATGACGGTGACGTCCTCGGCCCTCACGGCGCCGTCGGTCTTCTCCTCGACCCAGGCGGGCAGGTCCGAGGCGGAGTAGCCGAAGGTCTTGTCGCCGGCGAACTCAGTCTGCCCGACGGGGACGAAGCCGGCCTCCGCGCTGCCCGCGTAGTGCGTGCCGTGGACGGTGATGCGGCCGGCGTCGGGGAAGGCCGGGGACAGGATGACGCCGTCCACGCGGGTGCCCGCGCGCTCGAGGAGGTCGGCGATGGTGGCGGGCTCGAGGGGGTAGTGGCCGCGCAGGGTGGAGTCGGAGCGGGAGACGAAGGAGACCGGGCGGCCGACGCGCTCGGCTGCGGCCAGGGCGTTGGTGACCACCTCGACGTTGAGCCGCTCGGCGTCCGCCGGGTCGAGACTGCGGGAGTTCGTCATGACGTAGACGGCCGGCGCCCCGGTGGACAGGGCCCAGGTGAGGTCCTCGACGCTCCATCCGGTCACGACGGGCAGGTCGGCGACGGACTGGGTGCCGGTGGGGTCGTCGTCCAGGACGACCAGGGCGCGGGTCAGGGACGCGGCCACGGCGGCTGGGTCGACGACGGGGCCCGCGGGCAGGCCCGCCGTGAGCTCGTCCAGGGTCTTCATGAGTGCACTCCTTCGTGTCTTTGTTTTCTTGTATCTGCTGTGTTCGCGGATGCGTCGGTTCCTCGGATCACCGCATCGCCGGGGGCGGGGCGATCAGGACCATCAGGTGATGTACTCCAGCAAGTCGTTGGTGGTCTGGTCCATGTGGGCGCGCATGGCCGCCTGGGCGGCATCCGGGGAGCCGAGGCGCAGCGCCGTCAGGATGTGCTCGTGCTGAGTCACGGCGTGGGCTCGTACCTTGTGGCAGGACGAGGTGATCCGGCGCGCCACGACGAGCTCGTCGCGCAGCGGGGCGAAGGTGACGCTGACGAACGGGTTGGAGGCGGCCTCGATGATGTGGTTGTGGAAGTCGAGATCCGCGGCGGCTGCGGCATCGACGTCGTCGGCGGCGTCGGCCCGGCGCAGCTCGGCGATGGCGGCCTCCATGCCCTGCAGCCGATCGTCGGTGATGCGCGCGGCGGCGAGTCCCGCGGAGCCCACCTCGAGCATGCGGCGCACCTCGAGCAGTGCCAGGCCGACCTCGCGCTCGGAGCCGTCGCGACGGGCGAGGGCGACGAGGCTGCCGAGGTCCTGCCAGGCCTCGGGCTCGTTGACGTAGGTGCCCGAGCCCTGGCGCGAGGACAGGACGCCGCGGGTGACCAGGACCCTGGTGGCCTCACGGGCGGTCAGGCGCGAGACGGACAGATCGGAGGCGAGGGCGGCCTCACCGGGCAGGGCCGTACCGGCCGGATAGGTGCCGCTGACAACACGACTCAGCAGCTCCTCGACGGCGGCGTCGACGCGGCTCCGGCCCACTTCCCTCTCCTCCTAACTCCTCTGAGGACTTGCAGGAGTGTACGTGGAGGGTGGTGCGAAACGCAATAGACCCCTTTCTGGGGCGGCCCACGTATTTCCTTGATATTTCACTTGAAAACATTCCCGGCGTCGGCATCGCGCAGGCCGGATCGCCTTAGAGGCCGGCAGACTCTCGCCATTCGCCGCCGCGGAACCCAACGATTCCTCTGAGCAATTAGAGCCGCGGGAGAGCCGTTGCGGGCTGGCATATAGCGAGCCATCGCCCCCGGTCCTCCGACTATCCCCCGATACGTCCCGACTACCCCCTGACGCGTCCCGATACCCCTTGCACGCAGCCCGCCCGGGCACGAGGATCGGATCCTCGTGCCCGGGCGGGCGAGTTGAGGGCGTCAGACAGCGTCGGACTATGTCCGGCAACGCGTCCGGCGGAGGGCAGACGCCGTGATCGTCGTCCTCAGGCGGCCGCGGGTGCGGCGATCTCGGCGACGTCCCCGGCGGCGGCCTTCTTGTTCGCAGCCATCTGCTTGAGCGCCAGCACACCGGCGCAGGTGACGATCGCACCGGCGAGGATCGCGATGAGGAAGCCCAGGAAGTTGTCGATGGCGAAGAACACGAAGATCCCGCCGTGCGGGGCCTTGGACCCGACGTGCATGACCATGGACAGCGCCCCGGTCACGGCCCCGCCCACCATGGAGGGCGGGATGATGCGCAGCGGGTCGGCCGCGGCGAAGGGGATGGCGCCCTCGGTGATGAAGGACAGGCCCAGCAGCCAGGCGCTGCGCCCGTTCTCGACCTCGGCCTTGGTGAACAGGCGCGCACGCAGGAAGGTCGCCGCGGACAGCGCCAGCGGCGGGACCATGCCCGCGGCCATGACGGCCGCCATGATCTCGTAAGGCGCGGTCTTGTCGGCGGTGGCCGCGTCCAGGCCTGCGGTGGCGAAGAGGTAGGCGGCCTTGTTGACCGGGCCGCCCAGGTCGAAGCACATCATGAGGCCCAGGATGATGCCCAGGAACACGGCCGAGCCGCTGGCGGACATGGAGGTCAGCCCGTTCTGCATAGCGGTCATGAGGGCGGCCAGCGGCTTGCCCAGGAGCATATACATCAGGGAGCCGACCACCAGCGTGGTCCCCAGCGGGATGACCACCACGGGCATGAGCCCGCGCAGCCACCGGGGCACGTTCAGGCCGGCGAGCCAGGCCGCGAAGTAGCCGGCGAGAATCCCGCCGACCAGGCCGCCGATGAATCCGGCCTTTACCTCGCCGGCGATGAAGCCCATGACGAAACCGGGAGCGATGCCGGGACGTCCGGCCAGGCCGAAGGCGATGTATCCGGACAGCGCCGGGACCAGGAAGCCCATGGCCGCCTTGCCCAGCAGGAAGAGCGCCCAGCCGATGTAGAGGAGCATCCCGGACCGGGACACGGAGATCGGCTCCGTGGCCACGACCGTGTCCGAGGAGTCCTTGATCTCATGCACGAACTCGCTGCCGGGCAGGTTCCACAACGAATAATCCGAGATCGAGATCTTCTCGTAGAGGCTGGCGACGTCGTAGCCGGCCAGGAGGAAGCCCAGGGCGATGAGCAGACCGCCGGCCGCCACGAAGGGGATCATGTAGGACACGCCGGTCATGACCGAGCGCTGCAGCCGGCGGGCCCAGTGGACGTTCTCCTCCTCGGCGTCATCGGCCGCATCTCCGCCCTCGGGCACGCGCGCGGCGTTCGGGTCCTCCATGGCCGCCAGGGCCTGGTCGACGAGCGCCCCGGCGTCGTTGACGGCCGCCTTGACGCCGACGTCGACCATCGGCTTGCCGGCGAAGCGGTCGCGCCCCTTGATCGGCAGGTCGTGGGCGAAGACGACCGCGTCGGCGCGCTTGACGAGGGCGGGGTCGAGCCAGTCGATCTTCCCCGATCCCTGCCCCTCGATCCTCACCGTGACCCCGCGCTCCTTGCCGGCCTGCTCGAGGGCCTCGGCGGCCATGAAGGTGTGGGCGATACCGGTCGGGCACGAGGAGACGCCGACGATAACGGTCCCGCCCTCGGCGGGCGCGGAGGCGTCCTCGGCGACGGCGGACTCGGCGGCCGCCTGCTCACCGTCGGCGGGGTCGGGCTCGACCTGCTCGGTGACGAGGCGGGCGACCTCCTCCTCCGTGGTGGCCTTGCGCAGGGCGTCGGTGAACTCGGTGTTCATCAGGCCGCGCGCGAGCTTGGCCAGGAGTTGAAGGTGGACGTCGTCGGCCCCGGCGGGAGCGGCGATCATGAAGACCAGGTCCGCCGCCTGCTCGTCGGCGGCGCCGAAATCGACCGCCTCGGCCAGTCGGGCGAAGCCGAGGGACGGCGCCAGCACATGCGGGCTGCGGCAGTGCGGGATGGCGATGCCGCCGGGGATGCCGGTCGGGGCGGTCTCCTCGCGGGCGATGGCGTCGCCCGCCAGGCCTTCGGGGGTGTCGGCGCGCCCCGCGGAGGCGACGACCTGGGCCAGGTACTCGATGACGTCCTTCTTGCTGGAGCCGGGAAGGGCGTCGAGCCGCACGAGTTCGGGGATGATCAGTGGTGTGGACGCCTCGGAGGGCGCTGCGTTCGGGGACATGATGCTACCTCGCTGTCCGATGGGTGCTGGGGCCGGATGGCGCGTCAGCGGATCTGGGTCGGGGCGCCGGCTCAAGGCCGGGGCGCCGGATGGTCAGGGACATCGGCTCAGACGAGCCGGGTGACGACAGGGCCCTGGGCGGGCAAGTCGCTCGGTGATGGCAAGGTCGTGCCGGGCAGCGAAGCCGCCGCGGAGCCGTAGATCATAGCGGTTCTTAGCCGCTCGGCCTCATCGCCGCCGCGGACGTCGGCCAGGACGTAGCCGGCGACGGAGGAATCGCCGGCGCCCACCGTGGAGACGACCGGCACCTTGGGCGCGGTGGCGTGCCAGGCCCCCTCACCGGTCACCAGGACCGCGCCGGCGGGACCGAGGGTGGCCATGACGGCGCCGATGCCCAGGTCGACCAGGATTCGGGCGGCGTCGGCGACGGGGGCGAGCTCTCCGCGCACGGCGCCCTCCTCCAGAGCCATGGCGCGATCCGCCGGCAGGCCGACGAGCTGACCGAGCTCCTCGCCATTGGGCTTGACCAGGTCGGGGGCGGAGTCGGGAAGACCGGCCGCGAGCTCCGCCAGGGGCGCGTCCGAGGTGTCGACGGCGATGCGCAGGTCGGGGGCGGCGCCGCGCAGGAGGCGCACGAGGCGGGCGTACCAGTCGGCGGGGGCGCCGGGGGGCAGGGAGCCGGACAGGACCGCCCAGTGGCGGGCGCCGGCGCTCTCGGCGCTCTCAGCTCTCTCGGACGGCCGCGCGGCGGCGACGGCCTCGAGGAGCGCCATCTCCACGGCGTCGATCTCCTCCGGGCTCAGCGAGGCGCCGGGCTCGTTGAGCTTGGTGGTGGTGCCGTCGGGCTCGGTGACCGCGGTGTTGACGCGGGCGGGCGCGGCCACGGTCACCGCACGCGTGCTCAGGACCGATGAGCCGGTCGAGCCGGTGGAACCAGTAGAGCCCGCGGAACCGGCGGAAGCAGCTGCGTCCAGGGCGAGCAGGAGCGGGTCGTGAGCGGCGGCGGGCAGCACGGCGGTGGCCGGCTGCCCCGCGGAGGCCAGCACACGCGCGACGTTGACGCCCTTGCCCCCGGGCTCGACGACGACACCGCTCAAGCGGTTGACGCCGCCGCGGATAAGGGGGCCGGGGAGGGCGACGGTGCGGTCCAGGGAGGGGTTCGGAGTGAGGGTGACGATCATGACGTGATGACCTCGGTTCCTAGGGTGGCGAGATGAGCGGCGATGGAGGTGGGTGGTGGCGAGTCGGTGACCAGGAGGTCGATGTCGGCCAGGTCGGCGAAGGACACGAGGTGCTCCTGCCCGACCTTGGTGGCGTCGGCGAGCACGACCACATGCTTGGCAGCGCGGATCATGGCGCGCTTGACGGCGGCCTCGTCCGGGTCCGGCGTGGACAGGCCGTGCTCGACGGTCAGGCCGTTGGTGCCCATGACGGCCACGTCCACACGGGTGACGGCGAGCGCCGCAAGGGCCTCGGGTCCGACGGCGGCCTGCGTGATGCCGCGGACCTGACCGCCGAGTATGCGCACGCTCATGTCGTCGCGGCCGGCCAGGAGCGCGGCGGTCAGAACCGAGTCGGTGATGACCGTGAGGTCGAGCCCGCCGGGAAGACGCCGGGCCAGGGCGCCGACGGTGGTGCCGGCGTCGAGCAGGACAGTGGCGTCATGACGCAGATGGAGGCGCGGGAGCGCCGCCTGGGCGATCGCCTGCTTGGCGGTGGAGCCGACGAGTTCGCGCTCGGCGACGCCGGTCTCCGGCAGGGCGAGGACGGTGGCGGGCACCGCGCCTCCGTGAACCTTGCGCAGCGCCCCGAGGCGGTCGAGCGCGGTCAGGTCGCGGCGGACGGTTTCGACGGTGACGTCGTAACGAGCGGCGAGCTCGGTGACGGACACGCGCCCGTCACGGGCGACAGCATCGACGATCGACTGCTGACGCTGCTCGACGTTCATGCGCACCCCCTCGACCACAGCGTCCGTTCGGGCACTGGAACGCCCGAACAGGGCATCACTGTACGACCGATCGGGCATGAAGGGAAGGGCCGCTGAACCGCGCGGGGAAGCGAGGGGAAGAGAAGAGACCAGTCAAGCCCGCAGCAGCGGGAGGTAGGCGGACAGATCGCAGCGCTCGCCGGAAGCGCGCAGCGCCCCGCCGGCTACGGCATCGGCCCACGCGATTCGTCCGGTGGCCAGGGCCAGCCAGGTCTCAGCGTCCGTTTCGACGACGGAGGGCGGCGTCCCGCGCCGGTGCACCGTCCCAGCGACCGCCTGGGTCACGCCGTAGGGCGGGACTCGCACCTCGACGGCCCGACCGGGCGCGCAGGCGGCCAGCTCCTCCAAGGCGAATCGGACGGCGGTGGCCAGCGTGCGCCGATCGAGCGCGCCGGATCGCCCGACGCTTTCGGTCGCTTCAGTGCCTTCAGTGCCTTCAGTGGCTTCGCCGTTCTTGCCCTCGGGACCCCCGGCACCGTCCCCGGGACCGGGTGTCCCGCCGACGGCGGGATCGCCGGCGGCGGCCCATCGGCGCACGGCCAGGGCGCCTGCGGCGGGATCGATCCGGCGTCGGGCTGGCATGGCTCAAGACTAGGGCACGGCTATAGGAAGACCGCGCCCTCCTCGCCTCTTTGTCGAGATAGACATTCTCGAACGAGATCGACGGTGTCACCGTCGATCTCGTTCGAGAATGTCTGTTTGGACGGCGCGGCCTCCGCGAGCGGGCGACTCCTACGGGGAGTCCGTCTCGGCAAGGCCGCCCAGATTGGCGAAGCCCCCGTCATCCCCATCGCCCCCGTCGCCCTCATCGCTCGCATCGTCCTCATCAGCGCCCCCGCGACGGCGCACGAGCAGGATGGCTCCGCCGATCAGCAGCCCGAGGGCGATGACGCCGATCCCGATGGTGGCGCCGGTGCGGGCCATGCCGGCACCGCGGTCGGACCGGCCGACGGGCGCGGGAGCCACCACGACCTCCTCCGCACGCATGGAGGCGGCCCCTCCGGCACCGGCCTCGGAATCGATGCCCATGGCGGCTGAACCGTCGATGGCCAGCTCATAGCCGTAGGTGCTGAGCACCGCGCCCGAGACGTCGAGCAGCTCGATCGTGGCCAGGAAGCAGGAGGTGTCCTGGGCGTCGCCGAAGGAGCACTTCTGAGCGGCGGCGTCCTGTCCGAAGACGACCTGCAGAGTCGCCCGTCCGGTCTCGGGGCGATTCGCCACCGTGGTGGTGTCCACGGCGACCGCCCCGGAGGTCACCGTGACGCCGGATGCCTCCTGATAGGAGTAGCGCACGCTCGTCACGTCCCGGGGCTTCTCGGAGTCGTTGGAGTGGACAAGCCCGGTCAGGCTGAGGGTGGCCGCACGCGGGTTCGCCTGTGAGATCGTGCTCGCCAAGCCGGTCTGATGCTTGAGGTACGAGGCGCTCGCCCCACCGCCCCCGAAGCTGGTGAGGTACTCGATGAGAACATCGCGGTCCACGGAGTCGGTGGCGACTGCGGAGACCTCGGACAGAGCGGCGTAGCCGTCCCCACCGGCCATGAGTGGAGAGCTCGAGGCCACCAGAACGGAGTCGTCGTCGGCCAGGGGGACGCCGTCGATGACGATCGAGGCGATGACCCGGCTGCGAGCATCGGCGATGGGAGTCGCCTTGGCAGCCGCGGTGGCGGTGCCCTTGGCGACCTCGTCATGAATGGCGTAGAGCTCATCCGCGGCATCCTGATCGATGCGCACCGAGAGGTTCGCGGAGGTTCCCAGAGTCAGCACGCCCCGATCGTCGCCGGGCCGCCATTGCTGGGCGAGTACGGCCTTGAGCCGAGCGCCGGTGAGCACTGCATAGCTCATCCCATTGCCCAGGGGTTCAAAGGCCCGCGCCTCGCCCTTGGTCAGAGCGCCGTCGCCGGTCTCACCGTTGGCCGGGTCCTTGGCGTAGAGGAGATCGGCATGCGCATCGCCGGGACTCGCCAGGCCGATGATGCGCGCGGCGTCGCCGCGGGGCGCGTTGGTGGAGGCCCAGTGGGCGTACGAATCGGCGATGAGGTCGGAGGCGGTGGACTCGGTGCCGAGGCTGGTGCCGGGCGTGACGCCGTCGGAGGAGCCGCGCAGGAAGTCCGTGCCGAGGGCGGCGGCCCGCTGACTGTCGCCCGCAGCCGCCCTGGCGGAGGCCTGAGAGACGATCCCCTCGACGCCGTATGCGTCAGCGGTGCAGTCGGAGGTCCGCAGGTCCCTATCGGCCGCGCTGATCACGGAGACCTCATGGGTGGAGGCGCTGTAGGCCAGCGAGACCTCGGCAAGCCCCCGGCCGTAGCGGTCGGCCTGAACCACGGCGATGTCCTGGCCGTCGGTCGAGGTCATGGTGGCGGACTCGCCCGCCCCGGGATGCCCGACATCGCTGTACCCGCCCAGGACGGCGTCGACGTCCCCGGTGAGCCGGGGCGCCAGTCCGTCGGCGTCGGCATGGGCGAGCACGACGACGACGTCGGCCGCGCCGGTGCGCTTGAGCTCGGCGGCCTTGGCGTTGGCGGTGGCGGCGGCCGGCGCCGGGGACAGGGCGCCCGCGGTCGCGGGGGCGACCAGGGCGGGGAAGTCGTCGGTCATGATGCCGACGAAGCCGACCTTGACGCCGTTGACGTCCTTGATGAAGGTGCCGCCGCCCTCTCCCTCGGAGTCCAGGGCCGAGCCGGTGAGGTTGGCCGACAGGTACGGGAAGGCGGCTGACGGCAGGATCCGATCGGTGAGGTCGTCCAGGCCCTTGTCGAATTCGTGGGCGCCCAGGGCGGAGACGTCCGTGCTCATGGCGTTGAGCACGTCCAGCGCGGGCTGGTCCTCGAGCAGGGCAGAGGCCGGGGGCGAGTCGCCGAGGTTGTCACCCGACGAGACGAGCACGGCACCGGGGCTCGACTCGCGGACCCGGGAGATCTCGCAGGCCAGCGTGACGGCTCCGGGGTCGGCGACCGCCCCGGTCGCGGGATCGGTGGTTCTCTCGATGTGACCGTGCAGGTCGGTGACGCCGAGAACGGTAATCGCAGTCTCAGTCGGCGTAGCAGCCGCGGCCGCCGCAGTCGCGGCCGTCGCAGCAGTCGTGGCGTCATCGGCCGCGGCCGTGGGAGGCGGGATGGCAGGGGCGAGCCCGCCGAAGGTCAGCGCCGCGAGCACGGCGATCGCCTTCACACAGGGATTCGGTCGCATGACGATCCTGGTCGGGAGGGGGAATGGGGAGGTATCCCAAGGATAGGCGGCGACGGCGGGCGCGTCGCCCGCAGAACGCGATTGTCCCCGGCTCGACACCACACTGAGACCCACAGCGACCCACAGCAGCGACGGACGGCGTCCGAACAATCCCAGAGCAGGATTGTTCGGACGCCGTCCGTCGCCGTGGGCGGGCGCTGAAGCGCCCGCAGGATCAGACGATGCCGTGGGCGATCATGACGTCGGCGACGCGGGTGAAGCCGGCGGCGTTGGCGCCGAGCACGTAGTCGCCGGGACGGCCGTACTCCTCGGCCGCGGCCACGCACGAGTCGTGGATGTCCGCCATGATGCCGGTCAGCTTGGCGTCCGCCGTCTTGAAGTCCCAGCGGGTCCGGCCGGCGTTCTGCTCCATCTCCAGGGCGGAGGTGGCCACGCCACCGGCATTGGAGGCCTTGCCCGGGGCGTAGAGGACGCCCGCGGCCTGGAACGCCTCGACGGCCTCCGGGGTGGAGGGCATGTTGGCGCCCTCGGAGACGACGGTACAGCCGTTGCGCACCAGGGTGGCAGCGGCATCGCCGTCGAGCTCGTTCTGAGTGGCGCAGGGCAGGGCGACGTCGACCGGGACGTCCCACGGACGGCCCTCGGCGACCAGGCGCGCGCCCGGGCGGCGCTCGACGTAGTCCTTGACGCGACCGCGCTCGACCTCCTTGATCTGCTTGAGCAGGTCGAGGTCGACACCGGCCTCATCGACGACGTAGCCGGAGGAGTCGGAGAAGGTGATGGGTGTGGCGCCCAGCTGCTGGGCCTTCTCGATGGCGTAGATGGCGACGTTCCCCGAACCGGAGACCGCGACCTTCTTGCCCTCCAGGGTCTCGCCCTTGGTGGCGAGCATGGACTGCGCGAACAGCACCGTGCCGTACCCGGTGGCCTCGGTACGCACCAGCGAACCGCCCCAGGCCAGGCCCTTTCCGGTGAGCACCCCGGCGTCGTAGGAGTTGCGCAGGCGCTTGTACTGCCCGAACATGTAGCCGACCTCACGGCCGCCCACGCCGATGTCGCCGGCGGGGACGTCGGTGCTCGGGCCGATGTGACGGGAGAGCTCGGTCATGAACGACTGGCAGAAGCGCATGACCTCGGCGTCGGACCGGCCGTGCGGGTCGAAGTCGGACCCGCCCTTGCCGCCGCCGATGCCCTGAGCGGTCAGGGCGTTCTTGAAGATCTGCTCGAAACCGAGGAACTTGATGATGCCGACATTGACGCTCGGGTGGAACCGCAGGCCGCCCTTGTAGGGGCCCAGGGCCGAATTGAACTCGACGCGGAAACCGCGGTTGACGTGAACCGCTCCGGCGTCGTCGACCCACGGCACGCGGAAGATGATCTGGCGCTCGGGCTCGACGATGCGCTCCAGGAGCGCATTATCTGCGTAGTGGGGGTGCTTGGCGATGACGGGCTCCAGGGACTCCAGAACCTCACGGACCGCCTGGTGGAACTCGGCCTCGCCACGGTTGCGGGCCACGACCTGCTCGTAGACCTTCTCGACAACTCCCTGCATAGGGGACTCCTTCATTCCGTATTGTGCGAGGACTGTGCGAGGCGCACGGCCGCATTCGCAAGCCGCACGTCGCCCTCGTCAGGACACAACCCTGGCACCGCACCGGAAACTGAGACGAAACATCTCGCCCTCCGGCGACTCATGCCTGTCACATTCGCCGAGATCGGTCCACTTCCGCCGCGAGATCGGTCCATCTCCGCGCCGAGATCGGTCCGCTTCCGGCTCGAGATCGGTCCCACTCCGCATCGAGATCGGTCCACTTCCGCGCCGAAATCGGTCGCAACCCAGCACGGACGACGCCGGCATCTCCCCGCCACACTGGAGTCACCCGACGGGCCCCAACCGCACCGGAGTCATGAGCCAGGGACCGTGCGTTCGGAAGACGACCGCCTCCTGCGCATCGCTGAGAAAGGTCGACCACGCGACCGTGACCTCATCAGGACCGGTGCTCTCGTCATACATCGGCTGCCCCGCCGACACCTCAGTACCCACGTCCAGCGTCATGACCAGGGGAAAGAGCAGGACCGGGAATGCCACGAATGCACCACCGAGCAGCAGGCCGCCGAGTATCAGCCTCATGATCCGACGCCGAACTCCCGACAGGATGCGAATGAACCAGATCGCGGCAAGGCACGCCGAGGCCAGCAGAACAACCACCAGGACAGCCCATGAGGCGGCCGGGCGCAGATATGTCCGCACCGGCAGCAGGTCCTCAACCGCCTGAGGATGAGCGGGGTGATTCGGATCGGCGGTGCCGATGCCGAACAGCACCAGCCCCGCCGCCGCTATAAGAATGAGGATCGCAGTCAGGACGATCAGCAGGCGATCGTGGTGCCGCACATCGAATCGCGGCCGGGCGCCCGCCGGGGCGCGCGCGGACCCGTTCTTACTCCTGCTGACATTCGCGGCATCCGCGTGGTCAGCCGTCTCATTCGCCCCCATGGCTGAATTGTGACTGATCTATCGCTCTCTCACCAGAACTCACGCCACTCACACCTCGGCAACCCAGCACCCCCGGCCCGTATGCTCCCGACCATGAGCGATGCCCAGAACGGCACCCAGAACACCCGCTACACCCACGGGCACTCCCCCGCCGTCCTCGCCAGTCACGCTCACCGCACCGCCGCCGATTCCGCCGCTTATCTTCTCCCCCGTCTCCGGGCGGGCCTCGATCTGCTCGACGTCGGCTGCGGCCCCGCGACCATCACCGCCGATCTCGCCGAGGCCGTCGCCCCCGGCCGCGTCGTCGCACTCGACGGCGCCCCCGCCGCGCTCGAGGCGGCGCGGGCGACTCTTCAGGCACGGGGGCTGACGGATGCCGTCGAGCCGGTCGACGGCGATGTGCACGCCCTGCCTTTCGCGGACGCCTCCTTCGACGTCGTCCACGCCCACCAGGTGCTCCAGCACGTGGCCGAACCCGTGGCCGCGCTGCGCGAGATGCACCGGGCGGTACGTCCGGGCGGGCTCGTGGCGGCGCGCGACGCCGTGTACTCGGCCAAGGCCTGGTACCCGCAGCCGCCCGCCCTGGAGCGCTGGCGCCAGATCTACATGGCGACGGCGCGGGCCAATGGCGGCGAGCCCGACGCCGGCAGTCGCCTGCTGTCCTGGTTCCGCACCGCTGGATTCAGCGATGTGGAGGCCTCGACATCGACGTGGTGCTATGCGACGCCGGAACTGCGGTCCTGGTGGGGCGGGACCTGGGCGGAGCGCTGCCGCTCCTCATTCGGCCCGCAAGCGGTCGAGTTGGGACTGACCACCCCGGCCGAGTTGGAGGAGATGGCCGGCGCGTGGCACGAGTGGGCCGAGGCGGACGACGGCTGGTTCGTCGTCGTCCACGGCGAGATCCTCGCCCGCCGATAGCACCGATAGCGGGCCGCGCAACCTGCGCCCCGACGCGTGCCTCCCCCGGCACACACACCCCACTGCACGCGCCCCGACGAAGCAGACATTGTCGAACGAGATCGACGGTGGCGCCGTCATCTCGTCCGAAAATGTCTGCCTCGTCGAAGACTCACGAAGGTCACGCAGCCGGGTAACTGGCGTCGTCAACCGGTTCGAGCCATTCGTTGGACGTGTTATCGCCCGGAACCGCGAGCGCGATGTGAGAGAACCAGGAATCGGCTTTGGCGCCGTGCCAGTGCTTGACGCCGGCCCGCGTGAACACGACGTCACCGGGATTCAGCGAGATGGCGTCCTTGCCCTCCTCCTGATACCAGCCGGAGCCCGCCGTGCAGATGAGCACCTGACCACCGCCGCTGGTGGCATGGTGGATGTGCCAGTTATTGCGGCATCCCGGCTCGAAGGTCACGTTGTGCACCCCGACGGCGCACTCGGGATCGGCCACCAGATTCTTCAGGAAGCTCTTCCCGGTGAAGTACTGGGCGAAGGCGGTATTGGGCTCGCCCTTGCCGAATACGTTCGCGACCATGAAGAGGGACTCATCGGTCGTTGAGGTCATGACTGCTCCTTCGAAAGACGGTTACCGACTGCCAGATCAGATTAGGTGCGGCGCCGCCGGGAGGCCAGGTTGGGGCCGGATTGAGGGGCCCAGGTTGGAGCCGGATTGAGGGGTTGAGGCCGGGCCCCGCCGGACTTCCCCTCACTCCTGATGCCGCAGACGCCGCCAGATTCTGCGCGCCGCCTCCGCGCCGGCCCGGGACGCGCCAAGAGTCGAGGCGCTGGCCCCGTACCCGACCAGCAGCACGCGCGGATCCTTAGCCACGCCGGTGCGCCCCTCCAGACGAATTCCCGCTTCATACCGATGACCGCCATCGACCGGGGCATCAACAGAGGCCGCGCCCTCCCGGTCGCGCAAGCGCAGGGGCTCCAGGTGCGTCAGCGGCGCCCTGAAGCCCGTATTCCAGAAGATGGTGTCGACCTCGACCCAGGTGGGCTCAGGATAAGGATTCCAGGAGTCCGGAACCGCCAGCCCTCCACCCGTGATCGCATCGGCCCCCAACCCGTCGGGATGATCACCGGTGGCCGCGGGAGAGAAGCGCACCGCGCGCTCGCCGATGAGATTGATCATCCCCTTGGAGACGAGGATCCCCCGCTCAACGCCGTCGACATGCCTGGCCAGAGTGGGGGCGCCCGTGGACCGCACGACGCTCTCCGGGAACGGCCCGACGGTGCGCGCGCTGACCGCCCGCTCCATCGCGGCACCCCAGATGTCATCGAGACCGGTGGTGAAACTGGGCGGACGTCGCGTGGCCCACGTCACTGCGGCGGCATAGGGGGCGACCTCCAGGAGCATCTGCACTGCGGTGAGCCCACCGCCGACGACGAGCACGCGCTGCCCGGCCAGCTCCTCGGCCCGGCGGTAGGTGGCGGTGTGGAGCTGCTGGCCGGCGAAACGGTCCTTCCCCGGAATGTGCGGGATGTAGGGATGGTTCCAGGTGCCGGTCGCGGAGACGACCATGCGCGCCAGCCAGGTGCGCCGCCCCTCCCGCGTGCGGGCCTCGACCGCCAGAAGAGTGTCACGGCGCACGGGATCATGCCGGCGGCTCATGCGAGTACGGCCGCTGCGGGCCGCGGTCCCCACGGCCGCGTGAACGCCCCCGGTGGACAGCGGAGGCGAGGCAAGCTCCGTGGATCGCACCGCGGTGACATGCACCGGACGCAGGACGCGCAGCCCGCGCGCCTCCTCATAGCGTCGGTAGTACCCGGGGACGGCGATGTTGCTGGGCGATCCCTCATCCAGATCATTGGCGGGGAACTGGGGCAGATCGGCGATCCGATGCGCCCGACCGATCGTCAGGGAGTCCCAGCGGTGGCGCCAGGCGCCCCCGGGACCCTCCTCGGCGTCGAGCACGAGCAGCTCCCGTCCCGGAATCAGCCCACGGCGGGCGAGCTCGCCCGCCACGGCCAGCCCGGCCTGACCCGCCCCGATGACGATGACGTCGACAACCTCGCTGACTTCACTGACCTCTCTGATGTCGCTGGCGTCGCTGACGCCGGCAGCACTCCCAGCTCTCCCAGCGCCCCCGGCACTGCCGGCATCGGCGGCGGTCGCATCGGTCATGCCGCTGACACTACTGGCGTCTGTGGTGCGCTGGTCGGTCTCCGCGGGGTTCACATCACCATCATGCGCTATCACTCCGAGCTCTTCCCCATTGAAGTCCTATCGAGTCGGCGCGCATTCGCTCCCCTGCTCACAGTCCGGATCAGGGACCACGAGCTCCTGGGAGCATCTGAGCCTCTGGACCTCTGAGCTCCCCGCCATGCACAACAACGACACCCCGGCCCCGAGTCGCCGAGAACGCTGTTGATCTGGCAATCTGCGCCTGTGCTCTCCTCTCCAAGCGTCGTCGCGACGCGGGCCCTGACGGTGCGCTCCGTCCTAGACGGCCCGCTCGCCCGACGTCGCCGTATCGACGCGGCGCGGATCCGCGAGCTGGCAGGCGTGACGCGGTGCGGGGACCTGGGAGTCAGACAGGTGGTCGAGCTGCCCGCGCTCGCCGATCTCGCCACGACGACGGCGTCGCAACTGCGTCTGCCCGACGGCGCCGGCTGGAGAATCGGTCAGGCGCTCGGACACGCCATCGAGCAGGGCGTGCGCCTGTGGCTGTGCGAGGTGGCCGCCGAGGCGGTACCGCTGATCGCCCGCGCCATCGGCGACGACCTCATTCACATCGTCTCCCTGCCCGAGGCCGAGCCGGAGAACAAGCCCGACGTTCCGGCCACGGCCTCGCCCGCGCCCGATGGCACCGTCGTCATCGCCCTGAGCCCTCTCGCACTCCTCATGGCGCTGACCGACGGCGACGACGACTCGCGCCGCTACCTGCGCACCGTGCTCGCGGGCGTGGACACCCTGCGCTGCTCGTCCCGGGCGATCGTGGCGCTGCAGCGCAGCGGTGTCGAGGTGGTACCGCGCTCGCGAGCGCTGCGGCTGCTGTGGAACCCCGTGGCCCTGGCCTATCTCTTGGTGTTCGTGTACTCGTCCCTGCGGGCCATCCCGGTGGCCTTCGTCCCCGGCTTCCACGGCCAGGTGTGGGTGCTGTGGACGATCGATATCCTCACCGCCATTCCCTACACATGGGGACTGGTGGAGATGGTGGCCGGCCGTCGCATCCGCTACCGGCTCCTCGGGCTGGCGACCACGCTCGTCAGCTTCTTGGCCCCTTACGTCTACTTCTGGATCACGGGGCGCGACTACCCGCCATGGGTGATCACGGTCGTCATGGCGATGATCGTGGGCAGCGCCGGCCTGGAGGCGCTGCGCTGGTGGCGCGAGCGGCTGATCGTTCAGGGCTTGGCGGAGGCCTCCGACGACTGGGACGACTGAGGGCTCTGAGGCGCCTCCCCCTGGACGGAGCGCAGCACGCCGACGCCTACGAGCCAGAGTCCGCTTCCGACCGATAGAACCGCGGCCACCTGCGGGCGCACGGGGTGCACGACGAGGAGCCAGGCGGTGGCTGCGATCCATACGCCCACCGCGGTGACATTGAGCGCGCGGAAGCGCTTCACGCGGACCGGATGGACGTAGTGGGTCGGTACGAGGGTGAGGATGGTCATGAGGATGGTCGCCGCGATATTGATCCAGGCCGGGGTCTGGAGCACCCACACCATGACGGCCACGATGTTCCATGCTGCGGGGAAGCCGACGAAGTAGTTGTCATTCGACTTCTCGCCCTCGTTGGCGTAGCAGAACATTGCGGAGACCAGGATCACGACGAGCAGGGTGCTGGCGACCGGCTTCGGCCCCATCGGAACCCAGAGGTACATGAACAGCGCTGGAATGAAGGTCCACGTGAGGTAGTCGATGACGATGTCGACGACGCTGCCGTCGAACCACGGAATGACCTCCTTGACGCGGGCGCTGCGGGCGAAGGTGCCGTCAATGCCGTCGATCACGAGAGCGATGGCGAGCCACACCCACATCCAGCCGATCTCGTTGTGGACCATGGAGAGCACCGCCAGGGTCGCGAAGACCAGTCCCGACATGGTGAATGCGTGCACGGCCCAGGCGAGCAGGCGCGACATGCGGGCCTCGGCGGGAGGGCCGGAGGGAGATTCCGAGGAGACGGAGACGGATTCGGCGGGCGTGGGAGGTATGGGAGGCACGATCAACCTTCTCAAGATGTGATGGGGATTTACCGTAGGTGACGAGTTCTCCGATGCCGACGCCTCCCCCGTGAAGGGGAGCCGTACCCGGAGCCGGTCTGCGGGATTCGATCCCACACCCTAAGCATATTCACAGCCTCGCCGCTCCTTCACCGAGATCGGTCCCAGTCCGCATCGAGATCGGTCGCACTCCGCGCCGAGATCGGTCCGCTTCCGCCGCGAGATCGGTCGCACTCCGCGCCGAGATCGGTCCCACTCCGCGCCGAAATCGGTCCGGTTCCGCATCGAGATCGGTCCCACTCCCCCAATTGCCGACGGCGGACAGATCTCACCCGCCGCGCTGCGGCTGTCGTCGGTCACGCAGGTCGTTCGATGAACAGCACGTCGAGTTCACGCGCCGACGCCATAAGCCGCTTCTCCCGCGTCCACATCAGAGAACCGGCCGTGCTCAGGACTGACGCCAGCAGATGGGCATCCACTGCAGAAAGACCTTTCCCCCATAGCCGACGCTTCTCGACCAACCAACGCACGTCGCCGTCGCCAACAGGCCGAAACCTCTTCATATCGTCAAGCGCCCCCGGGAACTCTCGCCGCTTCGTCCTGTTCAAGGATGGCGGCGAGTACCGGTTCTCGCGCATGAAGGTGATCGATCCAGACGTTGGTGTCGACGAGGATCACACGTGCGCATTCCGGTGGCGCGGCGCCGCCTGGGCATGAGGATCCGCACCTCCAAGAGCGGCGAGCCTACGGGCGCTCTCGACTCGAACAAGCACCTTCATCGCCTCACGGAGCAAGGCGGAACGCTCCTCGATCCCCGTCAAAGCAGCAGCCTTGTCAACAAGCTCGTCATCCAGTGTGACCGTCGTGCGCACAGCATCCCCCTACACCAAACAGCACATCATGATGTCGTTCATGATGCTGAGCATCAAGCCAATGGCCGCGGCAGCTCCGACCGATCTCGACGCGGAACTCGACCGATCTCGGCAGTAGCCGCAGCAGCCGGGGCGGCCGTGTCGGGGGCGGCCGTCGCAACCGTTCAGGGGCCCTGGTTATCCTCGGTGGGCCAGCCGTTCTCCGTGCAGCCGCCATCGCGGGTGCGACTCTGCTGCGCCATGGTGGGCGCCTTGAGGCCGGCGCCGGCGCAGTACTCGTGCTCATGCCCGAGGAAATGCCCGACCTCGTGATTGATCACATAGACGTGATAGGCGTCGAGGCTGGAGAAGGTGGGGCTGCCGTAGGTCCAGCGGTCAGAGTTGAGGACGACGTTCTCCTCGCTGCGGCAGTTCCACATGCTGGCCGTCTCCAGCGGGGAGCACAGCGCATCCGCCGTTGGCGGCGTGGCGATGGACAGGACGAAGTCCGCCGAGTCCGGGTCGCTGACCTGCTCGAAGGAGACCCCCTCGGCAGTACGCCAACCGCGGTCGTCATTGAGAACGCTCTCGACCGCGGAGGCAGCGGCGGCCGCATCGACATCGGTGCCGTTCTCAGCCCGGAGAACGTAGTGGTAAACCGTGTCGGCACCCGGCCGGGACGGGGCCACCGGGTCGGCGACCGTCCAGGTGTCGTCCCCGACGGCGTCGCTGTGGGCGAAGCCTTGATCATCAACCCGCGGTGCGGGGGTCTGCGACGGCCCGGTGCCGGCCTCGGCATCCGACTCGGCGGACGCCGGGGCCTCGGCGTCCGCAGCCAGCTCCTGCCCCGGAGTGGACGCGGGGACCGCCTGGTCGCCCGCACCACGGCCGGCCCACATGCGCGCGCCCAGGCCGACGAGCGCGACGACGGCGACGAGAATGACGAGAGCGCGAATTAGCTTCCACGGCTCGGTCAGCACGAGACGACGACGCCGGCGCGCACCTCCGCCAGACATACGGGTGGTGGTGCGAGCTTCTGAATCCGCTGAATCCGTGCGATAGCGGCCGGTCGATGCCGACGACGAGCGGACGGGCCGCCGCGGCGACCGCGAGGACGACGGGCACATGACTTCATAGTAGGCACAGGTCCGCCGCAGACGACCGCTGCGATGAGCCGCCCCAGCCGCCCTCCCCGTTCACCGAGATCGGTCGAACTCCGCGCCGAAATCGGTCGCATTCCGCCGCGAGATCGGTCGAACTCCGGCTCGAGATCGGTCGTAATCCGCACCGAGATCGGTCCGGTTCCGCAGCGAATCCGTGACATTGCCCCCAGCCCTGTATGAGTGAGAGCTGGGACTCGGGCGGCAGGAAGAATCACGAGCGCGCCACCGCCAGCAGACAGAAAGAGCAGCCCCGTATACCGGTCGTGCCTCTGCTCCGAAGACAAGGCTCTGACAATGCGCACTGGACGGAGCCGCAGTAGCACCCGCCCCGTCATCGTCCTCCTCACGTGGTGGAAAGGTGAGGCCGCATGAGCGTCGCCTGTGGTTTTTGCCCAGAGCAGTCGCTCCGTCCTGGCAATCGACCTTGACCAAACCAGCAGGGCAGCCCAGCGCCCGGACCGCCGGGGGCGGACGCCGGCGGTCCGTGCGGGGCCCTACTGGTGGGGAGCCACCCGGTAGGCCCCGATAGGGCTCAGCGCATCGACGGCTCAGGATTGCCGATCCGGTCACTCTCTGACCGCGGTGACGCCGAGACCCGCTGCTGCCCCACCCGGCTCACCGGCTCAGACGAATCGTTGACGGCAGTCTGCAGCTTCTGCCAACGCCGCCGTCGGCGCCACGCGACAATCATAAGAACATCAAGGGCCAGGAGGCTGAGCAGCGAAGCCTGCGCGGCGAGCCAGAACAAAATATTGTGAGGCAGCAGCTGCTGCGGATCGAAACCGTGCTCCTCAGCGCGATTGACAGCGATCGTATCCGCCACCTCCCACAGCACGTAGAAGCAAACGACACTTATATTGAGCACCACCAGAATGGCGACAATCACCCCACGCAGTGCGACATCCTGTTGTTCCCCCATTAGTTGCACCCATCCTGAACAAATCCAGAATATCTCTTATCGGGGAGCCCTCCGACGCTAGCGTCAGCCGAATCCTTCGCCTGAGCAGCACCAACTGGCTCAACAATTGCGGACAGTGAGAAAATAGTAGCGGCGACTATCGAGATCGGGCCTTTTCTTCGGGCTTTCATCAGGTATTCCTTCCGATGCCGAGTGCACGTGACGGGATCTGATCATTCCGATGGTCGTGGCCTGAATAATAATAATGAATATTCCTCAATACCTCCTCGATGAACCTCCTTCGATTGACGCCAGTTTCACGCTATCGCGAAGTGATAGCGAACACAGGAGCATGTGCTCGACGCCCTCGCGGACGACACGCCCCAGGAGAACGCACCCCTCACCGGGCGCGCACTGATTCAAGCGGGAGCGCGGGAAGCGCGGGGAGCGCGGGAAGTGCGGGGAGCGCGGGAAGTGCGGGGAGCGCGGGAAGTGCGGGAAGTGCAAGAAGCGCGGAAGTAGTAGCCCGCGGCGAGGTCTAGTGGATCGACTTCGACGATCCACTTGGTTCAGAACCCGGCTACCTGCGCCCAGCCTTTGCCATCTCCTCTGATCGCTTCAACCGCTCCCGCATAGCCACCGCGACCGTGTCAGCAATCAACGGCAATATGCGCCTCGCCGCCGTACCGGGCAGCATCGGAGCCCGAGCGGGGGGAGGTGGGATCGGGATGATGACGCCCCCACCCCCCGAACCGCTCAGCCGAATAGCTCGGGCAGCGTCGCCTCAGCGCCCTCGCGCAGCTCGGCCAGGTCCAGCACCAGAGGCCGCCCGGCCCCGCCATCGGACAGGACATCCCCACCGGAGACGACCAGCATGTCGCCGCCGGTGGTGCCCAGACGCGCCCAGGCGACGTCCTCGGCCTCGGCCGCGGCAACGACGGCCTCCACGGCCCACTCGGGCACCGCCACCAGTGCGCGCGCCCCGGACTCGGAGAACAGGGCCGTGAAATCGTCCACGTCGTCGCGCCCCTGAAGCTGAGTCAGGTCGATGCTGGCCCCCACCCCGTGCCGCAGGACGGCGTCCACCAGGGTCTGAATGAGCCCACCGGCGGAGCAGTCGTGAGCGGCGCGCACGAGCCGCCCACCATCGGGCGCATCCGGTCCGTCGGCTTCGCTCAGGGCCACCAGTACGCGCCCGAGCGCCATCTCGGCCTCCAGGTCCACGCGCGGGGGCTGGCCGCCGAGGTGGTCGTGGACGACGCGCGCCCAGGCCGAGCCGTCGAGCTCATCACGGGTCTCCCCCAGGGCGACGATCGCCAGCCCCTCCTCGAACCAGCCCGACGGGTTGGCGCAGCGCACGTCCCCCATGACGCCGAGGACCCCGACGACGGGCGTGGGGTTGATGGAGGAGTCGATCCTGCCCTTGACCTTCCCGTGTGAGTTGTACAGGGAGACGTTGCCGCCGGTGACGGGCACACCCATCGTCTTGCAGGCGTCGGCCAGGCCGGTGATGGCCTCGACGAGCTGCCACATGGCGTCGGGGTCCTCCGGCGAGCCGAAGTTGAGGCAGTCGGTGACGGCCAGGGGCCGGGCGCCCACGGTGCACACGTTGCGGTAGGACTCGGCCAGGGCCTGGGCGGCGCCGGTGGCGGGGTCGAGCTTGGTGAAGCGGCCGTTGGCGTCGGTGGAGATGGCCACGCCACGGCCGGTGGCCTCATCGACGCGGATGACGCCGGCGTCGTCGGGCTGGCACAGGGCGGTGTCGCCGCGCACGAAGCGGTCGTACTGGTCGGTGACCCAGGCGGTGGAGGCCTGGTTGGGGCTGGTGACGACGGCGCGCACCTGCTCGGCGAGCTCGGTGGCGGACTCGGGGCGGGCCAGGCGCTCGGTCGTGTCGGCGTTGAGCGCGTCCTGCCAGGCGGGGCGGGCGTAGGGGCGATCGTAGGTGGGGCCCTCGTGGGCCACGGTGCGCGGGTCGACGTCGACGATCCGCT
>ERZ772993.316-NODE-316-length-24860-cov-10.863213_pt1 | contig 24860 bp, 18 predicted proteins | sample MGYA00580670_ERZ772993 | MGnify/ENA primary metagenome ERZ772993 (study PRJEB29015, sample SAMEA2737936) | human oral metagenome | biome: human oral; feature: human-associated habitat; material: dental | place: China | collected 2136 ... | reverse complement strand
AACCAACACCTACACCACCACCCTCACCACCACCCAACGCACCCCCGACATCTACGCGCGCGGAACAATGACGCCCCACGCGTACCGCACCACGACCGTGAAAGTCGACCTCCGGTGGGACGGGAGCAGGTGGCTGCTCGCGGAATTCGTTCCGCTGCACGCTTCCGGGGCCGACCCGTCCGATCCTGTCCCTGCCCGTCCTGCCCCTTCCCATTCCGGTGCTCCGCGCTCGGCACCATCCCCGACTTCCCCGCGCTCGGCGCCGTCCCCCACTGGCGCGCCCGCAGGCGTCCAGACCCCAACGCCGCCCGAGCCGGGCTCCTCGGCGCCTGGAACCGGCGGCCCAGGTGGCCCGGGCGGCCCCTCCGCCCCCGAGCCCACGGCAACGTCCTGGAGCCAGTCGCCACCGGCTCCGGACGATCCTCGTGCCGAACCGGACCCCACCGATCCCAACACCGCGGGCGGGCGTTGAGGCGGCAGCAGCGCCAGCACTGCGACCACCCGCCGCCCACAAGCAAGGTCATGATCGCGCGAAGCGCCACGGCCTGGCGGGGCAAGGGGGGCGGCCGGGCAAGGAAAGGAGGAGGATCCGACCCAGCCACCGCCTAGCAGGGCAGGGGGGCCGCCGGGCAAGGAAAGGAGGAGGATCCGACCCAGCCACCGCCTAGCGGGGCAAAGGGGAGGCCGACGGGCAGTCGACCAGGGGCAGGGGTCTCCAGCCACGAGCCAAGCGGCCGCCGACACCGCGCTGAGCCCAAGCCCTCGCGCTCACTCCAGGGGCGACGCGGCGTCGGCGGAGCGGCGGACCTCCACGCCGGACAGCGCCAGAGGGGGGACGCTGCTGGCCGACGAAAGGGCGCACGCGCAGCCCACGACGTCCCCCATGTCGATGACCGTGGGAATGATGCGCACGGACGCCTGCATGAGGAACGTCGTCGAAATGCACCTGCCCGCCACGAGCAGGTTCGAGGCCTGCGGGGCGATGAAGCACCGGTAGGGGATCTCGTAGTAGTCGCCCGGCTGGTAGCCCTTCTGGTGGAAGAGCCCCTTGGACTGGGAGTGCACGTCGATGAACCAGTCGCCGCGGACCACGCCGTCGTCGAAGCGCGCCTGGCGCGCGTAGTCCTGCTCGGTGAGGAGGTAGACCCCGTCGATCCTCCAGGACTCGCGCACGCCGAGCATCGGAGCCACCCCCACCAGGAAGGAGCTGCCGAAACCCGGCATCCTCGCGCGCAGGAACCGCGCGAGGCGGTCGATGGCGGCGTGCGCCTCGACGATCGCCGCCGACCTGCCCCGGGCCGTCGTGTTCGACACGAGGCTGGGGATGTGCGGGCAGTTGAACGCCATGACACCGGGTTTGCCCGGCACTGAGAACGCCTGGTAGTACCGCAGGTCCCCTTCGGACAGCAACCCCTCGGCCACCCCCTGGCGGAAGAGGGGCTCGAGTGCGAAACCGCGCCCCGCGACCATCGCGGACTCGAAGAAGAACCCGGACTTCAGCGGCGAGAACTCGTCGCCCAGCGACAGGCAGTAGTCCCGGTAGGCGTCCACGTCGATGCCGCCCATCGTGAAGCGCAGCGAGCACACCTGGTTCGCCCCCGCCTCGTCCCCGCTCCGCGTGGGCACACCTGCCAACCGCGCCAAGACCGCGTCCCCCGAGGCGTCCACCATGACGCCCGCCTCGACGCAGACCATGCCCTGCGCGGTCATCACCACCAGGTGGCGCAGTCGACGAGGCGCGGGCCGGGTCGCGGGGCCAGGCGCGGTTCCAGGATCCCCAGTCCCCGTCTCGTCGGCGGGGCGCCCGGTCGTATCCGCGCTGTCGGCTCGGGCCCCAGTGGTGGCACTGCCTGCCCCGGGGGCGTCGAGCACGTCGACCAGCGTCGCGTCGTAGAGGACCTCCCCGCCCGAGCCGGTGAGCAGGCGCTCGTAGACCATGCCCAGGCGCTCGGGCGCGAACCACAGCATCGCGGTCGTGCCGTCGCGGGTGGCCTCGCCCGAGGCGCGCAGCTCCCGCTCGATCTGCGCGAAAACGCCGCGGTGGGCGACGTGGGTGGGCATCATCGGGCACACGGTGGCGTTCGTGGCCGAGCCGCCCAGCATCGCGCAGCGGTCGATGACGACCACGGAAAGGCCCAGTTGCGCGCAGCGTATCGCGCAGGCCGAGCCCGCCGACCCGCCCCCCACGACGGCGACGTCGTAGGCGCCGATCACGGGGACGGCGCGGCCGCCGTAGTCCACGGTTCGCTGGGTCATTGCGGGACTCCTTCGCTGGAGGGGTGGAAGCACTCGTGGGTGAAGCCGTAGGCGCCGATCTCCGACAGGGACCGGAAGCGGACGCGTCCGACCCGGATGGGGCCGACGCGCAGGAGCGGGATGTCGAGGGCCAGGGATGTGAGCCCCAGGCGGGTCCACTCCAAGTGGTGGAAGTACTCGTGGCACAGGGCCATGTCCACAGCGGTGCCGAGGCCCACGCCGTGGTGGTCCGCCCACATGCGCAAGGAGGGCGTGTTGACCACAACGAGCCGCTTCTTGGGCAGGTATTCGGCGAAGAACAGCCTCCCGGCGGCGCGCTCCGCCCCGCCGCGGACGACCCTGAGCCCGGCGTCGGCGCACACCCGCGCGAAGTCGGTGCCGCGGGCCCCGCCGGGGAACAGGCGGCGGGCGGCCCCGGCGCCTCGCTCCCACGCCATGTCGATCGCCTCGGCGCGCCTCGCCCCGGCCAGCCGCCCGGCGCACGGGTCCGCGGCGAGCTCGGGGGCGCAGGCGCCCCGGCACGGGTAGGGGAACGCGGGCGCGGGCGACGCCGCTGCGGGCGCGGCCACGGCTCAGTCCTCCAGCCTGGTCGTGCCGATGACGATCAACGGCGCGGCGCCGTCGTACCCCTGCAGCTCCACCCCGGCCAGGGAGCGGATCTGGTCCTCGCTGGACAAGCCGGACAGGTTGATGGTCTTCCCGCCGACGACCAGGTGGAGGTTGGGGTAGTTGGCGCCCCCGTCGTTGTAGACCGTGAGCTCGTCGATCGCCTCGTCGACCACGGAGGCGGCGGAGGCCACGGTGGCGGGCCACACCCGCGCGTTGGCCTTCTGCAGGCGGATCACCCCGGAGGCGTCGATGAGGCGGACGGGGGTCTTCGTCGAGGAGAGCAGCCCGAAGAGCCGCTTGCGCCTCACGCGGGCCGTGACCGCCAGCATCTGGTCCGTGCGCGCCGCGATCGTGAGCTCCTGGGCGGGCAGGTCGAGGTTCTCGGCCACGGTGGCGAGGAGCTCGCCGTCCCCGAGGGCCCCGTCCTCCGCCGTCTCCGCGCGCATTTCCGTGGCGCCCACCGCGACGGCGCGGACCATGTTGCGCTGGGAGTCGACCTCGACGGTCACTTCGACCGTGCCCGGCGCTGCGCCGGACTGGATAGCCTTGAGCTCGGCCTCCCTGCGGATCGCGATGACGTCCTCGTCCGTCGGGTTCACCACGGAGCGCTCCACCATGTCCCGCACCATCGCCATGGCGACGCCGATGGTGGAGATGACGGCGGCGTTGCGGGCCAGCCGGTGCCGGTGCCCCATCGTGCGGGCCAGGTGGGGGACCACCGCCGCCGCGCCCCCGCCCCCGCCGACGAACACCGTCGTGCGCGGATCCAGGTGGTAGTCGCGCATGAGCTGCGAGGCGACGGCCGCGTTCTTCTGCGAGGCGAAGGCCATCACTGCCTCGGCGGCCTCCTCCACCGAGCAGCCCATCGACTCGGCCAAGGGGGCCCACGCGCGCCTCGCCGCCTCCACGTCCCCCCGCGCGTAGTCCTGGTCTCCCACGAGGCCTGCGATATTGGCCGCCCCCGCCATCGTGAGGCACACGCGGGCGCCCCCGTCGCACTCGACGACCGCGTACTCGGGGTCCCCGGGCAGTGGGCGCACGGCGACGAGGCGGGGGTTGGTGATTGTGCCGGCGTCCGTGTACACCTCGTAGTCGATGCCCGCGATGTGGGCGCTGCGCGGGCCCGTCCCCACCGCACGGCCGCCGCGGATCTGCACCATCGAGCCCCCGCCGATGCCCACGGTCCGCACGTCGAGGGAGCTCAGGTAGGTCTTGTGGCCGCCGACCTCGGCGTAGGTGACCATCACCTGGCCGTCCTTCACGCAGGAGATGTCAGTGGAGGTGCCCCCCACCTCGAAGAAGACGCCGTCGGTGAGCCGCTCGTAGCGCAGTGCCCCGGCCACCCCGGCCGCGGGGCCGGACAGGATCGTGAGGATCGGGCGGCGGCGGACCTCGTCGACCGTCATGACGCCGCCGTCGCAGCGCATGACCATGAGGGGGCTGGGGATCCGGGCCTGGCGGATGGAGCGCTCGGTCATCGTCGCCGCCTCCAGCATCTTCGGCATGATCGAGGCGTTGACCACGGCGGTGCGGGTACGCACTTTGAGGCCGTAGAGCTTGGAGATCTCGTTCGTGGCGGTCGCGGGAACGCCGCGCTCGGCGCACCGGTTGACCACGAGGGCCTCGTGGGCGGGGTCGTCCACGCTGAAGGCCTCGGCGGCGACGACCGCCTGGGCGCCCTGATCGCGCAGGCCGTCCAGGGCGGCGTCGATCCGCTCGGCCAGACCGTCGTCGGAGGCGTCGACGTACTGGTTGGTGGAGGGCAGTTCCTTGCCCTCCGCCAATTCGATGCGTCCCATCGTCGTGTCCGAACGGCTCTTGGCCCCCTGCAGGCCGGAGCCCAGGGTGAGGACTCCGACGGTCGCCACGTCCCCCTCCAACAGGGCGTTCGTCGCCTGCGTGGTCCCGTGGGCGATGAACACCACGTCGTCGGGCGCGATCCCCTCGGACTCCATGACCTGGTGGAGGGCCTGGACGATCCCGGCTGCCACTCCCTCGGGCGCGGAGTGGGTGGTGGGGACCTTCGCGCTCCCGATCACCTCGAAAGTGGTGTTGTCGATGGCGACGGCGTCCGTGAAGGTGCCGCCGACGTCGATTCCGATTCTTACGGGCATGGTTTCTCTCGTTTCGTTGCTGCGCCCCGAACGGGGCCGACGGGGACGGGGCGGGCCGCCGGGGGACCGGCCCGGGCGGTGGCGGGTGGTGCGCCCGGGAGGCGGGTGCCGTCTGGGAGGCGCGACGCCCAGCGGCTGCGGGCGTGCCGGGGGAGGGGCGCCGTGGGGGAGTGGGACCGGGCGGGCCCGCGCTGCTGGGCGCCGCCCGGCCCCGTGCCCCGCCGATGTCGCCAGGCGGGGCCGGATGGGGGAGGCGGCCTCAGAAGTAGAGGAACGCCCCCAGCAGGACGCCGATGGCCGACACCGCCCACAGGTAGGGGAGGATGCGCTTCGTGCACGTGTTGACATCGACCTCGCAGAAGTTCGCGGTCCACACGTTCTGCGTGTTCGTGGGGTCCGCGCCCGCCTGGATGCGCTCGGCGGAGAGGAAGGCAGCCATGACCGCCAGGGGGTTCATCGTCCCCAGGCCGGTGATGAGGGCGGCGATGCCCGAGCCCAGGCCGAACATGTTCATCGGGCCCCGGTACAGGGCCAGCGGCGCCAGGACGATGAAGAAGAGGATGTACGCCCAGCGGCTGGAGGGCACGACCGCCAGCAGGATGGGGTCCAGGACCTCTTTGACCTTCGGGTGGGTGACGGACAGGAAGAGGATGCCGATGCCGACCATGAGGATGACCGCCGGACCGGCGTCGGTGATCCCGTCGTAGCACGTCTTCGCCAGCGTGTTCATCGCCCGGCTGAATCCGCGCGCCGTGAACACCAGGCACCATGCGATGCCGATCGTGAAGGCCACGGTGACGGGCAGTTTCAGCGCGGCGACCAGGACGATGGGGATCAGCGGGGTGAGCATCGCCAGGGCGCCGGTGACGCCCTTGAGCGCGCGCGTGTCCGAGGAGGGGCCGGCGGGGGAGGGGGCGGGCGCCGAGAACGCGAACTTGATGCCGTTGCGCGCGAACTCCACCAGGATGAACACGACGGTCGCCACGCCCGTGGCCGCGGCCAGGTAGAACTCGAAGCCCTGGACGACGGCGATGTCGAGGGAGAAGAGCTTGGCGAACACCTGCCAGTTGGCGACGTTGAGGGCCAGTCCCGTGGTGAAGGACATGAGGAACACGCAGGCGGCCGAGGCTGCGGGGATGCCCACGGAGATCAGGATCGGCAGGACGATGGAGCCCACCATGATGATGGACCCCAGGCCGGACAGAGTCGTGAACAGCAGCGCGGTGGCGACCGCCATGATGAGGGTGACGACCAGGGGCCGCCCGCCGCCCAGTTCGGCGCTCTTCTTGATGATGGTCTCCGTGACGCCGGTGCGGTTCATCAGCTGCCCCAGCCACGCGCCGAAGACGACGGCGATGATCGCGGAGGCCATTTTCACGGTGCCGCCCTCGAAGACGCCGTCGAGCAGCCCCGTGGCGACGCCCTGGTCGTCCTTGGCGATCAGCGGGACGCCGGCGATGAGGCCGATGACGACCGCCATGAGGGGCAGCGCCACCAGGGTGGGGAGTTTCTTGGCCATCATCAGTGCGGCGACCACGATGAAGGTCAGCAGGATCAAAATGCCCTGGATCATGGGTTTTCCTTTCGGAGTCGGGGTTCGGCGTCGTTGCCGGTTCGGTGTGTCAGGACGTGAGGACCGTGGCGCGCAGCGCGGTGGCCATGCGGGCGGGCTCTGCGGGGACGGCGTGGGTCAGTGGGATGACGCAGGGGGCGCGCCCGCGCAGCCGCAGCGCCAGCGTCCGCGCCAGGAGGGCCGTGAAACCCGTGGTCGAGGCGACTTCGCCGGAGACCAGCAGGGCGTCGAGGGGCACCAGCGAGACGACCGTGGTGATCACGTCGCTGAGGCGGCCCAGGAAGTGCGGCCACGAGGAGCGGGCGGGCGCGGGGGCTGCCCCCGCCTCGTCGGTCCCGGCCTGGCCGCCGCGGACCGCGGGGGGTTGGGCGGACGGCGGGGGAGTGGCACGGCCCGCCGCCTCCCCTTCGGGCGCCGTCGGCCAGTCGGGGTGCGGCGCCGGGCGCAGGCGGGGCGGCAGGGGGGAGCGGGCGAGTGCGGCGAGCACCCGCTCGGGGTGCGCCTGGCCGGGCATGACCGCTTCCGTCAGGTCCGCCAACCCGCGCGATCCGATGGGGGCGGGCCCCTTCTCGGTGGTGAGGGAGAGGGTGATCCTGGGGCCGAGGGCGATGTGCGCCCACGAGCGCGCGTTGTCCAGGTGCGCGGCGACGAGCTCCCGCGCGGAGCACGCCTGGGCGGACTCCTCGACGACGGGGACTTTGAAGCGCGTGATGAGCGCTTGGCGGAGGCTGATGGACGCCTCGTCGAAGCCCGTCGAGTACAGCACCGTCACGTCCGAGGCGATGGCCTGGTCGTCGAAGAGCAGGCCGATGCCCGCCAGTCCGCCAGGTGCCGGGGCGCAGTGCGCGAAGGCGGACACGCACTCGCAGATCGCCTGGAGGAGCTGGTCGCCCGCGCCCGGTTTGATGGGGACTTCCAGGGTCCGCGCGCCGAGGCGCCCCAGGCCCATGTCGTGGAAGCACACCGTGGTGCGCTGGCGCTGGATCTCGGCGATGGCCATCACGCCGCAAGCGGGGTTGATGCCGAGGAGGCGGCGGCCCCGCCCCCCGGTCGACTCCGTGTCGCCGGTGTCGTGGACGAGTCCCTCAGTGAGCAGGTCCGACATGATGGTCGAGACCGTGGAGGCGGACAGGCCGGTGCGCTCGGCGATCTCCGCGCGCGACAGGGGCGCGCCCTCGGCGAGCAGGCCGAGGACGAGGCGCCTGTTCGCCTTGCGGAGGGAGTGGAGGTCTTTCTTGCGCATCGGTGCGGGCTTTCTTGGTGTGCCGGGGCGGGCGGGGCGCACGGGCCGTCGGTGGCCGTGGCGCGCCGGGCACCCAGGCCGACGGGGCCGTGGCGCTGCGCGCTGGTGCGGAACCGCTTTTTCCGGAGTCCGAATTAAGGTGTGATCAAGGTAGCACCATGTGCGCGGCCGGGCAAGTGGACGGCCGGGCCGACGAGGCGGTGGCCGGGCAGGCGGGCGGCCGTGGACAAGCGATGTGGACTCGCATTGGGGTAGACAACAGGGCATTGGGGTAGGCAACGGATTATTGGGGTAGGCAAATCGCCTACCCCAATGGGTGGTTTCCTACCCCAATGAGGCTCGGTGGGCCCGGCAGGGGATGCGGGGTGCCCGGCAAGCGCGTTGGCCGGGTCGGCGCACCCGGGAGTCGCGCCCAGGCGCGCGCTGCGTTGGCGGCGTTGGCGGATTCGTGCGCGGTGGATCATCCCGCGTATAGCGCACTGAGCCCATAGGACGGGCAGCACGGTGGATTCGTCCTCCCCCGCGGCTCCGCCGTATCCCCTGCGGTTCTGATCCTCGTTCCTTCCCGGTGTCGCACACAAGGGAGGGAATTAGGCAACATGGGACCGCACACAAGGGCTTGATTCCGCCCTTGTGTGCGCAGGGTGTTTCGTAAATCAGGGTCCTTGTGTGCGCGCCCAGGGGAGAATGGGAAGAAGTCGGCCTGCGGCCCGGCCCTGGCGTCGGTGCGAACCCCGAATCCCGACCCCCGAACCCCGACCGCCGGACCGCGAACCCCGACCGCCGGACCGCGAACCTCCGACCGCCGGACCGCGAACCCCGCTGGGCCTCCCCCACCCTCGACTCCGAAGAGCCGCTTATACACTAGGACCATGACCCCGGAGCCGACTCCCCGCCCCCGCCTCGTCGACGTCGCCCGAGAAGCGGGGGTGTCGGTGGCGACCGCCTCGCGCGCGCTGGGGAAGGGGTCGGAGCTGATCCGCGCCGACACCCGCGACCACGTGCGGCAGGTCGCGCGGCGCCTGGGCTACCGGGTCAACCCCGTCGCCCGTTCGCTGCGCCTGTCCACGACGGGGCACATCGGCATGGTCGTCCCCTCCATCGGGAACCCGTTCTTCATGGAGCTGGTGGCCCAGGTGGAGCACTGCCTGGCCGAGCGCGGACTCAACCTGCTGCTCGCGGACGCGCGCATGTCCGTGGCCCACGAGGACCACCTGCTCCGCTCCCTGGAGAGCGGCGCCGTGGACGGGCTCGTCGTCGCGCCCTGCCACGAGACCTACTCGACCCCCGCCCTGGAGCGCGCCGCCGCGCACGTGCCCACGGTCCAACTGGACCGCGGCGTCCGACTGGACGTGCCGATGGTGGGGGTGGACGACCCGCACGGCATCCGCACCCTGCTCGACCACCTGGCCGAGCGGGGCGTGGAGCGGATCGCGCTCCTGTCGAACACGGGCTCCAACGTCTCCTCGGTGACCCGTGTCCGCGCCGCCCGCGCAGTCGCGGAGGAGCTGGGGATGCGCCTGGACCCCGACGACGTCATCGAGTGCAGCTTCTCGGTCGACGAGGCGGGGGCCGCCGTCAACCGGGTCCTCGACCGTTCGGGCGCGGTGCCCGACGCGTTCCTCTGCCTCAACGACCTGCTGGCCATCGGCGCCATCACGGCGCTGCGCGGCCGGGGCATCGCCGTGCCCGAGCGCGTCCAGGTCACAGGGTTCGACGACATCCAGTTCGCGGCGCTCATGCGCCCCACGATCACGACCCTGCACCAGCCGCTCGACGCGATCGCCCACCGGGGGGTGTCGATCCTGATGGGGGACGACGACTCCACGGGCAGGATCCATATCGAGGGGACCCTGGTGGAAAGGGAGTCGACGAGGCGCCGCCCGGGCGCCGTCGGGGAGTGACGGGCCCGGGCGGGCGCGGGTCCGGCCGGGGCCAGCGCACTGGAGCGCGGCCGGGGCCAGCGGCTCCAGGCCCGGGGAGGCTGGGCGCTCGGCGATCAGCGCCCCCGGGGCGGAGCGGGGTCAGTAGGCCAGGCCCCGGGGCTGTTCGGCGAGTTCGGCGGTCTGCGGGTCCACCACTTCGAAGCCGTTGGCCTTGTAGGCCTCGTAGTCGAAGTTCTCGCACTCGTCGTAGCCGATGCGGTGGTAGGCGTAGAAGCCCTCCCAGTCCTCGTAGCCGCTGCCGAGCTCGGAGGCCAGGAACGCGTCCGCCATCGCCATCGCGGTGCGGGGCGCCACGTAGAACGCCCCCATCGCCAGCAGGTTCGCGTTGTTCGCGGCGGAGGCCCGGCGGGCCGAGGGCACGGACTCGCAGACGGCGGCGTGCACGTGGGGCACCTTCGAGGCGGCGATGTGGATCCCCATGCCCGTGCCGCAGAACGCCAGGGCCCGCTCGAAGCGGCCCTCAGCGATCTGGGCGCCCAGGGAGAAGCCGATGCGGTGGTACATCGGGGTCTCCTCGAGGACGGGCGTCAGATCCGTCACCGTCCACCCCCTCTCCTCCAGGTGGCGCTTCACGGCCTCCTTCAGTGGGAAACCCGCGAAGTCTGCCCCCACGACGACGTTCTTGGATCGGACGGTCTTCATTGTTGTGTTCCTTTCTTGAGGAGGCGCCGCGAGGCGTCGATGAGGCGGCGCACGGAGAACGCCCCTTCGTTCATGCAGATGACGAAGAGCAGGACCGCGCCCCAGATGAGTGGCCTGTAGAAGTTGGAGATGTTGGGGAACATGTTGAGGCCGGAGGATAGGACCTGCAGCATGACGATGGCGAAGAGCACGCCCGACAGGCGGCCCGACCCGCCGTTCGGGTTCACCCCGCCCAGCACAACGATGAGGACGGTGAGCAGCGTGTACGAGGCGCCGTAGTCGGACTTCGCGGAGTTGTAGTTCGCCAGCATGACCAGCCCGGCCATCGCGGCCATCACGCCCGACAGGATGTAGGTGCGGATCAGCAGGCTCGCCACGCGCATGCCGGAGAAGCGGGCGGCCTTCTCGTTGGTGCCCAGCAGCAGGATCCTGGTGCCGAAGCCCGTGAGCCCCAGGATCGCGGCCGCGACGAGGGCGCACACGATGAACACCACCAGGGGCATGGGGACGACCCCGCCCACGCGCGAGGCGAAGACCGCGCCGAACGCCTCGGGGACGCCGGACACGGGTTTGCCGTCGGTGAGGACGATGGCGATGCCGCCGAAGAGCTCCAGGGTGCCCAGGGTCGCCAGGATCGGCGGGATCTTGGCGACGGCGATGAGGACACCGTTGACGAGGCCGCACAGCGCGCCCACGGCCAGTGCGATCCCCAGGGCGATCGCGGTCGCCGTCGCCATCGACGGAGCGGTGGCCGCGGGCTGCCCCTCCAGGACGGCCCGCAGGGCCAGGGCCGCGCAGATCGACGTGACATTGGCGATGGCCACCGCCGACAGGTCGATGCCGGCTGTGAACATGGTGAACATGACGCCCAGGCTCATCAGGCCGAACTCGGGGAACTGGACGGCCATGGACTGCCAGGTGCGCACCGCGAAGAACGGGCCGGATTTGACGATGGCGAAGAACGCCAGCAGCAGCACCAGCACCAGGACCAGGCGCGTGATGTAGGGGTCCCGCGTGAGGAACGCGGGCAGTGCCCCCGTCTTGGTGGAACGGGTCTTCGTGTTCATGGGCGTCTCCTCCTACGCTGTGCGCCCGCGGGAGCGGGCGACCTGGACGGCCGAGATCCCCGTGCCGACGATGATCAGCAGGCCCAGGGCGAAGTTCTGCCAGATCGTCGGGATGCCGGTGAGGATCATCGAGTTCTGAACGATGACGATGAGCAGGGTGCCCAGCATGACCCCGGTCAAGGAGCCCTTGCCCCCCGTGATCGCGGTGCCGCCGAGCACGACGGCGGCGATGACCATCATCTCCATGCCCAGCAGGTTCGTCGGGTGCATCTGGCCCATCGAGCACGTGCGGACCATGCCGGCCATGGCCGCGATGATCCCCACGATCACGTAGAGCCAGAACTTCGTACCGGCCACGGAGAACCCGGCGCGCGCGGCGGCCGCCTCGTCGCCCCCGATCGCGAGGATCCCGCGCCCGAACATCGTGTACCGGGTGAGGAAGAACGCCGCCGCGACCACTGCGACCAGCAGCAGGAACGACACGGGCATGGCGGACTGGAGGCCCGAGGCGCGGTTCTGCGCGACGAAGAGGGACGCCTGCCCGAAGGACTGCATCGAGGAGGGGATGGTGTTGATCTGCACGGACTTGAGGGCGCCCTGCATGAACCCGTTGAACACGTTCGCCGTGCCCAGCGTGATGATCAGGGTCGGCACCGTCAGCCGCGAGGTGAAGATCCCGTTGAATGCGCCCAGCAGCGCGCCCAGCCCGGCGGCGATCAGGAAGGGCACGATGACGGGCCCGTCGAAACCGTTGTCGACCAGTACGCGCGTGGTCGCGTACACGGCCAACGAGGCCAGGGCCGGGAACGACACGTCGATGCCCCCCGAGACCAGGACCAGGTGGGCGGCCACGGCGAAGAGGCCGGGGACCACCATCGCGCCCGCCAGGTCCACCAGGTTGTTCGCGGTGAAGAACTGGCCCGAGCGCACTTGGATGATGAGCGCGAGGGCCACGACCACCAGGAACACCCAGAACTCGTTGGCGTGCAGCGCCTTCTTCTTCAACGCCTCCATCATCGCCCTCCTTCGGGTTGGTCGGCGCCGGCGTTGTCGGCGGGCCCGGAGGATCCGGGCTGTGGGTCGGTGGCGGCCAGCAGTTCCCCGAGGCGCGCCTCGGAGGTCGTGGCGGGGTCCACGGCCTCGCGCAGCTGGCCCCCGCGCATGATGAGGACCCGCGAGCAGTTCGTGAGCACCTCGGAGATGTCGTCGGAGATGATGATGACCGCCATGCCGTCCGCGGCCAGCTCGCGCAGGATCGAGTGGATCGTGAACTTCGAGCCGATATCGACGCCGACGGTGGGCCCGTTGAGTATCAGCACGTCGGGCTTGGTGGCGAGCCACTTGGCCAGGACGACCTTCTGCTGGTTGCCGCCCGACAGCGTGTTGACGGCGTTGCCGGGGTCGGGCGTGGCGATCTCGAGGTCGGACACCCAGCGCGCCTGCTCGGCGGCGATGGCCTTCTTGTTGACTCCGCCCAGGGCGTTGGTGAAGTCGGACAGCTCCGAGATCACGATGTTCTCGCCGATGGAGCGCGACAGGAACAGCCCCTCGGTGAGGCGGTCCTCCGGCACGTAGGCGATGCCCGCGCCGATGGCGTCGTTGACGCTGCGCAGGCGCACTTCGTCGCCCTGCACGCGGATGGTGCCCGCCTGGGTGGGGTGGGCGCCGAACAGCGCCAGCGCCAGCTCCGTGCGGCCCGAGCCGAGCAGGCCGGTGATCCCCAGGATCTCGCCGCGGCGCAGCTCGAAGGAGACGTCCTCGAAGGCGCCGGGGGCGCTGAGGCCCTCGACCTCCAGAACCGGTTCGTCGCTGAGCGCGGTGGGCTCGAAACGGGTCTCGTCGAACTCCTTGCCGGTCATGTGCTTGGCGAAGGAGCGCCGGTCGAGGTCCTCCTTGGGGCACGTGATGATCTTCCGGCCGTTGCGCAGGATGGTGAAGCGCTCGGCGATCTCGAAGACCTCCTCGAGCTTGTGGGACACGAAGAGGATCGCGATGCCCCTGGCGCGCAGGTCCAGGATGATGCGGAAGAGCGCGGCCACCTCGTTCTTCGTGAGCGCCGTGGTCGGCTCGTCCATGATGATCACCCTCGCGTCGGAGATGAGGGCGCGGCAGATGGCGACCAGCTGTTTGTCCGCGACCGACAGGTCCCCGACCTTGGCGTCCAGGTCGACCTTGAAGCCGATGGTCGCCACCGCGCGCTCGGCGATGGCGCGGAAGCGCTTCCAGTTGACCAGCGCGCGCCCGGCGGCCACTTCCGTGGTCAGCGCCAGGTTCTCCATGACGGAGAGGTTGGGGAACACGGAGAAGTCCTGGTAGATGACCTGCACGCCGGAGGCGATGGCCTCCAGTGGCGTGAGCCGGTCCCACGTGATCCCGTCGATCGTGATCGAACCCGAGTCCGGGGCGTGCACCCCGGAGATGACTTTGATGAGCGTTGACTTGCCCGAGCCGTTCTCGCCCGCCAGGCAGTGGATCTCGCCCGGAGACAGCTCCAGGTCGATGCCTTGCAGCGCGTGGACGCCTTTGAAGGACTTGCTCACGCTCGACACAGTGAGCAATGGGGCTTCCATTTGCTTTCCTTTCAGCCCGCAGTGCGCCGCGGCTGCCCGGTGGGGTCGCCGGCGCGCGAATTAGGTGCGTGCGGGGCCCGCCGCGCCCGGCCCCGCCCCGTCGATGGGGCCACGGGGCGGGGGACGGGGCGGTGCGGAACGGGCCCCGGGTGGTGGTGGTGGGATCAGAAGCCGAAGGAGTCGACGTTGTCCTTGTTGATCTGGATCCAGCCGTTGCCCTCGAGGACCTTGGTGGAGCCGGGTGAGAAGTGCATGTTCTCGTAGCCGGTGACGCCCAGGTTCACGCCGTCCGCGATCTTCTCGCCGTTGAGGATCTTCGTGGCCAGCGAGGCCATCGCGTAGCCGGCGTCAGCGGGGTCCCACAGGGTCAGCGAGGCGACCGACCCGTCCTGGAGGATCTGCTTGTTGGCGTTGGGCAGGCCGGTTCCGGCGGTGAAGACCTTGCCCTTGAGGCCCAGCTCGTCGATGGCGCGGGCCGTGCCGGGCGCGTCGAAGGAGGAGGTGCCCAGGATGCCCTTGACCTCCGGGTACTTCTTGAGGACCTCCTTGGCGGTCTGGTAGGCGGTCTCCGAGTTGTCCTGCGACTCGACCCGGGGCTCGGCCTCCAGCAGCGTCATGTTCGGGTACTTCTCCTTCTGGTGGGCCACCGCCCCGTCGGCCCACTCGTTGTGGGAGGCGTTGGTGACGTGGCCGACCATCGTCGTGTAGGTGCCCTCCTCGCCCATGGCCTCGGCCAGGTTGTCCATGATGAAGGCGCCGTACTCGGCGTTGTTGAAGGCCTCGATGTCGTACATCGTGTTCTGCTGGGAGGCGCCCTCGTGGGTGACCACCGTGATGCCGGCGTCCATCGCCTGCTTGAGGACTGGCTCGATCGCCCCGGGATCGACGGGGACGACGCAGAGGGCGTCAACGCCCTGGGCGATGAGGTCCTGGATGACCTGCGCCTGCATGGTCGCGTCGGTCTCGGCGGGGCCCTTCTGGAAGACGTTCATGCCGGTCTCCTGGGCGTAGCGCTGCACGCCCGTCTCCATGCGGACGAACCAGGGGTTTGTGGAGTCCTTGGGGACCACGGCGATGGTGTAGTTGCCCCCGCCTCCGCCCGCTTTGCCCGACTGCGTGCCGCCGCCGCCGGAGCACGCTCCGAGCGACAGCGCGATGGCCGAGGTGAAAACGATTGCACTCGCGGCGATTCGGGATTTCATGTCAACTCCTCCGTTGATTCTCAACCACTGTGTTGAGCCCTCGGGCGCTCCGCCTGAAGGCCACGGCTCCTGCCCGTCCGAGGTGGGACTCCGGCCGCTGACGGCGCGGTCAGCGGGGCACCGGGCAGCAGCGCGGTACGTCCACTATACGGGCACCCTCTTGCGCGCCGGAAGCGCTTCGGCACAACGGTTATGCAATCGTTATCATCAGCGGGTTCGCAGGTGTCCGGGGAGAGGCGGGCGTGGGTGTGGACCCAGTCATGGGCAAGGCTGGCTGCTGACGTGGCCGACCTGGACGTGGATGCGGAGCGTGGGCACGTGCATAGTGCCCGGAGCGACGGCGATGGGATGGGCGGCCGCCCGGAAGCGGGCGGGCTTGGATGACGCCCACGTCGCGGGCGGGGCCCTGGAGGCAGGCTGTCCGGGTGCGGTGGGCCTGGGGGCGGTGGTTGCGGAGCATGGGTGCGTGGGCCTGGGTGCCGGTCCGTCAGTGGCCGTGGGCGGATGCGCGTCCGCATTGGGGTAGGTAATGGCCTATTGGGGTAGGAAACGGGTCGTTGGGGCAGGTCAATAGCCTGCCCCAATGTGGATTAACCTGCTCCAATGCGGCTAACCTGCCCCAATGCGACCCGCGGCGGCCGGGAGGGCGCGGTGCGCGCGCGGCGGGGGCCGTTTTCACTGCGGTACCGCCTGGCCCGTGGGCATCTGAGCCGGGGCGTGCGGCGCTGTGGGCTGTTTCCACGGCGGTTCCGGTGCGGCGGGCCCAGTTTTCACAGTGATACCACGCTTTTACAGCGCTACCACACTTTGCAAGTGTTATAACACTTGCAAAGTGTCGGTATCCCTTTGAAAATTCCGCTTCGCTTGTAAAACGGCCCGGGTGCCTGCCCCGTGGGTGCGGTTTCCCTTTGAAAACGCGGCATTGCTTGCGGAACCGCCCGTGCGCAGTCCCGACCGCCCGCATTCAGCGACAGAGCTCCGGCACCGCGGTCGGTGCTGCGCCGTGTGAGCGCCCCAACTGGCTCGCATTCTGCGGTGGAGGTCCGTCAGGAGGGCGCCAGACGGCTGGGCGCCTCTCTGGCAAGATCATTCCGCAACACATGACTCCACCGTGGCGCCCCGGCCAGGAGGATCTGGAGGATCCCGCGTAGCTGCGGAAGGCGCCCCCACGGCCGGTGCGCTCCTGGTGCCGGCTTCGGCCGCCGTGGCGCCGCCAGCGCCCGCGCGCCCGGCCGGCAAGGAGTCGGTGAAGCGGGGGATCTTCCGCCGTCGAACGTCCCCACGACCGGAAATTAATTCGGGGAAAATAGCCGGGAATAACACGGGGGCGCGAAGTGTTGACTGGAAATTTTATTACCACTATGGTGATGGCGAGCGGTTCCCGCGGACGAAGGAGGACGAGGTCCCGCGGAATGGCGCATCGGAGGAGAACGATTCTCCGTCCGGCGCGAACGGCCCATCCTTCATGGTGGACGGCCGGCCGAGCACACCTCTGCGGAGTACTCTGCCCGGGAGCCGTTGAAAGGCAGATTGATCTATTGCGCGCATAGGAAGAGAGGCTGCGGCATGGACCTGTACTTCGGAGACGTCTCGTTGTGCTATACCAACTCTTTGGCCATGGCACTCGATTCATACGGTTTCCGTTTCCGCCCCGAGTATTTGGAGGCGCTGATGGTGATGGGCAATGGCGCGAGCGTCGTGGAGCACGACGCGGAGCACCCTTTGGTCTTCTTCGACAACGGTCATCCGGATGCCTCCATCAGCAATTGCCTGCGCATCCTCGGGTTCGAATACGAGGACTTCTATGTCGAAGAGGCGGAGGGGCCCAGCGCCGATGACGCCTGGGGGCGGCTTCAGCGGATGCTGGCCAATGGCCCTGTGGTGGCGGGGCCCTTGGACATGGGCTACCTGACGTACAACCCGAACTGCCGGGACCTGGAAGGGGTTGATCATTTCGTCTGCGTCTCCGGCCTCCACGAGGAGCGCGTCCGCCTGCACGATCCGGCGGGATTCCCCTGCATGGAAATGGAGTTGGAGGACTTCGCCAGGGCGTGGGCGGCGGAGGGGATCGCGTACAAGAGGGGTGCTTTCTCCATGTGGGGTGATTTCACGCGTACAAGGGAACCGGATGCTGAGGAGATCTACCACGGGGTTTCCCTGGTCATGCGGGAGCGGTACGAGCAGGGCGAATCGGGCGTCATGCGGATGTACGCGGACTCGATCAGGCGGAACGGGATGAGTCGGCAGCAGAAGCAGATCCACCAGTTCTTCAGTTTCCGCCTCGCTGCGGCCAGGAGTATCTACATGGGCCGGTTCCTTGAAGAACACGACCCTGAAAGGGCGGAACTGAAAGAACGGATCGCCGCCCTGTTCGGGCAGGCGCACCTCAACAGCATGGAGGACGACAGTGCTCGGCTGGCCGATACCCTGGCCAGGATCGCGGAGCTCGACGAGCGCTTCAAAGCGCTGTGCCTCCGGTACGAACGGGGCTGACCCCGCGCGAATAGCCGCTGGGGCCGGGCCGACAGCGGGGGGACGAGGCGGGAGCGGGCTGGCCCCGCGCGAGCAGCCGCCAGGGCCGGGAGCAGGGCGGGGGTCGGCAAGCTCGCGCACCTGGCTGCGCGCATTGGCGTAGGAGGGCGCGGGTCGCGTTATCCGGATCCGCTCATAGGCGGGACGGCAGGCGGTACTTCACCCACCTCCGCTCGCCGGAGCGCTCCGCCAGGCCCCGGCGCACCAGGTCCGCCAGGTCGGCCCGCGCCTCGTCGGCCGGGACGCCGAAGCGCGCCCGGTAAGCGGAGTTCGTGAACACGGTCCCGTGGCGCATGTCCACCAGCGCGCGCGACTGGCGGTGGGACAACCCGGTGGCGCCCAGGGAGCCCAGCCACGCCAGATCCGATTCGGGCAGCAGCGACGACGACGGGAACAGGACGGTGAAGGACACGCCGTTGTCGAAGAAGCGGGGCTCGGGAAGGCCCGCTTCGCGCAGGGCGTCGCGGGCGGCCGCGATGCCCGAGCCCAGGGCCTCGATGACACGGCCGTGCCGGGACTCCACGTTCTGGCAGATCGTGTACAGGAACTCGTTGACCGCGGACTTGCTGTTCTGCGTGCCCAACTGGTCGACGGTGACTCCCCACAGGCCGCCCGGATTGGTGAGCCGGAGCTCGCGGTCCCCCAGGCGCAAGTCGATCCCTTTGCCCGAGGCGGGCTCGGAGAGGTCGCGGTGGACCAGCGCGTTCGTCACGACCTCGCGGACGGCCAGCTCCGGCATGGAGGGGTTCGTGGTTCCGACGCCGTCGGAGGTCACCACCTGCGCCGAGTCGACGTTCCGCATGACCCAGTCGAGGGCGTCGTCGAGGATCTCGGGGATCGGGCCGACGAAGTTCCGGCGGTTGACCGCCCGCGCTCCGCCGCTCCCCTCGATGGCCGCGGTCAGCGTCAAATGCGGGAGCAGGCGCTGGGGGTACTCGCCCAGCGCGTACAGGCCGGCGGTCGTGAGCCTCCCGTCGCCCGTCACGATGTTCATGCGGTAGAGGATCACGTCGTCGTCCACATCGGCCATCCGGGACGTGGAGCGGCGGACTGAGGACGTGAAGGCGGCGACCAGGTCGGCGTTGAGGTCCGCCCTGCTGGAGCCGTCGACCGGTTTGGAGTCCTCCCTGGGGCGGCCGTGGCGCAGGAGGAGCTGCTGCTCCTCCTGGGGGGACATCGCGTAGTCCCCGTCGTACTGGCGGATGTAGGACTTCTTGCGCTTGTTCCAACGGCAGGGCTTCTCGTTGACCGGGGCCTCGCTGACGTTGAGGACCGCGACCGTTCTGCCGTCGATGGTGAACGCGCCGCCCTCGACCCGGATCTCCGTGGAGAACCCGTTGCGCGCCTGGGAGACGGCGCTCTGGATGAGGGCGTGCGCGTCGTCGACGCCCACGACGGAAACGCCGTCGCTCTCCGAGACCCCCAGGAGGATCGATCCTCCGCCGGGCAGGTTCGCGAAGGCGCTGAGCGTGGGGCCGAGGGCGTTGGCCGAGTACTCGGAGAACGTCTTCGCCTCCAGGGACAGGGTGTCTCCCCTGTGGAGCTCCATCTGCGCCAGCGCCAGTTGGAGATCTTCGAGGGTCTGGATCATAGGGGCATTCTATCCGCTATGACACGCCTCTATCTCATAGATGGCGGTTTCTATCTCATAGGAGGGGGCTGCTATGTCATAGAGGGTCGTCCTCTGCGGAGGACTACGCGGGGAACAGGGGCGTTCCGCGCGCCTGGGGGCTGGGTGCGGAGCTGATGCGGGTCCGCCCAGCCCCATGGCCGTCGGCCTGCGCAGGGCGCGAGGCGGCCCCGGCCCAGCCCCGCTCCCCGGGCACCGCGGTGGGGCCGGGAGGGGGCGCGAGCCGGGGCCGCATCCGGAGCGTTCGCCGGACGTGCATCCAGGCCGATTGGCGGCCGGTCGCGCGGAACCGGGTGCCGACCGGGTGACCGGACCGGCCGACGGCCGCTCCGGGCCGGTCAGCTGAGCGACGGCGGCTGCGTCGGCAGGACAGCGCCCTCGCTGGGTGGCTCGAGCGGGTTCTCAGTGGGCGGCTCGCCGCTCGGCGCCCCCGGTGCCCCGGGCCCGCCCGGCTCCACCGGGCCCCCTGGGCCACCGGGCCGCACCGGGCCGACCCCGCCCTGGCCGGCCGTCGCCTCGACGCTGCTGGAGCCCGCGGTCACCGTGTAGGTGGAGCCGTTCGCCATGCCCGGCGCGGAGAATATGACGTTCCTGAACGCTTTGGGCGGCGTGAACGAGCCGAGTACCGTGCCCGACGAGTCCGCGACCGTCACGGCGTCCCCCGCGGCGCCGGTGACTTCGGCGCTCACCCAGCCCTGGCCGTCCGTGGAGGTCGGGGTCTCCACCATCTCGTTCGTGGACACCGCCATGAGGGTGCCGCCCGTGATGGTCATCGCGCCGTTGGAGTCCAGAGCGCTGTTCGCCCCGGAGCTCGGGCCGTAGACGGTGACCGTGCCGCCGCTGATGGTGAGCGAGCCGTTCGAGTCCAGTCCGTCGCCGTCCGCGTTCACCGTGAGGACCCCGCCCGTGATGGTGAGCTGCTCGCCGGTGTCCTCCATGGTGCCCGCGCCGTCGGGAGAGGCCGGCTGCGGCGACGCGGTCGACGAGTCCGATTCCTCCTTCGCGGCCAGCCCCGCCTCGACGGTGGTCGAACCGGAGGCGTTGACGCCGTCATCGGCGCTGGTGAGGTCGACCTTCCCGGCGGACACCGTGATCAGGCCGCCCTCGAGGGCCTCGGTGGACCTCGGGACCGTGAGGTCCGCGCCGTCCAGGACCGCCGCGACCTCCGCGTGCGCGCCGTCGTCGCCCGACGAGGCGGTGATCGTGCCCCCGCTGAGGCGCAGCGCCCCGTCGGAGTGGATGGCGTCGTCCCCCGAGTCCACGGTCACGGTGGGGGAGCCGCCCGTGAGGACGTAGGTCCCCGCCTTGATGCCCTTGGCGGAGCCGGAGGCGGGCTCGCCGGCCGCCGCCCCGCCGCCGGTGGTGATGTCGACGGAGCCGCCCGTGATGATGGCGTCCGTTTCCGCCGCGATGCCGTCCCCGTCGGCGACGGCCCTCACCAACCCGCCGGTGATGGCGACGTAGCCCTTCGTCTCATCGGAGTCCTGGTCCGACTTGAGGGCGTCCCCGCCCGACGCCACCGCCACCTCGCCGCCCGCGATGGTGAGGGAGTCCTTGCCGCGCAGGCCGTCGTCCGAGGCGGTGGCCGTGATCGTGCCCGAGGCGACGTACAGGTCGTCCTTCGAGGTGATCGCGTCGGAGGCGCCGGAGGTGACGGACAGGGACCCCGACCCCGTGATCGTGAGGTCCATGTCCGCGTAGACCGCGGCGTTCGCCTCGGCGTCCGCTGCGGCGTCCGCCGCGTATGAGCCGTCGGTGACGGTCGAGTTCCCCACCAGGGAGAGCACCAGGTCGTCGCCGGTGGTCGCCTCGATCGCCGGTCCCGCCGGCGAGGCGATGGCCGCGTTGTCGAGGATCAGCACGACGCGGTCCCCGTCCCCGGCGGCGACGGCGATCCTCCCGCTGAGGGAGCCGGTGAGGCGGTAGACCCCCGCCTTCGAAATGGTGACGGTCCCGTCGGCGCTGGACACTCCGTCCGAGGAGCTGGTCGCGCCGGTGCCGCTGAGCGCCACGTCGACCGCGTCGGAGGCGGACCAGTCGGAGTCCTCCACGTGGGAGGCCTTCGCGTTCGCGGCCAGCGCCTCGGCGGCCGTGGGCGGGGCGGTCGTGTCGCCTGCGCCCGTCGCGGAAGCCGGGGCGGCCGTCGTGGCGGCCGCCCCGCTCGCCTGGCCGTTCGAACCCGACGAGCAGGCGCCGAGGGCCAGTGCGGAGACGAGGACGACGGCGCCGAGCGCCCGGGCTGGGGTGAATGCTGGTTTCAAGGCTTTCATGGGCGTGTCTTCCTCTCAGTCAGGCTGCGAGCCCGAAGTGCCGGGTGAGGACGCGGTTCCACCGGTTGGTGGGCAGCTCCTCGTGGAGCGCGGCCATGGCCGTCGCGTATTTCGAGATCCTGGTGGGCCTGTGTCCATTGCACCACAGGAGGCGGTCGAGGCACGAGGGGGTAGCGGTCCCCTTCGTCTCGACGATGACGAGGTCGGGGCGCGCCAGCGTGCGCGCCGGGCGCCCCCGGGGATCGAGCGCCGCCCACGCGAGGTCGGAGTCGATGGTGGCCCGCGCCCGGCCCCCGGGGAGCAGCAGAGTGGACCGCGAGTAGGACCCCCGCAGCACTGGCTCCACCTCCTGGGCGGCCCCGGGGCGGCCCACGCGCTCGAGGCGGTCGGCCAACCACACCCGGTGGGCGTCGGTCAGGGGCCCTCCCGCCTCGTGGGGCGCGATCCGCTGCCGTTCCTTGATGGTGGTGCCGCGCGGGCCGCGGGTCTTGACCTCGAGGAACGCCTGGCCGGAGTCCAGGTAGAGGCGGGTGCGCACTTTGAAGCGGTGCCTGCGGGGGCGCGCGGTCATGGAGAACGCGTCCAGCCCGGGTGTGTCGTAGTAGGTGGTGGAGTAGGCGGACACGTCGAGCCCGTCGATGCTCAGTAGGCGCGAGGCCGGGTGCACCAGGGCCAGGACCCTGCGGGCCTCCTCGAGCCCCAGGACGTACTTGCGGTCGACGCGGGTGAGCAGGGCGGCGCGCCTATTGAGGTCCCCGAGGCCGATGGGCGCGAGGGCGCGGGGCACGACGCGGGTGCGGGTGGTGGGCATTGCTTCTCCTCCTTCTTGCGGGGCTGGTCCTCCGCGCGGGGCCGACCGGCCTATGCGGCCTCGGCGTGGGCGGGGGATTGGGGGTCGGCGCCGACGTGGGGCCGGGCGCCGCGGCGGGGGGACGCCGTGGTGCTCTTCCCGGGCGACTGCTTCGTGCGCACATCGACCAGGGTGAGGTCGTTGACGAGGTCGAGTTTGATGACCCTGGTGGCGACCACTGAGGCCCCCAGGCGCTCCTCGAGGGCGGCGGCGAGGGCGTCCTGGTCGGCGATCGCGCTGTCCAGTTGGACGGTTCGCGTCGTGTAACGGCCGAAGACCAGTGCCGAGTCGCCCAGTGCCAGGGCGCCCAGTATGAGGGCGATGAGTCCGATCAGCAGGGGCGTGGCCTGGGTGGACATGCCCGACAGCAGTCCGATCGACAGGGCGGCGAAGTAGTAGGCGATCTCCGTTTGCGAGATCTGGTCCGAGCGCAGGCGGATGATGGACAGGACGCCGAAGAGCCCCAGGCCCAGGCCCGCGCTCACCGTCGAATTGGCCAGGACCGTCGCCACCGCGAGCACGCCGACGTTCACGCCGAGGAAGGCGGCCACCAGGTCGGAGCGGCGGTGGCGTGGGAAGTAGAGTCCGAGAACGAGGACGAGCATGGCCGCGAGGTCGATGCCGATCATCTGCAAGGTGCTCATTGGTGCTCCTCCGTAGGTAACGTTTTGGTTACGATCAATTACTCCATCCATGTCTGGGAGATCCCTGGATTGTTTCTGGGCGACTTTTGGGACTTTCCGGGTATTCCATCTGATCGTGAAGCGATGCACAATAGGTGAATGACGCGCCCCACGAAAGATCCTGATCCGCGTGAGCGGCTCCACAAGAGGTGGGAGCGCCTCACCGAATGGCCGATGATCGCGATCGCCGTCGTCTTCTTGGCCGTCTACTCCGCCGAGGTCCTCACCGACTCCGGGGAGGAGGGCGGCCACGAGGCGGTCCTCGACTGCTGCTGGGCGCTCTTCGCCGTGGACTTCGCCGTCCGACTGGCCACCGCGCCCCGCAGATGGCACTGGCTGCGCCACAACATGCTCGACTTCGCCTCCGTGGCGCTGCCCGCGCTGCGGCCGCTGCGCCTCGTGCGGATACTCGCGGCGTTCCGCGTTTTCCAGCGCCGCGCGGAGACCACCTTCCGGGGGCGCCTCGTCCTGTACACGGGCGGGCTGTCCGTCCTGCTCGTGTGGATGGGGGCGCTCGCGGTCCTCCAAGCGGAACGCCACGCGCAGGGCGCCCTCATCACCGACGTCGGCCGCGCCCTGTGGTGGTCGCTGGTCACGGTCACCACCGTCGGCTACGGGGACATCTCCCCGGTCACCCCCACTGGGAGGGTCGTCGCCACAGGCTTCATGCTCTTCGGCATCGCGCTGCTCGGCGTGGTCACGGGCCTCTTCTCCTCGTGGATCGTCGAGCGGGTCCGCGATGACGCGGAACAGGCGGCGCGCGGGCCCGGGCGCGCGCCCGGGGGAGTCCTCGGTGGCGCGCAGGCCGGTGCGGGCAGAGCGTCGTGGGGCCGCAGGGCCGACGGCAGGGCACAGGCCGGTGCGGATGGGGCGGACGGCGGCGGTGTTGGCGCTGCCGTGTGTGGCGGCGCTGGGGACAGCCTGGGCTGTCCGGACGACGGAGCGGGCAGTCCGGGCGATGAGGGCGCCGCGGCCGAAGGGGGAGGGGCTGCGGGGCCGGGTGCTGCCAGTGCGGATGGGGGAGCGGGCGTCGTGGGGGATGGCGTTGGGCCGGACACCGCCGCCCTCGCCAGGGAGGTCGCCCAGTTGCACCGCGCGGTCGCGCGCCTCACGCTCCACGTCCAGCGCCTCGACGGCAGTGCGGGGCGCTCGGACGGCCCTCCTGCCCCGGAGCCGTCGGACCGCCCGCAGGACGGAGTGGAAGAGGGGAGTGGGGAATGGTGCGGTGGCCAGGTCCCGCCAGGCGCCTCAACGGATGCGGACTGAGCGGGGGGCGGCGGGGGCGGCGGAGGGCCGAGCGGGGACGGTGCCGCGGACGGGCCCGCTCGGGTGCCGTCGCCGAGGGCGGAGCCGGGTGGTCCTGGGCGGGTGCGGGTTGGCGTGGGGGCTGGTTGTGGCGCGCTGGGGCTGGCTGAGAGGTGTGTTGGGCTGGTTGCGGCGCATTGGGGTAGGCAACGGGTCATTGGGGCAGGCAAATTGCCTGCCCCAATGCGTGGTTTCCTACCCCAATGGGACCACTGCGTTCGGACTGCTGGGTTCGGACCGCTGGGTTCGGACTGCTGGGTTCGGACCGCTGGGTTCGGACTGCTGGGCTCGGGAGGGCGCTGGGCGCGGCGGCCCTCGCCTCGTAGTGCCTAGCCGCCGCCCACCCCGGACTCCGGATCCGGGGGCGC
>ERZ772993.312-NODE-312-length-24940-cov-12.973076_pt1 | contig 24940 bp, 18 predicted proteins | sample MGYA00580670_ERZ772993 | MGnify/ENA primary metagenome ERZ772993 (study PRJEB29015, sample SAMEA2737936) | human oral metagenome | biome: human oral; feature: human-associated habitat; material: dental | place: China | collected 2136 ... | reverse complement strand
CGTGGAAGAAGGGCAGGACGGCGTAGAAGGTCTCCTCGCCGGCCTCGCAGGTCTGAGAGGCCCACGCCAGGGACATCTCGGCGTTCGATCGGGCATTTGCGTGCGTGAGCGCCACGGCCTTGGGCGTGCCGGTGGTGCCGCCGGTGTAGAGCAGAACGGCGACCGCGTCGACGTCCGGCAGCGGGTGGCCGTCGGGCAGCGGCGCCGTGACCGCCGCCAGGTCGTCCCAGGACGCCACCCCGGCCGGGACCCTGCCTCGCAGCTCGCTGCGCTGGGACCTGGCCGCGGCCACGGGCAGCCTCAGGGCCAGCCGGCTGGTCCACGGCAGCCCGCGAGACAGATCGACCGCCAGGACCCTCCGCCCGGCCATGCCGGCCTCCTCGAGCGAGCCGGTGGCCTGGACCAGACGGGTCAGCGACTTCTCCCAGGCGATGACGACGCGCCCGCGGTGGAGCTCGATCTGCTCGCGGATCTGCGCGGCCGGCGCCAGCGGGTTGTGCTCGGCGACGATGGCGCCTATGCGCCAGGCGGCGTAGGCGATGACGACGTGCTGCGGGCAGTTGGGCAGGATGACGCCGATCACGTCTCCGCGACCCACGCCCAGGCGCCTGAGGGTCCCGGCGGCGCGGGCCACCTGATCGCTGAGTCGACGGTAGGTGGTGGCCCGCCCGAGGAAGTCCAGCGCGACCCGGTCCGGGAAACGACGGGCGGCGTCGTCGAGCATGCGGGAGAGCGGCTCGTCGACCGGGGCGATGACACCGGGCACGCCGGGGGCGTAGTGGGGGCGCAGATAGTGCGCTGAGGCGTCAACGGCGTCGGCGGCACCGGCGGACCGGGGCTCGGGCGCGGAAACTGCGGCGGACCTGCTCACGGTGTCCCCTTCCTCGAGGATGCTCCGGCTGCGGCCGGGGCTCGATGGTGCGACCGTACGCAACCGTAACCTACGGTTGCGTAGGTCCGCAGGCGAGTGCGGCGGCGGCGCCTGTGGCATCCCGCTCACGTCGGGGGTTCTCGGGGCGCTCAAGGACGCCGCAGTCCCTCGGGCAGGGGCGCGCGGGACACCACCCGCAGCCGGCGAGTGGGACGCGTCATGGACACGTACAGATCCCCGGCGCTGATCTCGCCCACGACGGCGGGATCCACCAGCACGACGACGTCGAACTCCAGCCCCTTGCTCAGCCGCGGCGCCATCACCGCCAGGCGGCTGCGCAGCACGTCTCCGCCGGGGGCCTCCAGCGCCTGCGCCAGCACCGGGTCGTCCCGCAGGATCTCGACGTCCCGACCCGGATGCGGGGTGATGACGGCGATCCGCCCTCCGTCGGCGCCGACGCTCCGGTCCAGGGCGGCGGATTCCTCGTGCACCGCTGCGCGCAGCGCGCGCGCCCAGGCCTCCTCAGCGCTCTCGGCGGCCTCAGCGTCCTCGGTGCCCCTGTCCCGCGCGCTCGCGGCCCCGAGGGGGCCGACCGGACCGGAGGAACCCGGCAGGACGTCGATCACCAGGCAGTCCTCCAGGTCGCGCACCGAGCTGACCGGGAAGACCAGCGGCTGCCCCAGGGCCGTCGCCACGTCCTCCGCCGCGGCCATGATGGTGGCCGGGGTGCGATAGCACACCGTCAGCGCCTCCTGACGCAGGGGCGTCGAGGCGGTCCTCCCGCGGCCCCGGCCGCCCTCCCGTGCTCGCGTCCCCAGGGCGGCCAGCACGTCCTCCCATGAGCGCGGGGCGCTCGGCCCCGAGTACTGCGCCAGGTCGCCGACCACCGTGAAGGACCGCACCGGGCACCGCCTCGCCAGGGCGCGCCATGCCATGGCGCCGAGCTCCTGGGCCTCATCGACCACGACGTGCCCGTAGGTCCACGTCCGGTCTGCTCGCGCGCGCTCCGCCAGGGTCAGTGAGGGGCCGGCGTCCTCCACGCGATCCGCCAGCATCTCGGCATCGACCATGCCCGAGCCCAGGTCCTGGGCCTCGATCGCCCGCGCCGCGTAGGAGACGAGCTCCTCGCGGCGCCGCGCCTCCAGGCGCGCTCGGCGGGCCTGGGCGTCCTGGCTGGGCCCCAGCAGCTCGGCCAGCTCGTCGATCAGCGGGACATCGGCCGGCGTCGGCTCGGCGCCCGCGGCGCGCTCGACCAGCGCCCGGTCCGCGGCGTCGAGCTCGGGCGCCAGACGCTCCAGCAGCGCCGGGCGCGCCCACAGCCGCTCCAGGAGCCCGACGGGCGTCGTGGGCATCCAGCACAGGTTGATCTCCCGACGGGCGTCGCGGGAGGTGCGGATGTCCTCGCGGATCCAGGCCCGCGTGTCGGCGTCCGAGGCGTCCTGGTGGGTGGCCGAGGCGAACTGGTCGGTCAGGCGCTCCAGCAGCCATAGCACGAATGTCTCGCGCGCGAGGTTGTGGGGCCTGTCCGACCGTCGGGCCCGACTGATCGCCTCGCGCACGTCCGCGGGGCGCAGCTCCAGGCGCGTCCCCTCCACCGTGATCGGGCGCGGCGAGTCGGGCGCGCGCTGGAGGTCGCGCACCGCCCGGCGCAGGATCGTGGCCCACACCGGTCGGGACTTCACCTCGGCCGTCTCGGCCGACTCCGCACCGCGGGCGCGCACACCGGGCACCAGGTCCGCCAGCGTGGTGGAGACCACGCCGGTCTCGCCCAGCGAGGGCAGCACCTGCTCCACATAGCGGAGGAAGGTGCGCGAGGGCCCCACCAGGAGCACGCCCGAGCGCTCCAGGCGCGCGCGCTCGGAGTAGAAGAGGTAGGCGACCCGGTGCAGCGCCACAGCCGTCTTGCCCGTGCCGGGCCCGCCCTGGACGACGAGCACTCCCGTGCCGTCGGAGGTGACGATCCGATCCTGCTCGGCCTGGATCGTCGCCACGATGTCGTTCATGCGCCCGTCGCGGGCCGCGCTCATGGCCGCGATGAGAGCGCCCTCGCCCTGCAGGCCCGCGGCCGCCGGGCGCCCGCCCTCCTCCGGTGCCCCCGGCGCCGCCTCCAGGTCGTCGAGGCCGCCGACGTCGACGAGCTCGTCCTCGACGCCGAGGACCATGCGCCCGCGGGTCTCGATGTGCCGCCGGCGCACGAGGCCCATCGGATCCGAGGCGGTCGCCTGGTAGAAGGCCCGAGCCAACGGGGCCCGCCAGTCCAGGACCACCTCGCGGTGCTGGGCGTCCTGCAGCCCGGTGCGCCCCACGTAGTGCCGCCGGCCGGCGTCGGTGACCGGTCCGCCCGGGGCCCGGCCCTGCGCCGCGACCGCCCGAGGGCTCAGGTCCATCCGGCCGAACACGAGCCGGTCCTCGACCCCCTCCAGGGAGGAGATCAGGCCCGTGTAGTGCACGGCATAGGCGTCCCTCTCCCCGCGGGACTGGTGGGTGCCGGCCGCGCCGCGGGCCTCCGTGGCCGCCAGGGACCGCCTCGCCTCGGCCAGCTGGCGGTCGAGCTCGGAGTAGGCCAGATCGACGATCACCTGCTCGGAGGCGATCTCGCGCTCGCGAGGGGCCTCGGCGGCGGTGGAGGAGGGGCGCGTGCTGTGGGACTGAGTCACATGACCTCACTGGAAGCGGTGGGTGGATGCGGATGCGCTCGAGGCCGCCGAGCCGTCGGGCGCACCGTGATTCGCAGGGGCTCCATTATTCTCCCGACCGATCGTGTTCGACGACGGTCGACGACGGAGACCTCCAGGATGTGACACGATCGCCGTGTCGGATGTGGCGCAGGCCCCCGGAGCCGAGGGAACAGGCCGTCGGGACTCGGCGTTGCACCCGCTGACGGCGCGATCGCCCTCGGCGCGCACGCCGTGCGGCCGTCGCCCCGGATGGGACGAGACACGAGCAGCGCCTCGGGCGCGGGAGGAGGATGCAGTGGGACCGCTGTACACCGTTGAGCATCCGGCTGAGGACCCCGTGACCCCGCGTGTGCTCCTGCACCACTTCGACGGGGCCATGGACGCCGGGCACGCGGGCGCGCTCGCCATCGAGCAGCTTCTCATGACCCTGCCCCACGAGCGCCTGGCCACCTTCGACGTCGACACCCTCATCGACTACCGGGCGCGCCGCCCCGTCGTGACCTACGCCACTCACACCTATGAGAGCGTGATCATGCCCGAGCTCGTCCTGGACCTCCTCCAGGACGACGAGGGCGAGGATCTGCTCGTGCTCCACGGGGCCGAGCCCGATTTCCGCTGGAACGAGTTCGTCGGCGCGGTCACGCACCTGGCGGTCTCCATGGGCGTGTCCCGGGCCGTGGGCATGACCGGGCTGCCCCTGGCGACTCCGCACACCCGTCCCACCTATGTCCACCACCACGGCAACCGGCCCGAGCTGCTGCCCGAGCAGCCCGACTTCTTCGGCCGGGTGGAGGTCCCGGGCTCCATGAGCGCGTTCCTCGAGCTCCGACTCGGGCAGGCCGGACTCGACTCGCGCGGCCTGTCGGCCGGAATCCCCCACTACGTCGCCCGCGACGACTACCCGGCGGGGGCGGCGGCCCTGCTGGCCGCCGTCTCGGAGAGCACGGGTCTGGCCCTGCCGGTCGGTGACCTCGAGGCGGCCGCCAACATCAATCGCGCGGAGATCGACGCCGAGGCCGCCGGGCAGCCCGAGGTCGCCGCCGTCGTCAGCGCCCTGGAGGCCCAGTACGACGCAGTCGCCCCGGTGAGCAGCGCCGATCTCGCGCGGATCGTGGACGTCCCCTCGGCGGACGAGATCGGCGCCCGGCTCGAGGCCTTCCTCCAGGCCGCCGAGGCGGATCCGGGCGCATGGCACCTCGACGACCGCCGAGAGGACTGAGCCACGTCCTTCACCGCGTCGTTCGCCGACCGCGGCCGGGAACCGGGTGCTGAGTCGCATGCGCGCCGGGACGGCCGCGCCGTGAGCGCGCCCCGCCCACCGCGCCGGTCCTCATCCTCCCGCGCGCGGGAGGAGAGGCTCCGCGCCGTCTCTGGGCGGCGCCCGGGCCTGGCTCGTCCTCCTGGCGGCTGCCCTCGTCTACGTCATGGCGGTCGCCGCGCGCACCAGCTTCGCCGTGGCGGTTCCGCAGGCCGGGGAGCGCTTCGCCGGCCGGTCGGGCGTGCTCGCCGTCTTCGTCGTGCTCCAGCTCGCCGTCTACGCGGTGGCGCAGGTGCCCGTGGGACTCCTGCTGGATCGTTTCGGCCCGCGGCGGGTGCTGGTGGCCGGAGCCCTTCTCGTGGCGATCGGCCAGGGGCTGCTGGCCCTGGCGGGCTCCCTGCCCTGGGCCATCGGGGCGCGCGTCCTCGTGGGAGCCGGGGACGCCACCGCCTTCATCGGCGCCCTGCGACTGATACCGGCGTGGTTCCCCCTGGGGCGGGTGCCGATGATGAGCCAGATCGTCTCCGTGTTCGGCCAGTGCGGGCAGGTGGTCTCGGCCGTGCCCTTCGTCGCGGTGCTGCGCGCCGGCGGGTGGGAGAGGGCCTTCGCCGCGATGAGCGGCCTGGGCCTGGCCGTCGCCCTGATCGCCCTGGCCGTCATCCGCGACCCGACCCCCGGCGCCGTCGGCGGCTCGCGCCCGGGCGGCCGCGAGCCCGTCGGGGCGACGCTGGGGCGCGTCGCCCGCCAGCCGGGCACGTGGCTGGGCTTCTTCACCCATTGGATGGGTATGTTCCCGACGGCCGTGATCGTCCTCATGTGGGGCATGTCGTGGATGACCCAGGGCCTGAGGCTGCCGATTCCGGTGGCCTCGGCGCTCCTGACCGCCAGCACGGCGGCCGGCGTCGTCGGCTCACTGGTGGCCGGGGCGCTGTCCGGGCGGCTGCCCGCGCACCGCTCCGCCATCGCCGGTGCGACGGGCGTCGTGGCGCTGGCCGCGTGGTGCGCCGGACTGACCCTGCCGGCGGCCCTGCCGGCCGCGGCGACGGCCACGATCCTGCTGGGCTTCACGGCCCCCTTCAGCGGAATCGGCTTCGACTCGGCCCGATCCTTCAACGAGCCCGCCCGGTGGGGCACGTGCACGGGCGTGGTCAACATGGGCGGCTTCACGGCGACGATCCTGTCCGTGGAGCTGGTCGGCCTGGTGCTGGACGCCGTTGGCGGGGACCGCAGTGCCGCGGATTTCCGGCTGGCCTTCGCCGCGACGCTCGCGGTGTGGCTGGCCGGGATGACCGGCCTCGCCCTGGCGGGCGCCGCAGTGCGGCGCCGTCTGCGCGCGGGCGCGCTCACCGCTCGTTTCTGAGCCGATCGCCCCGCCCGGGGCCGGACGGGGCGATCGGCCGTCGGCCCGCCGCGGCCGCGCTCCGAGGGCCGTCAGGGCAGAGCCGGATCGCCGGCCCGCCAGGTGCGCACGGGCAGCGGCAGGCGGCGCACGGCTCGTTCGACGGCCTCGGCCTCCGAGGCCGTGAAGGGGGCGTCACGGGCGACGACCACGAGGTTGCCCCGCCGCCGGCCCCGGGCGACTGCGGCGTCGGCGACCACCATCACCGCATCGAACGCCTCCCGTGCGACGGCGAGCTCGTCCGCGGCCGCCCGGCGCGACCCGGCCGCCGGGCCACTCCCGCCGCCTGCGCCCGCCGGACGGGCCGAGTCGGCTGGGCCGGGCACATTGGCCAGGTAGAGTCCGCCCGGGGCCAGAGCGCGTCGGCAGGCGGTGACGAACTCGGGCGTGCGGCACGCGGCGGGCACCTCGCCGCCGTGGAACACGTCGCGCACGACGACGTCCCACTCGCCCGCGCGCAGGCCCGGCACCACCCGGGCCGCGTCCCCCACGCGAATGCGCAGCCGCGGTGCGCGCGGCAGATCGAACCACTCCCGCACCCGTTGAGCCAGGACGACGTCGGCCTCCACCGCGAGCTGGACCGAGCCGGGCCGCGCGACGTCCCAGGCCCGTGCCAGTGCGCACCCCGCCCCGCCCAGATGGACGGCCCGCACCGGCTCGTCCCCGCCGCGCAGCGCCGTGAGCGCCGCATCCATCTGCTGGAGGTACTCGAAGTCCAGGTGCGCGGGGTCGTGCGGATCGATCCACGACGACTCCGCGCCGTCCAGCAGGAGCAGGATCCCGCGGTCGCGCACCTGAAGCTCGGCGGTCGCCAGGGATGTGCGCACCGGTCCCGACGGCAGCCCTCGCAGGGAGGCGGTCCGCCCGCCCGCGCGGGCGCCTCTGCGCCCGGCGGATCCTCGGGCCCCCCGCGGTGGTGTCACAGGTCCACGGTATCGTGAACGCGTGTCCGTCCGACCGGATGGATTCGGCCGGGACGGCCCGGAGCCGGACCAGGGTCGGGCTGGAGCCGGACTGAGCCGACGACGGGCCGAACGCGTCACGAGCCGAGCGGACGGATGAGTGGACAGGGCAGGAGGCGATGATGAGTCGGTCACCTCGCGCAAGCGCCGCGCGCCGCTCCTGGGGCGACGACGACTCGGGCGCACCGATCCTCCACGTGGACATGGACGCCTTCTTCGCCTCGGTCGAGCTCCTCGAGCACCCCGAGCTCGTCGGGCGGCCCGTCATCGTGGGAGGCGCCTCGGGGCGCGGCGTCGTCTCAGCCGCCTCCTACGAGGCCCGCATCTACGGGGTGACCTCGGCCATGTCCATGGCCGAGGCGCACCGGCGCTGTCCCCAGGCGGTCGTCCTGCCGGTGCGCCATGGCCTGTACTCCCGGGTCTCGCGCCGGGTGATGGAGATCCTCGGGCGGGTCACACCGATGATGGAGAAGGTCAGCGTCGACGAGGCCTTCCTCGACGTCTCAGGAGCGCGCCGGCGCATGGGCCCCCCGGTCGCCATCGCCAGGTGGATCCGCGCCGAGGTCCGCGAACGCATCGGCGTGCCCGCCTCGGTGGGCGTCGCCGCCACCAAGTTCGTGGCCAAGCTCGCCTCCTCCCACGCCAAGCCCGACGGACTGCTCCTCGTGCCGGCCGACGCCACCCGGGATTTCCTCGACGTCCTTCCGGTGGGAGCGCTGTGGGGCGTGGGCGACAAGAGCGCCCGGGTCCTCCAGCGGTGGGGGATCCGCGACGTGCGAACCCTGGCCGCCACCGACGTGCGGCGCCTGGAGAAGATCCTCGGGACCGCCGCCGGCCGTCACCTGCACGACCTCTCCCACGGCATCGACCCCCGGCCCGTGACCCCGGAGCACGAGGAGAAGTCCGTAGGCACGGAGTCGACCTTCTTCGAGACCATCACCGACCGCGCGCACGCCCGGCGCGTCCTGCTCGATCAGACCCACCAGTGCGCCGCCCGCCTGCGCGCGGGAGACCTGCGCGGGCGCGTCGTCGTCCTCAAGGCGCGCGGCGCCGATTTCGTCACCGTCACCCGCTCGCGCACCCTGACCGCGCCGACCGACCTGGCGCGCGACCTGTTCGCGGTCGTCGAGAGGCTCTTCGACGCACTGCCCACGCCCGGGGGCGGATTCCGACTGCTGGGCGTGAGGGTCGAGGGCCTGGCCCGCGCCGACGACGGCGTCCAGCTCCTGCTCGACGACGATCCCCGGCGCGGGGCGCCCGAGCGCGCCGCGGACGCCGTGCGCCGCCGCTGGGGCGCCGGCGTCCTGGCCCCCGCCAGTCTCCTGGAGGCGCCCGGGGGCGCCTCGGCCCGGGCCTCCGAGTCGTCGCGCACGGGTCGGACCGGGCGCGCGTGAGACCATCCGGGAACCGGAGTGATCGGGGTGCGGCGGAGGGGACCGCTCGCGGAGCCCCGGACCCCGGGACTCATGGGCGGTACCGGTTTCCCAGATATGACGCTCACCGCCTATCCTGGCACCGTCCGGAACCGCGCCGGTGCGGGCCGATCGCCGCGGCACCCGTCACCGGAGCACGAGACTCGGGAAAGCGAGGTGCGCTGTGGCGTTGTCGGAGCGTGAGCAACAGGTGCTGCGCGATCTGGAGGAGCAGCTACACGTCGAGGACCCGTCGTTGGCTCATAGCATGGGCCGTGCGGAGGCGTCCCGGCGACGGGCCTCGCCGCGGCACGTGGGCGCGGGAGTCGCTCTGGTGCTCGTGGGGCTGGCCTTCGTGATCGGAGGCGTCGCGGTGGGCCACTCGCTGGTCTCCATCCTCCTGGGAGTGGCGGGCTTCGGAGTGGCGGTGTGGGGGGTGACCCTCATGCTCACCCGGGCCGAGTCCGTCGGCTCCCGCGGGACGTCCGCGGGCCCGTCCTTCATGGACCGCCAGTCCGAGCGCTGGGATCGGCGCCGCAGCAGTGAGAACTGACTGAGGACCGACCTCCTCCACTTCCCTCCACCCGAGCCGTTCGAGCCCCGTCGCCACCCCGGTGACGGGGTTTTTCGTGCCGTTTCATGTTCTTCCGCACTCTCCGCCGCGCTCGTTACGACGGCTTTCGCGGCGGAGCGCCACGCCGGGGCGCGACCGCCGACTCGCTCTCCTCCACTTCTCTCCACCGCGGAAAACGGCGAGTTCATGCCCTTGGAGGTGGGAACGTGACGCGTATGCGACGCCTGGTGTGGGAGAAAAAGGAGGGAAGTGGAGTACTGTGGGGCGCACTGGACCGTCGAGGAGGGGAAGGAGGGACGCCCGATGTTCCTGGGCACCCACGCCCCCCGTCTCGACCAGAAGGGACGGCTGATCCTCCCGGCGAAGTTCCGGGATGAGCTGGCCGGGGGAGTGGTCCTCACCCGGGGGCAGGAGCACTGCCTCTACGCCTTCACCGCCGCGGAGTTCGAGCGCATGTACGCCCAGCTGCGCGAGGCTCCTCTCGCCCAGAAGCAGGCGCGCGACTACGTGCGCGTCATGCTGTCGGGCGCGGACTCCCAGATCCCGGACAAGCAGGGACGAATCACCCTGCCGGCGCCCCTGCGCGCCTACGCCGGACTGAGCCGGGACCTGGCCGTCATCGGCGCCGGTGCCCGCGTCGAGATCTGGGACGCCGAGGCCTGGCAGACCTATCTGGCCGCGCAGGAGCAGGTCTTCGCCGACACGGCCGAGGAGATCATCCCCGGCTTCTTCTGAGTCGGCGTCCCACGGCCGCGCGGACAACCGCATATCGCTCATATCGCTGCCGAGCCCCATGGCTCCATCGCCATGCGGCCCCGTCCCGTGAGGTCTCCGCCCGCCGCAGCGTCCGACGTCACTTCCCCGGCGCCGGAACGCGCGGGAGGAGTCCTGGCGGGACGGAGCCGGGCCGGCTCGGCCGCCCGCATCCGCCCGCGCGCCATCCAGACCCCGCACGATCGACCAGGAAGGAGGGGACGGTGAACAAGACCCGGACGACCGCCGACGGCGACTCCGCCGGTCGCGCCCGCGGCGCCGCACCGCCGGCTCGGCCCGTCACCGCGCTCGACGCGGCGCAGATCGCCGATCTTCACGCACCCGTCCTCCTTCGGCGCTGTCTCGACCTGCTCGCCCCGGCCCTGACCGGGCCCGGCGCCCCCGTCCGCCCGCTCCTGATCGACTGCACGCTCGGCATGGGCGGGCACAGCGAGGCGGCGCTGGAGCGCTTCGAGAGCCTCATGGTCGTCGGGATCGACCGGGACCCCGAGGCGGTCTCGCTGGCGAGATCCCGTCTCAGCCGCTTCGGCGGGCGCTTCCGGGCGGAGCGCGCCACCTACGATCGCGTCGATGCCGTCGCGCGCCGGGCCGCCGAGGCGGCCGGACGGCGGGACGGGACCGTCGACGCCGTGCTCATGGACCTCGGCGTTTCCTCCCTCCAGCTCGATCGCGTCGAGCGGGGCTTCTCGTACTCGCGCAGCGCGCCCCTCGACATGCGCATGGACCAGTCCGGCGGGTGCACCGCGCAGGACATCCTCGACGGCGCCGACGAGGACGAGCTCGCTCGCATCCTGCGGACGTACGGCGAGGAGCGCTTCGCCCCGCGCATCGCCGCGGCCATCGTGCGCCGGCGCGAGGCGGGCGATCCGGTCGAGTCCACCGACGCCCTGGCGGATCTGGTGCGCGCCTGCGTGCCGGCGGCCGCCCGCCGCACCGGCGGGCACCCGGCCAAACGGACCTTCCAGGCCCTGCGCGTGGCCGTCAACGGCGAGCTCGAGCTCCTCGAGCTCGCCGTGCCCCGGGCGCTGAACTCCGTGCGCGTCGGCGGCCGCGTCGTCATCGAGTCCTACCAGAGCCTGGAGGACCGCGTCGTCAAGCGGGCGCTCGCCGCGGGGGCCCGCCCATCGGTCCCCCGGGAGCTCCCCTTCGTGCCCCGGGAGGCCCTGCCCTACCTCGAGCACGCCACCCGCGGGGCGGTCAGGGCCGACGGCGACGAGCTCGCCGACAACCCCCGCAGCGCATCCGTGCGGCTGCGGGCCGCCACCCGCATCCGTCCCGCCCGCGAGGCCCCCGCACCGGAGCCCGCCCCCGGACCCCGCACCCATCCCGCCAGAACGCCCGCACAAGGAAGGAGAGGCAGATGAGTACAGCAGCGGCTCGAGTCCGCCGTCCACGTACCGACGACATCGCCCCATCCGGTCGGCGCTCCACGGCGCGCGACCAGGTCAGGCAGGTCAAGGAGCAGCCTCAGCTCCACGTCGTCCGGGGTGTCGCCCCGGCCCGAGCCACCATGCCGTTCCTGCTGGTGGTCGTCGCGATCCTGGTGGGAGCGCTGGCGGCGTCGATGCTCCTGAACGCCAAGATGGCGGACACGGCCTACAAGATGAAGGCCGCGCAGGTCGAGCTCAACGTCCTGAACGACCACATCGAGACGGTCCGCTCGGACGTCCAGGAGGCGTCCTCCCCCGACTCGCTCACGTCGCGGGCCTCCGAGCTGGGCATGGTCCCGGCCGCGGCTCCAGGCGTCGTCGACCTGTCCGACTCGACCCTGTCCGGCGGAGCCGCCGCCACGGACGACTCCAAGTAGGGACTCCGTGAATCCCAGTCGCCGACAGGCCCTTCAGCTCATGGGCCTCGCCGGGTTCACCTCCCTGGCCGGCCGCACCGCCTGGCTCCAGATGGTCTCCGGTCCGGAGCTGGCCGCCAGGGCCAAGGCCGAGCGCACCGTCACCTGGGTCAACCGCGCCCCGCGCGGTGACATCCTCGGGCGCGACGGCACGATTCTCGCGTCCTCGGCCGTCTCGTACGACATCGGCGTCAACCAGCTCAAGATAGCCCAGTACGAGCGGACCGAGGACCGCACGGACCCCGCCACCGGGGAGGAGACGAAGGTCGTCATCGGCCACGGCGCGGCCGCCGCCGCCAAGCAGATGGCCGAGGTCCTGGGCGTGAACGCCCAGGACCTCGGGGCCTCGATGGTGGGGGACTCCCCCTACGTCGTCGTCGCCGAGGCCGTGTCCCCGGACACCTGGCGGCAGATCAAGGCGCTCGGCATCCCGGGCGTCGAGCCCGACCAGCGCACCCGTCGCACCTATCCCGCGGGGACGGTGGCGGGCAACGTGCTGGGGTACACCTACGAGGGCGACGGTCGCCTCCTCATCGGCTCCGCGGGCCTCGAGCTGACCCAGAACGAGCAGCTCATGGGCGTCGACGGCGAGGGCAGCGTCGAGATCGGCAAGACCGGGGCCATCATCCCCACCGGCGAGCAGGAGGAGATCGACGCGGTCCCGGGGACGACGGTGCGCACCACCATCAGCCCGGATCTGCAGGCCATCGCCCAGGAGTCGATAGACGAGGTCGTCACGGCCCAGGGCGCCGACTGGGGGTGCGTGGTCGTCATGGAGCCCGCCACCGGCAAGCTGCTCGTTCTGGCCGACTCCAACGCGGTCGACCCGGCCGACGTCGAGGCCACTCCCGAGGCGGATCGCACCGCCCGCAGCGTTCAGGCGATCTTCGAGCCCGGCAGCGTCGGCAAGGTCATGACCTTCGCCGCCGCGCTGGAGGAGGGTGTGATGAGGCCCGAGGACTCGTGGACCGTCCCCTACACGTGGACCTCCTCCACCGGGCAGACCTTCCGCGACTCCCATGAGCACGGGGTCCAGCGCCTCACCAGCGCCCAGGTGCTGGCCGAGTCCTCCAACGTGGGCACCGTGCAGATCGGCGAGAGGCTGTCGAGCGAGGTGCGTCACTCCTATATCGAGCGATTCGGCTTCGGCAGCCTGACCGGCATCGAGATGCCCGCCGAGTCGGCCGGCATGCTCGGCGCCGCCGCCGATTGGGACGATCGGACCGACTACACCACCATGTTCGGCCAGGGCTTCGCGGGGACCGCGCTCCAGGCCGTCCAGGTGCTCGCGACCGTGGCCAACAAGGGAGTGCGCGTGGCCCCGCGCGTCATCGACGCGTGGATCGACCCGGGGGGCGGGCGGACCCCTCAGTCGCAGCCGGAGGGGGACCGCGTCATCTCCGAGAGCGCCGCCGCGGCACTCACGGAGATGCTCATCGGCGTGACCCAGGAGGGGGGCACCGCGGAGGCGGCCTCGATCGACGGCTACCTGGTAGCGGGCAAGACCGGCACCACCGAGATCCTCACCGAGGACGGCACGGTCGCCTCCTTCGTCGGCTTCACGCCGGCGCGCGACCCCGCCATCGCCGTGGCCGTCATCGTCTACCGGCCCCGGGACACGTACGGCGGCACGGTCTCGGCCCCGGTGTTCCGCAAGATCGCGCTCGCCACGATGCACTCCCTGGGGATCGCGCCCGACCCCTCGGTCGTGGCGACCCGGGCGGCCGCGCAGGCCGATGCCGAGGCCGCTCACGCCGCCGAGGCCGCCGGGGGCCACGGCTAGCCGTGCGTCGCGGCGTGACGCGCCACACGCGAGCCCCTCCCGGTGTGGGAGAGCGCACCCCGTGGCGGTCACGTGGATCGTGACCAGGGCGTAGCCTTCGACCTGCGCGGTCCCCTGCACGTTCCGACGGCGGAAGCCGTCACTTTCCGGCCACGATAGATTGAGGAACCATGAGCAACCACGCGTACGAGTCGGCTGCCGCGCTGCGCCCCCATCACAGCGCTCCGGTCACTGCGAGGGACCTCGCTACGCGCTTCGCGCTCCGCGCCGCCGGGGCCGATGCGCCCGACGGGCTCGCCGTGGGCGGAGCGAGCGTCGATTCCTCGGACGTCCGCCGCGGCGAGCTGTTCATCGCTCTGCCCGGCTTCGCCCATCACGGCGCCGAGTTCGCCCCCGAGGCGGTCGCGGCCGGTGCCGCCGCGGTCCTCACCGACGACGCCGGTGCGGCCATGGTCCGCGACTCCTGCCCGCAGGTGCCCGTGCTGATCACGGACGACCCGCGCGCCGTGGCCGGTCCGCTGTCGGCCGAGGTCTACCACCACCCCGCCGAGCGGCTGACGACCACCGCGGTCACGGGCACCAACGGGAAGACCACGACCTCCTACTTCAACGACGCGATCCTGACGGCCCACCTGGGCGGGTGCATGGTCGCGGGGACGGTGGAGCTGCGCGTGGGCGGGCTGTCGATCGAGTCGCCCCGCACCACCGTGGAGGCGCCGGTCCTGACGCGGATGATGGCCCTGGCCGTGGAGGAGGGCGTGGGGGCGGCCAGCCTGGAGGCGTCCAGCCACGCGATCGTCCTGCACCGCCTCGACGGCACCGTGGTGGATGTCGCCGGCTTCACCAACCTGCAGCGCGACCACCTCGACTTCCACAAGACCATGCAGGGCTATCTCGACGCCAAGGCCCGGCTCTTCACCCCCGAGCACGCCCGTCGCGGCGTCATCTGCGTCGATGACCAGTGGGGGGCCCGGCTCGCCGACCGCGTCGAGCGGGCCGGCCTCATCCCCGTGGATCGCGTGCGGGCCTACCCCGGCGGCGGGGACGGGGACGCCCCCGCCGACTGGTGGGTCGGCGACGCCGCCGTGTCGATGACCGACTCCGCCACCACCTTCGTCCTCCACGGCCCCGACTCCGAGCGCATCGAGGCCTCCTGCCCGCTGCCCGGACTGGTCAACGTCCAGAACGCCGCCCTCGCGCTGGTGATGACCATGCGCGCGGGCGTCCCCGCCGAGACCGCCGTGGCCGCCCTCGCCTCCGCCCACAACATCCCCGGGCGCATGCAGCGCATCACCCGGCGCGACGGGGTGCGCGGCACCTGCATCGTGGACTTCGCCCACACGCCCGACGCCATGGAGCTGGCCCTCAAGGCCATCCGCCAGATCACCCCCGGCCGCCTCATCGTCGTCTTCGGCTCCGACGGCGACCGGGACCGCGGCAAACGACCCATGCTCGGCGAGGTCGCGGCCCGTCTGGCGGACGTCCTGATCGTCACCGATGAGAACCCGCGCAGTGAGGACCCGCGGACGATCCGCGACGCCATCCTGTCCGGGGTGCGCTCGGTGCGCCCCGACCTGGCCGACGTCGAGGAGATCACCACGTGGCGCGGCGACGCCGTGCGCCGCGGCGTCGAGATCTGCGGGCCGCAGGACACCGTCGTCGTCACCGGCAAGGGCCATGAGCCCTTCCAGGAGGTCGCGGGAGACTTCATCCGCTACAACGACGCGCCCATCATGCGCCAGGCCGCCGAGGCCAAGTGGGGGCCGGTGACACCCGCATGATTCCCCGCTCCCTGCCCCGGATCTCCTCCCTCAGCGGCGGCGCACTCGTCGGCGGCGCCGACGGGCCCGCCGATCCCCGGGCCGTCACCCGTGTCGTCACGGACTCCCGCAAGGCCGGTCCCGGCGCCCTGTTCGTCGCCATCGCCGGCGAGCGCACCGATGGCCACGCCCACGTCGGTCAGGTCGCCTCCGCCGGGGGCGCGGCCGCCCTGGTGAGCGATCCCGACACCGCCCGCTCCTCCCTGGCCGCAGCGGGGCGCGACCCGGATGCGTTCCCGCTCCTGGTCGTCCCCGACACCGTCGAGGCGCTCGGCGAGCTCGCCCGCGGCCACCTGGCCGAGCTGCGCGGGCGCGCCGCCGCCCGCGGCGATGCGCTCGCGGTCGTGGCCATGACCGGGTCGGTGGGCAAGACCACCACCAAGGACCTCACCCGCCAGCTCCTGGCCGCGCAAGGACCCACCGTCGCGCCCATCGCCTCGTTCAACAACGAGGTCGGGTTGCCCCTGACCGTGCTGGAGACCGACGAATCGACCCGCTACCTCGTCCTGGAGATGGGGGCCTCCGGCCCCGGGCACATCGACTACCTCACCCGGATCGCGCCGCTGGACGCCGCCGCCGTCCTCATGATCGGTCACGCCCACCTGGAGGGATTCGGATCGGTCGACGGCGTCGCGGCGGCCAAGAGCGAGATCGTCTCCGGACTGGTGCCCACCGGGACCGCGGTGCTCAACGCCGATGACGAGCGGGCCGCGGCCATGGCCCGGCTCGCCCCCGCCGGCGTCCTGACCTTCTCGGCGTCCGGCGGGCCCGCCGACCTGCGCGCCACCGACGTGCGATTGTCGGGCGACGCCCGGGCCGGATTCGACCTGCACGCTCCCGGCCTGGCCGAGCCCCGACGCGTGCGCCTGGCTCCGCCCGGCGCCCATAACGTCGCCAACGCCCTGGCCGCCGCGGGTCTTGCGATCGCCGCCGGAGCCCCCGCGGAGGGCGTCGCCCGGGCGCTGGGGGGCGCCCGGATCGAGAGCCCGCACCGCATGGACGTGAGCGACGTCCCATTCGGCGACGGCAGCGTCCTGCTGATCGACGACTCCTACAACGCCAATATCGACTCCATGACCGCCTCGCTGGCCGCTCTGCCCGCCCTGGCGGATGACCGGCGCCGCGTCGTGGTGATCTCCGAGATGCTCGAGCTGGGGGCCTCCTCCGCAGCCGATCATGCCCGCACCGGCGAGCTCGCGGCCCGGGCGGGGACGGCCCTTCTGATCACCATCGGTCCCGGCGCCCTGCCGGCTGCGCGCGCCGCCGCGGAGGCCGGCGTCGCAACCATCGAGCTCGCCGATGCCGGCGCGGCGCTCGCCCTACTCGACTCGCCGGACTGCCCGCTGCGCGACGCGGACGTCGTCCTGGTCAAGGGGTCCCACGACTCCGGTGCCTGGCGCGTCGCCGACCGTCTCAAGGAAGGCCTCAAGGAGATGGACGCCCGATGACCGCGATCTTCGTCGCCGCCGCCGTCGGCATGCTCGTCACACTGCTCGGCACGCCGCTGCTGATCCGATTCCTCCATCGGCGCGAATACGGTCAGTTCATCCGCGAGGACGGGCCGCAGGGCCACTTCACCAAGCGCGGCACTCCCACGATGGGCGGCCTGGTCATCATCCTGGCAGCCGTGCTCGGCTACGCGATCGCCAACCTGATCGAGCTGCGCCTGCCCCGTGCCAGCGGGGTCCTGCTGATCTTCCTCATCGTGGGACTGGGGCTGATCGGATTCCTCGACGACTTCGAGAAGATCTCCAAGGAGCGCTCGCTGGGGCTGCGCGCCTGGCAGAAGATGCTGGGGCAGGCGTTCATCGGCATCACCTTCGCCGTGGTGGCCCTGCGGTTCTCCGACCGCTACGGCCTGACCCCGGCCTCCACCCGCGTGTCCTTCGCGCGCGACACGAACCTCGATCTGGCCTTCGCCGGAGCGGGCCTGGGCCTGGTCCTGTTCATCCTGTGGGCGAACTTCCTCATCACCGCCTGGTCGAATGCCGTCAACCTCACCGATGGGCTCGATGGGCTGGCGGCCGGGTCCTCGGCCATGGTCTTCGCCGCTTACACGCTCATCGGCGTGTGGCAGTCGAACCAGTCGTGCTTCTACAGCCACCACGCCATCGTGGCCACGCTGTGCTATCAGACCCGGGACCCGCGCGACCTGGCCATGATCGCCGCCGCCCTCATGGGCGCCTGCTTCGGCTTCCTGTGGTGGAACGCGTCCCCGGCCAAGATCTTCATGGGCGACACCGGCTCCCTGGCCCTGGGCGGGGCGCTGGCGGGCCTGTCCATCCTGAGCCGCACGGAGTTCCTCGCCGTCATCCTCGGCGGGCTCTTCCTGGCCGAGGTGCTCAGCGACGTCATCCAGGTCGCGTCCTTCAAGTCCACGGGCAGGCGCGTCTTCCGCATGGCGCCGCTCCACCACCACTTCGAGCTCGGCGGGTGGACCGAGGTCAACGTCGTCATCCGCTTCTGGATCGTCGCGGGGGTCTGCGTCGTGGTGGGGCTCGGCCTGTTCTACACCGAGTACCTCGTATCCTGATCCGCCGGGGGCCCACGGGCGCACCGCCTCGTCATCGCACTCCTCACCGCAACTCACCGCAACCTAGGACCGAGATCACCAGTGACTACCGCCGACGCCATCTCCCTCGAGGACCTCGCCGGGGCCCGTGTCGGCGTCGTCGGCGCCGGCCGCACCGGGCTCGCCGTCATCGAGGCGCTGTCCGACCTCGGCGCGCGCATCCACCTGCTCGACACCCGCTCGGACGCGGCCGATGCCGTGACGGCGCCGCTCGAGCGGGTCACCGTCGGCGACGACGCCGCCCTGGCCGACGCGCTGGCGCAGTGCCGTCCAGATCTGCTCATCGTCTCCCCGGGGGTGCCGGCCACGGGGCCGGTCCTGACCGGCGCCCGGCGGGACGGCACCCGGGTGTGGAGCGAGATCGAGCTCGCCTGGCGCCTGCAGCGGTCCACCCGCCCCGAGGTGCCCTGGATCGTCGTGACGGGGACCGACGGCAAGACCACCACGGTCGGCATGCTCTCCGCCGTTCTCACGGCGGCGGGGCTCAACGCCCCGGCCGTGGGCAACATCGGGGCCCCCGCGATCACCACGGTCCTGGAGGGCCGGGCCGATGCCATGGCCGTCGAGCTGTCCAGCTTCCAGCTCCACACCACCCGCACGCTCAGTCCGCTGGCCGCGGCCTGCCTCAACCTCGCTCCCGATCACCTGGACTGGCACGGGGGACTGGCCGCCTACGGCGCGGACAAGGCCCGCGTCTACGCGCGGACCCGGCGCGCGGCCGTCTACAACACCGCCGATGCCTCGACCAGGGCCATGGTCGAGCGGGCCGACGTCGCCGAGGGCTGCCTCGCCGTCGGCTTCACCCTGGCCGTCCCCGCCCTGGGGCAGGTGGGCGTGGTCGAGGATCTCCTGGTCGACCGCGCCCTGCACGCCGGGCGACGCGGCGCCGGTCTGCCGCTCGCCTCTCTGGCCGACCTCGCCCACCTGGCGCCCGGCGGCGAGGCCGGGCGGCTGCCCGACCACGTGGTCGCCGACGCCCTGGCCGCGGCCGCCCTGGCCCTGGCCCACGACGCCGTCGCCGCCGATCCCGGCGCGATCGCCGAGGGCTTGCGCGCCTTCGCCCCCGGTGCCCACCGCATCGTCACCGTGGCCCGGGGCGGCGGCGTCACCTGGGTCGATGACTCCAAGGCCACCAACCCGCACTCGGCCCAGGCCGCTCTGACGTCCCTGCCCGCGGGCACCGGCGTGTGGATCCTGGGGGGCGACACCAAGGGCGCCTCCTTCGACGAGCTCGTGCGCGCGGTGCGCCCCGCCCTGCGCGGTGCGGTCGTGATAGGCAGGGACCAGACCGACGTGCTGGCCGCCCTTCGCTCTCAGGCGCCGGAGCTGGCGGTGACCCGTGTCCCCGATGGCGACGGGGCCTCGGTCATGAGCGGCGCCGTCGCGGCGGCGGCCGCCATGGCGCGGCCCGGCGATACCGTCATGCTCGCCCCGGCCTGCGCCTCGTGGGACCAGTTCAGCTCCTACGTCCAGAGGGGCGATCTGTTCGCCGACTCGGCTCGCGCCCGCGTCCGGGGCCGGGGGACGCCATGACGGCGCGTTCACGACGCCGCTCGGCGCGCGGGGGCGGGACGGGCCGCAACGGCCGTCCGCGTCCCGAGCGCGCCCGGGGGAGGGCGAAGGCTCCGACGACCGATCCGACGGCCGCGTCGAGGCCCGCTTCGAAGACGGAGGGCTCCGCGGGGGCGGTCCCGGGCCCGGCTCCCGAGCGCGCTCGGGGGGCGGACGCCGCGAAGAGCCCCGCGGCCCCGGAGAGCCCTGCGGCACCCGCCTCCCGCGGAGCGCGGACGCGCTGGAACCGGGTGCTGGGCGGTGACGGGCCCCGACCGGGCGAGCCCGCCACGCTGACCTACTACGCCCTGCTCCTGTCCACGCTCTTCCTGCTCCTGTTCGGGCTGGTCATGGTCTTCTCGGTCCAGTCGGTGACCGTGGCGGCCCAGGGCCAGGACGCCTTCGCCGAGTTCGCGAAGTACCTCGTCTTCGCGGTCGTCGGCCTGGCGGGCATGGCCGCCATCGCCCGCGCCCCGATGCGCGTCCTCAAACGGATGGCGGTGCCCGCTCTGGTGGTCGCCAGCCTCGGGCAGCTCCTCGTCTACGCCCCGGGCGTGGGCAGCTGCGTGGGCGGCAACTGCAACTGGGTGCGCGTCCCCGGCATCGGCACCATTCAGCCCTCGGAGTTCATCAAGCTCGCCCTGTGCCTCTACCTGGGAGTCATGATCACCACCCGGCAGGACATCGTCCGGCCGGGAGTCGATACGTGGCGCAAGTTCGCACGCCTGGCCGGGTGGGTCTTCGCACCGGTGCTGCTGGCCATCGTCCTCGTCCTGGGCGGTGGGGACCTGGGCACCGTGGTCGTGCTGGCGCTGCTCGTGGCCGGGGCGCTGTGGATGGGCGGGCTGGGGTGGCGCTGGTTCGCGGCCCTCGGCGCCCTCGGGCTGGGCGGCTTCGCGCTGCTGTCGGCGCTGTCGGCCAATCGACGCGCCCGCATCATCGCCTGGTGGCACCCGGACGGCGCGGACCCGCTCGACGTCGGGTACCAGCCCAAGCACGGGCGCTGGGCCCTGGGCACCGGGAGCTGGTGGGGCGTGGGGCCGGGCTCGTCCCGCCAGAAGTGGGGCTACCTCACCCAGGCCGACTCCGACTACATCTTCGCCGTTCTGGGCGAGGAGTTCGGCCTGATAGGCACCCTCATCGTCATCGCCCTGTTCGCCGTCATCGGATGGTGCTGCGTGCGAATCATCCGGCGCTCCCACTCCTTGTACGTCTCGGTGGTCACCGGCGGTCTCATGGCCTGGATCGTCGGACAGGCGCTGATCAACATGAGCGTCGTGGTCGGTCTGCTGCCCGTGCTCGGCGTGCCCCTGCCGCTGATCTCCAAGGGCGGTTCCGCCCTGGTCTCGGTGCTCCTGGCCGTCGGCGTGCTGCTCGCCCTGGCCCGTCACGAACCCGGCGCGCCCGAGGCCCTGCGCGCCAGCGGTGCGGCCGTGCGCCGTACTCTTGCCGTCATCGCCCCCCGCAGGAGGAACCGTGCCTGATACTCATCCCACCGGTGCGTCCGGGAGCGCCCCCGCCCCGTCGACGCGCCGTCCGCTGCGCGTGCTGCTGGCTGGAGGCGGCACCGCCGGACACGTCAACCCGCTCCTGGCCACGGCCGCCGCGTTGCGCGACCCGTCGACGGGCGGGGACGAGCGCGCCGAGATCCTCGTGCTGGGCACCCGGGAGGGACTGGAGGAACGTCTCGTGCCCGAGGCCGGCTACGAGCTCGCCCACGTCCCCAGGGTGCCGATGCCGCGCCGCCCCACGGGCGACCTGTTCATGCTGCCGCGTCGGCTGCAGAGGGCCGTGGCCGCCGCCGGGGAGGCCATTGCCCGCGTCGATGCGCAGGTCGTCGTCGGCTTCGGAGGCTTCGTGTCGACCCCCGCCTACCTGGCCGCCCGGCAGGCGGGGGTGCCCGTCGTCATCCACGAGCAGAACGCCCGGCCCGGCCTGGCCAACAGGCTGGGCGCGGGCTGGGCCGCGGCGGTCGCCCTGACCTTCGCCTCCACACGCCTGAAGGCCTCCAGGGGACGCACCGAGGTCACCGGTTTGCCCCTGCGCCCCGCCATCGGCGCCCTCGCGGCCGAGCGGGCCGACGCCGACGGCGCCGCCCGCGCTCGCAGCGCGGGCGCGGCGGCCCTGGGCCTGGACCCCCGGCTCCCGACCCTCCTGATCACCGGCGGCTCCCTGGGAGCGCAGCACCTGAACGAGGTCATCGCCTCGTCGTTGCCGCGCCTGCCCGCCGAGCTCCAGGTCCTCCACCTCACCGGCCGCGACAAGGACGAGCCCGTGCGCGCCGCCCTGGAGCGGGCCGTCGCCGAGGGCGCCTGCGCCCCCGACCTGATGGACCGCTACCACGTGCTGGACTACCTGTCCGCCATGGAGCGGGCCTACGCCTGCGCCGACGGCGTCATCTGCCGCTCCGGCGCGGGCACGGTGGCCGAGCTGACCGCCCTCGGGCTGCCCGCCCTCTACGTGCCGCTGCCCATCGGCAACGGCGAGCAGAGGCTCAACGCAACCGACTGCGTCGCCGCCGGCGGAGGCCGTCTCGTCCCCGACGGCGACCTCACCGCGGATGACATCGTGTCCTTCACCGATCTGCTGGCCGACGCCGAGGCGCGCACCCGGGCGGCCGAGGCGGCGGCCTCGACCGGCGTGCGCGACGCCGCCGCCCGTCTGGCGGCGCTGATCCGCTCCACGGCCGCGGGGCCCGGGCCGGACGCGGGCCCCGAGCCCGTGCACGACATCGATTCCAACGATTCCGCGGGGGGCCCCGCGGACCAGGAGGTCGAGTGATGAGCGCGCCCGAGTCGATCGACATGAACGGGAGGGCCTTCCACCTCATCGGCGTCGGCGGCGCCGGGATGAGCGTGCTCGCCCAGCTCCTGGCCGAACGCGGTGCCGCCGTCACCGGCTCGGACGCCGTCGGCGGTGACGCCTTCGACCACCTGCGCGATCTGGGCCTGGCGGTCGCCCGGGGCCATGACGCCGACAACGTGCCCGCCGACGCCACCGTTGTGGTATCGACCGCCATCAAGGAGACCAATCCCGAGCTCGTCGTCGCTCGCGAGCGCGGGCAGGAGATCGTGCACCGCTCCCAGGCCCTCGCGCTCGCGGCCCGGGGTCGCGCCTTCGTGGCGGTGGCCGGGGCTCACGGGAAGACGACCACCTCGGGCATGCTCGCCCAGGCGCTGTCGGTCGCGGGGGAGGACCCGTCCTTCGCCATCGGCGGCGTCGTGCGCGACCTGGGCACGGGTGCCCATCTCGGGGCTGGTCGCGCCTTCGTGGCGGAGGCCGACGAGTCCGATCGCTCCTTCCTCAACTACGACCCCTACCTGGCGATCGTCACCAATGTCGAGCCCGATCACCTCGACAACTACGGGACTCCCGAGGCGTTCGAGAGGGCCTTCCTCGACTTCGCGTGCAATGTCCGGTCCGGTGGCGGCCTCATCGTCTGCACGGACGACGCCGGGGGCGAGCGCCTGGCGCGAGCCGCGGCCGCGCGGGGCGTCCCGGTCACGACCTACGGCACCGCCGCCGGCCCGGGCCCCGAGGGACGGCTCGGCGCCGCCCACGGGGCCCACGTGCGCGTGGAGATCACCGGGCGCCGCGCCGACGGGACCAGTGCGCTGCTGACACTGCGGAACGACCGGTCGGAGCGTCCCGGCGATCGCGCCGTCACCGGTCCGATCGCCCTGGAGCTCGCCGTGCCCGGTGATCATGTCGCCCTGGACGCCGCCGCCGCCTGGGCCGCCGGACTCGAGCTGGGCGTGGCCCCCGAGGCCATGGCCCGTGCTCTGGGCGCCTTCGGTGGAACCGGACGCCGTTTCGAGGAGCGCGGTGAGGTCGCCGGAGTGCGGGTCATCGACGACTACGCCCACCATCCCACCGAGATCGAGGCGTTGCTGGCCACCGCCAGGGAGGTCGCCGACGCCCGAGGAGGTCGCGTCCTGGCACTGTTCCAGCCGCACCTGTTCTCCCGTACCCGCGCCTTCGCCGATCGTTTCGGCGCCGCCCTGGGACGCGCCGACCTCGTTGTCGTGACGTCCATCTACCCCGCGCGCGAGACTCAGGAGGACTTCCCGGACATCACCGGTGCCACGGTCGCCGACCGCGTCGAGGGGGTCGGCGCCCGGTACGTGGCGGACCACGTCGAGGCCGCCCGTGCCCTGGCCGACGCCGCCCGGCCCGGTGACGTCCTGCTGACCATCGGCGCCGGGGACGTGACCCGGCTCGGCGCCGTGATCCTCGAGCGGCTCGGCACCCGGCGGGACCGCTCCCCGCGGTGATGATGAGGAAGCCGAGAGCGCCGCGACCCGAGACCACCGGCGAGTCGCAGAATGCGCCCGATGATCCCGGAGCGGGAGGGGGACGGGCGAGCACGGGTCGCGACCTGGTCCCTCGTCCCCGCCCCGAGGGGCGGGCGGGAGGATCCCTGACCGTCTTCGGCCGCCGCGCCCCGACGCCGGCTCGCGCCGACCGGCGCGACCCCCGCGATCCCGTCGTGTCGACCGGGCTGACCGATCGGCTCGCCGAGCGCCGCCGCGCCGGTCGCGTTCTGCTCCTGCGGCGTCTGGCGGCGCTGCTGGCCCTGGGGGTCGGTGCGGCCGTCCTGGTGTGGGCGCTCGTCTTCTCGCCTCTGCTCGCCCTGCGCACCGCCGACATCGTGGTCTCCGGCTCCGACGGGAGCGTCGATGCCGGAGCCGTGCAGGAGGCGCTGTCCGATCATGCGGGAACGTCCCTGGTGCGCCTGGACGCGACCGCGCTCGGCGACGAGGTCGCGGACGACCTGGTTCGCGTGAAGTCCGCCACCGTGACGCGGTCGTGGCCCCACGGGCTCGCCGTCGCGCTGACCATGCGGGTGCCCGTCGCGCAGCACCGGACCGACGCCGGCTACGAGCTCCTCGACGGCGAGGCCGTCGTGCTGGAGACCACCGACCAGCCTCGGCCGGACCTGGCCGAGATCACGGCCGATGACGACTCGACCCTGACGCAGGAGCAGGTCGGCGCCGTCGCTCAGGCCGTGGGGAGCCTGGATGAGGCGACTCGCGCGCAGGTGGCCTCGGGCAGTGCGACGACGACCGGGCAGGTCACCCTCATGCTGAGCGGCGGCGCTCGTGTGGTGTGGGGCGACGGCACCGATGCGGCCCTCAAGGCGGCGGTTCTCGCGGTGCTGCTGGGGCAGCCGGCCTCCACCTACGACGTCTCGAGCCCGCACAGCCCGACGACGTCCTGAGGCGGTTCGCGGATGCCGGGGGCAATCCCCTCGGGCGGGCGTTCCGCGAGCGTGCGGCGGCGAGCCCGGGGGCGTCCGAGGAGTGTCGCGCCCGTGGGAGAACACGCCGAGGCCAAATACGACGACGGCGCCCGCACGCCCCATAGCGTTGCCCATGTCATCGGCAGAATGACATAAGTATAAACCTTAACTTGAGGTTGAGGGTTGAGGGGAGTCCCA
>ERZ772993.310-NODE-310-length-24978-cov-12.000843_pt1 | contig 24978 bp, 21 predicted proteins | sample MGYA00580670_ERZ772993 | MGnify/ENA primary metagenome ERZ772993 (study PRJEB29015, sample SAMEA2737936) | human oral metagenome | biome: human oral; feature: human-associated habitat; material: dental | place: China | collected 2136 ... | reverse complement strand
TGGTCCAACGGAACATAAGTGGTCCAAGCAGGAGAGCGCCGCCATGAACCCGCCGGCGATCCCGCGCCCCGCCGCCCCGCACCCGCATCACCGCCCGCCGAATAACCTTCCGGGTCAGGCTCACCTCGCATTCCGCCGTCCCGGCCTCAGCCGGCGGCCCCGGCCCTCTTCTTGTTGAGCAGGTCGAAGGCGACCGCGCCCAGCACCACCAGGCCCTTGATCGCCTGCTGGTAGTCGATTCCAATGCCCATGAGGGACATGCCGTTGTTCATGACCGCCATGACCAGGCCGCCGATAATGGCCCCGGCGACCGTCCCGATGCCGCCGGTGACGGCCGCCCCGCCGATGAAGCAGGCCGCGATGGCGTCGAGCTCGAAGCCCTGGCCGGCCTTGGGCCCGGCCATATTGAGCCGCGAGGTGAAGATGACGCCGGCCAGGGCGCACAGCAGCCCGTTGTTGACGAACACCCAGAACCGGACCCACTGCACCTTGACCCCGGACAGGGCGGCGGCCTCCTTATTGCCGCCGATGGCGTAGATCTGCCGGCCGATCACGGTCCGGTTGGCCACGAAGGAGTAGGCGAGGATGAGGGCGGCCAGGATGATGAGAACGTAGGGGGTGCCCTTGTAGGTGCCGATCTGCCAGGCGAAGACCATGCCGACGAGGCAGACGACCGCCAGCCGGGCGGCCCACACGCCCACGGGCGGCACCGGGATCCCGTTGCTCAGCGAGCGCCGCCGGCCGCGGATCTGGCTGAACACGTAGGACGCGAGGATGAGGGCGACCAGGACGAAGGTGAACACGTCGTACCCGTAGCCGCCGAGCAGCCCGTTGAGGTAGCCCGAGGAGATCTTGCGGAACCCCTCCGGGAACGGGGAGATGGACAGGTTGTGCAGCACGATCATGGTGGCGCCCCGGAAGATGAGCATGCCGGCCAGGGTGACGATGAAGGCCGGAATGCCGACGAAGGCGATCCAGAACCCCTGCCAGATCCCGACGAGCAGCCCGGTGGCCAGCGCGGCGAGGACGCCCACCGGCCAGGGCATGCCGTAATTGACGACGACGACCCCGGCGACCGCCCCGGTCAGTGCGACGACGGAGCCCACCGACAGGTCGATGTCCGCCATGAGAATGGCGAAGAGCATTCCAATGGCCAGGACGAGGACGTAGGCGTTCTGGACGATGATATTGGAGACGTTCTGCGCGGACAGAATCTGGCCGTCGGTCAGGACCGCGAACAGGAGGACGATCGCGACGAGGGCGATCGCCAGCCCGCCCTGGCGCAGATTCGACCGCAGCGTCTGTGTGATCGAGTGGATGATGCCGGTCATGTCAGTCTTCCTTCACCTGGGTCATGTGGCGCATGAGGATCTCCTGGTCCGCGTCCTGCCGATCGATGTCCGCGGTGATGCGACCCGCGGACAGGGTGTAGATGCGGTCGCAGATGCCCAGCAACTCGGGCAGCTCCGAGGAGATGACGAGCACCGCCTTACCCGCGTCCGCCAGCCGGTTGATAATGGTGTAGATCTCGTACTTGGCGCCCACGTCGATCCCCCGCGTGGGCTCATCGAGAATGAGGACGTCCGGTTCGGTGGCGACCCATTTGCCCAGAACGACCTTCTGCTGGTTCCCGCCCGACAATCCGCCCACCGGAGACTCGATGGTGGGGGCCCTGACATTCATCTGCGCGCTCAGTTCGGCGACGGCGCGGCGCTCCTCGTGGAGGTCGAGCACTCCCCGAGAGGAGAATCGCCACGGCGCGGCCGAGGACATGTTCCTCCGGATCGACTCGATGAGGTTGAGCCCGTAGCGCTTGCGGTCCTCGGAGACGTAGGCCAGGCCGTGGCGGATCGCCGAGGCGACGCTGCCGATCTCGATCTCCCGGCCGTCCTTGAAGACCCTGCCGGAGATGTCCCGCCCGTAGGCGCGGCCGAACAGGCTCATGGCGAGCTCCGTGCGCCCGGCCCCCATGAGGCCCGCCAGTCCGACGATCTCGCCGTGGCGCAAGGCGATATTCGCCCCGTCCACGACCTTGCGCCCGGGGTCCACCGGGTGGAGGACGGTCCAGTCCTCGATCCTCAGGGCCTCCCCGCCGATCGTCGGCTCGTGCTCCGGGTACCGGTTGTCCAGGGGGCGGCCGACCATGTGCCGGATGATCTCGGACTCCTCGACCCCGCCCCGGCGGTGCATGTCCAGGGTCGTAATGGTCTTGCCGTCGCGGATGATCGTCGTGGAGTCGGCGACGGCCCGGATCTCATTGAGCTTGTGCGAGATCATAATGCACGTGATGCCCTGGGACCTGAGCCGGCGCATGAGGTCCAGCAGGTGCGCCGAGTCGTCGTCGTTGAGCGCCGCCGTGGGCTCGTCGAGGATGAGGAGCCTGGCGTTCTTGACGAGGGCCTTGGCGATCTCGACGAGCTGCTGCTTGCCGACGCCGATGTCCTGGATCCGGGTCGACGGCTTCTCGTCCAATCCGACCTCGGCCATGATCTCCTGGGCCCGCGCATTCGTCCGGTGCCAGTCGATGACCCCCCAGCGCGAGCGCTCATTGCCCAGGAAGATGTTCTCCGCGATCGACAGGTACGGGCTCAGGGCGAGCTCCTGATGGATAATGGCGATTCCCGCGGCCTCGGAGCTCTTAATGTCGGAGAAGGCGCACTCGCGCCCGTCGAAGACGATCTCCCCCTCGTAGGTGCCGTGCGGGTGCACCCCGGACAGGACCTTCATGAGGGTGGACTTCCCGGCCCCGTTCTCCCCGCAGATGGCGTGGATCTCGCCCCGCGCGACGGTGAAGTCGACGTCGTCGAGCGCCCTGACCCCCGGGAACGTCTTGACGATGTGACGCATCTCGAGGATGGCGTTTCCGTCATTCGTGCTCTTGCTCATCGCAGTTCCTCCTCGGTGACGTACCCGGTGTCGATGAGGGCGGTGCGGACGTCGTCCTTCGTGATGATCTGCGACTTCAGCAGGTAGGAGGGCACGACCCTGACGCCGTTGTCGTAGGTCGTGGTGTCATTGACCTGCGGCTGCTCGCCCCGGAGGATCGCCACCGCCATCTGGACGGCGGCGTCGGCGAGCCGGCGGGTGTCCTTGAAGATCGTGGAGTACTGCTCGCCGGCCAGGATCGATTTGATGCCGGCCACCTCGGCGTCCTGCCCGGTGACGATCGGGTAGGGCTGGGTTTGCGTGCCGTAGCCCGCGCCCCGAAGCGCCCCGAGAATGCCGATCGACATCGAGTCCAGGGGCGAGAGCACTCCGTCGATGCGGCTGCCGTCGGAGTAGGCCGAGGTGATGAGGTTGTCCATCCGGGACTGGGCCGTGGCCGCGTCCCACCGCATGGTCGCCACCGTGGAGAAGTCGGTCTGGCCGGACTTGACCGCGATGACGCCCTTGTCCATGAAGGGCCGGATGACGTCCACGGCGCCGTTGAAGAAGAAGGGCGCGTTATTGTCGTCCGGGGATCCGCCGAACAGCTCGATATTGAAGGGGCCCGTCGCCCCCGTCTCATTGCCCTGGGCGTCGAGCAGCCCCATTCCGGTCAGCAGCGAGGTGCCCATCTGGGTGCCGACGTCGTAGTTGTCGAAGCTGGTGTAGTAGCTGACGTTGCCGTTCTCGCGGATGAGGCGGTCGTAGGAGATGACGGTGATGCCCGCGTCGCCCGCGTTGTCGAGCTGGCCCGACAGCGCGGTGCCGTCGATCGGGGCGATAATGAGGAGGTTGACCCCCTGGGTGATCATATTGTCGACCTGATTGGCCTGCGTGGGGATGTCGTCCTCCGCGAACTGGAGGTTGACCCGGTATCCGAATTCCTCCAGCTGCGACTTGACGTTATTGCCGTCCTTGATCCAGCGCTCGGAGGACTTGGTGGGCATGGCGATGCCGATCCTGAGCTCCGAGGGGTCCTTGCCCGCGGTGTCGTTATTGGCGCCCCCGGTGGCGCCCGGTCCGCCGCAGGCGGCCAGGGCGGCTCCTCCGGCCGCCGCCAGGGCGCCGGCGAGAACCGCTCGGCGCGCGCACGTGAACATGGGCGATCTCCTCCTTGAGATTCGGACCGCCGGCACAGGGCGATCGGCGTTTCCACCACTAGTGTGAACGTTCACCTTCGTCGTGTCAATACCCTTCATCGAGAAAAACCGACCGGTCCTCCCCGGCCCCGCGCCCCCGGCCCGATGCCGGCCCGACGTCGGTCCGCGCCTCACCCGCTGGAGCGGCGCACCCTCAGCGTCGGCGAGATGGAGTGCGATCTCCCCGCCGCGCCGCCCACACCCTCCAGCAGCACCTCCAGGCACAACCGCCCCAGCTCGTCGAAGGGCTGGCTGAGCGTGGTCAGCGGCGGCGAGAAGAAACCGGCCCCGGCCGTGTCGTCATAGCCCACGACGGCCAGATCCTCCGGCACCCGTACGCCCAGATCCCGCGCCGCCGCCAGCAGCCCCAGGGCCATGAGGTCGTTGGCGCAGAAGACGGCGTCGGGCACCTGCCCCGCCCTCCCCGTCAGGAGCTCGACGCCCGCCCGGTAGCCGGACTGCGGGCCCCAGTCCCCCTCGACGGCCTCCATCGCCTCCAGGCCGGAGTCCTCCAGCGCCGCGCGCCAGCCCGCGGCCCGCGCCCGGGCGTCGAACCAGTCCCCCGGCCCGGCGATGTGCGCGATCCGCCTGCGCCCCCTGCCGGCCAGGTGGCGCACCGCCATCCCCGCGCCCAGCCCCTGGTCCACGGAGACCACGTGAATGTGCTCCGAGGGCGCGAAGCCGTCGGCGACCACGACCATGGGCACGCCCCTGGCCGTGCGCCCCGCGGCGCGGGCGATGCCCGTGCTCGGCGCCACCGCGATCAGGCCGTCCACGCCCCGGTTGACGAGGAAGCCGAGCGCCTCGTCGATCTCCTCCTCGTCGCCGACCTGGAGGGAGGTCACCAGCGTGCCGTAATTGGACCGGCGCGCGGCCAGCTCGATGGCCGCCGTCGTCGAGGCCGGGCCGTAGAAGTGCGAGAAGGCGGTCATGACCCCGATCATCCGGCTCGAGTCCGTCACCAGGGCCCGCGCCGCCATGTTCCGCCGGTACCCGAGCTCCTCGATGGCGGCCAGGACGCGCTCGCGGGTGGCCGGGCGCACGGAGGCCGGGTTGTTGAGGACCCGCGAGACGGTCTGGTGGGACACCCCGGCCCTCCTGGCCACGTCGACCATGCCGGGGCGCCGGCCCCGCTCCTGACCCACTGCGCCGCCCTCCGCCGTCGGCCTCAGTCCTCCTCGCGGATGGCGCAGCTGAAGACGTGGGACTCCCCCACCGCCAGGGTCACCAGGTCCGTCCCGGAGTTGAAGGCGTCGGGCGGGCAGGTCATGGGCTCGACGGCGACGCCGCGGCGCCCCAGGTGCTCGCCGCTGTAGACCTGGACCCAGGGCGCGGCGGCGCTCATGACGACGGCGCGATCGCCCTCGCCCCCGCGCAGGCGCACCCGCCACGTCCCCTCGGGCAGGCCCGTGTAGGCGTTGTCGGTGGCGGTGGCGCCCATGAGGCGCCCCTCCCTCCAGTCCCAGTCGGTCCCGGCGACCCCCCGCTCGCCGGTCGGGGCCATGGTGGCCGGGTCGGCGTCGAGCACCCGGGAGGCCGGCACGGTCAGCACGCACTCGTCCAGCGGCACCGAGCGGGTGAGGTAGGGGTGCCAGGACACCCCGTAGGGGGCGGGGGCCGGCGCGCCGTCGACCACCGGGGCGCCGGGAACGTTCGCCGCCGGGGCCGTCGCGGCCCCCGCGTTCGTGGCGGTCGTCGTCATGGTCAGGCCGGACTCGGCGTCGAGGGCGAAGCGCACGCTCACGTCCAGGGCCCAGGGGTAGGCGTAGGAGGCGGGCAGGCGCAGCTCCAGGGTCGTCGCGCTCGGGGCGGCCCCGTCCCGTCCGGCGTCGGCCCCCTCCCCGGCCGCCTCCGGGGCGACCCGGTAGTCCACCCAGCCGGCCAGGCCGTGCAGGGCGGCGCCGGTGGCGGGCTCGTTGCAGGGCACCTCGAAGGTCGCGCCCGCGTAGGTGTAGCGGGCGCCGTCGATCCGGTTGGGCCAGGGCAGGAGCGTCTTGCCCTGCCAGGCGCCCGGCAGGCTCGTCTCGGCGTCGAAGGGCAGGACCAGGTCGCGCCCCTCGCGGCGCAGGTGGACCAGGGTGGCGCCGGAGGCGGCCACGCGGGCCTCGTAGGCGCCGGCGCGCAGGTCGATGAGTTCTCCATTGATCATCATGATGTCGTCCTGTCTGTCGTGGGACCGGCTCCCCGGTCCGCCGGCCCCGGGCGTCCAGCATAGTGGGCGCGGACACAGCCCACGCGCGAGGGGGCGGGAGCCTCCGACTGCCGGGCGAGCGCCAGGAGCAGGTCCGTGCGGGCCCGGGCCACGCGCGAGCGGATGGTGCCCACGGCGCACCCGCAGATCTCGGCGGCCTCCGCGTAGCTGAAGCCCAGCAGCCGGGTGAGCACCAGCGCCTCGCGCCGCTCCAGGCTCAGCTCCCCGAGCAGCTCCTCCAGGTGCATCTCCCCCAGGGGATCGGGGGGCGCCGCGCCCCGCGCCCCGATCTCCTCATCGACCCGCGTCCAGTCCACCGGGATCGTGCGCGGATGGGCGGCCTCGCGACGGAACTGGTCGGCGACGACCCGCCTGGCGATCGCCAGCAGCCAGGTGCGGGCGCTCGATCTGCCCTCGAAGCCGGCCAGCGCCCCGAGCACCCGCAGGTAGGTCTCCTGCGTGAGGTCGTCGGCGGCCTCGCCGCCGGCCAGCCGCGCCACGAACTGCCACACCTCGGTCTGGGTCGCGCGGATGAACTCCGACAGCGCGGCCCGGTCGCCCCCGCCCGCCGCGAGCGCGAGCGCGGTGACGTCGTCGAGGGTGCTCACCGGGCCATCGTAGTGAGGGGCGTATGCTTCCCCAATGCAGCCCGTGGACGAAGAGGCCTCCTGGCGGGCGGCGCTGTCCGCCCTGCTCGACGGCGAGGAGCCGCCCCTGCCGGTGCCCGGCATCGCCGCCCATCTGGAGGACTGCCCGTCCTGCTCGGCCTGGCTGGCCCGGGCGACCGCCCTGGACGCCGAGCTGCGCGCCCTGCCCGAGCCCCGCCCCGGGCTCGGCGAGCGGATCGTCAATGCGGTCGACGTGCAGCTGTGCGGCTGCCGCACGGGCGGGCCCTGCCTGTGCGGGGACTGCCAGTGCGGGCCGCACTGCACCTGCCATTAGCGCCGCAGTCCCCCCGGGCCGCGCCGCCGCTGTCCTCCCCCGGCCGCGTTCACGGAGGACGACGACGGCGGGGGACTCGCGTCCGCTACGCCCTTTTGTCTCTGCTACGCCTTTTGACCCTTCACTGTACGAGAAAAGGAGGCGTAGCGAGGGGTGAAGGAGCGCAGCAGAGCCAAATGCGCAACCGGCCCCGGAAGAACCGCGCCATCCGGGAGCGACCAGGCGCCTTCAGCGGTGGCGAGGGCCGTCAGAACGCCAGCGCCGCGAAGAAGGGCAGGATGGGGGTGAGCAGCCCCGTGCTCATCCAGAACATGCCGAAGTTCATGGCGAAGTCGGACAGGGCGGCGAGGCGGCGCCCGGCGGCGGCGCCCGGTCGCAGCGCCCGCCGCAGGGCCAGGACGCCGGCGACCAGCAGGTAGGCCATGAACGGCAGCCCCACGAGCGCGAACACCCACAGGACCCGGCCGGGCCGCCCCGCCTGCTCCATCCACTGGTGCATGGCCGGGCCCATGCCCAGCTCGGCCCTCGCCGACGCCTTGACGGCCATCGCCGCCAGGTGCCAGGTCATGGCGGCGAACATGGCGGCGTGCCCGGCGTGGGCGCGGCCGGCGTGCCCGGCGTGGGCGCGGCCGGCGCAGGCGTGGTCCGCGGCGTCGTCGGGGCGGGCGGACCGGCCGGGCGCCCCGGCAGTCAGCCAGACGAACCACAGGGTCGCCGCGGCGAAGGCCGCGACCACGACGGGGACGGGGATCGCGCCCGTCAGCGCCATCCAGACCGGTTTGGGCACCATGGCGAGCATGACCACCGCCATGAGCAGGTGCAGCGCGTCGCAGATGCGCTGCCGGGCGCCCCGGGAGCGGGCGAGCTCGCGGGCGCACCAGAGCGTGCACCACGTCAGGAGCACCAGCAGCCCGACGAACTTCACCGGCGTCTGATCGAATGTGAACATGGACGTCCTCTCGCCAACGGCCCGCCCGACTTGCCCGGGCGGGTTCTCGCCCGGGTAGTCGGGTGCCGGGACCGGGAAGTTCCCGGTCCTGGCGCGGTGTCAGCATCCGCGTCCGCGCGGCCGGGGCCGGAGGGCGACCCCGACCCGGCCGAAGCCGGCTAGCCGTCCGCGCCCGCGCGGCCGGGGCCACGCACGAGGGCGGCGGGCCGGGGCTCGCGGGGCCGGGGGGACCGACGGGACCGCCGAGCCCACCGGCCCCGCCGATCCGCCCGGTCCCGCGAGCCCATCCGGGCCTACCGCGGCCTCACTGCCCGCCCAGGCCCGTGGTGGCCACCGCCTTGATGATCTGCCGCTGGAAGAGCATGAACAGGATCGTCAGGGGCAGGGCCGCGATCATGGCCGAGGCCATGGTCTGGGCGTAGATGGTGCCGTAGGCGTTCTTGACCGTGGACAGTCCCACGGGCAGGGTCATGAGGTCCGGGTTGTTGGTGATGATGAAGGGCCACATGAAGTTGTTCCACGCGCCGATGAACACGAAGATGGCCACGGCGGTGACGATCGGCCGGGAGATCGGCAGGATGACGTTCCAGAACAGGCGCCAGTTGCCGGCCCCGTCCACGCGGGCGGCGTCCTCGATCTCCCGGGGGACCTGGTCGAAGTACTGCTTGAAGATGTAGACCATCATCGGCGCGATGGTCTGGGGCAGGATGACGCCGGCGAAGGTGTCGACGGCGTTGAGGACGTCCATCTCCTTGAACAGGGGGACGATGAGGATCTGGCCGGGCACCATGATGAGCGCGATGGTCGCCGCGAACAGGAGCCTGCGGCCCTTGAACACGGTGCGCGAGAAGGCGTAGCCGGCCAGTGCGCAGATGATGACGGTCAGGACGGTCACGAGAGCGGCGACGAGGAGGGTGTTCCACATCCAGGTGAAGACCTCGCCGCGCTCGAACACGGTGCGGTAGTTCTCCAGGGTGAAGCCGCCGTCCGGCAGCCACTGCAGCGGCAGGGACTGGGCCTGCACCTCGGACTTGAAGGAGGTGTCCAGCGCCCACAGCAGCGGCAGGAGCCAGCTCGCCGCGAACAGGGCCAGGATGAGGAGGGCCAGGACGCGGGCGGCCCTCGACCTGCCCAGCAGCAGCCCGCGGGTGCGTCTGGTCTCCGCGCGCCGCTCGGCGCGGCGTCGGGCGTGCGAGTGCAGCGGGCCGATTCCGGCCGGACCTGCGGCCGGGGCGGTGGCGGCGGGGGACTGGGCGCTCATTTCGCTTCCTTCCGTGAGCGGGTGAGGAACTGGAAGGCGACCGTGATGACGATGATGACGATGAAGAAGATGTATGACATCGCCGAGGCGTAGCCCATCCGGTAGTTGGTGAAGCCGGTGTCGTAGATGTACTGGAGGATCGGTCGCGTCGAGCCCTCGGGCCCGGACCCCCCGGAGAAGGCGATGAACATCTGGTCGAAGATCTTGAGGGAGGCGATGACCTGGAGGGTCACCACGAGCACGGTCGTGCCGCGCAGCTGGGGCAGGGTGATCGACCACAGCTTGCGCCAGAAGCCGGCCCCGTCGACCTCGGCGGCCTCGTAGAGCAGGTCGGGGATCGCCTGGAGGCTGGACAGGTACAGCAGGAAGTTGAAGCCGACGGTCCACCAGACGGTGAGGATGACCATGGACCACATGGCCACGTCGACGTCGGTGAGCCAGCCGACCTTGTCCAGGCCCATCCGCTCGAGCCAGTAGTTGACGAAGCCGACGTCGGAGTTGAACAGCCAGGTCCAGATCTGCACGACGACGGCCACCGGCAGCAGGTAGGGCGCGAAGAAGGCCAGGCGCCAGAACCACTGCCCCGGGATGCCCACGTAGACCAGCAGCGCCATGACCAGGGCGATGAGCACGAGCGGGACCGTGCTCATCACGGTGAACATGATCGTGTGCCCCAGCGTGGCCCACATGGTGGGGTCGGACAGGGCCTCGGCGTAGTTGGCCGTGCCGACCCAGCCGCCGTGCCCCATGAGGGACTGCTCGGTGAAGGACAGCCACAGCCCGTAGAGGATGGGCACGATGAGGAACAGGACGGCGACGACGGCGAAGGGCACCAGGAAGGGCAGGCCCGATCCCAGGCGCTTGACCGTCTGGGCGGAGGCGGACTCGCGCCCGACCCGGGCGGAGACATTGGTGGTCATGAGTGCGTTCCTCTCCGTCAGGCGGGCGGGTTCTGGGCGAGCATGGTGTTGAACCGGTCGATGAGGCCGTCCACGGCCTGCTCGGGCGTGCTCGAGCCCGACAGCCAGCAGGCCTGCATGACCTCGGCGACGCGGGCCTGGAAGTCCGAGCCGGAGCCGGTGAACCAGGCGGCCGGTTCGAAGACGGCCTGGTCGATGGCCCCGGCGTAGTGGGACTGGGGGACCAGCGCCCGGTAGTCGGCGGACTCGGTGATCTCGAGGTTGGCGGGGGTGTGCCCGCCGTCGGCCCAGTGCAGCGAGTTGCGCAGCATCCCGGCCACGACCTCGTAGGCGGCGTCGCGGCGCGCCTCGTCGACCCTGTCCTGGTGGGGCAGGACGAAGACGTGGCTGTCGCCGAAGGTGGCGGGGGTGCCGAAGACATTGGGCATGACCATGGCGTCGAAGGGGATGCCGGCCTTGAGGAAGGTCTGCAGCTCCCAGTTGCCCATGAAGGTGATGGCGGTGCGGCCGGTGGAGAAGGAGGCGATGGCGCCGCCGTAGTCCATGTCCGGGTTGGCCACCCGCCCGTCGAGCATGCTCTTGACGAGCTCGGTGACCTCCACGGCCGCCTCGCGGTCGATGCGCGCCTCCTGCCCGGGGGTGAGGGTGCAGGTCGCGCCCGTCTGGGCGTACAGGGCCCACCACATGCGCGCCACCTGGGCGCCGTCGCCGGCGTAGCCGTAGGAGATGCCCTGTCCGCCGGTGACGTCGGCCAGGGCGCGCCCGGCGGCGAGGAGGGCCTGCGGGGAGTCCAGGCCGCTCAGGCGCCCGTCGGCGTCGAGCAGCCCGGCCCGCCCGCACAGCTCGGTGTTGTAGAACAGCAGGAAGGCGTGGAAGTCGAGCGGGACGGCGAACTGCTCGCCGCCCACGAAGCACTTGTCCCACAGCAGGTCCGGGAACATCTGGCGGGTGATGCCGTGCTCGGCCAGGCGGTCCGGGTCCCAGGTGTCGAGCAGGCCGCCGGGGGCGTAGCCGACGACGCGGGTGGCGTGCATGACGGCCAGGTCCGGGGAGCGCCCGCCCACCGAGGACATGGCGAGCTTGGTGTAGTACGGGCCGCCCCAGGTCAGCACGACCGGGTCGATCTCGATATCGGGGTTCTGCGCGCCGACGGTGTCCATCATGGACTGGAAGACGCCGCCGTCGCCCCCGGTGAACAGGTGCCACAGCTGGACGCGGGTGCGATCCGACGCCGAGGCGCCCGAGCAGCCCGACAGCAGGCCCGCGCCGGCCATCGAGGCCGCCCCGAGCGCGGCCGCGGCCAGGAAGCCGCGTCTGCTGGGCGCCCCCCTTCCGGGGATCACGAGTTGACTCATCATCGACCTCCTTGTCAATGGGGGATGGGGGTGGGAAATCCGGGGTTCAGGCCAGTTCGACGGCGAGCCAGCTGGCCGGGGGCAGGGTGGTGGTCAGCGCGCCGTCGGCGAGCTCGACCGGGTGGGCGACGGGCGCGACGGCGTCGGGCTCGTCGGCGGTGTTGAAGGCGTCGAGGTCCTCGGGGGCGAGGATCCGGGCGGATGCGACCCGGCTCGCGCCGAGCCCGCCGAGCGCGGCGGTCACGTCGAGGGACTCGGTCAGGGAGCGGTTGAGGGCGAGCAGGGACCCGGTGGCGGTCTGCTCGTCCCAGGTGACGACGGCGTCGAGGGCCTCGACCTCGCCGTAGCGCCCGGTGGCGGTGAGGGGGCCGGCGACGACGGCGTCGTAGGCGGTGCCCCGGGCGATGCGCGAGGCGGTGGCGAAGGGGTGGAAGATGGTCTGGCGCCAGGCCCGGCCGCCCTTCTCCGTCATGATGGGCGCGATGACGTTGACGAGCTGGGCCAGGCAGGCCGCCTTGACGCGGTCGGCGTGGCGCAGCAGGCTGATGAGCAGGCCGCCCACGGCCAGGGCGTCGGCCGCGGTGTAGACGTCCTCGATCTTCTCGGGCGCCAGCGGCCAGTCGCCGGGGTCGAAGCCGTGCTCGATGGCGTTCCACTCGGAGATGCGCCACACGTTCCACTCGTCGACGCTGATCTTGATCTTCTTGTCCGAGCGGCGCTTGGCGCCCACGGCGTCGGCGGTGGCGATGACGCCGTCGATGAAGCGGTCCAGGTCGACCCCGGCGGCCAGGAGGTCGGCGCGGTCCTGGGCGGCGGGGTCGATGTAGCGGTGCATGGAGATGTAGTCGATCTCGTCGTAGCCCAGCTCGAGGACGGTGCGCTCCCAGTCGCCGAAGGTGGGCATCTCCCAGGCCGACGAGCCGCAGGCGACGAGCTCGAGGCCCCGGTCGACCATGTGCATGGCCCGGGCGGTGGACAGGGCCAGGCGGGCGTAGTCCTCGGCGCTCTTGTGGCCCACCTGCCAGGGGCCGTCCATCTCGTTGCCCAGGCACCACATGCGCACGTCGTAGGGCTCGTCGTGCCCGTTGGCCCGCCGCAGGTTCGCGTAGTCGGTGTCCGCCCGCCCGTTGACGTAGTCGAGGAGGTTGACGGCGTCCTCCTCGCCGCGGGTGCCCAGGTTGAGGGCCATCATGGGCTCGACGCCGGCCAGGCGGCACCACGTCATGAACTCGTCGGTGCCGAAGGTGTTGGGCTCGGTGGAGTGCCAGGCCAGCTCCAGGCGCCGGGGGCGGCGGGCGAGGGGGCCCACGCCGTCCTCCCAGCGGTAGTTGGACACGAAGTTGCCGCCGGGGTAGCGGGCGACGGTGACGCCCAGCTCGCGCACGAGCTCCATGACGTCGCGGCGCAGTCCGTGCTCGTCGGCGGCGGGGTGGTCGGGTTCGAAGATGCCGGTGTAGACGCAGCGGCCGAGGTGCTCGACGAGCACCCCGTACATGCGTCGGTCGATGGCGCCGATGGGGCGGTCGGCGTCGACGGCGATGCGGGCTGTGGGCATGGCGGCTCTCCTTCGAGACGGGGCGGGGACGGGGCTTCCGCGCGGGATCCGGGGACCGGCTCGCTGCGCGGGTCGGCGGGTCCGCACCATGATCGACCCACTAGTTCATCGTTGTCAACCCTTCTGTCCTCCCAGTCAGTCCCGGACCATCGGTTATGTCAATGCTTGAAGAGATTCACTGCGGAACTTCAGAATGACACCGATGAACGTGTGCGGCCCCACGCCCGCGCCGTCGGACGTCTACACTGCCGGTTATGGCCGCCACGATCCTCGACGTCGCCGCGCTCGCCGGCGTCTCGGCGAAGACCGTCTCGCGCGTGGTCAACGACGAGCCCGGCGTGTCCCCCGCCACCAGGCAGCGCGTCGCCGCCGCCCTGAAGCGGACCGGCTACTCCCCCGACCCCGCGGCCCGCTCCCTGCGCACCGGGCGCTCCGACGTCATCGGCCTGGCCGTCCCCGAGCTCGGCCAGCCCTTCTTCGCCGAGATCGCCGACCGCATCGCCGACGGCGCCCGGCGCCGCGGCCTGGCCGTCGTCCTGGGCGTGACCGGCGAGGCCGGCGAGGCGGAGGCGGAGTTCCTCGCCGGCAACCCCGGGCTCGACGGGGTCATCCTGTACTGGCAGGGGCTGCCGGACCGCGCGCTCGCCCAGGAGGCGCGCCGCCGCCCGCTCGTGCTCCTGGGCGAGAACGAGCACGACGCCGCCGACCGCGTCACCATGGACAACGAGCGCGGGATCGACCTGGTCATCGCCCACCTGGCCGCCCTGGGCCGCACGCGGGTGGCGGCGCTGGGCGCGGGGGCGCCGGGCTCGCCCATCCACGCCGCGGGCCGGGCGCGCACCGCCGCCTTCCGCACCGCCATGGGGCGCCACGGCCTGGAGATCGACGAGCGCCTGCTCGTCCCCACGGTGGAGTGGCGGCGCCCCGACGGCGCCCGGGCCGCGCGCGAGCTGCTGGGGCGCGGCGCGCCCTTCGACGCCGTCGTCGCCTTCAACGACGGCCTGGCCCTGGGCGCCCTGCACGAGCTGGCCGGCGCCGGGCTGCGCATCCCCGACGACGCCGCCGTCACCGGCTTCGACAACCTGGAGGCCTCCCGCTACGCCTACCCCTCGCTGACCACCGTCTCCCCGCGCCTGAGCGCCTACGCCGACGACGCCGTGGAGATGCTCGTGGCGCGCATCGCCGACCCGACCGCGCCCGTGCGCACCATCGTCGAGGACGTCGCCCTGCTCCCCCGCGACTCGACGATCGGGGGTGGCGCCCCGTGGCGGGCCGGGTGACCATGCGCGAGGTCGCCGCCCGGGCGGGGGTGTCGACCAAGACCGTCTCCAACGTCCTGCGCGGGGCCGGCGGCGCCTCGCCCACGACCCGCGAGCGCGTCCTGGCCGCCGCGCGGGACCTGGGCTACCGCCTCAACCCCGGCGCCGCGGCGCTGCGCTCGGGCCGGCGCGGGGCCATCGCCCTGGCCGTGCCCACGCTCCAGCAGCCCACCTGCGCGCTCCTGGCGGCCGAGCTCATGCGCGCCTCGGGGCCCGTCCAGGTCGTCCTGGAGCTGACCCGCGGGGAGGCGGGCGCCGAGGCGGCCCTGCTGGGCGGCTCGTGGCGCGGGCGGTGCGACGCGCTCGTGCTCATCCCCCGCGGGACGGATCCGGCCCGCCTGGCGCCGGGGGACGTGGAGGGGGCGGTCGTGCTGCTCGCCGAGGACGGGCCGGCCGGGCTGTCGGCGATCACCTGCCCGCCGCGGCTCCAGACGGCCCTGGTGGCCGACCACCTCCTCGGGCTGGGGCGCCGCCGCGCCGCCGTCCTGGGGGCGGCCGACCCCGCGGACAGGTGGACCGGGGCCTGCGCGCGGGGTCTGAGGGGCGCGGGCCTGACGGTCGAGCCGGGGGCGGTCGTCCGCCTGGCCGATCCCGACGGCGTGCGCGGCGGCGTGGAGGCCATGACCCGGCTGCTCCACCGCGGGCCGGACGTGGACGCCGTCGTCTGCCACAACGACGCCGTCGCCTCCGGGGCGCTGAGCACGCTGCTGCGGCGCGGGGCGCGGGTGCCCGAGGACGTCGTGGTCATCGGGCGCGGCGACACGGAGACGGCCTCCTTCGCCACGCCGTCGCTCACGAGCGTGTCCTGCGCCGCCCGGGCCGCGGCGCGGGCGGTCATGGGACTGCTGCGCGCCCTGCCCGCCACCGGCCCGGCGCGGCCGGGGGCCGTGGAGGTGCGCCCGCGCCTGACCGTGCGCGCCTCCTCGGCGCCGGCGCCTCAGGCCCCCTGGGCCAGGCGGTGGTAGACCTGGTTCAGGCGCAGGATGCGGGCGAAGTCGCGCGTCGTCGTGCCCTCGTCGATGACGGCCAGCTCCATGCGGGCGATCTCGGCCAGGTCGGCCCAGGCCTCCAGGCCGGAGGCGGTGTCCATGACGGTGTGGTGGGCGGCGCCGGCCAGCATCCAGCACTCGGTGGAGGTGTGGAAGTCGGGGGCGGGCTCCCACACGGCGCGGGCCACCGGCAGCTTCGGCAGCGGCTCGTCGGGGCCGACGATCTCGACGACGTTGGCGGTCAGGCGGAAGCGCTCGCGCAGGTCGGACATGGCCACGACGATGCCCGGGCCCGGGTCGGCGTCGAAGACCAGGCGCACCGGGTCCTCGCGGTCGCCGATGCCCAGGGGGTGGATCTCCAGGCGGGGACGGGACTCGGTCAGCGAGGGGCAGACCTCGAGCATGTGGGCGCCCAGGATCTTCTCCTTCCCCGGGGTCATCTCGTAGCAGTAGTCCTCCATGAGGGAGGCGCCGCCGCTCAGCCCGTGACCCATGACCTTGGCGGCGCGCACGAGGATGGCGGTCTTCCAGTCGCCCTCGGCGCCGAAGCCGTAGCCGTCGGCCATGAGGCGCTGGACGGCCAGGCCGGGCAGCTGGCGCAGGCCCCCCAGGTCCTCGAAGTTCGTGGTGAAGGCGGTGGCGCCGCGGCTCTCGAGGAAGCGGCGCATGCCGGCCTCGAGGCGGGCGCCGTAGCGCAGGGACTCGTGCCGCTCGCCTCCGGGGCGCAGTTCGGGGACGACGTCGTAGGCCTCGAGGTACTCGGCGACGAGGGCGTCGACCTCCTGCTCGCTCACCGCGTCGACGACGGCGACGAGGTCGTTGACGCCCCAGGTGTTGACGCTGGCGCCCAGGCGCAGCTCGGCCTCGGTCTTGTCCCCCTCGGTGACGGCGACGTTGCGCATATTGTCGCCGAAGCGGACCAGGCGGGTGCGGTGCAGGGCGTCCCAGCCGGCCGCGGCGCGGGCCCAGACGCCGACCTTGGCCCGGGTGGCGGCCTGGGCGGCGTGGCCGACGACGACCTTGCGGGGCCGGCCCAGGCGGCTGAGGATGTAGCCGAACTCGCGGTCGCCGTGGGCGGCCTGGTTGAGGTTCATGTAGTCCATGTCGATGGTGGACCAGGGCAGGGACTCGGAGTACTGGGTGTGGAGCTGGAGGAGAGGCTCGGCCAGGGCGTCGATGCCGGCGATCCACATCTTGGCCGGGGAGAAGGTGTGCATCCAGGCGATGACGCCGATGCAGGCGTCGTCGGCGTTGGCGGCCAGCACGGCGGCCCGGATGGCGTCGCGGTCCTTGAGGACCGGCTTCCACACGATCGGCACGGGGACGGCCTCGGCCTCGTCGAGCCAGGCGGCGACCTGCCGGGACTGCTCGGCGACCCGGGCGAGGGTCTCCTCGCCGTAGAGGTCCTGGGAGCCGGTGAGGAACCAGATCTCCTTGCCGTCGAAGGGGCTGGGCAGGGCGTGTGCGGACATGGGCGCTTCCTCCTGGATGGGGCGGGCGGGTGCAGCGGGCGGGTGCGCGGCGCCGGGCGGGTCCCGCTCCGGCCTGCCGGGCCCGACGGGCGCCCGCGGGTGCGCCGATGGACCCCGGACAAACCAATGGTGAACGTTCACATGAGGTGAGTCAAGAGCCGGGGAGGGAACGGGGTGGAAGCGGGGCGTCGATGTCATCGGCACACCGAACTCACCCCTTGACGCGAACCCCCATCATGGATTATCTATTCAATACTGAATGCTTCTAGGGGACGATGACGCCCCGCCCGACATCCGCCGAAGGAGTCCGCATGTCCACCACCGCCGCGCCCGATCCCATGCTCGAGGAGCCCGAACGTCCCGGCACCTCCGCCAAGTACCTCGGAGGCCGCCTCTTCTACCAGTACATCGTCGCCTTCATGCTGGCCTCGGTGTTCCTCTACGCCTGCTACGCGGCCATGGCGGGCATCCTGCTGCCCAACTCGGTGCAGACCATCGAGTTCCAGCACTACTTCGCCAACACCGGCGTCCAGGACGTCAACGCCGTCCAGGAGCTGACCAACCTCAAGCAGGCCGTCGACGCCGGCACGGCCACCGCCACCGCCGAGCAGCAGCACCTGCTGGACCTGCTGGGCCAGTACGAGGCCGCCCGCGCCACGTCGATCTCCCTCATGATGATGATCGGCTCCTTCTTCACCCTCTTCGCCCAGCCCATCGTCGGGGTCATCTCCGACCGCTGGCGCTCGCCCTTCGGGCGCCGGGCCTTCTGGATCGTCGCCGGCGCCATCGGCGGGGCGGTGTTCATGGTCGGCCTGCGCTACTCCTCCACCGTCGCGCTGCTCACCGTGTTCTGGACCGTCGGCCAGGTCTCCCTCAACTTCATGCAGGCGCCCCTGTCGACCACCGTGGCCGACCGCGTGCCCGAGAACAGGGTCGGCATGGTCTCGGGCCTGTCGGGCGTGGGCATGATGGCGGGCTTCACCGGCGGCAGCGTCGTCGCCGGACTGCTGTTCAACCGCCTGGGCCTGGACACCTACTTCGTCTTCGCCCTGGCCGTGGTCATCGGCGCCCTCGGCTTCGTCACCTTCGCCAAGGACCGCTCCTCCAAGGACCTGGAAGTCAAGCCCTTCGACTGGGTCGGCTTCTTCAAGGGCTACGCCATCCCGCTGCGCGACCACGACTTCCGCTGGACCTGGATCGCGCGCTTCTTCATGTTCTTCGGCTACACCGCCATCTCCAACTTCGTGCTCTACATCCTCCAGTCCCACATCCAGCCGGCCCTGTCCGCCTCCGAGGCCAACGAGACCTTCGCCGGCCTGTCCTCGGCGGCCCTGCCCGGCCAGCTGATCATGATGCTCATCGCCGGCAGGCTCTCCGACATGGTCGGGCGCCGCAAGCCCTTCGTCATCGGCTCCTCCGCCTTCATCGCCGCGATCCTCCTCATCCCCCTCCTGGTCCCCACCCTGCCGGCCTTCTACGTCTTCTACATCCTCCTGGCCGCCTCCTACGGCATGTACATGGCCGTGGACGTCGCCCTGTTCATCGACGTCCTGCCCGACAAGGAGGCCGCCGGCCGCGACCTGGGCGTGGCCAACGTCGCCTCCAACATCGGCCAGATGCTGGCCCCCGTCGCCGCCGGCCAGATCGTCGCCCTCACCGCCGGCTACTCCGCCCTGTTCATCATGTCCATCGTCGCGGTCGCCGTCTCCGCCGCCGCCATCATCCCCGTGCGCAAGGTCAAGTGAGGCACCGATGAGCACCACGAGCACCCCGCCTCCCGCCCCCAGGACGTGGGCCTACGGCACCCTGCCCTGGCTGGAGGAGGCCGACCGCCTGACGGGCACCGCGCCCCGCACCCGCGTCATCGTCGACAACGACTTCGCCGGGGACCCCGACGACCTCTTCCAGCTCGCCCACCACCTGCTCGTCGAGGGCACCGAGGTGCGCGGCGTCGTCGTCTCCCGCCTGCGGGAGGACGACCCCTGGAACCGCACCGGCTCCTCCGTCCGGGCCGGCCGCGAGCGCGTCGAGGGCCTGCTGGGCGCCATGGGGGTGACCGGCGTGGGCCTGCACGACGGCGACGACCGCGGCTTCGACGCCCACGACGGGCCCACCGACGCCTCGCGGTTCATCGTCGCCGAGGCCATGCGCGACGACGATCGCCCCCTGTACCTCGTGGCCGGCGGGTCGCTGGGCGACGTCGCCCGCGCCTACCGGGCCGAGCCCGCCATCGCCGAGCGCCTGACGCTGATCTGGATCGGGGGCTCGGAGCACGCGGGGACGGCCTGGGTGCCCGAGGGCGCCACGGCGCTGGAGTACAACATGGCCCTGGACGTGGCCGCGGCCATGTACGTCTTCAACGAGACCGATGCGCGCATCTGGCAGATGCCCCGCGACGTCTACCGCTCGGCCGCCGTCTCCTTCCCCGTCATCCGCCGCGGCTGCGAGCGGGCCGGGGCGCTGGGGCGCCACCTGCTGACCCGGCTCGCGGACGTGCGGTCCATGGTGGCGGGCATGGGCGCGCACCCGGGCGCCACCTACGTGCTCGGCGACCAGCCGCTGGTGCTCCTGTCCTCCCTTCAGACCACCTTCGAGCCCGACGCCGCCTCCTCCTACTACGACATCATCCCCCGCCCCCGGCTGGCGCCGGACGGCACCTACCGCTACCCGCAGGACACGCGCCCCATGCGCCGCTACCGGCGCATCGACAACAACCTGCTCTTCGACGACATGTTCGCCTCCTTCCAGGCCCTGGCCGAGTGGCTCGGGGCCTAGGGTGGCGCCATGTACAACTCCACCGTCGTCACCACCACCCACGGGCCGGTGCGCGGGCGGATCGCGGGCGGCGTCGTCTCCTTCAAGGGGATCCGCTACGGGGCGGACACGGCCGCCCACCGCTTCGAGCCGCCGCGCGCGCCGGCGCCGTGGACCGAGACCGTCAACGCCTTCGAGTTCGGCCCCACCGCCCCGCAGGACCACCCGGACGAGGCCGTGGACCGGGCGGACAACCCGTTCCTGCGCATGGTCGGCCTGACCGACAACCTGCCCGAGTCCGAGGACTGCCTGTTCGTCAACGTCTGGACGCCGGGCACGGCGTCCCAGGCGCGCGAGGCCGGCGATCCGGCGCCCGCCCGGCCCGTCCTGGTGTGGGTCCACTCCGGCGGCTACTCGGACAACTCGGGCTCCTCCCCCTCGATCGACGGCGCGGCCCTGGCGGAGCGCCACGACCTGGTGGTGGTGACCTTCAACCACCGCCTGAACGTCCTGGGCTACACGCAGGTGGTCGACCCGCTCGCCGAGCCCGACTCGCCCTACGCGGCCTCCGGCAACGTCGGCCAGCTCGACATCGTCGCGGCCCTGGAGTGGGTGAGGGACAATATCGCCGCCTTCGGGGGCGACCCGGGCAGCGTGACACTGGTGGGCCAGTCCGGCGGGGCCCTGAAGATCTCCCTGCTGCTGGCCATGCCCGCCGCCCAGCCGCTGTTCCACCGGGCGATCCTCCAGTCGGGCACCGCCTCGGCGGGGACCGCCGTGCGCGCCCAGACCCCCGCCGAGGCCCTGGCGGTCGCCGCGCGCCTGCGCGCCGCGGCCGGCCTGCCCGCGAGCGCAGGCCCCGAGGCCCTGGCGGGGCTGGCGCTGGAGGACCTCATGCGGGCCTACAAGTCGGTGGCGACGGGCATGACGACCTTCGGGCCGGTGGTCGACGGCGCGATCGTGCCCGCCCAGCCCTTCTCGCAGGAGTCGGTGGCCCTGAGCGGGGACAAGCCGCTCATCATGGGGGACATGGACACCGAGGCGTCGCTGTTCCTGTTCCCCCGACGCGAGGAGATCGAGGCCCTGGGCCGCGACGGGATCCTGGAGCGCCTGTCCGGGGCGATCGGGCGACGGGCGGCGGAGCGCCTCGTGACGGCCGTCGAGGACTCCCGCCCGGGCATCGGCCCCTACGAGCTGGCCGTGCGGATCGTCTCCGGCGAGCTCTTCGCCGTGCCCGCGCGCACGGGCGCCGAGGCACGGGCGACCGGGGCGGGCGCGCCCACGTGGCGCTACCGGAACGTGCTGCGCACGCCCGCCGTCGACGGGGCCCTCATGAGCCCCCACGAGCTCGACGTCGCCCTGGTCTTCGGCAATGTCGATACCGCCGTCGGGCTCAACGGCGGCACGGCCGGGGCCCGCGGGGTCTCGCGGATCCTCGGAGCGGCATGGGCGGCCTTCGCCCGCACCGGCTCGCCCCTCTGCCAGGAGGTGCCCGACTGGCCGCCCTACGACCGGGACCGGGCCGTGCTGCTCATCGGTCCCTCGCCCGCGCTCGCGGCGGACGTGGACGGGGAGGTCCTGAACGCGGCCGCCGCGGCGGACGCTGCCCCCGTCGACTGGTTCACCGCCCTTCTCCCCTGAATGTCCCGGCGCCCCGCCCCGGAACTCACCCGCTACCAGAGGGGCGCGCCCCGCGGTCGCCCGAGGACGCGAGCGGGCGACGGAGTAATCCGTACCTCGCATAGGGATTACTCCCTATGCGAGGTACGGATTACTCCCTACCTCGCATAGGATGACGGGCATGCGCACCTATCTTCCCCGCACGGTGGACGGCGAGCTGGCGCGGGCGCTGAGGACGAGCGGGGCCGTTGTCATCAAGGGCCCCCGCGCCTGCGGCAAGACGGAGACCGCGCGCCGGGTGGCGGCCTCCGAGATCGGCCTGGACCAGGACACGGCGACGACGGCGCTGTCCGCTGCTGATCCCCGTCTCCTGCTGGATGGGGAGACCCCGCGGCTCCTCGACGAGTGGCAGGCGGTCCCGGGCGTGTGGAACGCCGTCCGCCATGCTGTCGACGACCGGGGCGCCCGGGGGCAGTTCATCCTCACCGGCTCCGCGACGCCGGAGGAGGACGCCCGCAGGCACTCCGGCGCCGGGAGAATGCGGAACCTGTCCATGCGCACCATGAGCCTGTCCGAGCGCGGGGCCCCGGCGGCACCGGCCTCTCTCGGCGGCCTTCTCGACGACGCCCTGGAACCGTCGTCCGGCACCGAGGCGACGGTCGCCGACTACGTCTCCTGGATGGTCCGCGGGGGCTGGCCCGGCTGGCTCGACCTGGAGGCCGATGACGCCGCCGAGGCGGTCATGTCCTATGTCGACGAAATGAGCGAGCACGATTATCCGCTGGTGGGCGGGCCCCGCCGCGACCCGCGCAGGTTCCGGGCGTTCCTCGCGGCCTACTCGGGTCTGGTGGCCCAACCGGCCTCCCTGGCCGCGGTGCGCAGACGCATGGGCGAGATCACCGGGCGCCATCCCGCGGACGCCATGGTCTCCGAGCTGCACGACTTCGCGACGCGGCTGTTCCTGGTGGAGGACCAGCCGGCCTGGGCGGCGCGCCTTCGCTCGCGCACTCCGCTCATCCAGACCCCCAAGCGGCACCTGGCGGACCCGTCCCTGGCGCTCGCGCTCCTGGGCGCCGGCACCGCCCGCCTGTTGAACGACCCCCAGACCCTCGGGATCGTTCTGGAGTCCCAGGCGGTCCACGACCTGCGCGTCGCCGCACAGGCCGCCCGCATGCGCGGCGTCTTCCATCTGCGCGACACCAAGGGCCGCGACGAGATCGACGCCGTCGTCGAGGCGCCCGACGGGCGCTGGGCGGGCTTCGAGGTCAAGCTCTCCCACCGGGCCGTCGACGACGCCGCGGCCGCCCTGCTCCGAATCGCGGCCAAGGTCGAGCGGCCCGCCGCCGCCCTCGCCGTCATCGTCCCGACCGGGCCGGTGCTGCGGCGGCCGGACGGGGTCTGGGTGATCCCGCTGGCCTGCCTGCGCCCCTGAGGCGACACCGCCTACGGCCCGGCGCAGGAGGGACGGGACGCCTCCGGCCAGGACCGCCGACGCCCCGCTCCCCCGCGCTCGGGCTCACGTCACGGACTCAGGTCACCGGTTGGGCCATCAGCCCGCGCGCGGCGGCGATGACGCCCTCGGCGGAGACGCCCCAGTGATCCATGAGCCAGGCCTCGGACCCGGTGGGGGCGAACTCGTCGGGAACGCCGAGCCGCCTGACCGGGACGGGGCACCTGTCGGCGGTGAGCTCGGCGACGGCGCCGCCCAGGCCGCCCTTGACGGTGCCCTCCTCGACGGTGATGATGCGACCCGTCTCACGGGCCGCTGCGAGAACGGCATCCTCGTCGAGCGGCTTGACGACGGGAATCGACAGGAGCCGGGCGCGCACGCCGTCGGCGGCGAGCCGGTCCGCGGCCTCGATGGCGCGATGCAGCGCGGTGCCGTTGGCGATGATCGTCAGGTCCGCGCCGTCGCGCACGGTGACGGCCTCGGGCGTGAAGACGTAGTCCTCGCCGTGAACAGCGGGGACCTTCATGCGCGAGACACGGATGTACGCCGGTCCGTCGAGCTCGGAGTACGCCCAGTGGACGGCGCCGGCGGTCTCCGCCGGGTCCGCGGGGACGATGACGGTCATGTCCGGGATGGCCCGCATGATCGACACGTCCTCCGCGCTGTGGTGGGTGGAGCCGAGCTGGCCGTAGGCCAGGCCCGGGGACTGAGCGCACAGCAGCATGTGGCGGTGGGAGTAGGCCGCATCGATCTTGATCTGCTCGGTGGCGCGAGCGGACAGGAAGGATCCGGCGCAGGAGACGACGGGGATCTTGCCGCCATTCTCGAGCCCCGCGGCCACGCCGACCTGATTCTGCTCGGCGATGCCGACGTTGATCAGGCGAGTGGGGAACTCCTCCCGGAAGGCGCCCAGGTTGGATGAGCCCACGGAGTCGTTGGCGACGACCACGAGGCGCTCGTCCGCCCGGGCGATGTCGGTCAGCGCCCGCGCGTAGGCGCCGCGGCAGTCGTGCAGGGGTGTCTCCGGGGCGGTTCGCGTGCTCACTTGAGTGCCTCCAGTTCTTCCAGGGCGCGGGTGGTCTCCTCATCGGTGGGCAGCCTGTGGTGCCACGGAACCGAGTCGGACATGAAGGAGATCGGATGGCCCTTGTGGGAGTGGGCGATGACGAAGGTCGGCCTGCCGGAGGCGGCCGGGACGCGTCCGAAGGCGTCGAGGAGCGCCCCGTGGTCGTGGGCATCGACATCGACGACCTCCCACCCGAAGGCGCGCGCCTTGTCCCCCAGGGGGCTGAGGTCGTTGGTGTCCTCGGTGGTGGCGCCCTGCTGGAGGTGATTGCGGTCGACGACGACGCACAGGTTGTCAAGCTTCTGCTGAGCGGCGAACATGAGCGCCTCCCAGTTGGAGCCCTCCTGGAGCTCGCCGTCGCCCGTCAGGACGAAGACGCGCCGGGGCGAGCCGTCGATCCTGGCCGCCAGCGCATCGCCGACGGCGACGGGCAGCCCGTGGCCCAGCGGGCCGGTGTTGGCCTCGACGCCGAGGACCTTGGTGCGGGCGGGATGGCCGTTGAGCATGGAGCCGGGCTGGACGAAGGTGTCCAGCTGCTCGACGGGGATGATGCCGGCCGCGGCGAAGGTGGTGTACAGGGCGTTGGCGGCGTGCCCCTTGGACAGCACGACGCGGTCGCGATCCGGGTCCTCGAGGTTGTCCGGGGTGATGTTGGCCTCGTGCAGGTAGAGCGTGGCCAGGACGTCGATGATCGAGAACTCGCCCCCGAGGTGGCCCATGCGGGCATTGGCGACGTTCGTCAGGTCCTTTCGGCGGATGAGGCGGGCGCCCTCCCTGAGGTGGGCGATCACCTCCTCGCGGCTCGCGCCGGGCGCGGTGCGCCCGATGACGGGCAGGTCTACGTGGAAGCTCATGGTGCGTCTCCGTGCGTCTCCGTGGGAATCGGTGGGGCCGGTCGGGCTCAGGCCATGCAGCTCAGCAGGGCGTCCTGGACGACGCGCTGGGCGGCCAGCGGATCCTGCCCGGCCTGGGCCTCGGCGAGGGCGTCCTCATCGAGCCGGTCGAGCGCCCGGTGGAGGGCCTTGAGGAAGCGGATGGAGGTCCTGGCGTTGTCGACGACGTCCTCGCGGA
>ERZ772993.305-NODE-305-length-25141-cov-53.720242_pt1 | contig 25141 bp, 18 predicted proteins | sample MGYA00580670_ERZ772993 | MGnify/ENA primary metagenome ERZ772993 (study PRJEB29015, sample SAMEA2737936) | human oral metagenome | biome: human oral; feature: human-associated habitat; material: dental | place: China | collected 2136 ... | reverse complement strand
CGGGCGCCGGCGGGGGGCCGGCCCGACTGGCGGCCGCTCGGGCGGGGCGAGCCGGAGGCGCGGGCGCCCGGGATCGTCCGGTGCGCGCGGCCCGAGCCCGCGCCGGACGATCGGGCGCCGCCGGTGCGGCGCCTCCTCTTGCGCGGCGGAATGCCGCGCCCCCTGCGTCCCTGTGCCATGCGAGCGACTGTACCGGCGCCGTCGGCGCCTCCCGATCCCCCTCGCCGAGGCGCGGCGAAGTCCTCATGACGCCGGCCGACCGTCGACATCCCGTCCATGCCGGACCCGGTCCGCTCCGGGCTCGCGGCGCGACCGACTCCGGCACCGGCCTCAGGGCAGGCGGAGGGCCGCTCCGTCGTCGGAGGCGATCAGCCCGTCGGCCAGCAGGGAGGCCAGCGCGCGGGCCGTCCGGCCGCCCGCACCGTCCTCACTGGGTGGGCGGCGCCCAGGCCAGCTGAAGAGCCTGAACCCCGTGGTCGCGGCTGATCAGGCGCGCCCGCCCCGCGGGCCCGGGGATCGGCTTCTGTCGCCCGATCAGCGGCCCCTCATCAGGACTCCCGGGCAGCATGATGCCGGGAGTCGACAGGTCATTGAGCGTCTGGGTGACCGGCTCGTACATGGCGCGGCTGGCGCCTCCGATGCGACGGGTCAGGACCAGGTGGAGACCCAGATCCTGCGACTGAGCGAGCAACGGCTGCAGGGGCAGCAGCGGATTAACGGCCTGCCCCGAGGACAGCAGGTCGTAATCGTCGACGAGGATGTAGACGTCCGGCCCTTCCCACCAGGACCTGTGGCGCAGCTGGTCGGGGGTCACATCCGGCCCCGGCATGCGGCCCTGGAGGAAGCCGGCGAGCTCAGCGATCTCCCGGGCGGCATCCTCGCGAACCGTGACGTAGGTCAGGAGGTGCTCGGCGGAGAGCTCGCCCAGCAGGGAGCGACGCAGGTCGATGGCCAGCAGGCGAACCTGACTCGTCGTGCGCCCGCGGCACAACTCATTCGCCAGGGCGCGCAGGAATGAGGACTTGCCGGTCTTGGCGTCGCCCAGGACGAGCAGGTGCGGTTCATGACGCATATCGAGGCACACGGGCTCCAGACGCGCCTCGTCGATCCCGATGACGGGGTCGCCGCCGGCCGGCACCCGCTCCTGGAGCGTCGCCAGGTCGATGCGCGTCGGCAGCAGGCGCAGCTTGGGGCCCTGCGGGCCGGTCCAGGCATCGGCGATCGTACGGCAGGCGTTGTTGGCGCCGCGGGCCAGCGTCGCGGGGTCATGATCGCCGTCCGTGCGCGGCAGCGCCAGCAGCATGTGCCGCGCCTCAGGGTCGAGGCCGCGCCCGGGCCTACCGGTCGGGACCTCGCGCGCGACCTTCCGGCTGATCTCGGAATCAGCCGGATCGCCCAGCCGCAGCTCGATGCGGGTGGAGAACATGTCCTTGATGGTCATGCGCATGTCGGTCCACCGTCCTGTGGCGACGACGACGTGCACGCCCAGAGCCAGGGCGCGCGGCGCGATCGCCATGATCTGGTCGGAGATCTTCTCGAAATCCGTCTTGAGCGTCGACCAGCCGTCGATGATGAGGAAGACATCGCCGTACCCGTCGTCGAGGCGGCCCGCGGCCCGCTCGTGGCGGTAGGTCTGAATCGAATCGATGCGGTTGGCCTTGAAGAAGCGCTCGCGATCGTCCAGCAGGGCGGCCACCTCGGCCACGATCCGGGCGACGACGTCGGGCTCATCACGGGTGGCGACACCGGCCAGGTGCGGCAGATCGAGCATGGTCGAGAACGTGCCGCCGCCCAGGTCGACGACGTAGACCTGCACCTCCGCCGGCGTGCGCGTCAGCGCCAGCCCCATGACCAGGGAGCGCAGCGCCGTCGACTTCCCGCTGAGCGGACCGCCGATGACGGCGACGTGCCCGCCGGCGCCGCCCAGGTCGACGCTGTAGTACTCGCGGCGCTGCTCCAGGGGGATGTCGGTGATACCCAGGGGCACCACGAGGTCGCCGCGCTCGCGCCATGACGGGGACACCAGGCCCAGCGTCGGATCCCCCACGAGATCACTCAGCAGCGAGTCGAAAGTCTCGCTGACGTCCAGGGGCGGCAGCCAGATCTGGTGGGCGGGCGTGCCGTGCCCGGCCATGCGCGCCACGGCGATGTCCATCGTCGTCATATCCGCGTAGGCGGCGTCCCGATCGGGCGACGGGCCGCTCCCCGCGAGGCCGCTCGGGTCGTCCGCCTCGGACTGGGCGGCCGGGACGTCGGCGCTGGGCTCGTCCTGCCCGATCGACGGCGGGTCCGCCCGACCGTCCCTGCCGTGAACCGGCCGCGCCGAGAACGGAACCACCTGGGGCGCGCGGACCCGCTCGCGCTCACGGGACTCGTCCGGGTCGCGCGCGGGCGCGGGCACGGCGGCGCCCGCGCGCTCGGGCGGCGGGCCGGCCACGTAGCAGGCCCGAAAACGAGTCATCTCGCGTGTGCCGCTCTTGAGGTAGCCGCTGCCCGGGTAGGGCGGCAGGTCGTAGGCGTCGGCGACCCCCAGAACGATGCGCGACTCGGCCGCGGAGAAGGTGCGCAGGCCGACCCGGTAGGACAGATGGGATTCCAAACCGTGGAGGCGGCCCTCCTCCAGGCGCTGGGAGGACAGCAGGAGGTGGATCTGCATCGAGCGCCCCAGGCGTCCGATGGCGACGAACAGCTCGATGAAATCCGGCTTGGCCGACAGCAGCTCGGAGAACTCATCGAGGATGACGAACAGGGCCGGCAGCGGCTCCCCGTTATGCCTGCCCGCGCGGCGCGCCTCCTCGTAGTCGGAGACGTTGGCGTAGTTGCCCGCGTCGCGGAGCATCTCCTGGCGGCGCGTCATCTCCCCGCGCAGGGCCTCCTCCATGCGATCGACCAGCCCCAGCTCGCTCTCCAGGTTGGAGATCATGGCGGACACGTGCGGGAGCTCCGACATACCCGCGAAGGTGGCGCCGCCCTTGAAGTCCACCAGCACGAAGTTGAGCTGATCGGGCGAGTGGGTCAGCGCCAGCGCCAGCACGAGGGTGCGCAGGACCTCGGACTTGCCCGAGCCGGTCGCGCCCACGAGCAGCCCGTGGGGGCCCATGCCGCTCTCGGCGGACTCCTTGATGTCCAGAACCACCGGGGCGCCCTCCGGCGTGACGGCGAAGGGGACCCGCAGGCGGTCCCGCCCCGACCGCCTGCGGCTCCAGACGACGTCCGGGTCGACGTCGCGCACGTCCCCGAGTTCGAGAAGATCGAGGAGATCGGCCGAGCGCTTGAGGTCGGTGGTGCCCACCGGAGCGCTGACGGCGGCCTCCCCGGAGGTGCTGAAGCGCGAGGACAGGCGTCTGACGACGGCCTCGGCGGTTGCGATGTCCATCAGGTCGGCTACGGCGGGGGCGGGGTCCTCCCCGGCGCGCACGACCTCCATGGGAGTGGCGTGGGTCAGCGTGGAGGCCGGGTGCAGCAGGAGGCGGAGAGTCGACAGCGAGGTCAGCGCGCCCCACCTCTCGGGCAGGTCGATGACGGTCGCCCCGTTCACCCCGCTGCTCGAGGCGATGGGAGCCCCGGGGGGCACCAGGCCGCCGTCAACCACGACGATGATGTACGGCATGGGAGTGTCGGCGACGTCGTAGGAGAAGGCCCCGCGATCCTCGAGATCCTTGGGCAGCAGCTCGAGCGCCTCCTGCCACGACGTCGTGATCACACGGGCGGGGCCGGCATCATCCTGAACCGTGTCCGACCAGACGTGGGGCGCCCATTTGAGCCATTCCCACTGCCCCAGATTCTCCTCGGAGGCCACCACCGCCACGCGCAACTGGCTGGGCGGCGTCATGGACAGCAGATGCGCGAGCAGAGCGCGTGTCAGCGCGCGAGCGGCATCGGCCTGACCAACGACTTCCACGCGGGAGAAGTAATTCAGCGAGGTCCCCAGCGGCAGACCGTCGACGTCGCGGTGGGTGACCACGAATCGCGACATGGCGGACAGGCACACGGGGTCGGGCTTGGCCAGCGCGTCGAGCTTCTCCGGGACCAGCTCCACGCACAGGGGCTGGGTCGAACGCCCCAGCCGCACGAGCACCTGGTCGTCGCCGGGAGTGCGCTCCCACACCCGTCTGCCGTCCTGGACGAAATAGGGCAGCGCCTCCGGCTCGGGCAGGACGTGCACCGCGTGACGCCGCTGCTGACCGGCCACCGTGCGCACCGAGTCCCGCAGCTCGGACAGGTAGGCGAGGTACTCGCGCCGCTGATCCTTGACACTCTCACGATGCTGATGCACCTGACGATAGATGTTGACTCCGACCATGGACAGCATGGCGATCACCATGCCGCCGCCCATCAGGAGGGTACGGGTGCCGTTGGAGTTCGAGATGGCCATGAACACCATGACGCCCATGGAGCCGGTCAGCGGCAGCACCGTGGCCAGGACGTTCGACGCGTCCTGAGCGACGACGGCGTCCGGCGGCGCCTTGACATCGATAGTCCCCGACGGGCGCTCGGGGGCGTCTGAGGTGCTCACCTGGTTGTCGCTCATAGGGCGGCCCGAAACCTTCCGATTCGTCAGCGGCGGACTCGCCGGCTGAAGGGCGGCCCGATTCTCATGGACGACACTCGCGCGGGGTCGCAGAATAGTCGGTGCCTCTAGAGTACTCGTGCAGTCCGGTACGCCTCCACGTCGAGCACCCGTGCAAGGACCCCCGCGAACGACCCTTAACACATGAGAAGCGAGAATCCGCATGAATGTGGCGAACGTACGCGTCACCCTCGTCGACGACGGCGGGCGGACCGATGTCGCCGTCGCAGCGGGAACCCCGGTGCGCGCGCTCCTGGAGGCGCGGACGGGCGCAGCGGTCCCGGACGACGTTCGGGTATCGACCACCACGGGGGCGCCCGCCCCGTTGAATTCCCTCATCGGCCAGGACCTCGGGAGCGGCACCGTGCTGCTCGTGGGCGGCAGGGTCACCGGCAGGCACGCGGCCGATCGCCTGGCCATCCGCTCCGCCTCCCGCCCCGTGCGGCCCGCTCTCGATGCGGCCGCCGTCGTGCTGGTGGCCTGCCTGCTCCTGGCGCTGGGGTGGTACTCGGCACTGACCGTCGGGGAGGCGCGCCTGCCGTTGCCGGCGCGCGCGGGGGCCGCTGGTCTGGCCGCCGCGCTCCTGGCGGCCCGGGCGATCCTGGCGAACAACCGGCTCACTCCCGTGCAGGAGGCGTCCACGATCCTGCCGCTGCCGCTGCTGGGCGCCGCGACGGGGGCCCTGCTGGTGCCGGCGGACGCCCTCGAGCCGGTCGCGACGACGACGCTGCTGAGCGCATGGGGGGCGGGCGCCGCCTCTCTGGCCCTGTGGCTGCGACTGCGATCCGCGTGCGCCGCGACGGGCGCCCTCGCGTGGACGACCGTGGCCGCCCTGGCCACGGCGATCCTCGTCCTCGATGTCCCCCGGACTTCGGTGGTCGTCATCAGCCTGGCGCTCGGCGCCCTCTTCATCACGCTCGTGCCCGCCGTGTCGCTCTCCTCGGTTCCCGACCAGCAGCTGCTCGACTTATCGGAGCAGCGCGCGGGCAGCAGGGGCGTGCGGGTGCCGACCGTTGAACCGCCGGCGAGGGTCACCGGCGCCCGGATCTCGCGCACGCTGGATCAGGCGGAGTCGATGTCGGTGGCCACCGGAGCGGTGATCGCCGTCGTCGTGGTGGCGTGCTCACCGGCTGCGGTGGCGGTGGCCCTGGGCAGCGGACCGTCCGCATGGGGCGCCCGCGTCGAGCTGATTCTCGTGACGGCGCTCCTGCTGCTCCACCCACGCACGGCGCGTTCGCACACCGAACGCGTTCTGCCGCGGCTGGCGGTGGGCGCCGCCGCCATCGTCTCGATTCTGAGCTCGGGCTCCCAGCCCGGGACGGCGACGTTCACCCTGCTCATCGGAATCGCGGCGGGGGCCGGGCTCGTATCCGTCGTCATCATGTTCACACGACTGGGCGGTCGCCCATCGGCGTGGTGGGGCCGTTTCGGAGACATTCTGGGGTCTCTCGCAGGTTTCCTGGCGCTCCCCTCGGCAGTGGTCGCCGCCGGAATCATCGACTTCATGAGGCAGCTGTGAGCACTCGACTCCACGACACAATCAGCACAACCGAGGCCCCCAGCGTCACCGGAAGCGCCGGAGGTGGCGCCGGCGTGCGCCAACGGCGTCCGACGAGGCCCGAGCTGATCGGCGCCGCCGCCATCGACCTGGCGATCCTTCTCGTCCCGCCCGCCGCGCTCGGCCTGCTCAGAGGATGGACCCCGCTCGCCGTCATCTCCGCCGTCGAGCTCCTCGCGCTGGTCATCATCGTCCTGGCGTGCACCGGCAGGACCCCGGGACTGGCCGCGATCGGAGCGCGCGTCGTCACCGCCGAGGGCTCGACCACCCCCGGACTCGGCCGCGCGGCGGCCCGCGTCGCCCTGACACCGCTGATCCCGGCGGGCAGCGGGGAGGCCGGGTTCGTCGACACGCTGACGCGCTGCCGGACCCGAACGGGCCGTCGGTCGTCCCGGGCGGATCGACCCCGTCGGGGCCCCGGTTCCAGCGATGCCGGGAATACCGCATGGTCCGCGCACCCGCGCACCCCCGCGAGCGGAAGGGCGGAGCGCCCCGTGTCCGTGTCCCCGCAGGCCTCGTCAGCCGTCCCGTCCTCGATGCCGACGGGCGCTCCCTCCTCGCCCCCGACGCCGGGCATCGGGGGCGAGGACTCCCCTCCCGGGCCGGCTCCGGGCGCACTTGCATCCGCGCCGCCGGCCTCTTCAGCTCCGGAGCCCGCCGTCCGATCCGCCCCCATTGCACGCGAGGGGATCCTCGGACCTGCGACGCCCGACCCGCGCACGCGCTCCGAGACGGGCGCGGGCGACTCGCCTCGACATGACGTCACCGGCGGCGCACCCGCCATGCGCTCCGAAACGAGCGCGAGCGACTCTCTCGACTCGGGGCAGCCGATCCCGCCCGCCTCCGGGCGCGCCGCCGCCTCGCCCGCCTCCGGGCCGATAGCGCCCGCCGACCCCGTGCCGACCGGGCGCGCGGCCCCCGCCGCGCAGGAGATCCCTCCGCCGCCCGCCCGCCCTGTGCCGACCGTCTCACCCGCATCGCCGAGCGCCCCCTCCTCCGGACGGCGGGTGCGCGTCGGAACGCCGGACGAGACGACGCCGAAGGCATCGACGCGCAGAAGGCGCAGGGCCACGTCCCACCGCGCGCCGGCCTCCCCGGCAGCCTCATCACCCTCATCACCGTGGAGCCCCTCCGAGACTCCACCGCCGGCTCTCGCCGGCGAACCCGCGGCAGGAGCCTCGGCGGGGCCGGGGAGCGGGGCCGCCGAGCCCGGCGGTCCCCATGCGACCGCGCCGACGGAGCAGGCGGGTCCGGGGGCGCCCCCGCGGGAGGACACGCGCATCGCCCGACGATCCGACCGTTCCGACATCGTCCTCATCACAGGTTCGGGCCGGCGCGTCCCCCTGGAGGGCCAGTGCGTCATCGGCCGGGCGCCGCGGCCGGCCGATCCCGGGGACATCCAGCTCGTCGCGCTGGACTCCTCGTCGAGTGCGCTCTCGCGCTCCCACCTGCGCATCGGCTTCGACGACCGGCAGGTGTGGGCCGAGGATCTGAACTCGGCCAACGGCACCGTCATGGTGCACCCCACGGGGCAGCGGATCCGACTCGGGCCTCAGTGGCGCACCGCCATCGTTCCGGGCGCGGTCCTTCTGCTCGCGGATGAGAGCATCACCGTGGAGAGGAGCGCCTGACGGCGGGGCCGGAGGAATCCGCAGCGCCGACGAGCCGCGCTCCCCCGTCCGCAGGCGGGGACGACCTTTCGGCAGTCCCAGCCGGGCCACCGCATCCGCGCTCCCCCACTCGCGGGCGGGGACGACGGCTCCGACGCCACCGCAGACGCGGGCGGGTCTTCCACACATCGGTGTGGAAGACCCGCCCGCGTCTGCGGTGGCGGCCGCGACTCAGGCGCCGAAGCTCGCGGCGCCCTGCCTGTCGGCGGTGTTGTAGTTGCCGGACGAGGTGTCCACGTGGGTGCCCATCTGCGCGAGCAGCTGGTTCATATCCGTGAGCGACTGCGACCACTCGGCCTTGGCGGTCAGGTACTGGGTCTGAGCCTCACCGGTCCACTCGGACTGGGTGGGCTTGAGCTCCCCGTCCATGGATTCCAGGTCCGAGGAAATGGCCTGCGAGGCACGAGCGAGCTCACTCGAGGCGTTCGACATTGATCCGTAGTCCACCAGCATGTCTTCGGACATGATCGATTCTCCTTATTCTCGGTTCTCGGCTTCGGCGTATTTTAATCGGGAGTGGACGGTCCGGTCAGGACATCATGCCGTGATAGCCCTGCGAGGCGCCGCCGATCTTCTGCGCCCCGGCGGCCACGTCCGCCTCGGTGCTCTGGTAGGTGCTCTCGGTCCCGCGCAAAGAGGACTCGAACCTGTCCAGAACGGCGACGATGTTCTTGGCGTCCTGGATCCACTGGTTGGCGGCGGTGGCGAACGCCGTGCCGCCCGAGCCCTTCCACCCCGGCGCGAGCGTCTGGACGGTGCTCTCGACGCCGGTGATGATCGACTGCTGCTGCTGACGGTGGTTGGCGACGACGTTAGCCGCATTGGTGAGTACGCCGCTGCCTGCGGCGAGATTCTGTGCCATGGTCTCTCTTCCTGAGGGTGGGGGGACAACTGGATGCTCGTGGGGAAGCGCCGCCCACCTCCCGGCTCTCCCGGCTGCTCCTGAGCGGACTCAAACCTACCCAATGTCTCCGCCCCGGTGCGAGTCTTCCGGTGAAGCACCTTATGGGTAGTACCTCCCATCGCTCGCCGCGATCCCCGCATCCGCCGAGCGCTGCCGGGCGCCGTCGGGTGTCGAGACTCACGGGAGAGGAGCAGAGCGGGACGCGGGCGGGTCCGACGTGCCAGGATGGTCCGCGGAGCCACCCGGCTCCACGCGGCGCGCCCGCCCGACGCGTCGGCGATCACTGCCACGTTCACGTTCCCGTCCCTGGAACGTCCCTGGAACCAGGAGAGAACCAGGAGAGCGCTGTGCCCCTTACGACGAGCACCCGCCGAGGAGTGGCCGATCTCATCCCGGTCACCATCAGGCACCGCAACATCCCGACGGACGTCGCACTGCCGTCCTCGCTCCCGCTCGCGGAGATCCTCCCCGCCGTGGCGGCGCGCCTGGGCGCTCTGGACGAGGAGTCCGCCGTGTACGGCCTCATGCTCGTCACCGAGGACGGCAAGCCCCTGAGCGACTCGCGGCCGGTCGACGAGCAGGGCGTGAGGGCGGGCGCCCTGCTCACACTCGAGGTGCGCAGCACCCAGGCCGAGGCGCGCTACGACGACCTCGTCGAGGCCGTCGCCACGGCGGTCGAGACGAAGCAGGTCGCCTGGAGCCGGGAGGACTCGCTGTCGATGTCCGTGGCCTCCACCTGCCTGCTGTTCCTCGTGGCCGGGCTGCTCCTGCTGCGACAGGGCCCCGGCCAGATCGTCACCCCCGTGTGCGCGCTGGTGTGCGGCTGCCTGCTCGTCCTGGCCGCCTTCGTGATCTCGCGCCTGCGCGGCGAAGGCGCCTGGCCGCTGGTCATGACCGCCGGGGCGCTCTGCGCGGTCGCCGCCCACACCGCCTTCGACGGGCCGCCGACCGGCATGCGGATGATCGCGGCCAGCGGCGCCCTCGCCGCCGTCGTCCTGGCGTGCCTGCCCCTGCTGGGCGAGGACCGGTGGCTGATCTCGGGCCCCCTGCTCATCGCCTCGGCCCTGGCTCTGACGGGGGCGGGCGTCGAGTTCCTCGGCCGTCCGCTGACCAGCGTGCTCGCCGTCGCCGCCGCGGGCGCCGCCATCATCTCCCTGCTCGCGCCGTGGCTGGCCCTGGCCTCGGTCCCGATAGACATCTCACTGCCCGATCGGACCGACAAGCCGGTCCTGGAACCGGGCACCGAGGTGACGCCCACGCTGACGGCCCGGGTGCTCGATGCGCACGGCCTGGTCCTGTCGGCGCGCATCGCCTGCGCGTTGATCGTCCTCGCCTGCGTCCCGACGCTGACCTCCGTCGGCTACAGCGGAGCGGGCCTGATCGCCGCCATCGCGGCGGCCTGCCTGCTCGGCACACGGGCGGCGCGCTCCCAAGCGGACGTGGCCGCCGGTATCGCCGGGGGCATGGCGATGCTGGCGGCCCTGGTCATCACGGTCATCGTCTCCCGCACCGACCTGCTGATGCCGGCCACCGGGGTCGTCGGCGTCACCGGCGTGGTCGTCCTCCTGCTCAACGTGCTCGGCCCGAGCTACCGGCCCCGCCTGGCGCGCGCGGCCGACGCCCTGGAGATCATCGTCCTGCTGACGATCCTGCCCCTGGCCGCCGTCGTCTGCGGAACGCTGTAGGAGCACGGCAATGGCCTCCAACAAGGACATTCTCGACGCGCAGCGCTTCAATCGGCGCCGACTGGTCACGGCCTTCGTGGCGGGCGCCCCGGGGGGCCGTGAGCTCGAGCCGCGGCGCATCACCCCTCCCCTCATCGGGGGCATCGTCCTGACCCTGGTGATCGCCCTGGCCTCCTGGATCTCCGGCATGTTCGTCGGCTCCCTGCCCTCGGACTGGCAGAACAACACCCTCATCGTCGTCAAGGGCGAGGGAACCCGCTACATCACCGTCGACGGCCGTCTGCGCCCCGTGACGAACCTGGCCAGCGCGCGGCTGCTCGCCGAGTCGGGCAAGTTCCGGCAGACGACCCTGAAGTCCTCGGTCCTGGACGGGATCGAGCGCGGCTCCCGGGTGGGGATCGAGGACGCGCCCGAGCAGCTGCCCGCGACCGGTTCCCTGACGGCGCACGGGTGGACAGCCTGCTCGACCTCCGCGGGGCAGACGGCCGTCGGCGTCGGCGCATCCCCGAAGGGCCTGAGCACCATTCAGCACGCCCTGGTGTCGGTCGACGGCCGGACCTACCTGGTGGCCGACGGCGTCAGCCACGAACTGCCCGCGGACAACCTCGGCTCGGTCCTCCTCGCCCTCGGGCTCGACTCCGAGCCCATCACCGAGGCCGACGCCACGTGGCTCTCGCTGTTCACACCGGGCAGCACGCTCCAGAGCCTCACCGTCCCCGACGCCGGAACACCGGTGACCGGCCTGTCCTCGACGATCAAGAACCCGGTCGCGGGAATGCTGCTGTCGGTGACCGACTCGGCGGGCGGTCAGCGGCACTACATCGTCCAGGCCGACTCGAGCCTGGGCGCCCTCAGCGACGTCTCACTGGCGCTGTACAGGCTGGGCGGGGGCGCGGCGGCGCCCGTCCAGGACGTCAGCGTTTCCGACCTCACCCAGGTCACGACGACGACCGCCGCGCCGGAGGACTGGCCCTCAACCCTGGACCAGGGCGCCGCGTCGGGCACGAGCGTGTGCGCCGTCCTCGGCGAGTCCACCTCCTCGGGCACGGCCAAGACCACCCTGGCCTCGGCCGATCAGATCGAGTCGGGAGGTGTGAAGGTGACCGGCGGCGCCGGCGCGCTCGTGCGCTCGTCCGCCGGCGGCAGCCTCGGACCGGTGTTCCTCATCACGGATGCGGGCCGAGCGTGGGGTCTGGGCGGCGAGCTGAGCGATACTCTCGCACGGCTGGGCTACGAGGAGAGTCATGTCGCCGCCGTACCGGCCGCCTGGCTCGCCCTGTTCCCCACGGGGCCTGAACTGTCCACGCAGGCCGTCTGGGAGGGGGTCAGCGAGCAGTGAGAGCGCACCGAGTACGACGGCGCCTGCGCCGGACCCTCCGGGCACCGCGGGCGCTGGCCGCATCGTCAGCGCTGACGGTGCTGACAGCGCTGACGGTGCTGATGGTGCTGGCGGTCTGCTCCACCCTGACGGGCCCCCTCGCCGCTCGGGCCGATGAGACCCCGCCCCCCGCGCAGGGCGACGCCGACGTGATCCCGACCGCGGCCCCGGAGCCGACCGGGCAGCCCGAGCCGACGGACGCGGCCCCGGCTGAGCCGGAGCCGACCGCGGAGCCGACACCGACCGCGGAGCCGACACCGACCCCCGAGCCCGAGCCGACACCGACCCCGGGGTCGACGCCGACCGCGGAGCCGACACCGACCCCCGAGCCCGAGCCGTCGCACGACGCCGCGATCTCCAGCTGCGAGGAGGGCCGCACGGCGCTTATCGCCTCGGCCCCGCCGGTCATCTCCCAGATCGGGATGGAGCGGGCGTGGTCGATCACCCGGGGAGAGGACGTGACCGTCGCCGTCGTCGATTCCGGGATCGCGGGGGACAACCCCCACTTCGAGGGGGCCCTGACCACGGGCGTGGACCTGACCGGCAAGGCTCGTGCCGACGGCGCCGCTGACGCCAGCGGCCAGGGCACGGCGGTCGCCGGGGCCATCGGTGCGCGCACCGTGCCGGGGTCGGGCCTGGTCGGCCTGGCTGACGGCGTCGAGCTCATGCCCGTGCGGGTGTTCGCCAGCACGGCGAATGAGACGACCGGCGCGGGAGCGGGGCCGACGGCGGGAGCGGGATCCAGAGCGGGGACCGCGCCCACGGCGGAGCGGACCGCGGCGGGCATCGGCTGGGCGGCCGACCACGGGGCGCAGGTCATCGTCGTCCCCCAGGCGCTGACCGAGGACTCCCCCGCCCTGCGGACGGCGACGGAGCAGGCGATCGACTCCGGCGCGCTCATCGTCGCCAGCGCGGGCGACCGCCAGCAGTCCCAGACCCGAACCCAGGAGGCGGACGACGAGAGCACGGAGCGCTTCCCGGCCGCCTATGACGGCGTTCTGGGCGTGACGGCCCTGGACTCCCAGGGGTCGGCGTCGGGCGCAGCCGTCCGCAATGACGACATTGATCTCGCGGTCCCGGCGCAGTCGGCCCCGACCGCCTTCCTCGACGACGGCGACTGCGTCGTCGCCCAGGAGTCGCCGTCCTCGGCCCTGGCAACCGGGTACGCGGGAGCCGTAGCCGCTCTGGTCGCGGCCGACCATCCGGATGAGGCACCGGCGGACTGGGCCTACCGGCTGATGGTGACGGCGCTGCGCACGACGCCGGCCGAGTGGAGCCCGACAGTGGGCTGGGGCACGATCGCTCCGTATTCGGCACTCACATTCATCAACGACGGAACCGCCCTGGGACCGCAGAATCCGCGCGGGACCCGCGCCGCCGAGACCATCGCCCCCGCGTTCGCCTCGCAGCCGCGGCCGGACCTCGGCCCGCAGCGGCGCCAGCGCCTGGCGGGTACAGTCGGCCTCGGCGGCGCGACGCTCCTGACTCTGGCGCTGGTCGCATCGCAAGCCCCTCGCCGCGCGAACGCGCATACGACGAAGAAGGGAGAACCCCATGCCCGATGAGTTCGAACTCGCCGCTCAACGCGCGCGGGAGCAGGTGGACGGCTGGTTACGCCAGTCGCAGGAGCAGGCGGAGAAGGCGCAACGCGTGTCCAAGGAGGTCGAGGCGATCCGCGAGACGGAGACGGCGAGCGACCGCACCGTCACCGTCGCCGTCGACGCCGGGGGCCGACTGGTGGACCTCAAGCTCACGCGGGAGGCGATGGACCTCTACCCCGCCGACCTGGCGACGACGATTCTGGAGTGCGTCGACAAGGCCCGCTCGCGGGCCGGCGCGAAGGCGTCGCGCCTGGCCTCGGAGGCCTGGGGGGAGGAGTCGGATCTGGCTCAACGGATGCGACAGGCCTACAGCCCGCGGACGAATGGCACGGCGAACGCGGCGAACGCGGCGAACACAGCGAACACCCGCGACCGGAGTCCGCATGGTTCCGGCATCGGGCAGAACGGCATGATCGGTTTCAATCGAGGAGGTCGCTGATGGCGGATCTTGAGGTTTCCCCTGAGGTGTGGCGCACGCACGCCTCGCATGTGGATCAGATCAAGGACGGGTTGGGGGAGGTGACGTCGGCATCGCAGGCGGCGATGGCGGGGCTTCCCTTCGGCGTTCTGTGCTCCCCCCTGTTCCTGCCGCCCTACGAGATCGCCAAAACCGGGTTCGACTCGGGCGTGTCCACGGTGTCCGAGCGAATCGGAACGGGCGCCTCGAGCGTGCGCCAGGTGGCCTCGTCCTTCGAGACGACCGACACCGAAGCGGCGAGCCAGGCGAGGCAGTACGGTTCGGACCACTGATCGGGCCTCTGAGGCCCCACGACGCGGTGGTGGTGCTCCCGGGAGCACCACCACCGGTCATCGCAGGCCGAAACGCCGCTCCTGGCTCTCGCGCACCGCCTGATGGACGCCCAGCGTCTCCGCGAGCGCCACGTACTCGTGCGTCTCACGGGTGTAGCCACGCGCGACGGCCCACTGCCAGATGCGGTTGCACTCGGCCACGCCCTTGGCCTCGAGCGCGGGAACCCAGGGCCCCGTCCATGACAGGCCCGTCAGTTCCAGGTCGCGGCCGTCGGGGAGGACGACGCAGGCGAAGGCGCGGTTGGTGACCGCTTTCGCACCACCGGTTCCCAGGGCGATCCGGACGTACAACCCGGTGCGCGAGGCGGGCCAGGGGAAGCTCTGCTCTCTGCCGATGGCGCGCTCATGAATGCCCGTGGCGTCCAGCACGGTGCGTATTGAGAGCATGAAGGCGGCGGCCGGTATGCAGAAAATCGCGACGATCGCCAGGATGATGGCGTTGACGATGCTCGCCCCGTCGTCGTTGCTCACGAGGTTCCACACGACGCCGTAGAGGCTCACGAGCCCGAAGCCTCCGCCGACCAGCGGCAGGACCGCCGAGGAGAGGGTCGAGTAGATGGTCAGCGTGATGCGCTCCTGAGTCAGGGGGATCGGTCTTCCGGGCGCGTAGGTCGCCTCCGGAGGGACCGGAGGGAGCGGGCCCGGCGCAGCCGGTGCCGGGCCCGGCGCAGCCGGTGGCATCATCCCGTACCCGCCGTACCCGACGTCGTAAGGCCGACCCGTGCGGACCGCACGAGGATCGTAGGATCCGTACTGCTGGGGCTCCTGCGCCATTGAACCTCCTCTGAACCTCCTCGCGGTTGTGCGGACCAGGTTAGACGATCGCTTCGGGTTCCGCCGGGACTCAGCAGGATCCGATCCGGCGCGGGTCCGACCGGGCCGGGGACGGTCCGGGCTCTTCTCCCCATCCGGCATGTCGCGTCCCATAGTTCCCACCGCCGCCGCCCTTCGTTAGAGTAAGCGCAGTTCTCCCGCGATCCCTTCGAGAAGGAAGCATGATGGCAGGCAACCAGACATCCGTCGACTATGATCAGGCGTCCTCCAACTCCTCGGAGATGGCCACGGCTTCAGCTCATGCGGACCCTGCGGCCACGACCATCGACGACGTCACCGTCAACCAGACGACCACGACGTGGAGCGACCACATCGAGGCAGTCACGTGCAAGGACGCCTACACCCGGGCACTGGAGCAGCTCAAGGCCTGCATTACGGCGACCAAGGCGGACATCGACGCGCTCAAGACGAACTACGACAAGGCGGTCACCGCCTTCGAGCAGGGTGATCGGGACACCGCGGCTGAGGCCGAAGGGCTCCTACGGGATTGGAAGTCGCATCGCACCCCCATCGCCTTCTCCGCGCCCGCACCCATCCCGGGAGAGGACCCTGCCGGAGTCTGCACCGCGCCGTCGTCCTCATCACCCGCGCCCTCGGCCTCGCCCTCCGGAGCCGAACCCGGCACCCCGACGCCCTCGGCCTCGCCCTCCGGAGCCGAACCCGGCACCCCGACCGCGAGCCCGTCGGGTCCCCGGCCGACCCCTTCGCACTGACCGCCGACCGGCCGCCGGCATTCCGCCGTCCCATCCGTGACCACCCCCGCAAGCACTGACCCCAAGGACGCACCATGGGCCTCACCGTCGACGAACTCAAGAAGATCAACGCCCTGTCGCTCGACGACCACACCGACGACACGAATCTGGACAAGATCCGCTCCGAGTTGGTCTCCTGCGATGACTCCATCCGACTCATCGCCAAGTCGCCGGCTCTGACGGGCGAGACCCAGGACGCCGTCACCCAGGCTCTGGCCCAGTTGCAGGCGGAGGTGCGCAAGTGGCACGGCCTCGTGGCGTCGGTCCATTCGCAGCGCACTGAGGCTCGCGACGCCATGCGCACCGCCAAGCCGAAGTTCGACGCCCTGCCGGCGACCACGGGCGACCAGGTGCATCAGGGCGCTCCGCTGCGCGTGGAGTACCAGACCGACGTCGACCCGGATCCCGTGGTGGAGGCGCAGCGCGAGAGCGCTGCGAGCGAGGCCATCACGCCGATGGACGCAACGCTGACGACGACCACCATCGGTCTGAACGTCCTGGACTTCACACGGCCGGCCTTCGACCCCAACCGTGCGGTGGACCAAACCCCTCTGCCCACCACCACGTTGAACGGCGACGCCGGTGGGGACGGCGCGTCCGCAGGGGCGTCCGCAGGAGGCGGTGCGGGCGCGTCCGCAGAGGCGTCAGCAGGAGGCTACGCGGGCGCGTCCGGTTCGGGGGGCGCGACGGGCTACGCGGGCGCGTCCGGTTCGGGGGGCGCGACGGGCTACGCGGGCGGCACCGCCGCAGCGGGCGGTTACGGGGCGTCGTCGGCGGACGGGAGCGGGGCAACGGCGTCGTACGACGGGTCCTCAGGCGGTTCGGGCTCACCCGCCGGTCTCATCACCCCCGGCGCGCAGGCCGCCGGCAGCGTTTCGGGCATCACCGACGCCGCGGGCCACTACGGCTCCGCGATGAACGGCCACAGTGCGGGCACGCTGGACGGGCTGATCCGCAACGGCTTCGTCAGCAACACCTCGAGCGCCTCGGCCACCCCCATCATCGCCGGAACCACAGGCGGCGCGTTCCTGGCCAGAAAATCCCGCGGCAAGGGAGCGGGCTCCGGCCTCAAAGGCGCCGGCGGTCTCCTGGCGGGGTTGGCCGGTCTTGCCGGTATCACTCGTGCTACGGGCGCCGCGATGGGGTCCGCGTCCGCCTACACGACAGCGCAGGCCGCCTCCGGAGCAGCGGGCCTCGCCAACGCCGGATCAGCTTCGTCCGCCCTCGGCGTCAACGGCACCACCGGCGTCGGCGCATCGGCGGCGGGCGCTGCGGGGTCGTCCCAGGGCTCGGGGGCCGGATCCTCCGCTGCGGGAGCCGCTGGTCGGGGGGCCGGAGGCATGGGCGGGCGCCCGATGGGCGGCGCCCCCGGCAGTGGTGGCGCCAATGGGTCCCGACGCCGCCGGAAGCGGGCCCGGGGTACGTACGACGTGCCGGTCTTCGACGAGCCCGAACGGCTTCTGCCCGGTGACCCGGGACCGAGCGGCGAAGCGGGCTCACGCGCCACCATTGGCGCGATCAGGGAGTGGGTTGAGGAGTCCGATACATGGTGATCTGACTTGTCGCTTGTCCGGCGACCTGAACTAAAACGTGGCGCGGTGCCGGGGGCGGTTGTGGCCGCTCCCGGCATCGTTATCATTTCCCATGTTCAGGATGATTTGAGCCTCAAGAGTCAGCAGGTGGCGGCTGGCCCGACTAGTGATCAGCGGCTCGGAAGGGGCTTGAGTAGTCGGTTCTAGTCGTGGTCGCGATTGCGGCGGTTGCGGGCGTCGCGTTCCTGCTCGGTGATGGCATTCCGCGCACCCGCATTGATGTCGGGAGGCGGAGGCGGGGGCGGTGTCGTCCGAGCACGCTCAACGGCCTGAGCGAGCCACTCAGGGGTGTGCTCAGCCTCACGCGGATAACGCTCAAGCTCGTCAAGACACGTGTAATCAGTCGGAGAACCAGCAGTCGAAAACTCCGGCCGGCGATCCCAATCGAACTCGGTGCGCAGAACGAGCTCATCAACCTCCATCCACAAATGAGCCCACGTCCACGCACCCCGACCCGGCTCAACCATCGCCCGACGCAAATCATCCACACCGAACCGAGAACTCCTGGGCGGACGGATCCGCTTCACAACCCCATCCAGCATGGTAAGAGTCGTATCCCTCTCCCCATAAAGCCCCATTCCAACGGCCGTCATATCCACACGCACACCATCGGATTCAGGAAGCCACTCAACCAACGCCGCCTGCACCCCATCAAGAATCTCCTCAGCAGACATCCTCGACGTATTCACATCAACTCACCCCTCTACCTGTTCGGAAAGTGTCGTGGATTCATCGAGCCGGTCGGCTCGTCCGTATCAACAGTCGACCCCATTAAGGCCGCCGATGGTCAGGCCAGTGGGACTGTGAAGCGCTGGCAATAGTCGGGGTCGATCGGGCAGGGGCGCCCTTGGGCATTGATGACGGCTTTGGCGACGGCGTCAGTGAGTTGGGCGATTGCCTGTGCGGTGAGGTGGCTGGCCCACTGGTCCTGGCCGCCATCGTCAGGGGTGAGTTGCTCGATAAGCTCGACGTCACGTCCGGCGGCGTGGATGAAGCGTCCCGTGTACAGCACGGTGCCCGGCAGCAGAGCGATTTCCTGGGCCTCAGGGACGGCGGAGATAGGCGCGAGGTCACGGCCGGTGTGAGCGACGACGACGGCGATGCCCGGGCTGGTCAACCCGACGGAGGCGACGGACAGGTCGCGACTGGTCGCCGTGATGTTCTGAGTGACGATAACTCCGGGCTTCTGGTTGCCTGAGCTGGTGACTCCGCGGAAGGTGACGGCACCGGTGGCGGGCAGACGGCGCAAGCCTTCGACGGCATTGTTGAAACGTTCCTGAGGGCTTGGTGTGTGGTTGTCGCTCATGTGTAGGCCTCCGGCGGATGGGGACTGTAGGGGGCGAGTTTTCCGCCCTCTCGGATAATGTTCTCACTCGCGATCTGCGCCGGGAAGGGGGCGGCGGTCGGCGGCTCGAGAGGCCGAGCCGGATCGGTCGGCACGGCTTCCAGAGATTGGGCACGGACCGGCAGCCAGGGAGTGGGCGAACTGTCGAACAAGGTGTTCAGTTTGGTGGGCCAGGGACGCTCATCAGCACGGGCGGTGGCCCAGGCACGACCGGCGTACTCGACGACGAAGGTGGTGGGCCCATCAGGGTGCGTGAGGTGGAACAGGCCGACAATCCACGCCTCTTCCCGTTCTTGCCGCCCGCTCCCGCGAATCACGAACGTCCGGAAACCGCGCCGCAACCGGAAACTGTAACTTGTTGGCGTAACAGGTCTGAGAGAAACCGGGTCATCGGCCCAACGGGGCACGATCGCCGGCCCGTGACGAGGACGCGTCGACCCTTCAGGCACACTGTAACGCATATGCTCCCAGCGTAACCGGCTGCGCCGCTTCTCCTCCTGCCATCGCTCTTCTCTCTCCTCACTGGTGAGAATCTCGCTGTCAAGGCCGCCGTCCTCAGAACGGACGGGATACCGGTGACGCCACCAGCGCCGATCCTCCAAATCCTCGGGAATCTCCCCCAGACCCAGGCGAGTGGCCTCAGCCTGGTTAATGCGCAGACGACCATGGGTGGGCCGATCCAGATCCCTAATATCACCAGTAAATGGCCGACGCACACCATCAGCACCCACAATATCAAACACACTCACTTCTCCACCAGCTTCACTCGCAAAATACCATCACTACCCGAAAAAACATTTTCGATATTGAACTCAGTGCCGGGCTTGAATAGAATCTCTGCCTCACCACCATAGGCCGACAGCTTGGATATGTCGACTCCACTGCGCCCTTCAATCTCAAATACCACCGCATTATGCGAACTGCCCTTGAAACTATCGGCAACAGTTGGTTCCAACGAAGAACTCATGAAGGCTTTGTCCACATAGTCGTTACCCTTCACGAGTTGAGCGTAGACATCGTCTGGAACATTTGTTCCTCGGTAAGTCGTAGCGGATACATCGGGCAGCTGATCCATTCCTGACAATGTATTGTCGATCCGAGCCTGCACGTCATCAGGAATCGGCGTGCCGGGTGCATCGCGCAACGCTGGGTTCATGGTGGTGTAACCGTCGTTTGTGGTGTAGTCGTAAACACCAATGGCGCCCTCGGGCGTCATTCCTGTGGCGCTCGCGGTATCCTGCGCCCATGCTTGTACTGCTGGATCACTGTAGGCGGAGTGCCCAGAATCCGGCGGCGGCTTCGGAATCTTGTCAGGATCAATGGGAGTATCAGGTGGTGTATGCCCGGAGTCCCCGCCACCACCGTGACCTGTCCCGTCACCGGAGTGCGTCCCGTCGCTATGCCCCGTCCCATCACCAGAGTGCGAGTCATGATCGGAGCTGCCGGAGTGGTCACCGCCGTCACCGCCGTGACCGTCACCGCCACCACCGTGACCGTCACCGCCGTCGTGACCCGACCCGTCACCGGAGTGCGAGCCGTTGCCATCGGCCGGCTTATCCGGCACATGAGTGTCCGGCTCCGTCCTGCCTCCGGCTGAATCGGCACCCTCATGCGGCTTTGAAGCAGATGCGTCGCCGCCCTGCCCGTGGTGTGAGGTGGCGTCCGGGGCGTCGGCATGGTGCCCACCGCTGCTAGTGGGAGTGTTGCCTCCGGCAGCGTGGGCTCCGCCTCCGGCGGGCGTAGCACTGCTGGCGCCGGCGTGCCCGTGCGCACCGGTGGTGGGGGTGTCGCTCGCCGCCCCCGTGTGGTGACTACCCGTCGACGGCGCACCAGCACCGTCCGCATGAGTGCCACCAGGCGCAGCATCCCCAGCAGCATGGGCCCCACCACTGGCCGGCGCATCAGCATGATGGCCACTAGCCGAAGATGGCGACGCACCAGCACCATCGGCATGAGACGTGCCGGAACCGGAGGCGTCCGCACCCCGGCTGTGAGACGTAGTGCCCCCAACGCCATCGGCATGAGACGCACCAGCATCGTTCGCATGAGTGCCACCAGGCGCAGCATCCCCAGCAGCATGAGCCCCACCACCAGCCGGCGTAGCGCCTGCGGCTTCGCCGTGACCGTGCGTACCGCCAGCGGAGACATCGCCTCCAGCAGCATGAGCCTCACCGCCGGCGGGCGTGGTGCTGGCATGGCCGCCAGTCGACGGTGTGCCGGCATCGCCTGCAGCATGCGTCCCAGCGCCGTCGGCGTGAGACCCACTGCTCATAGACGTCGCGTCGACACCGTGACCGCCACCAGTCGACGTGACGCTGGTGTGCGCATCAGCGGCGTGAGCGCCGTCGGTAGCCGCCATGGCATGAGCAGGCTGCGGGGCCTCCGCCACCGCCGCACCAGCATGAGCAGGCTGCGGGGCCTCCGCCACCGCCGCACCAGCATGAACCGGCTGGTGGGTCTCGCCGGTGACGGGATCCAGGCCGTGGTAGGTGTTGAAGTCTCTGGCCCCGCCCGTTCCAGTGGCGGAGTGCCCTGAAGGAGCAGACGAGGAGGGAACGTCGTCAACAGGACCCTTGGTGGGGTCCAAACCGCGGTAGGTACCCGCGGAACCGGAGGAGCCCGTACCGGCGCCACTCTCGGAGGAGCCCGTACCGGCGCCACGCTCACCAGACCCCGCATCACCGGCCTCACTACCGGTGCGGTGCCCGCCACCGCCGCCGGCGGACCCCTCGGAACCCGCACCGCTCGTATCGGCCCTGGTGTGAGAACCGGCGGACCCCGTACGACCGGCCCCATCGCCGGCACTGCCGGTCGTGGCGCCGGCCGACTCGCCACCGGCATGGCCGGCCGATCCGCCACCCTCAGCGGCGCCGTGCCCACCACTGCCGCCACTGCCGTGGCTCGACGCGCCACTGGCGCCATGTCCGCCGCTACCACTACCAGCGGATCCCCCGGAGCTCGTACCGGCACTATGCCCGCCAGACCCCGCACCGCCGGCGGCGCCGCCGGCCCCATGCCCGGTGGAGCCAGCACCGCTGGCGGCACTGCCGGCGGCGCGGCCACCCGGCACGTGAGCCGCGGTCGTGGTGGTCCGCGACGCCCGCCCGGTGTGCTCATTGATCCACCGGCCGACGCGATGACCGGCGTCGGCGGGGATCTCATCAAGCTTGTTGAGTGCGGACTTGATCCTACTCGCCAATGGAGCGATCTTATTCAGAAGCCTGGACAGGCGCTCGAAAGAGGAAATGAGGTCCTTCACGCGATGAGTAATCTTCGTCACCTTGCTGGCGGCCCAGGTGCTGATCTGGGTAGCAACCACAGGAGTCGCCAGCCCCAGTGTGAAGACCTCCTCCAGCACCGACTGGGCGAATATGCCGATGGCTTCGGCAATGGCGTCGCGCACCATATCGTGAACGAACTGGGCTATGAAACCAGCCACGCCCAGACCGTTGGAAATGCCCTTCGCCAGACCGCCCATGGAATCCAGGGCACAAGCAAGATCCTCCCCATGGGAGCGCCACGCATCGGCGGCCTCACCAACCTGGTCGGCCATATCGCGATTGATCGTGGTGCGCAGACCGGTGGACTGCTCCGTGAGATGGGTGGAAATATTGCCCCAGGTCTGAGAGCCGGCACGCACGGCATCGGCGTCCCCGGTCAACTTCTCGAGCATCTCGCGCAGAACCGGAAGATGGTCAATAATCCAGCCGGCCACCCAACCGACAGCACTGGCCACCGGATTGAAAACCAAAGAGACGGCATCGGAAACCATCCCGACACCGGCCAGCGTGCCCTGAACCCAGGAGCCCTGACCAATGGACTCCGAGAGATCGGAAATATCCTCGCCCAGACCGGTACCCGCCCAGAATGACGTCGAGTCCTTCCGCTGAGCCACCAACGAGTTCTCACTCATAGCCCAACACCCCCGGACCGCCGCTACGGGCGAGACGGCCGGCGCGATTGACACGCGGTGGACGCCCACCAGGGGTTACAGAACGATCACAGGATGCCGGGAACACGTTGCGGACTCTACACAAACCCCTCCCCCGCACAACACCCGCCGCGGAGGCATGAATCGCTCCCGCTCTTATACCCAGATCTTATAGGAGACGTGTCGTACCGCGGCATTGCAGTAAAAAGCGCCCCTCGCGAAGGCGCCGGCCGGCCTGCGGACCGGCCGACGTGGGCGACGGATGGGGAGGACAACCCATGCGGAGGGCGAGGCCGCCGCACGAGCCACTGCACGAGCGGCATGGACCAGCACAGCACGGAGCGTGGGAACTGCACCGAGCAGCCACGGAGCCATGCACTGGGCACGCGCTGAGCAGCACGGCACAGCCCGTTACGGCCCTCACAACTCGATGAGCATGCGCGTATTCCCCAGAGTGTTGGGCTTGACCCTCGCCAGGTCGAGGAACTCGGCAACGCCGTCGTCGTGGCTGCGCACCATTTCGGCGAAGGTGTCCATTCCCACCGGCGTGCCCCAGATCGGGTGAAAGCCGTGCGCGGCGAAGAAATCGACTTCGAAGGTCAGGCAGAAGACGCGCCGCAGACCCAGCGCACGGGCGCGCTCAAGCAGCTCAGTCAGAATGGCGCTGCCCACGCCCCGGTGCAGATAGTCCTTGCGGACGGCCAGCGTGCGCACTTCGGCGATATCGTCCCACATGACGTGCAGGGCGCCGCAGCCGATGATGGTGCCGACGTCCTCGCTGCCCGGGCCGTCCGGCGCACCAGCGCTCTCGGCCACGGTGAACTCCTGGATGTCCTCGAAATAGGCGATGAGGTCCTTGGCGATGAGGATGCGGCGTTCGGAGTAGGGACGAACCAGTTCGGCGACGACCCGGGCATCGGCCGGCCGGGCGGGACGCAGGACGGTGCGCCACCCGGTGGCGGCGCCGGCGGGGCGGTCGTCGCGGACGGGAGTCGTCGCGCTCATGAGTTCTCCTTTCGCTGGGACAGAGCCAGCACCGCACGGGCGGTGGCCTCGTCGACGACGAGGTCCGTGGCCGCCCGTGCGCGCAGGGCCGCAAGACAGGCGCGGGCCTTGCCCGTCCCGGCCACGACGCACAGTCTGCGCGGGATGCGCGCCAGACGGCCGGGGGTCGGACCAGTGGCACGGGCATTGAGGTCGATGTCACTCCAGGTGCCGTCGTCGCGCAGCAGGACGGTGCACACATCCCCGACGACGCCCTCGCGCCGGGCGACGGCGAGGTCGGCCCGACTCAGGTGCCCGCCCGCGTAGACCTGACTGGGCAGGGCACCCGAGCCGGTCTCCAGGGTCCCCACGCCGAAAACCGCCAGGCGCGCCGTCCCCGCTACCGACAGGACGCGCTTGACCGAGTGCTCCAACCACATCGCCCGTCGGGTGTCGGCCCGGTCGAAGAAGGCCGGTACGGGGAATCCGATCGTGCGCGCCCCCAGGGCGGCGCCCATCCGGGAGAGCATCCGCCCGGCCGACGGCCCTTCGTGCACGGGGTCGGATGCGCCGTTGAGCTGAACGATCGTCAGTCCCGGGATCCGACGGTTCGGCAGCGCCGCCGCCACCTCGCTCATCGTCGTACCCCAGGCCACGCCGATGACGGGCCCGCCGGCCCCGGATGCGCCGGCCCGCGCCAGGTCGGCCGCCGACTCCACGACACGCGCGGCGGCCACCGCCGCCACCTGCTGAAGACGGTGGATCTCGGTCGTGCCCTCGCGCACGGGCACGACGTGCACTCGCACGCCGAGCTCGGTCTCGAAGCGCGTTTCGAGACCGCCCGCCCCACCGGGTTCGGCCAGTTCGATGCGCACGACGCCCTCGGAACGGGCGCGGGCGAGCAGGCGGGAGACCGTCGAACGCGAGCAGCGCAGGTGGCGGGCGATGACGTCCATCGTCTCGCCCTGGACGTAGTACATGGAGGCGGCCTCGTAGACGCGCCGCCCCTCCCGCGCCTCCTGGTCCCGCCGAGCCCCCGCGGACCATGTGAGCATCATCTCCCGACCTCTCTGCCATGTGTGCACTTTCGTGCATCTGCTTTGCCCATCGTCTCATGAGCCCGCGATCCTGGGGACACGAATTCATTCGGCCGGGGCCGCCGCATCCGCCGTGCGACGGCCGCGCAGCCGGACCGGTCCCGCTCGAACGGAGAGCCGGTCCACACGCAGACCAGCGAAGGAGCTCTTATGCGCAGGCAGACCACCCCGGAGAACACCGCCCTCACCCGCGAGCAGCGCACCGCCGCCCTGGAGGCGATGAGCGGCGGGGAGGGACTCGACGTTCTCGTCGTCGGCGGTGGCATCACCGGGGCGGGCATCGCCCTGGACGCCGCCGCCCGCGGCCTGCGCACCGGTCTGGTCGAGATGGGCGACTGGGCCTCGGGCACATCCTCATGGTCCTCCAAGCTCGTTCACGGCGGCCTGCGCTACCTCTACCAGCTCGACTTCGCCCTGGTCCACGAGGCCC
>ERZ772993.304-NODE-304-length-25179-cov-17.094452_pt1 | contig 25179 bp, 16 predicted proteins | sample MGYA00580670_ERZ772993 | MGnify/ENA primary metagenome ERZ772993 (study PRJEB29015, sample SAMEA2737936) | human oral metagenome | biome: human oral; feature: human-associated habitat; material: dental | place: China | collected 2136 ... | reverse complement strand
TGACTGATGATGCTGATGATGCTGACATGACTGACGGCGCTGATGGTGCTGACGGCGTGGCTGACGGCGCCTCCGGGGCCCTCGGTGATGGACCGGCCCCGAAGGGCCTGAGCTTGCGCGGCCTGCGGGTGGTCTACCGTGCGGCGGGCGGTGCTTCGGTCACCGCCGTCGACGGCGTCGACCTGGATGTGGCCCGCGGTCGGACTGTTGCCCTCCTGGGGGCCTCGGGGTGCGGGAAGTCCTCGCTGCTGCGCGCTGTGGCCGGCCTGGAGGATCTGGCGGGCGGGACGATCGCGTGGGATGGGCGCGACGTCGTGCGCGTGCCGGTTCACAAGCGGGGTTTCGGCCTCATGTTCCAGGACGGTCAGCTCTTCCCTTTCCGCGATGTGGCCGGAAATGTGGGTTATGGGCTCACCGGGATGCCGCGCTCCGAGCGGCGGGCGCGCGTCGAGGAGATGCTGGAGCTCGTCGGCCTGCCGGGATATGGGCCGCGCGAGGTCACGTCCCTGTCGGGCGGGCAGGCTCAGCGCGTGGCGCTGGCGCGATCGCTTGCTCCCGGTCCGCGGCTGCTGCTGCTCGATGAGCCGCTGAGCGCCCTCGACCGGGCGCTGCGCGAGCAGCTCGTCGTCGACCTGCGGGAGATCCTGGCCAGGCAGGGGACGACTGCTCTGTACGTCACCCATGACCATGGGGAGGCGCGGGCCGTGGCCGATCTGGTGGGCGTGATGGAGGCCGGGCGACTTCTGCGCCTCGACGCCCCCGAGGCGCTGTGGGCGGATCCGGGCAGCGAGACGGTCGCCCGCTTCCTCGGCCTGCCTACCGCCTCCCGCCGAGATCGGTAGCATTCCGCGTCGAGATCGGTCCAAACTCGCGTCGAGATCGGTCGTAGTCCGCGTCGAGATCGGTCTGGTTCCGGCTCGAAATCGGTTGTACTACCGGTGCGAGGTTGCGGTGTGTCGTTACATTGAGACGGGGTGCGTGTTTCGGGTGTGGTGGTTCCCGGTAGGGCGGTTCTCGGGGCTGGTCGTGTGAGTCGGGCTGGACCGTTGTGGGCCGGCTCTGCTGGTGCTCGCTTCTGGCGGGGGTGGTGGGTGTTGCACACTCGCGCGCACCGCGTGTTGGTGGGAACCGCGGAATCATGCGGAACAGTAATGTCGGTAGCGGTCATGGTCCTGCTCCCATGTGCGTAGACCCCCCTCACCGCACATGGGAGCCCGGCCACCGCATACGACGCTCACCGGAAAAGCCCGTCATTCCAACAAAAAACAACCCTTGCCCCGCAGAGGTCCCGGTCTCCCATGTGCGACACCGACGACAACCACACCCGAAGCACACCCCCACCACGTCTCACACCGAGATCGGTCCACTTCCGGCGCGAGATCTCCCCGGCTCAGCCCGACGTCGAAGCACGCACGACAAGCTCGACGTCGAGGCGCGCACGACAAGCTCGAGGGCGAAAGCCACATGCCACACCTCAAAACCATCAGCAAACAGCAGACCCGCGGCAGCACGACCGAACTCGGCACGGAATACGACCGATCTCGAGCCGGAAGCGGACCGATCTCGGCGCGGAGTACGACCGATTTCGGTGCGGAAGTGGACCGATCTCGAGCCGGAGTACGACCGATCTCGGCGAGGAGGGGGAGGAGGGGACGGGACGTCAGGGAACGGCTGGGGCGGAGTGGACTGAGAGGCCCCCGGGTTGCAGACTTCACGGTGAGGTCACGAGGCGGTCACGAGCCCGACGCGAAGGAGACGCGATGAGCGCACAACCAAGGGTCACGATCTCCCGGGTGGAGGCGTGGCTCAAGACCGAGCGGCTCGACTACGAGATCGCGGAGGACGGCGCCGCGATCACCGACCTGGACAACTGCGAGATCTTCGTCATCGACGCCGACTCGGAGTTCCTCGTCGTCGGCAGCACGTGGCACAGCGAGTTCGCCGCCGTCGATCCCGCTCTGATGGCGTACGTGGACGAGCACAACTCGACCATGTACGCCCCTCGCGTCATGCTGAGTTCCTTCGACGACGGCGCCGTCTGCCTCCAGGCCGACATGACCGCTTTCACGGGTGAGGGGATGAGCGATGTCCAGCTCCAGAGCTTCCTGAACTCGTCCTTCACCACACTGCTCAGCTTCTACGAGACGGCGGCGGACGACCTGTCCGCATTCGTCGTCTCCACGGAGGAGGACTGATATGGCCTGGTGGAATGAGCCCGCGGGCGACCAGACGCCCCAGGTCACGATCGACCGGGTCGCCGCCTGGTTCGACGACAACGGTTTCACCTACACCCGCAAGCAGGACGACAGCGCGATCGTCGCCGGTTTCGACGAGTACTCCTACGTCGTGGCGATCGTGGACGAGAACCTCCTGGCGATCTACGCGCGCTCCTGGCTGAACCTGCCCGAGGACGCCGACGTCACCGTCACGCTGCGCGATCTGCTCAACACGCTCAACCGCTCTCAGGCGATCCCCTCCCTGAGCAGCTTCGTCGATGACGACGGGCGCCAGGTCGCAGCAGAGGTCGCCGTCTCCGTGGCCGAGGGCCTCAACGACGCCCAGCTCGCCAACATCCTGGACACGAGCCTGCAGGTCATCATCGCCAACTTCGAGGAGCTCGGCGAGATCGTGAACCGTGGGCAGAACATCCAGGGGGCAGGCCAATGAGCGCGACCAGTGGCACGCGGGGCGCGGTGAGCCCCGCCCCCGACGACGTCGCCCCGACCGCGCGGCCCTCCGGGTCGCCCATCCAGAAGGAACTGCGCAGTGACTAGCCGAATGACTAGCCGAACGACTAGCCGAGACGACGTCATTGGACGCCTGGCCGCCGCCTCCGGCCGCCCGTGGGGCCGGACCCGCTCTCGTCTGACTGCCGAGGCCGTGGCCATGGCCGACATGGCGGGGGACGACCAGCTGGCGATCGACGCGCGTCTGGCACTGGCCGAGGCGCGCTACCGGAGCAACGAGGAGTGGAGGGCGCTGGGGCCCTTCATCTGGCTGCTGTCGCGTCTTGACAAGCGCCCCGATCTCTTCGACTCCGGCCGTCTGCGCCGGATGGGCTGGAGCTACGAGCGGGCGGTGCCGGTGGCGGCCGACAATCCGGCCGTCAGTACCGGCCAGCTGCGGGAGCTCGAGACGGGCCTGAAGAAGTTCGCCCGCTTCATGGGCGGCTCGATGCACGCCGTCCACGGCAGCCTCCTGCATGCCGCCATCATGCTCGGGCTGGAGGAGGAGGCCGCCGCGGAGTTCGACGCCTGGCGCTCGACGACGGCGCACGACGGCGCCGAGCCCGGGGAGCGCGACACCGTGCGCGCGATCGAATGGGCGAGCATCCACCAGGACTGGGAGGCGGCTGTGGCCGCTGCGGAGCCCGTGCTCAGCCGGGGGTCCGAGGGATTCGACGGCGAGGAGCAGCCCGGCCTCGTGCACGGCGAAGCCCTCCTTCCCCTGCTCGCCTCGGGCCGCTCGCAGACGGCGTGGGAGGCCCACGTGCACGCCTACCGGGCGCTGCGTTCCGATCCGCGGGTCATCGGCCGCCTGGGCAAGCACCTGGAGTACCTGGCGCTATCCGGGCGGGCGGCCCGCGGTCTGAGGCTCATGCGCGGATACGTGGGGCGGGCCGATGAGGCCCAGTCGGCCAGGGCGCTCATGGACCTCCTCGCCGGCGCCGTTCTCGTGCTGCGCGAGTCCGAGAACGACGGGCGCGGCGAGGAGCCGCTGGATGCCGGCATCCCGTCCGCCTCCACATGGTGCCCCGGTCCCGACATCGGTCCCGGCATGCCCCTGCGCACCGCTCGCGAACTGATGGAGGACTGGGTTCGCCAGATCGCCGCTCGGTACGACGCCCGCAACGGCAACACGGCCGTGTCGACGCGGTTGGAGGTCGGGCTCGCTCGGCAGCCGTTCGTCAGCGCCGGGGAGGTCGTCGGCCGCCATGCGCGTGCGGGTGCGGTGCCCGCCCGCACCGGGGAGATGCCGCCCGTGCGGTCCAGGCGGTCCAGGGAGGCTGAGGGCGCCGAGGACGCTGCGGGTGCTGCCAGTTCTGCGGGCGCCGCGGATCCTGCGCGCCCTCAGGGCGTGACGGGCTCCGAGAGGCGCCGGCGGTCCGGGGCCGCTCAGGAGCCTGAGCCGCCCTACCGGCCCGGGGCGCCCGAGGGGCTTGGCTCTGCTCGGACGGCCGGGGAGGCTGAGGAACTGGCAGGGGATTCAGGGGACTCGGGGAGTACCAGGGGCTCCCGGCGCTCTACCCGGGCGGGGCTCGCCGCGAGCTCTGCGGATCCCGGGACCTCCGAGAGGGCCGAGCAGTCGGAGGCGTCCGGGGCGCCCGAGGTGCCCGGGGCCGCCGGGGATGAGCGCCTGAAGCCGGTTGAGGCCGTTGCGCATGCTGCGGATGCTCAAGGACCGCCTGAATATCCCAGGACGGTCCGGAAGCCGACTGGAGGACCGCGAGAATCTCGAGAGTCTACTGAGGCGGACAGGATCTCCAGCGCGCCCGAGAGGATGCTCTGGGAGACCCAGGTCATTGAGCCGATCAGTGACGAGCCCGAGGACGCCGTCGAGCCCGGGGAGCCCGGAGAGGTCGAGGCGCCCGAGGAGGGCGGTGTGCCCGGTGCGCCGCCCGAGGAGGTCCTGCCAGTCGAGAGCGGAGACTCGGGGGAGGCCGGGAGGCCCGAGCGGATGTCCCGGACCGGGGGAGTCGGCTCTGCTCAGGCGCCCGGGGAGGCTGAGGAGCCGCAACGGCGTCGAGAGTCCGGCGATGCCGAGACGCCCGAGGCCGCCGGCTCCGCTGCCAGGCCCGACAGCCCTGACCGGCCCGACAGGCCCGGCAGGAGCGGTGGCGATGACGGCGTCCCCGCTGAGACTGAGGCTCTGTCCGAGGCTGCCCGCATTGGTTCCGCGCCTACAGCGTCCACCGCGTCTACCGCGTCTACCGCCACCGGTCCTGGCCATCGAACTCCGAGCGGAAGCGGCGCCTTCGAGCCGATGGCTGAGGCCGCACCGGCCGCATCGACAACATCAACGGCGAATCGGGGCGAGGGCGGGCCATATTCAGCCGAGTATTCAGCCGAGTATTCAACTGAGCATCCGGCCGAGTACCCGGCCGAATTCGGCCCCTACCCGAGTGTCGACCTGCGCACCCCTCCCGCCGTCGGCGATGCCGATGACCTCCTGCGCCGTCTGGAGGTCGAGCTGTGCCGTCCCGGGCAGACGCTCGAGCACGCCTTCCTGATCGCCCAGGCCATGAGGCGGGGGCTCACCCCCGATCCCGAGCGGGTCGCCCCCGAGCTCATGCGCGCGGCGCACTCCCTGCGCTACAACGTCGCCGACCGCGGTTGGGACTACGAGCGGGCGGCCGACGAGATCGCCTACCTGCGCGCCCACATCGACGGCGTCGCTCATCCCCTGCGGGTCATCGAGCTGGACCTGGAGGCCCTTCAGGCGGAGGGCAAGGCCGCTGACCTCCACGGCCGGGCCACCGAGCGCACGCGCGCCGACCAGCTCGCTCACGCCAGAGAGCTCGCCGAGCAGCTGACGTCCCTGGCCGAGCGTCTACTGGACGCCCCGGCGGGCCGCCAGGCCGAGCTCGTTGACGCATGCAGGTCGGCCGTCACGCTGGTGCGGATCCTGTCCGGCCGCGACGACCATCAGGGGGCCGCCGAGTTCCTCGAGCTCGCCCGGCTGATCGCCCCCCACGTGGCCCATCTGCTCGAACCGGACGATGGCGCCCTGGACGACCAGCTGACTCTCCTGGAGGCCGATGTCCTCCTGGCGCGCGGCGATGCCCACGGCGCCCGGGCGCTCGTCGATACGGTGCTCAGAGGGTACGACCCCTGCCCGGTCGTCCTGGCGGAGGCGGGCCGCAGCACCCTGGTGCGGGCCTCAATGAGCCTCGGCGAGACCGAGGAGGCGGTGTCCCAGTCGCGCGAGCTGCTGGACGTCCACCTGTCCGTGGGGCTGGACTCGCTCGCCGGGCCGCTCTTCGGGGCGCTGGCCGCCTCTCTGATCGCATCGGGGCGGCCATTGGAGGCGGCCGAGGTGCTCGAGACGTCGTTGAGCGCCGATGCGCCCCCGATCCTCGCCGAAGAGCTGCGCCGCACTCTCGTCTCCGTCCTGGAGAGGCTGGACGATGCGGAGGGGGTGCGCGACAACTGCCTGATCGTGGCCGAGACCTCCTTGAAGCGCGGCGAGACGCAGCGGGGCGCGGACTACCTCCTGCGGGCCGCCTCGGCCTGCGAGAAGCTCGGGGAGAGCCCTCGGGCCTCGCGCCTGTTCGAGCGCGCAGCCGAGCTGGTCGACACCAGTGACGACGCCGGACGGGTTCGCTGCGCGAGGTACCTGCGGCGCGCCGGACGCGCCGCCGTGGCCGAGTCCTCCGACCCGACGGCGCCGGTCCGCCCGGACGACGCCCGAGCGCTGATGTCCCGGGCGTGGGATCTCGTCGAGTCGGTTCCCGATTCGCGCACGTACTCCCGGGCCTTCGAGTTGGGCGACTGGCACGACGACATGGCATGGATCCTGTGGCGCACCGGCGAGCACGTCGAAGCGCTCGAGCACTGCAAGCGGGCCTTCGCCTGCTACGTCAGCGCCAAGGATCGCGGTACCGCCTCCCACCCGCTGACCCTCATGGCTCTCATCCACGCCGAGATGGGCGAGACCGATGCGGCGCGCGAGGACATCGCCCGCTTGCGCCGACTGCTGTCCCACAGCCGCTGGGAGGGCCACCCCGCCCTGACACGCATCGCCAGTCTGGAGGAGACGCTCGACGGGGCCTCCTGAGGGCGCCGAGGCGGTCACGAGGTCGACATTCTCGAACGAGATCGACGGTGCCACCGTCGCCCTCGTTCGAGAATGTCAACCTCGACGCGTGCCCGTCCCTCAATGGCTTGGAGTGCCCATATCCGCGATGCGAGAAGGCGCTTGAGAAGGCACTACGGTAGGCCCGTGACAGCACTACCGACCGTTTCGCCCATGCGTATCGCCGCCTCGGCCGGCCGCCGTGGTCTGCCCTGCCGGCAACCGGAACCTGAGGACCGCGATGTGCTCGTCGGGGATGATCCGGCCGTATCCGTCAGCATGAGCACCACCTCGCTCTCGGTGCGCATTGACCTGGCCGGGCAGCTGCACCCCGAGCCTCAGGAGATCGAGGCCGCCCGCGACCTCGTGGATCGTCTTCTGGCGAGTGAGCCGGCCCCGACGATCAGCCTGGCCCAGGTGGACGCTCCCAAGGAGGGGCAGGAGGAGGCGACTGACTCGCCGGAGGGGGCTTCCGCCGACGCCGGCCGCCTCTATGTGCGCATTGAGGCGGTCACTCCGCTGGAGCAGGGCATGACCGATACCCAGCTCGACGGCTATCTCGCCTGGGCGACCTTCCTGGTCGACCGGTGCGCGGTGGCCTTCGAGAACACACTGCCTCTGACCCGTGTCCGGAAGGAGGACTGACATGCCCTGGTGGACCGACCCCGACTCCCTCACCCCGCCCGTCAGTCGTGCGCGCCTCCTGTTCGTGCTCGCGCGCTTGTTCGATCAGAATCTCAAGCAGATCGCACTGAACAAGTGGGCGGCCTCCGCCTGGCACCACCCGGTGCGCCTGTCCGTGCACGACGACGGGGACCTGCTGCTGCACGTCGAGTCCCTCTACGGCCCCGCCTTCGTCACGGATGCCGCGGCACTGCGCGCCCACATCCAGGCCACCAACTTCGCCCACTGCCTGTCCTCCATCCGGCTGGTTCCCACCAGCGCCGGTCACCGCATCCTCGCCTCGTCCTGGACTCCCCTGATGCTCGGGGCGGAGGACGAGCAGCTCCGCGACATCCTGAGGATCGTCGTCGGCTCGACCGTCGGTCCTCTCAACGACCTGGCGGAGCAACGGGGACTGCCCGCGAGCGAGCCCGTCGACGACCCCACGGCCGCTGCCGCCGTCTGGGACGCCTTCGAGGCCGAGCGCGCCCAGCCCGATGACCGCACCGGGAAGGAGAGCTGAGGCATGTCCGCTTTTCAGGTCGACCTGCGCGGCATGGTCGACCTCCTGTCCCGCAACCTCTATTCGGGTCCGCGCGTCTACGTGCGCGAGCTCCTGCAGAACGCCGTCGACGCCATCGCCGCCCGCCGCGCCATCGAGCCCGACTGTCCGCAGCGGGTCACGATCGAGCTCGGACGCGCCGACGGCGCCGCCACCCTGACCTGCACGGACACGGGCGTCGGGCTGACCGCCGAGGAAGTCGACGAGCTGCTGTCGACGATCGGCGCCTCCTCCAAGCGCGACGAGCTCGGTCTGGCCCGCGGCGACTACCTGGGCCAGTTCGGCATCGGCCTGCTCTCCTGCTTCATGGTCAGCCCCGAGATCGTGGTCACCTCCCGCTCCGCCCGCGGCGGCGGGTCAGCCGAATCAGCCGGGTCGGCCGACTCAGCCGCGCCGGCCGTGCGCTGGCGAGGAAGGACCGACGGCACCTACTCCGTCGAACCGGTCCCCGACTCCGCCGCCGACGCGCCCCGCGAGCCGGGCGCCGCCATCGCCCTGCGCGCCTTGCCCAGCGAGGACTGGCTGGCCCCGGAGACGGTGCGCGCCCTGGTCGAGGAGTTCGGCCACCTGCTGCCGGTCGATATCGAGGTGCGCTCCGACGACGGCGCCGTCACCTATCACGGCCGCGGCCGAGGCCCCTGGGAGATGCCCCGCGGCCAGGCGGTGCAGTGGTGCACGGACGAACTCGGCTCCGAGCCCTTCGACCTGCTCGACCTCGACGTGCCCGCCGCCGGGCTGCACGGGACGATCGCCATCATGGGGCGGGCCGCCCCCACCGCGGAGGCCCGGCACACGGTCAGCGTCAAGCGCATGCTCGTCACCCGTGCGGCCGAGGGCCTGGCCCCCGACTGGGCCTACTTCGTGCGCGTGATTGCCGACGCCGAGCACCTGCACCTGACGGCCTCGCGCGAATCCCTCGTCGACGACGACCTGCTGGAGACTGTCCGCGAGACGATCGGCGGGCAGGTGCGGGGCTGGATCGAGCGTCTGGGGCGCGCCGCGCCCACGCGTCTGGACGCCTTCGTCGCGGCGCACGCCATCGGCCTGTGCTCCGTGGCCGTCGAGGACCCCGAGATGCTCGGGCTCGTCGCCCGCCATGTGCCGTTGACGACGACGGCCGGCGAGAAGACCCTCGCCGAGCTGGTCGCGCTGGCGGGCAGGGGCACGCGCGTGCGCTGGACCCGCACGGTCGATCAGTTCCGGGCGCTGGCCGACGTCGCCGCCGCCCAGGGGATCGTCCTGATCAATGCGGGCCACGCCTACGAGGCCGAGATCATCGCGGCCCTCGCCCTCCACCCCGAGGCGCTCGACAATGCCGCCGGCATCAGCGAACTGGCGCTGGTCGATCCCGACGAGATCCTCGATGCGCTCACGCCCGCCACCCCGGCGGAGGAGGCCGAGGCCATCGACCTGCTCCGTCTGGCCGGCAGCGCCCTGACCGAGGTCGACGTCGAGGTGGTGCTGCGCCGCTTCGACCCCGCCACCACTCCGGCGCTCTACCTGCCGGATCCGGACCTCGCCGGACGTCGCGCCCAGGCCTCTTCCGCTGCCGGCGCGGCAGCCTCCCGGGCCGCCGCGGTCGGGGCATGGTCTCAGGTTCTCGGCGTCACCGATCCCTTCGCCGCGGCGCCGCGCCCCCGGCTCGTCCTGAATCGGGCCAGCGCCCTGGTCGCGCAGCTCGTCGCCGTGACGGGGACGAGCTGCCCAGCCAACCGAGCCGACCCAGTCGGCCGAGCGACCCCAGCCGGCCCGAGACCGGATGAGGCCACCATCACCCGGGTCCTGCGCGGTCTGTACGTCCAGTGCCTGCTCACCGGGCACCACTCCCTGACCGCGAAGGAGCGCGCCTGGGCCGCCCAGACGCTCTCCACCCTCCTGACGAGCGCTCTGACGCCCTCCGCACCCGCCTTGGAGGATGACAGCGCGGCCCCCACCTCCCGCCAAGAAGGAGCTCCCTCATGAATCGCGAGGACATCATCGAGCGCCTGCGCTACACCTACACCCTGCCGCGCGGCCCCAGGCGCTCGGCGCTCGTGGCGGAGGCCGTCACCTGGGCCGACGAGATCGGCGATGAGCAGCTCCAGGTCGATACCCGCACTCAGCTCGTCGCCGACTACGCCTGGGGAGGAGAGGAGTGGAAGGGGGTGGCGCCCTTCGTGTGGTGCCTGGCCCGGCAGGCCGAACGGCCCGACCTGTTCGATGAGCGCGTGAGCCACCACCTGCGCTGGCACTACAAGTGGGCGGTGACCGCCGCCGCCCGCAACCCGTCGGTACCCCTGGAGCAGGTGCGCGCTCTCGAGGACGGCATGGAGGCCTTCTACCGCGAGCAGGGCGCCTCCATGCACACCGTCCACGGCCAGCGCTTCTACGTGGCCCGGCGTCTGGGCCTTGCCGAGGAGGCCCGTGCCGAGCTTGCCGCTTGGAGGGCCACGCCGCGCGACGACTCCTCCGACTGCCTGGCCTGCGATCCCGAGCGGCAGGTCGTTCAGGCGATCGCCGACGGCGACGACGAGCTCGCGGTGGCGACCGCGGTGCCGGTACTCGCCGGGGAGATCGGCTGCCCCGAGCAGCCCGCGAATATGCAGACCAATGTGCTTCTGCCCCTGCTGCGCACCGGTCGCACCCGGGCCGCGTGGGACACCCACGTGCGCGCTTATCGCGCCTACCGGCACGATCCCCGTCATGCCGGTGGACTGGAGGATCACTTCTACTATCTCGCCCTGTCCGGGCATGTCGACCGGGGGCTGAGGATCCTGCGCCGCCATGCGGCCTGGACGGCCCTGTGCGATTCCGCGAGCGACCTTGAGGCCTTCACCTGCGGCGCGGCTGTTCTTCTTCACCAGGCGACCCGGGACGGGCGCGGCGATGAGCGTCTCGGCGTCGATCTGCCGGAGAACCGGACCTGGTGCCCCGGCGTGAGCGTGGGCGCCGACTCGACGCTGGCCGAGGCCGCCGAGCAGTGCGAGGCCTGGGCGCGCCGCATTGACGCCGCCTACGACGAGCGCAACGGCAATGACTGGTGGACGCGAGACCTGGAGAAGGCGCTCGGCTGGCGCCCGTACGTCGAGCGGGCGCAGGACGGCATGCGCGTCGAGCTTCTCGAGACGCCCGAGGCTCTTCCCGAGGCCGCTCCGATCAGCGACCTGGACGGTCTGGACGGTGCCGACAGTGCTGACGGTGCCGACAGTGCCGATAGCGCGGATGAAGACGCCCGTCCGGGTGCGGGTTCCGCTGGAGCTGCCGGCGCCCCTGAGGCTTCTGAAGACCCGGAGCAGGCGGGCTCGCGCGACGGGGCATCGACCGGCTACCCCGCCGTCGGCATGCCGGTCCTCATCCCGCCGACCAGCGCCGCCGAGGCCCTGAACCGCCTGTACGCACCCGACGCCCGCCCCGATGGCGCCGAGAGGGTCATGCTGCTCGATTGGCTGTGGGAGCAGGGTGCACTGGACGCCGAGCCGCCGGCGGGTCTGGAGGTCGAGGCCGCCATGGCGCGCGCCATCGAATACAGCCAAGCCGAGGAATACGACCGGGCCTTCGAGGAGCATCGTGCCGCTCGCGACCTCCTCGCCGCCCGCCCGGTTCCCGACGGCGGTCAAGCGCAGCGTCGTGCCCGTCTGCTCCGTCTGGACATCGAGCTCCTGTGCGATGCGGGCGCGGCCGACTCCGTCGCCGGCCGGGATCCCGCCGACGATGATCGGCTCGCCCGCCTGGAGGAGCTGGCCGCGCAGGTCCACGAGCTCGCCGACCAGCTGCTCGCAGCGACCGACTCGACCACAACGGCCGATTCGCCTGACTTACCGGAGCCGGCCGTGGGCGCTGGAGCGGCCGACCCCGACGCGCTGCGGGAGGTCTTCGTCGCGCTTTACTGGGAGGCCTGCACTCGCGTGCAGATGATCCGCCCCCAGGCCGCACTGCCGGTCATCGAGACCATGCGGGTCGTCGCCGACCGTCTGGCCGGCATCGGCCAGGACCCCGATTGGGATCTGCGCGACAGAGTCGACAATTTCGCCGCTTTCATTCACGCCAGTGCCGGTGATATCTACACGGCGGCGCGCGAGCTGGATTCGCTCATGCGCAGGCGCGACCCGGCGTCGCTGTCCACGGTCGTCGATGCCCGCAAGGCGCTCGGCCGGCTCTCCCGGACCTACGAACAGACTGATGAGGCCGTCATCCAGTACCGGGAGGCCTCCAACCTTCTCCTCGCCGCCGGTCTGCGATCCTGGGCCCTGGATATCCTCGGGTCGCTCGCCAATGCCCTGGGTGCCTCGCGGCGGTTCCTGGAGGCCGCCGAGGTGCTGGAGATCGGCATCGATCTGGCCGAATCTGCGCGCCGTCCCGGTATGGTCCTGCGCCTGCGCGAGATCCTCGTCCACGTGCTGACGGATCTGCAGGAGCACGCAGGGGTCCTGGAGGCCGCCTGCGCACTCGCCGAGGTGCAGCTGGGCAGGGGGCAGGCGGACGGGGCGCGCGCCTACTTCGAGCGGGCCGCCGACGCCGCTCAGAACCTCAAGCGCCCCGAGGAGGCCTGCGCCCTGCTGCGGCGCTGCGCCGAGCTGTGCCCCATCGGCGAGGAGCCCGACGCGAATGACGGCACCCGCCTGAAGTACGCCCGCTTCCTGCGCCAGGCGGCTCGAGCGCTCGTGACGCAGCCCAGTGTCCAGGCCTCACGCCTCCACGAGGAGGAGGCTCTGGAGCTCATCGCGGAGGCTCGGCGCGTCCAGGAGACCGTTCCCGCTCAGGAAGACTACTCCGACACCTGGGAGGCGGGGAGCCTGGAGCGGGATCTGTCCGATGTGCTGTGGCGCTGCGATGACAACATGGGGGCGGTTGAGGCCTCGAAGCGCGCTATCGAGGGCTTCATGTCGGTTGGGGACCGTGTGACGGCCGCCCGTGAGTACGCCTTCATCTGCCGGCTGTATGCGGAGAACCGCGAGGCGCTGGGGGCGCGCGAGGCGGCTCAGGACGCGTTGGACAAGGGGCGCGAGCTTCTGGCGGATCTGCGCTGGGACCACCCGGACGAGGTGCGGATCCTCGACGCGACCGAGGAGTTCCTCAACCGAGAGGAGTAAGGAGGCCGGCCCCCGCGCCCCGCCCTTTCGTCGAGATCGGTCCGGTTCCGCACCGAGATCGGTCCGGTTCCGCACCGAGATCGGTCGTACTCCGCACCGAGATCGGTCGCGGATGGCTGGGCGGGCCCGCATCGTCGCGTCGCGGAGTCGGACGATGCCGTAGGTTCGCCTGGGGTGAATGAGGCGGCGCGCGCCTGGTGCAGGGGCGACCATTGGCTTGAGACGCTGTGCTGCTCACCTGCCGCTCATCCGCCGCCCACCTGCCGCTCATCCTCATTCGCCGGGAGGCCCTTATGCCCATTGCCATCTCGCACCGTTTCAGCGACGACGACCTTCCCGTCGATGCCGGCCGCTATCGACTCATCGCCTCCGGATCGTGTCCATGGTGCCGCCGCGTGCTCATCGCGCGGCGTCTACTGGGTCTGGTGGAGGCCCTTCCCGTGTCCTGGACCTACGGCCGCGGTGAGGACGGCTATTGGGAGCTGACCGGGGCCGACGGCGAACCCGGAGTCGACCCGGCGCTCGGGGCGCGCTCCCTGGCCGAGGTCTATGCGACGACGCCCGGATACACGCCGCCGCTCACGATCCCCGCCCTGGTCGATACGACCACCGGGCAGGTCGTCTCCGATGATTCCGGTGACATGCTCTTCGACCTGTCCACCGCTTGGTGGCGACTTCAGCGCAAGGGCGCTCCCGATCTCTACCCGATCAACCGGCGCAATTCCACCGACGCCTGGGATGCCTGGTTGGCCGAGCACGTCAACGGCCCTCACGGCACGGCCACGCACAGCAAGGATGAGGAGGAGGCGGTCGAGGCGGCCAACTCGGTTCTGATCGCCTTCGACGTCATCGACACCCTGCTCGCCCGCGCCACCCGCATGGAGGCCTCCCGCGAGGCGGCCCTGACGGTGCAGGACGTCCCGCCGCTGTCCGCCGTCGTCTCCGTGGAGCAGTTCCTGTGCGGCGTGGCGCCCACCGGCAGCGACATCCGCCTGTTCACCACCGTGCAGGCCTACGAGTACGGCGGGCGCAGGCACTACCCGGGCGGCGAGGCGCCGTCGGTCGCCTTCTGGCCCGCCCTGGCGCGCTGGTTCCACGCCCTGGAGGGGCGTTCCGGCTGGGTCGGGTCCGAGGAGCGCAGCGCCCTCGGCCTCTAGCCCGCGCCCCGTACCCCGCTCCCCGCGCCCCCTCCCGCCGAGATCGGTCGCAACCCGCCTCGAGATCGGTCCAGCAGGGCGGCGCAGTACGGCGCAGCGCGATGTGAGTCGGTACTCAACCGTTGAGCATTCGGCGGACCTGCTTCATCGGCAGTAGCAGGTGCACCGGGTCGGCGGGCGACGCGAGAAAGTCGCCGTTCGCACGATAGAAGGCGCGTGCAGCCTCGTCGCGGCAGTGGACGAGGAGGGCTGCGGCACCTACGACCTCGCTGAGTCGGTAGCTGCGTTCGATCGCATCGCGCAGGAGAGCGGCCCCGAGCCCCAGACCTTGAGCGCGTCGCTCGACGGCGAGGCGCGCCAGAAGCACGCAGGGCAGTTGTGCAGGGCGGCTGCGATGGCCTAGCCCTCCGGGCGCCTCATCGCGTGCGTATGAGGCCATCGCGATGGCGTAGTACCCCAGGATCTCGCCGTCCTGGGTGGACACGTAGGTGACAGTGTCCCTCGATCGTTGGTTCTGCCACGCGAGGCGAGCGAGCCAGTCATCCAGGTCCTCCGCTCCGCTGTGGAAGTTCTCCGTCGCATCATGGCGCTCGAGTCTTCGGGGGGCATGAAGCCCGTCACCGTTCATGATGCGCTCTCGTCACTCCTCAGGCTGCAGCTCGAGGCGTGTGCCGAAGGGGGACGGACGAGACCAGAGCCGCTCGAAGCGGGATGTATCGGTCAGCGGGGCGTCGAGAATGGCTTCGACGGCCTCGTACGTCTGCGAGTCCAAGAGAAAAGAACGACGCTCGGCCAGGACGCGCTCGGCGGAGCGGGTAGCTGCGGATAGGACGAATTCGCTGACGGTACGGTCTGTATGAGCGGCGGCCTGCTGGATGAGTGCCGCCTGGTGCGGTGTCGTACGCAGATCGAGTCGTCTGGTCTTGGCAGGTGTCATGTCTCCCCCTTGGTGTACGTACGTTATACGTACGTCAAGGGGGAGACAAGAAGCGCCTCGAGATCGGTCCGCTTCCGGCGCGAGATCGGTCGCAACCCGCGTCGAGATCGGTCCAGCGGCCTCCTGATCCTCAGCTCATCAGCGTCCCAGCACGGGGTTGTACAGCAGCCGGTTGGGTTCGCGCGGACACTCCTCGCCCACGGTCATCGGCGCAATGAGGCGGTCGGCCCGCAGATCCTCCAGGCGGGCGACCACCCGGTCGCGCAGCGTCCACGGATCGATGGTGTTGAGATAGATCTTCGTGCCGCCCTCGAAGCCGGCCAGAGTCGAGACCCGCCACTTGAGCGTGATGTGCCACGGCATCGGCTGATCGACATCGATCGGCTTGTGGTGCCACTCCTCGTTGCTGGGCACATCCGCCCCGGTGGCCGCGTGCAGGGCGTGCACGAGGTCCGCCACGGCGTCGACCTCGGCGCGGCTCATGAGCCAGGGCTCGCAGGTGGCCGACGTCGAGTACACCTCCAGCGTGGGGTAGCGGTGCCCGAAGCCGGCGAAGGCGACCGCATGCTCGTTGGAGGCCACCAGCAGTCCGTTGTAGGCGGCGTAGTCCACGCCCATCTCGTTGTAGAGGTTCGGGTTGGCCCGCACCCGTTGGAGCTCCAGCACGGACGACACCCCCCGCTCGTCGATGCCGACCAGCTGCTTGTGCAGATGGTCGAAGCTCGCTCCGGCGGGCCGCAGCCAGTTCTGGAAGACCGCCACATAGCGCACCCACCGATTGGCCTTGTACAGGTCCGTCGTCGCCGCCACGGCCAGGCGCATGTAGGCGCGGTGCTCCTCGGGGGTCAGCGTGCCCGAACCGGCCAGGCCGCTGGTGTCGATGGCGGCGTCGGTGAAGTGGCGCCGCGCGATGATGACGTCGTGGCCGCCGGCGAAGAAGGCGGCCAGGAACTGGTGGCGGGCGTCGTCGTCCATCGACTCCCACGACGCCGGGTCCTGCCCGGAGGCGCGCAGTTTGCTCCGGGCCACGCGCGCGACGTGAGCGGCGCCGGCCGGATCGGCGAGGTAGGCCTCCATGCGCTCGCGGGCGGCGTCGGGGATCTCGTAGCCGTGGTTGGCGTGCCAGTAGTCGTAGGACAGGATCTCGAAGAGGTTGGGCACGCGGCGGAACTCGGCGACCGTGTCGAACAGGGCGCTCGCGGGCAGACCGTCGATCTGCTCGAAGCTGCCGTCCGGGCGCGCGACGACGCGGCTCTTCTCCGGTGGCGTCTCGGTGTAGTGGGACGGGCAGAAGGCGCAGGCGCGGGTGCGCTCGGCGGGGGTCAGCGGGTGGATTTCGGCGACCGGGTGGGAGATCGGCCGGTTGCCGCGGCCCGGCACCGTCCACACCTCCGTACCGGTGAAGGGGCTGATCTGCTTGATGGTCCCGTCGGCCATGCGAGTCAGTGGCTCGGGGCCCGGAGAGTAGGGCATGAGCATGGGTCCATTATGTCGTGGACGACGACGGCGTGCGCGGCGGTTCGCGGTTGTCCTGCTCCGCAGTCGCTTTCCGGCTGCTCGACGACGGCGCGATGCCGAGGATGCTCGCCCGGATCAGGACTCGGGCGGTGGGTTCTATATCTTCATCTTTGTGGCGGACGGCGGCCGTGCGTCTGGCGCTAGAAGGGCGGCAGCTGCGCGTAGCGTCGGGAGTATTCCTCACAGTAGGGCAGATCGGTGGGATCCGTACGGGGTACGAAGAACACGCCGCAGAGTGCCCGGACTGCCGTTCCCTGAACAGCGGCGTCACCGATGTGGAGTCTGTGGGCCCGGTGCGCTACCTCTCCGGGGACTGATTCCAGAAGTTGGCTGTTCTTCACGGCTTCCTGGAGTCGCGCGACCTGGCGGTTGCCGTGCCCGGGCGCCTCCATCGCAGAATAGATGCCTCCTGCAACGTCCCAGTCCTGCTGTGGCGGAGCGATGCTGGTGAGCAGCCGCCGTTCCAGAAGGTAGGCGAGTTGTGATCCCCGCTGAGTGTGATCGATGAACGAGAGAACGAACTCCTCAATGTCGTCATCAGCCGAGAACTCAAGGTCAACAGTGGTCAGTGGCGCTGGCTCCGTCGGGTGAGGGACGGCCAGGCGAGAACGTCCGTTGTGCATGGCCTCCTCCAGCAGTCTTCTTGCCAGCTCCTGCACCAGCCGTTCCCAGTCGGTGAGGATCTTGGCAACGGTTTCGCGCCTGAGGAACCGGAGGTCGCGTGAGCATGCAATGGTGCGATTAGCGGCAGGGGCGTCCGAGGTGGTCGTGTTCAGAAGATCGCGGCACTTGTCGAGAATCGGATGAGAAAGATGGGAGAGCGGCTGTACAGCGTCCCATCGCTCGTCGGTGATGGCTCGCCTCTCGTGCGGGTCCTCCCACCCCTGCGTGAGCTCCGCAAGGAGTCTCAGAGTGGGACGGGCGGTCGGGTCGTGCTGCACACCTGCATTGTGCAGCACGACCCAACCGCGAAGCGGTGCTCGCAGAGAATGCGGGTCAAATCTGCTCGACGAGTTCGTCGATTGCGCCGCGCTGGATGGCCTCGGGGTTGCTGAAGCGCTCGGCGAGAGCGCGGCGCTCCTCCTGGCGGCGACGCTCGAAGGCGACGATATCGCGTCCGGTGATGCGACGATCCCGACCGACGCGGTGGGACGGGATATGCCCGGAGTCGAGCAGCTTGTACAGGTGAGTACGGCTCATCCGCAACTGTTTAGCCACCTGGGCGGGTGTGTAATCGGCGTCGACGTCGAGCAGGGCGACGGTGCAGCCGGACGCGAGCGAGTCGGACAGGGCGAGGAGAAGATTACGCAGTGCGCCCTCGCCGAGGTCGCTGGCGAACCTGGTGAGTGAGGCGCGCGTCTGAGGATCAACGTTGGATGGTGCTACTTCAAGTAGGTCAGTCATGGTGGTCTCTCTGTCACATCTGACGCAGATGTCATAGATGACACTACGTTTCGAGGTGGCGTATGTCCACCTGTGTCAGCCTCGAAGGGTGAGAGGTGAGGTTCAGGCTCAGTGGTCGCTCGATAACGTTGCGGCTCCGCGGATTCCTGTGCGAGTGCGGGTTCGGGTGGCGGATCCTGGTCTTCGTGGTGGGTGCGGCTTATCGACACGTTATAGACACGGCCTGGGGCTTTGGCGCATAATTCTCGCGAGCCTCCTGATTGCCTCCAGGCGGCTCCCAAGGTTTCAAGAAACCGAGGGTCCTGACGAGGCAGTCGGAACCCCGACGTCGGTTGTGGTCGTGCGAACGACTCACACCGCGTCGGGGTTCTGGTTTGTGCGGGTTTGTGCGGAGGCGGTCGGGTCCGCCTCCATCTCAATAGCCGTCTCTAGCCGTCTCCCGGGTGCGCGCGGCCGGCTGCTGCCCGGCCGCCCGGCGACTCGGAGTGTCTTGACCCGATTGCGTCGGCGTCTCTATGCTCCCTTGTCGCCCGGGCGGGCCGAGGATGATCGGTTATCGTCTGTTAAACGGACCAGCAGGTTCGGGGTTCGAGTCCCCGCCGACATGACGTCGATAGCTCAATGGCAGAGCGGCTGGCATCCGGTCATCACCACCATGACCGTCCGGGCTCCTCTTCTTCTCTCGTGCGCACCAGGGTGGAGTGCGCTCATGACGTTCTCGCTCCTTATGCATCGAACTGCATGCGCTGCAGCTGTGTAGGGGTCTACACTCTTGCTCGTCGGCGCAGCCGGCACCTGCACGGATGCCGTGGGCGGGCCGGAGGCTCTTCGGTTATTGACATGGCACACGGGTTCGATTCCCGATCCTCTTCGGAGGTTCCGGAGGGCCACTCACATGCCCGCTCCCGGCGTCCGCGCGGGTACTCGGGGTGGCCAGGCCGCGCGGCCCGGCCACCCCGAGTGGGCCGGAGCCCGTCGGTTATCACGCGCGAACGGCATGACTGACACCGTGCCGTCCGGCGGGCGCGCCTGACCGGTACTGATCGGTCCTGACCGGTTACCGGTCGGCTCATGCCCGCCGACTGCGCCACCCGAATCAACGAGTCGTCCGGAAGGGGAGGACATGGACACTCTGAGCGCCATCAGCACCCGGCTCACGCCACAGAGCCGACGGGCCTCCGCCGACCAGTCGCCCAACTCCGCCGGCGGCTACACCTTCACCCTCGACGACGCCGCGCGCCTGCGCCGATTCCTCATCCTGGGGGTGGACGGCGGCACCTACTACACGAGCGCCCAGGACCTGGCCATCGACAACCTCGAGGTCCTCGAGCGGATGGCCGCCGAGGCCCCGCGCACCCTCGTGGACACGATCGTCGAGGTCTCGACCAGCGGGGCGGCGCCGCGGCATAACCCGGCCCTGTTCGCCCTGGCCTACGCCACCTCGGTGCCGCAGGCCCGCGAGGACGCCCTCGCCGCACTGCCGAGGGTCGTCCGCACCGGGTCCCACCTGTTCACCTTCGCCGGCTACGTCGAGCAGTTCCGCGGATGGGGGCGCGGTCTGCGCCGCGCCGTCGGCTCCTGGTACACCGGCGGCACGGCCGACCGGCTCGCCTACCAGGCGGTCAAGTACCGTCAGCGCGAGGGCTGGACGCACCGCGACCTGCTGCGCCTGGCGCACCCGCGCACTGACGACGCCGGCCTGCGGGCCGCCTTCGACTGGATCGCCCATGGCGCGGTCGGGGAGGTGACCCCCTCCCTCATCGAGGGCTTCATCAAGGCGCAGGAGCCGACCGCGGCCCGCTCCTGGGCGCAGATCGTCCGCGACTACCGCCTGACCTGGGAGATGCTGCCCGACGCCGCGCTGGCCCGGCCCGAGGTGTGGGATGCGCTGCTCGACGTCGGCGTGCCGATGACCGCGCTCATGCGTCAGCTGCCGCGCCTGACCCGTCTGGGGATGCTGCCCGCCATCGGCGGCCGCACCAAGGAGGTCTGCGCACAGCTGACCGACGCCGACCGCCTGCGCAAGGCGCGCGTGCACCCGGTGAGCGTGCTGGTCGCCCAGCGCACCTATGCGGGAGGCGCCTCGCACCGCGGCACCGCGCAGTGGGAGCCGACGGCGAAGGTCGCCGACGCGCTGGACGCGGCCTTCTACGCGGCCTTCGGTGCGGTCGAGCCCTCAGGGAAGCGCACCATGCTGGCCGTGGACGTCTCCGGATCCATGACCATGCCGATCTCGGGCATGGCGATCACCGCCCGCGAGGCGTCGGCCGCGCTGGCCCTGGTGCAGCTGGCGACCGAGCCGGACGCGACGGCCTACGGATTCTCCTCGGCCGGCGGCTGGTACAAGCCCGCCCTGACCCCATTGGGCATCTCGCCGCGGCGCCGCCTCGACGACGCCCTGGCCGCGGTGAGCTCAATACCCATGGGCGGTACCGACTGCGCACTGCCGATGCTGCACGCGATCGATCAGGGGCTCGAGGTGGACACGTTCGTCATCTACACCGACAACGAGACCTGGTCCGGCAAGGTGCACCCGCACCAGGCGCTGCGGCGCTATCGGGAGTGCAGCGGCATCGATGCGCGGCTCATCGTGGTCGGCATGACATCGACGGGCTTCTCCATCGCCGATCCGGATGATCCGGGCATGCTCGACGTCGTCGGCTTCGATGCCGCGGTGCCGAGTCTCATCACGGAGTTCGCGCGTGGCCTCTGACCCGTTGCGCGGCCTGGGAGCGAGGAGGGCGACCGCCCCGACAGGGGATGGTCGCCCTCCTCGCCCTGTTCGTACTGTGGGCAGCTCCGATCCCTTGGCGGCGCGCGCGGCCGAGCTGCATGCCAAGGCCCTCGAGGCCGACGCCGTCGCCGCCCAGTACCGGGCAGAGCGCGACGAGCTCATCGACCGGCTGCGGGCCGATGAGCCGAAGCGCTGGTCCTACACGGCGCTGGCTCAGGCCCTGGGCTGCAGCCGCGAGCTCATCGCCCAGATCGTGCGCCGACGGCGGTAGCGGGGGTGGCAGTCGCTGCCGCGGCGCATCACGATCATGTGGCAAGGCGAATGCGGCTCAGCGAAGTCTCAGTGACGTCGCAATGACGTCGTAGTGACGTCTCAATGACGCTGTAGTCTGAATGCGTCGATGCTCCCCGCCCACAACGGTCGTCCTCCAACGGTGCAGCGGTCTCCCAACCGAGGCGCCGGGGAACGGCCTTCCCGCTGAAAACCGCTGAAGTTCGCTGAATCCCTACCCGAATCCCTTTGATCCCCCATGAAGCTCAATAATCGCGATCTCGTCCTGCGAGGACTCCTCGGCGTCCTCCCGCCCCACCTGGAGCGCTACCTGCGCGCGACCCTGGGCAACCGCTGCACGCCCGAGAGGCTGCGTCTCCTGCTCGGCGGTAGCAACAGCGGCTCGGACCTCCCCGACCTGGCGGACCTGTCCACCCAGATCCGCATCCTCACTGCTCGCGGCGCCGACGGACGCTACCTCGTCACCCTGCCGCGGGGTCTGGGGAGCAAACTGCACGAGGTCCGCCACGTCCGCAATGAGGCGGTCCACGGCGGTGATTTCGACGCCGACAGGACGCTGGCCGCCCTGGTCGCGGTCAACGAGGTGCTCCGGCTCATCGGCGCCGACTCCGGCCGGGCCGAGATCCGTGAGCTCATCGCCGCCATCGACAGCGGCCGGGGTGCCGGCGGCAACCCTCTGGACGCCGTCGGCATTGAGGTCGAGTGCGTGCCCGTGATCAGTTACGCCCACGCCGTGGCGGGCGCCGCGCCCATGGTGTCGGTCCGCCTGTCTCTCGCGAAGCGCCCGGGCCCGCGTGATGCCGGCTCGAACTCGCCCATGCTCGCAGCCGATGACCAGCAGCGACAGACCCTGGCAGTCGGGGCGCGCGTCTCCCAGGCGACGCCGCCGGGACCTCTGGAGGTGACGCTCACGCTCATCGAGGACGATGGCGGTCGCCAGATCGCCGAGCCCTGGCACCTGACCTGGGACACGTCCCACCCGGTGCTGAGCGCCACATGCGCCATGACACTGGATCGCGCGAGCCTGCTTCAGGTCGATCAGTCCGGGGCGGCCCACGTGCGAATCGACCTGCGTACTGCCGACACTGCCGACGGCGCAACCGCCGTTCGCATACTCCCGGGCCTGACCGTGCTGCCCCCGCGGCACTGGCGGCTCGACGGCGGCGGGCGCTGGGCGGGTGCGGCGCTGGCGACCTTCGTCCAGCCCGACCAGGTCGTTGTCGGCGCTCTGGCGGCCGAGGCGCTTCGTCTCGCCCCGCCCGACGAGAATGCCGGGCCTGCCGGCCCCGCCGACCCGGACGCCCTGGCCACGGCCGCGTGCGCCGTCCTGCGCCGACGTCGCGTGATGATCAAGACCGTGAGCGACCCGTGGCAGGCCGGTTCGCACCCCATTCGCACCGCGGCCGGGCTGCTCGATGCGCGCACCGGCAGCGTCCTCGACATCGCGGTCCTGCTCGCCGGCGTCCTGGAGCGGCTGGGCGTGGCCGCCACCCTTCTGCTCACGCCCACGACCGTCCTCGTCGGCTACCGGCGGCGCGAACAGGACGGGAGCGCGCCGATCTCCCCGCAGGAGGCCGTCGACCTCATCCAGCGCGGCGTCATGGGCATGATCGACCCCGACCTCGCGGTGAGCGCATCGGCGGCGACTCTTCACGGACTGCCCGCTCCGGCGCGCAGCGCGGCGCTGGCGGCGCTTCCCGACATGCTTCTGGCCGTTCCGGTGGACGCAGCCCGGGCCGGCGGCGCAGCCCCGCAGCCTATGCTGGAGCGCAATGAGGACGACGTCGTCCACGAGCTCGACGCATCCGCCGGCCCAGGCGCGCCCGGCGCCGAGCCTTCTGCCGCACCGGAGCCCGCTGTCGTGCCGGACACGGGGTGGTTGCCGGACGACGACGGGCCCGCTTCTGATTCCGACTCCGCTCCCGGCTCTGATTCCGACTCCGGGCCCGAGCCGGAGCCCACCTCGGCCGTCGAGGTCCTTCCCGCTCCGGCCGCCGCCCCGGCCGGCGCCGAGCTGGAGCCCGCCCCGGCCGCCGCCGAGCTGGAGCCCGCCCCGGCCGCCGCCGAGGCTCTTCCCGCCCCGCCCGCCGCCGTCGAGAACTGGAAGCGGAGCCTGCTCGACCTGTCCCGGCGCAACCCCCTCATCAGTCGTACCTCGCGCGACACGGTCAAGCTGTGGGTGCCGCCCGATCTCATCGGCCGGCTGGAGGACTTCGTCAACGACCGCAGCCTCGTGACCCTGCGCCCGGACCCCTATGGCGCTGCGAACCGCGCGTCTGTGAGTTCCGATGACCGGGCCGTGCTGCTGACCGAGCAGCGGACGGCCTACATCAACCTCTCCGGCAAGGAGTGCGCGCAGCGCCTGCAGACCATGGCGGCCTCCGCCCGCACAATCCTGGCGGAGACCGGGGCGAACAACCTCTACCTGGCCATCGGCACGCTCGCATGGCGTCTTGATGGCGTCCAGGTGCGCTCGCCGCTCATCCTCATCCCCGTCAATCTGGAGCAGGAGGGCGACACCTACGGGATCGTCCTGGATGAGGCCGGTGCCTCGACTCCCAACCACTCCCTACTGACACGTTTCAAGGCGGATACCGGCATTGATCTGGTCGAGTTGCGCGAGCCGGTGCGCGACGAGCACGGCATCGATGTCAAGGCCACCCTGCAGAGGGTGCGTCGTCGGCTGAGCAGGGCGGGCCGTTGTGATGTTGTCGAGCGCACCGTGCACTTGGGGCTGTTCGGTTTCTCCACCTACCGCATGTGGCAGGACTTGGAGGAGAACTGGCCGACCATCACCTCCAACCCGCTGGTCGGTCACCTCCTGGAGGCCCCGGGCGCCGCCCCGACGGCGTTCCCGGATCCGGTCGATCCGACCGGCCCGGTGGACGATCTTGACGAGGTTGTTGAGAACCTGCCGCTGGTCGCCGACTCCGATCAGGCGCGGGTGGTGGCCGACGCCGCGGCCGGGCGCAGCCTCGTGGTCGAGGGGCCTCCGGGGACGGGCAAGTCGCAGACCGTGGCGAACCTGATCTTCCGTGCCCTGGCGCAGGGGCGGACCGTCATGTTCGTGGCGGAGAAGGCCTCTGCCCTCGATGTCGTCGCCCGCCGACTGCGCGAGGAGGCGGGCATCGGCGACCTGCTGCTCAACCTTCACGACAACGGCATGAAGCCCGCCGAGGTCTGCGAGGCGCTGCGGCGCGCGCTCGACCTGCAGGCCCCCGACGTCGGCGCTGCCGAGGTGGACGAGCTGCGCGGGCGGTTGGCTCAGCTTCGCGGGCGTCTGGGGGAGTACCGGGAGGGGCTGCATGATCCGCGGGATGGTGCGTCCTATTACCGGGCGCGTCGGGAGTTGATCGAGGAGCGCGACGCCGAGAGCGGCGACGGGGCGACGCAGGCTCACCCCGCCGAGAGCGAGCAGGGCGAGCTCGAGCGGGCCCGCTCCGCTTTCGAGGCCCGGGCCCGGGAGACCGGGCTGGATGCCTTCGATGCGGTTACTCAGTCCCGGCTGCTCGAGGACTACCGCACCACCCTGGAGCAGCTGCGCGCCGCCTTAGCGCCCGAGCTGCTGAGCAGTGTTCTGGCTCACCGCGATCGAGTGCTGCGGGAGGCCGGTCCGCGCACCGAGGAGCTGCGTCGCGAGGTCCACCGTCGTAAGGGGACTCTGAACGTCCGGGAGCTCATCAGCTCCTACTGGGACCTTGTGCTCGCCATCACCCCGTGCCTCCTGGTTTCGCCGGACTCCGCGGCGCGCTTCTTCCCGGCCGACCGCCGTTACGTGGACGTGGTCGTGTTCGATGAGGCTTCCCAGATCACGGTGGCCGGTGCTGTGGGGGCCATGGGGCGGGGGCGGTCAGTGGTCGTCGTGGGGGATCCCAAGCAGATGCCGCCCGCATCCGCCCCCGGCACAGCGCGGGGCGGCGGTGACCTGGAGGGCGCGGGCCGTAGCGAGAGCGGCTCGATTCTGGACCGCTGCCTGTCCGGTGGTGTGCCGAGCCGTCGGTTGACGTGGCACTACCGCAGTCGGGTGGAGTCTCTGATCGCCTTCTCCA
>ERZ772993.287-NODE-287-length-26058-cov-15.095489_pt1 | contig 26058 bp, 21 predicted proteins | sample MGYA00580670_ERZ772993 | MGnify/ENA primary metagenome ERZ772993 (study PRJEB29015, sample SAMEA2737936) | human oral metagenome | biome: human oral; feature: human-associated habitat; material: dental | place: China | collected 2136 ... | reverse complement strand
ACCAGCGGATCTACGGCAAGAAGATCACGCTGAGCCACTACGGGATCCAGGTGCGCGGGAGGTCGCGGCGGCTGACGCGCAACTACCGCACCACCCGTCAGAACCTCGACGTCGCCTTCGGGATCCTCGACCCCGTCACCTATGAGGACATGGAGGGCCGGGCCGAGGAGCACCGCTACGTCTCGCCGCGCTCCGGGCCCGAGCCGCTGCTGCTGCACGCCACTGACCGCGCCGATGAACTGAGCAAGGCCGCCGAGCTGCTGCGGGTGTGGCTGGAACAGGACCGGGACAGTGGGGACAGTGCCCCGGAGTCCATCGCCGTCCTCGTGCGCGACCGCTACCAGCGCGACGCCGTCGTCAACGGCCTGGCGCAGCACGAGGTGGAGGTCCGCGCCGTGGACCGCGAGGCGGCCGGTCGGGGCCGGCCGGTGGTCATGACGATGCACCGGGCCAAGGGGCTGGAGTTCCGCAAGGTCCTGCTCTTCGACGTGTCGGAGAACGCGATTCCCCGGTCGCTGCGGGACCAGCAGTACTCCGAGGCCGACCACGCCGATGCGATGCTGCGGGAGCGCTCGCTCCTGTACGTGGCGGCGACCCGCGCCCGCGACCAGCTCGCCATCTCCTGGAGCGGGAAGGCGAGTCCGTTGCTGGACACCATCGCACGACGAGAGCAGCAACCGCTCGCATAAGCGAAAGGCCATCTCAAGAGCCTCTCGTTTTCTTCAGTGACCACCTAGGTGGACCACGGACCTCGATCACCTGCCCGGGTTCCTGGAGGATCAACACCGCAGCGGGTGCCCGAGCAGCGATCGCCGCTGACGTCACCGGCTGCACCCCGCCTTCCCCCACGTACAGCGAACCTCTTGAGAGCCGCGCAGGCTGTACACTATCTCACAGATCGTGACCCGCTCCGCCAGTGCCGCGCCCGACTAGTATGGAAGCAATCGTCCCCCAGCCAGGCCTCCTGCTCCCTCGGGAGTAATGCCCAAATGGCTGGGGCCTTTTGATATGTGGATGGGACAAGGCTCATGCCGAAGACCTGGCTCAGCGTAGAGGAGCAGGCCGCCCGACTCCGCGACCGCGGCCTCGGCATTGACGACGAGCACGAATGCCTCCTGTTCCTGTCGCACGTCAGCTACTACCGGTTCTCCGGCTACTTTCGGTACTGGCAGAGGTCCCCCGAAACGGGGGACAACCGTTTCATCTCGGGAACCGCCTTCTCCACGATTCACGACGTCTACACGACGGAGCAGGCCGTGGCCGCATCCTCCTTCGCGACGATGCGGTGGATCGAGATCCTACTCCGGACCGCGTTCGCTCACCACTACGCCCAACATGTTGCACCACTGGGGGCGCTGGCTCACGACACGGGGTTTGCCGAGCCACGGGACCCAGCCGCGCCACGAGTCGAGGATCGCGTACTGCGAGACCTCGACCGGAGCCAAGAGGCATACATCGCCCACTACCGTGATGAGTCGTGCAAGAACCTCCAGGGCCAGTATCTGCCAACGGCATACGACGCCCTTCCAGTGTGGGTCGCCGTAGAGGCTCTGTCGTTCGGCACGCTCTCCAAGTGTATTCAGGCGTGTGAGGGGAGCGGAGTTCTGGAGGACATGGCCTGTGCACTTGGAGTCGCCCGGGCCCCGCTCGTCAGCCAAGTGCGCTCGATGGTTTACCTCCGGAATCGCCTCGCCCATCACGCTCGCATCTGGAACCACTCGGTTCTCGATGCTCCTTCCGTCCCGATGAACGTCAAGCGACGCGTCAAGAAATCCTACGGGGCGTTCGAGCCGCGCTCCGTCTTCGCCATTTTTGTGGCGATGGACAGGCTCCTCACAACATCAGGGCTCACGTCTTCCTGGCTCTCCCTGGAGATCTTCCCGCTCCTCACCGCCAACCCCCTCGCCGCCCGAGGACTCATGGCACCCAGGAAGTACGGCGACATGGATCCGAGTCTCACCGGCTCCTCCTCTCCCAAACTTTGACGAATACTCCTGATCGTCCCTTCTCGCACCGAGATGGGCGGAGGCCTCACTTCTTTACCGCACTCCGCACGGCACAACCGTCGGAACGCGGAAACGCGGAGTCAAGCACCAGGCGCCGTCAAACATCTGCGAACGCTGTAGGCGGGATCCCTCACGAGCAGCTGTCGGACATCCATCTGCTCGGAGGCAGGATCGACCTTCGACAGTCCCTCGGCTAGAGCGCGTCGCACACGAGGGTCGAGGTCAGTAGCCAGACGCGCACCGAGGTGAGGCGGGAATGGATGTCTTGCCCAAATGGCGGCGGCGAGTGAGCGGGCAGCACAGCCCTGGCCGGAGAGGAATCCCAGGTCGTCATTAAGCGCAGCAGCACAGCCAGGTCCGACAGGCAACCGCCTCCCAGGGCCACGCACACCGCCAGGTCCACGATGATCCGGCCCGGATCATGCACCGCCCAGGACCGCCACGGCGACAGGGCCTACGAGAGCTCGTCGCCCAGCCCGGTGACCCGAATGGTCTCAGTCAGCAGCCGCGCCTCCGCCAGCGCTCAGGATGTCAGTGCCGGCTGGCATGATGGTTGACGCCTCCCTTCGGCACCTTCCCCCCGGAACACCCACGTCCCGGCCGGGGAGGAGAGGAACCGGGACGGAGGTGAGGGCCGTGCCCAAGCCGAGAGGTCGCCATGCCAAAGTCCACCGGGGCGAGGGAACGGCCCGGAAGGTGAGCGACGTACTCAACTCGATCGCTCGCCTGATCCGGGCCGTCGGTGTCCTGGTGGATGCCCTCAGCAAGTGGATCGGCTAGGCCATCCGCTTGCGAGGGGAGTCGCCCGGCTTACCCCGGATGGCTCCCCACCATCATGACTGGCGCCGCTCTGCCCTGTCCACAACCCGATGAGACTCATCAGGGATGCCCGCGAAGGAGGCTCGGTGCCTCGCTGAGAACTGCCCGCGAGGTCCGTGGACCGTGGTGGGCACGGGAAGTGGGTTGTCTATGCAGACCAGGGCCGAGATCACGAGCAGGTACGCCAGGGCGTATGCGAAGGCGTCGAAGAAGGGCAAGAGGCGGGGATCCTTGACGAGGTCTGGCTGTCGCGGCCTGGAGCCGGGACAACGCCCTCAGCGCGGCGGGCGGCCCACCCCCTCAGCTCCTCGGGGTACTTCCCCCGGCGCACTCCTGACAGTGAATCTTCCGTGCATTCACCGCCTCCATCAAACCCGGCGCGGTTCACTGGCCAGGCTCCCGTCAACGGCTGGTTGACCACCCACCGCCGCGCCCACGGCACCCGACCGCATCGGTGGAGCCCGGCTCGGCCCACTTTCATCACCGCCGCCAGGGCCCACCCACCAGCCCTGCACCGAGCCGCCGCCCTGGGGCTGTCCACGCAGGCGGACATAGGGATGCACCGGCGCCGGCATCGGCATCGGCATCGGCATCGGCATCGGCGTCAAGGTCCCCGCCAAGAACCCCGACCCGAACCCGACACCAGGTGGAACGGGCCAACTGATCACCTCCATGAGAGCGCCGACCGAGAGATCCAACGCCCCGACCAAGCGCTTCAAGGCCCTGAAGCACGTTACCCTCAGCTCCACGGCCATCACCACCATCACCGCCGCGGCCCTGGTCATCCTCACCATGGACAAAGGAAACTGGTGAGAAAACCTCGATGCATCATATGGACCTGCCGCCGCGGCAATGGCATGCCGTCGAAACAAGCAGCAATCCGCTCATGGCGTAGCGATCGAAGGAAGTTGAGATCTCAAACGATGTATGAGAACCTTGATGCATGCGTCTCTCAAAGGGGGTCGAGTGGGCTCTTCATACTACGATCCTGCTCGCTCAGGCGCCCGAGGGCGCCTGGATCCCCCGCAAGGCGATTGCAGAATTCTACGGTCTGAAGGAAGCCTATCTCGCCAAGTACCTCCAGCGGCTTGTTGCGGAGGGTGTTCTTCTGGCGACAACGGGCCCTCGCGGAGGATATCGTCTGGCCGCCCCCGCCGAGAAGATCACCACCTTGAGTGTGTTCGAGGCCGTCGAGGGCACGGCGCCGGCATTCACCTGTCAGGAGATTCGGCGACAAGGAATAGGAGCGGCGACGCCGGAGGAGTGCCAGCACAAGTGCATTGTCCACTCCTTGGTCGACCAGGCCGACGCCGCATGGCGCGCCGAGATGGCGGGGCGTACCGTCGCCGCATTGGTCGAGGTCCTTCCGAACTCCCTCAAAGCGAGAACGTCAGCCTTCCTATCAAAGGTATGAGTCGCCCCGGCAACCATCACCGCCATTCTCGGAGCCGCATTCGCCCCAAACACGCACTATGGGGACGCCTCCCGACCCGATTAACCGAATAGGCGCTCAATAGCATTCCTCACAACACGCACTCCGTCAACACTCAGCACAGACTCCGGATGAAATTGCATAGTCTCGATTCCAGGTCTTCTAAGCGCAAAAATCTCATTAGTAGCCCCATCCGCCGTCACCTTCCACTGACATCGATCCCGAAGTCCCGGCTCATCATAGGCCGAATACGAGTTATAAAAGGCCAGCGTCCGCGGCTCGCCCCATAACGAAATGGTCCGCTGTCGTCCTTGATTAGCGCGCTCCAACCTTCTAACCGGGAAGCCAACGTCACGGCACACGAGTTGATGCGACAGGCAGATAGCAAGCACGCGCGAAAAACAACCGTTAAGAGCCGCGTCAACCCACCCCCTCGCCTTGGCCACCCGTCGATCCGCCGCATTATTCGGGTCTCCCGGGCCCGGGCCAAGAACAACCAAATCAGCGCCATCCGTCTCACCGACCGTTAGTTCCGTGCGAACAGAAACGGAGAGGCCGACCGTGCCCAGCAGATCCGCGAGCATCCATGTGAAATCATCCTCGTAGTTCATCACGATCGCCCGCCCAGTCCCCGAACCTATCGGTGTCCGCCGTCCGACCGATCTCTGGGTCCAAAAGCTTCCCAGTTCATCCCGCCGCGATGACAACAGCTTGGAGACCTCCTGGTCAGCTTCCTCGTGCGGCTGGCCCGAAAGCATCGAGAGAACCGCCTGAGTCTTTCCGATCGTCTCGGCAACCTCCGCCTCGGAATTCGAGTGGCGGACGAGCGTGGCACCCACGGGATAACGAAACGCGCCACTGCGTTCGATCTCAAGAGTACGAATCAGTATCGCCGAGTCCAAAACGCTACCATGAGGAAGTCGATCAACACGGGCAAGAACACCCCCGAAGTATCGACGAGCGACAATATCCCTGTCAGCGGCGACCGTGAAGGCCGACTCAAGGGGGCTTCCTAAAACAGTCGGCGCGAACATGGAGCGTCGCAGAATCTGCTCAACCGACAGCGAGGATGTGCCCGCCAGATAATACTCCGTGTGTGTCACCCGAGCCAAATGCTTAAGATACGGCCCCTCGACACACGGAACATCATCGCACACCGACGCCATGAACTTCATCTCCTCATCAACAACCATATGAAGCTCATCGCGCTCCTTCTCGTCCGAAAGAAATGAGCGAAGTTCCGGTAGCGACAGAGTCCCGCCATCATGAACAAGAGTTCCGGACACGGGGTTCATGGTCACCGAACCCGCCGAGTCCTTACGCACATGGAGCTCCGGAGATGCGCCGACGAGAGCTGAATCCCCAAGATCGCACCAGAACGTCATATAGGCGGTCGGCTCACGCGACAGCAACTCGACGAACAGAGCCTGTTGCGCCCGAACGTCATTCTCAGACAGCACGCCAGCGAGGACGCGAGGCGTAACGAAGTTCGATCCACGACCGCCGGCAATGTCATCCCTGATCACTCGCTCAACGAGTTCCGCATATCGCGAGGAATCGGGCTCGTAGCTTACATCCCTAGCAGTCGGCAGCCTGCTATCGTGCAGTAAGTGCACGAATCGTTCGCGAGAGATCCTTCGCTCGGCCTCGATAGTCACCGCGACGATTGGAGCACCGGAACGTCGCTCCGTGGTGGACATAACGAAACCCCGCGTCTCCGCTGCGCGGAAAGGAAGCGCAACAACGTACGACTTTTCAAAAGAGGCGAGCTCGGAAACATCGTTCAACTCGTACTTATGACCCCATATGCAGTCCACATAACCGCCCTGAGCCAATAGAACTTGCACATTCGACAATTCCAACAAACTCATGATCCGAGCGCCCCACGAAATGCGCCGGCGACCACGTCGGTTTCACACACCGCCGCACACGTGCTTCCGATTTGCACGAGCGTGCGCACATGCTCCTCCCTTGAAAAGTCCGCGATCGCGTCCGAGACGACGAAGGTCTCATAGTCTCTACTATAGGAGTCCATGGCGGTTCCCAGTATTCCTACATGTCCATATACGCCAATTATGATCAACTGACGAGCACGGATGTACTCGAGTCGGTGGGCGAAATTGTTTCTGAAGAAGGCGGAGTATCGCCATTTCTCCACCACCTCGAATTTCCGTTGCGGAGCGATCGGTCGCCATATGTCCCGATGCTCGGGCCGTGCCCCCATGCCGTATCCCCAGAAACTCGACAGCAATCCGCGCTGCGCATTCGTCATATCTCCCGGTTGCGCAGTATAAAACACGGGAACATCCGCCGATCGCGCTAGTTCCACAAGAGTCAGGCAATTACTTCTCAGAACATTCAGCGGCTCATTGTCGTACTCGAAGGCATTAAGAAAGTAGTTCTGCATATCGTGAACCAGCAGAGCCGCATGAGAGACATCGATGGACCATTCGGGAAGATTTGAGTTATAGCGCCCCATATCGCCGATGGCATAGGCGAACTTCCGACCTTCTGCCCACATCAGCCAACTCCCAAGGTGGCTCCACCGTCAACGGTCACTGACTCCATCGTGATGTGCCGTGCCGCGTCGGACAGGAGAAACACCACGACCCTGGCAATATCGGCTGGCTGCGCCACACGTTGCAGAGGGATCCCTAAACGATAATCCTCCTGTCTGCCTGAAATCGCCGCCTCCTCGGCCTTCGCTCCAACAACGGCGGTGAGCATGGAGGTATTAGTCGAGCCAGGAGCAACGCAATTAACCCGAATGCCTTCGGCAGCATACTCCAATCCTGCTGTTCGTGCGACCATCTCAGCAGCGGCTTTTGAAGCGCCATATGCGGCCAGACCAATTCTTGGCACCTTCGCGGCATTGGAGGAGATGACGACAATACTAGGAAGGTGATGCCTGTTGAGAACCTTCACTGCAGCCCGAATGCTGTTGAGCACGCCGAAAGCGTTAACAGCGAATGCTCGCTCCACCTCGTCCGGCCTCAAATCGGATATACGACCGGTCATGATGATTCCAGAACATGTCACGAGATGATCCGGGGCTCCATGTTGTTCGCACGCCTCCTCAAACGCACTGGAAAGCGCCGCGGCATCCGCCACGTCGACCGCGACGAATCCCGACAGCGGAATTTGCGAGCTCGGAGACTGCGTATCGAATCCGATAACCGAATAACCGGCGTCCGCCAACTGCGCCACCACCGCCGCCCCGATTCCGCCGGACGAGCCTGTGACAAATACATTTCTTTTCATAATACAACTCACTTAGTCGCCAGGCTTGGATTCAGGCCCTCATGCGCGCGCTGTCCCACGACTCCCCGTCATAGAAGACACGCGCAGGCTTCATGGCATCGGACTTCACGGTGAGGATCGCCGGGTCGACTAATGTTCCCGATCGAACCTCATCAATAACCGTCTTCCGTTTGAGCTCGTCTGATATTGCCTCAGCGATCTGGACCAGCCGTGACGGGGCGACGCCCGAACCAGGGGCGGGCTCGACTTGGATCTCAACAAGGGATTTCCCCACAGAAGCTCGCCAGAACACGAGCTCGTCTGGAGAAAGTGCATTATAGAACGCTTCCTCCACAGCACCAGGGGTTATGGTTCTTGACGGAGCAGACTCTCGCCCCAGGAAATGGACTTCGGGGAAACTGTTATTCTCATCATTGTCCCCGAGTACGACTCGATCTCCAGTCTCATAACGTAATAACGGCATGGCCTCCCGAAGGAGCGGGGTGACCAACAACTTCCCAGTGCCGCTGCGCCGAATCCTTCCATCATCATCAAGAACCTCTGCCAGGGCGACATCGGACCACCAGCGAATGCTTCCATCCGGCCAGCTGCCCGCCAGAGAGCCCGCCTCGGTGCACCCAAACTCCTGAGCCACATGCGCGTGGCCCCAAAGTTCTGAAATATAGCGCTGTTTGGCAGGTGGAAGCGCTTCTCCGCCGAGGAAAATGTTACGAAGGTGCGGCGCGTCCTCAGATGGGGTCATTCCCTGCGCAGTCATTGCCGCCGCGATGAGCAGAATTTCTGTGGGCGAGGACCAGGTTTTGGTGACGTTCAGGTCCTTGATAACTCGTGCCGCCCGGCTGGGCGGAGCCGCCAGAGTACGACTTCCTCCCGCAATGACCGTCGCGCCTTTCCGGCGGCCGCAGGCGTCGGCGAGCATTCCTGCAACGACGAATGCATAAGGTATACGTATCAGGAATATGTCCTCAGGAACAATTTCTGAGGGCTTTCGATCGAAGCGAAGTGCCAATTCATCCCATTCATGAGAAGAATAGAATGATACTGAGGGAGTGCCGGTGGTGCCGCTCGATTCATGATAGGTCGCCACGTTCTCGATTGGAGTGGCCAGGAAGTCGAATGGATATCCTGAGCGCAAGTCCTGCTTCGTCGTAGGAGCCACGGATTCGAAGCTGTCCGACTCGCGAAGCCTCCCACTATAATACTTCGAACCACGTGCCCGCGCCATTTGGCGCTCCAGGCGCTCCTCTAATTCATGAGGCGCCAATGAGCGTAGATTCACCAGATGTCTTGGGAGGTGCACTCTCGGTTGTCCTTTCCAGTCAATGGGGTTGCTTTCGAAAAATACTTTCTAACCTTGCCCGTGGCGCCAATCGTGACGCGGGCGTCTTTCCACTCAACGTACTTCCCGATTGCACTGGGACCGGTGAGGTATAGTGATTCTATGATACGTTTTTTCGACTCTGCCCCTACTGAATTCTCGAAGCGGAGCGCTGCGATGACGGACTTTGTCTCGTTGTCGCGGAACACGCTTGCGTCCAGGACCCCATCATGCGTATTGATGATATCCTCTTCCAGGAGCAACGAATAGACTCCTGAGTCTTCATCGATCACGTCGGTTCGCCGATCGAGATGGAAGTAATTTCCATCCGAGGCTCGCATTGCAATATCGCCCGTGATGAAGTAATCTCCTCGGCGATCCTTCCAGTATCCAACGTCATTATTCCAATATGCCGGCGCGATATGTTCCGAGGACACTGCGAGCAACCCTGGAGTGTCATTCGGTAAGGGCGTTCCATCCGGCGACAGTATTTGAGCCCTGGTGCCAGGTGCGGGCTTTCCTATACACCGAGAAGCAGGCCGATCACCTTGCTGAATACGATGACGGAAAGATCCCCAACCCATTTCAGATGATCCCAGTCCGTCACCGAACGAGAATTCGGGTGAGCGGGACGGCGACTCCACAAGAAGCCGAACATGTTTGGAGTGCGCCGTATCACCCATATTGATCCACAACTTCAGCGAGTCCGCGAGTTCGTCCTGCTTCTCCTCGGCAACAAGTTCGGTTAGGGTTGCGCTGAATGCGCCAATCCCTTCTGGACGAAAGCCTTTCGATGCGCTTACGAGATTTTCGGGATCTGGAAGGGGGAGCATGATCGCCCGTATGCCGGCTAGTACGCACATCGCAAAAAATGCGAGTCCCGCGGTATGGGAGCTGGGCATTGCCAGTATGAAGGATCTCAGGGTGCCTGGAAGTTCATCGATCGCGTATCTCCAAGCACCCGACACAGCCTGCCGGTCACTCCACATCACCATTTTCGGCGTACCCGTCGTACCCGACGTATGGAATAGTGCCGCTGGCGCATCGGGCGCGCGAGGGGCGGGGACCTGAGTATTCAGATTGGAAGGGGAGGGAAGACGCCCGTCGATGCTGGACGGCCCGAAATTCGCGACGGCACGTTTTGCGGTTGCCGAAAGCCTTTCGGGAATTGCGATCACCTCAGTCGCACCCGATGCTGTTAGCAGGTGCGAGATGGACGCCTCATCGAGGCGCGGATTGATCAATAGCGGAATGCGCCCCATCCGAACTGCCGCAAGCGCAGCTATAGGGATATGAATACCTTCCGGAAGCAGCAGAGCGGTTACTGGTGTCCCATGCCCGGAGGGCATGCCGATTCTACGAGCCATCGTTTGGACGACACCTCGAACGTCATGAAGGCTCCATGTCATCCATGTGTCGTCCCCGGGGCACTCGGGGGGACGAGGGAAGGTGATTTCGAATCCGGTGCCTGCGATATTTTCATCAAGTAACGTGCTCAGTCTCGGCTGTTGCCGCATGAACCGTCTCCCATCGCATTTTGTTTGCTGGTTTTGTGTATTTTGCGCGTTCTGCTCAAGACAGCAGTATCGCTTGTCGTCGACCTTTATTGCTTTGCTTTGCTCCCAATATTTTCTCGCTTCTCGGCATTGCGGTTTTGTTATAGCCCCTGCGTCACACTGAACATTGAGAACGCACTGCTTGAGATCATTGCGTAGTCGAAGGTCCGCACGGTTTCCTTAAATCTTTGTTTTTGGACCCCTCGTACCGCCACCTCTTCGCTGCCGGCCGCGGCGCCTCACATGCGCTCGTGCGCTCGCTCTGCTGAGGCATCGCATGCATGATCGCACGCGAAAGAATAGGCCGCGCGTCGCTGTGGCTTATGCACGGCGCGCTTTAACGCGCCGTCGCCTCCTGCTTGATCGTGGCCCTCCAGCACGTGAATCCGACCAGCGCGACGAGCAGGATGTGGATGATGGTGGATGCGGTCATCCCGTTGATCATGCTCTTCGTTGCGAAACTGTAGAAGATGGCTCCTACTATCACCACGCCGAGCGACGCGCCGAATTGCTGAAGGGTCGTGACGACTCCGCTCGCCATTCCCGCCTGCTTGGGAGCGACCTCCGACAGTGAGAGTCCGGTGAGTGTCGGAAGAATCAAGCCGTTGCCGAATCCGGTCAGGCTGACGGCGACCACCAGCCACCACGGCAGAGTGCTCGCAGAAGAACCGGCCAGAATCGCGACCACTATCACGCCGAGCCCGATGCTGGTGATCCCGCACCCGAGCATGAGGCTTCCGCGAAGGTGCTTGCGCACCTGGCTGGACCCGGCCAGCGAGCTGATCATGAAGGTCGCGCCCGAGGGGACGAAGACCAGGCCGGCCTGGATCGGGGTGAGGTCGCAGTAGCGCTGCAGCACGACGGTCAGGACGAACATGAAGCTCGCGAAGTAGGCCATGAAGGCCCCGGAGGCGACGCTGCCCAGGCGCATCGATCGCACCAGGAACAGTCTCGGATTCAACGTGACGGGGAGCTCTTTCGCAACGCGGCTCGCCTGACTGCGGATGGTGACCGCGAGGACGATCAGCCCGAGGACTCCCGAGGCGATGGCGATCCTGGGGCGTTGGTACTGAGCGAGAAGTGCGGCCCCCATCAGTCCCGCCACGCCGACGAAGACGGCCAGGGCCCCGATTCCATCGACACTGTTCTCGCCCCTCGACGACACCGGAGGCAGGTAACGGAGGGACGCGATGATGGCGATCAGCATGATCGGCACGTTCACCAGGAAGATGAGCCGCCACCCGAGGCCCCAGGGGTTCGCCTGCACGAGGAAGCCCCCCAGGCCCTGCCCGGCGATGGAGCCGACCCCCGAGGCGACACCGAACCACCCCATCGCCCATCCCCGTCGTTCCGGTGCGACGACCGTGTTGATGAACGCCAGCACCTGGGGAAGCATCACCGCCGCGCTCAGGCCCTGCATGGCTCGGCACGCGATGAGAACACCGGCGTTCGGAGCCAGTCCGCACAGCGCCGACGTCACCGCGAAGGCCGTCAACCCGGCGATGAACACCCGGCGGCGCCCGAGCAGGTCACCGAGACGGCCCCCTGTCACCAGACCCGCCGCGTACATGAAGGCATAACCGGCGACCACCAGCTCCAGCGCGGTGTTGCCGGCGCCCAGACTCGTCTGGATGTCCGGGGCCGCCACGTTGACGACGAAGAAGTCGAACTGTCCGATGAAGGTCGCGATCAGGACGGTGCCGAGGAGGCGCCTCCGATCGATTGTGGATGTCATACATCCACAATATCTCCAATCGGAGGCACTGTCACGCTCGCTGAGCGAGGTCTCACACGGATCCCCGACGAGGTCCGCGCGGTCATGGTCTGGAGCGGGGAGGGCGCATGCCGTGGCCCGGCGGCAGCCGCCGGGCGCCCACCGGGCGCCGGCGGGCCGGGGACCTGACCATCCAGTCCCACCCGATCAGGCCCTGTTCGACACCAACGACAGGGCCCTCGGCCCATGCCTGGGCCCCACTCTCGTCGCGCTGCGTCACGCGATCATCGATGCCATCATCCTGGCCGCCGACCTGCCCGACGACGCCGTCGTCGACGTACGCCTGACCGCCGGGGAGGATCTGGGGGACGACGTCGCCCGAGCCATCGAGCCGGGCAACCGCCGCGCCGACCTTCATGCCGCCCAGGTCGCCCGACCGGCCATGAACAGATCCGCTCCCCAGGAGACGGCACACGCTCGGACATGCTCGGTGCCGGCCCGGCCGTCGCCGTGCGCCTCCTTACGGCCGAGAGTCGTGGAGTCTCGCGCACCCGCCCATGCGCGCGCACTCACTCGTAGTGGAACCGCGCCTGGAGGATCACAAGGTCATTGCCGTCGACGAGGTACACGAGCCGGTGCTCGCCGGAGATCCGCCTGGACCAGGCGCCGGACAGCGCGTGCCGCAGCGGCTCCGGCTTCCCCAGCCCCTCGAAGGGGTGGCGCACGGCATCCTCGATGAGCCCGTTGATCCGCGACAGCATGCGTCGGTCCGCCCTCAGCCAGGAGCGGTAGTCCGTCCAGCCGTTCGACGTGAAGACGAGCCTCACGACAGCAACCCGTGCTCCTCGATGCGTCCCTCGCGCGCCTGGGCGAGGCTCCCCAGGAGGTGCGCGGCGTTGGCGGGCACGCGCAGAAGGTGAGCCGTCTCCTCCAGCGCGTCGAATTCGCTGCGCGAGATGAGGACGGCGTCCCCTCGCCGCGAGGTGATCTCCACGGGAGCCGCGTCCTCATTGACCTGCTCGATGAGCCCGAACAGGTTCGCCCGGGCCTCGCTGGCGGACATGATGGACATGACCCCTCCTCCACATGTACAAGATCCAGTACAATCATGCGCGGCGTGCTCGGTGGGGTCAAGAGCCGAGACGGATGCCGGGGAGCCGCGCTCCACGGCCCCGCCCCGCGCCGCGGGGCGACCTTCATCGATGAGACGGTCGTGAGGATCGGCGCCCATTCATGTCTCACCCCTGCGGCACACTGGTCCCATGACCGACCGGCCCGCGCGCGATCTCACCGAGCTCCTGACGAGCATCGGCACGCGCGACGGCAGGCTCGTCCATCTTCAGCGCACCCCGGCCCGCCCCGGCCGCCACGGCCAGTGGCCCGCCTGGGCCGATCCCGTGCTCGTGACCGCCTACGGGCGCCTCGGGATCGGGTCCCCGTGGACGCATCAGGTCGCGGCCGCCGACGCCGTCCACTCCGGCCGTCACACCGTGCTCGCCACCGGGACGGGCTCCGGCAAGTCCCTGGCCGCGTGGCTGCCGCCCCTGTCCGGCGTCCTGGCCGCCCAGGATGCCGGGACGGACGGCGGGCCCGGCGTCGGCGCCACCGGGCGCGCCCGCATCTCCGCCCACGGCCGCCGCCCGACCGCGCTGTACCTCTCCCCCACCAAGGCCCTGGCCGCCGACCAGGCGGTATTCCTGGAACGACTCGCGGCCGAGGTCGAGTCCGTCCAGCGGGAGGCCGGCCTGCCGGCCGGGTCGGTCCGCACCGTGCGCACCGGCGCCTGCGACGGCGACACCCCCCTGCCCGAGCGCGACTGGGCCCGCGCCCACGCCGACGTCGTCCTGACCAACCCCGACTTCCTGCACTTCTCCCTCCTGCCGGGCCACGAGCGGTGGACGCGCCTCCTGCGAGCGCTGCGCTACATCGTGGTCGATGAGTGCCACGCCTACCGCGGGATCCTGGGCGCGCACGTCGCCCTCGTCCTGCGGCGCCTGCTGAGACTGGTGCGCCGGCTGCGCCCCGACGGCCCGGGGCCGGTGGTGCTGTGCGCCTCCGCGACGGCGGCCGAGCCGGCCCTCACGGCCGCGCGCCTCATCGGGGTGCCCCCGGAGGCCGTGACCGCCGTGACCGACGACGGCGCTCCGGCCGGCGAGCGCGCCCTCGCCCTGTGGCAGCCGGCGCTGCGCGACCCGTGGTTGTTCCGGGAGAGCTCGGCGACCGCCGCCGACGTCCCGGCGTCCGGCCCTCGTTCCGACCGGTCCGACGCCGCCGCCGCGAACCGGGGCCCCGGCGCGGGCGCTGGTGGACGGGCCAGCGGCTCAGGCCCTCTCACGGCGGGGACCGCCGGTCGTAGCGGCGAGACGGGCGCGCCCGGCGCCACCGCTCCGGCCGGGGGAACCGGGCCAGCGCCCGCGAAGCCCGTTCCCGTCGGCCCCGACACGGTCGACCCCACCGAGGACCCCTCGGCCCGCCGCTCCGCGGTCATCGAGGCCGCCGAGCTGCTCGTGGACCTGCTGAGCGCGGGAGCGCGGGCGCTCGTCTTCGTGCGCTCGCGCCGCAGCGCCGAGATCGTGGCCGAGCGCGCCCGGCGCACCCTGGGGATGAGTCTGCCCGAGCTCATGGGCACGGTGGCCGCCTATCGGGGCGGCTACCTGCCCGAGGAGCGCCGGGCCCTGGAGAGGGACCTGCGCCGCGGGAGGCTCCGCGCCCTGGCGACGACCAGCGCCCTCGAGCTCGGCATCGACGTCACCGGCCTGGACGCCGTCATCATCGCCGGCTGGCCGGGCACGCGCGTGAGCCTGAGCCAGCAGGCGGGCCGCGCCGGGCGGGCCGGCACCCGCGGCGTCGCCGTCCTGATCGCCGGCGACAACCCGCTGGACGCCTACCTGGTCCACCACCCGGAGGCGGTCCTCGCCGCCCCGGAGGCCACCGTCTTCGACCCCGCCAACCCCTACGTGCTGGCCCCGCACCTGTGCGCGGCTGCCAGCGAGGCGCCCCTGCGCGAGACGGATCTGGCGCTGTTCGGACTGCCCGACGAGTCCCTCCTGGCGGACCTGGCCGCCCGCGGAGCGCTGCGCCGCCGCCCCGCCGGCTGGTTCTGGAACACGAGCCTGCCGGGTCGGGCCCAGGACCTGACCTCCCTGCGCGGGGACGGGCCGCCGGAGGTGCCGGTGGTCGACGCCGTCACGGGCGCGGTGATCGGCACGGTCGACGGCGCCGCCGCGGACTCCACCGTGCACGTCGGCGCCGTCTACATCCATCAGGGGCGCAGCTACGTCGTCACCGCGCTCGACGACGAGGCGGCGCTCGTCGTCGAGAAGGCGGCGATCGGATACCGGACCCGGGCACGTGAGCGCTCCAGCGTGCGCATCATCTCCGAGCGCGAGGCCCGCGAGTGGGACGGCGGAGTCCGCTGGTCCTTCGGTTCGGTGGAGGTCACCAGCCAGGTCATCGGCTACGCCCGACTGGCCCTGCCGGGCATGGAGGTGATCGCGCAGGAGCAGTTGGACATGCCCGAGCGCATCCTGCCGACCGCCGCCGTGTGGTGGACGGTGCCGGAGAGCGCCACCCGGTCCGCCGGCATCGCCCCGGCGGACCTGCCCGGTGCGTTGCACGCCGCCGAGCACGCGTCGATCGGCATGCTGCCGCTGCTGGCCACCTGCGACCGCTGGGACATCGGCGGGCTGTCGATCAGCGCGCACCCGCAGACGGGGGCGCCCACGGTCTTCGTCCACGACGGGCACGCCGGCGGCGCCGGCTTCGCCGAGCGGGGCTACCGGGCCGGGAGGCGGTGGCTGGCCGCCACGCTCGCCGTCGTCGAGGGCTGCGCCTGCGCGACCGGGTGCCCGAGCTGCGTGCAGTCGCCCAAGTGCGGGAACAACAACGAACCGCTCGACAAGGCCGGGGCGATCAGCCTGCTGCGCCTGCTGGTGGCGGCGGCGCCGGGTGCCGAGGACGACGTCGTCGGGCGAGCCGTTCCGAGCCCCGGGGCCGACGGCGAGGAGGCGGCGCCGTGAGCGGGACCGCGAGGGCCGTCGTCGGGCCGGCCCTCCCGATCGCGGCGTCCGGCCGGCCGCGCGCGTCATGCTCGTCATGCGGGCCGCGCGCGTCATGTGCAGCCCGACCCGTGTCGTCCGCCCTCCCAGTTCCTGGACAGTACTGTCCAGGAACCTGTAGCCTGGGACCCGCTTGCCCCGGCAGGCGCGGGTCTCCTTTCTTCGGAGACCGCGTGAAGATATTCATGGCGCTCGCCCCGGCGGGCACGGACCCCACCGGGCGGCTTCGCGACTCAGCGACCGGGCCCCGGACACACCCATAGGTGGAAGGAGGCGAGGCGAGTGGCCAGACCCGCGCAGCCGCTCGATCCGGAGCGACGAGCGCGCCTGCTGGGCGAGGCGCGTCTCGCCTTCGCGGCCCACGGTTTTCGCGCCGCCGGTCTCGCCCCGATCCTGAGGCGGGCGGATTTCCCACGCAGTTCCTTCTACCACTACTTCGGCACCAAGGAACGGCTTCTCGACGAGGCCGTCGCCGATGGGCTGCACGAGCTCGCGGGTCTCGTGGAGATCCCCACGGTCGCCGAGCTCGACGAGAGCTCCTTCTGGCCATCGTTGACGAGACTGGTCGCGACCCTGTCGGAGGCGGCGGCGACGCGGCCGGACCTCGTCGCGGTCGGCGCGATGTACCACCTCGGGGACCTACCGGAGTGCCCGAGCCTCGACGCCTTCAGGGGGATGGTCGTCGCCTGGACCACGAGCGCCGTCGCCCGAGGGCTGGAGCTCGGGCTCCTCGACCCGCTCATCCCCTCCCAGATGCACGCCGAGCTCGCCTACACCGTGGCGAGCCTCATCGACCGCTGGGCCGTCCGGGGCGCCATCGGTCCCGAGACGGCGCAGAAGCTCGCCCACACCGTCCTCCCGCGGATGCTCGGCGCGCCGCGAGGCCCCGGCGAGCGCTCCCGTCCCGTGCCGACGAATCAGGAGGCCCCGTGACCGCGCCCATCCTCGTCGCCGGGGCCACCGGTTACCTCGGACGCTTCATCGTCGCCGAGCTGCACCGCCGTGGGCACCGGGTCCGCGCCGTCGTTCGCGACCGCGATCGGGCCGTCTCGCCGGGCCCTTGGGAGGCCCCCGGCCTGGAGGGCCTCGTCGACGAATGGATCGTCGGGGACGTCACGGACCCCGGCGTCACCCCCGGAATCGCCGCGGGCGCCGACGCCGTCATCTCCGCGCTCGGCGTCACCCGGCAGAGGGCGGACCCCTGGGACATCGACTACCGGGCCAATCTCGCCATCCTCCGCTCCGCCGAGAGCCACGGCGCCCGATGCTTCTGCTTCGTCAACGTCATCGGGGGCGAGCAGTGCCCGGCCCGGCTGACGAGGGCCAAGACGGCCTTCGCCCGGGAGCTGGCCTCCTCGTCGATCCCGAGCCAGACCATCAACCCTCCGGGGTACTTCTCCGACATGATCCAGATCCTGCGGATGGCCCGGCGCGGGCGCGTCCTCGTCCTCCGCCGCGGCGTCCGGATCAATCCGATTCACGGAGCCGACCTCGCGACGTTCTGCGCGGACCGTCTGGTCTCCGGGCGGGAGGGGACGTGGGACGTCGGCGGCCCCGAGCTCTTCACCTGGCAGGGCCTGGCGGAATGCGCCTTTCACGCCCTGGGGCGGCCCGCGACGGTCACGACCGTCCCGTCCGCCGCCCTGACTCCCCTCACCCGGGTCGTCGGGCTCGTCAGCCCGAGGCGGGCGGACGCGCTGCGCTTCGCCGCGTGGAGCATGCTCCACGACTGCGTGGGCGAACCCATTGGAACGCACAGGCTCCTCGAGTTCTACAAGCGCCACGCCGCGGACATGGACTGATCCGTCGTGCATGAGTGCGGCCCGTGGGTCCGGGGCGGCGACCCGGACCCACGGGCCCTCGTCATCGAGACCGCCGCACCGGGTTCCCACTCCCGGCCGGACGAGCCTCCTTCGCCGGAACGCACCACCAGGGCTCCCTTGGACCCCAGCAGCGCTCGACACGAATCCTTCACCGGGTTCCCCAACCCTCAGGACCCGCCCCGTCCGACGGCAACCACTATGTAACCCCACCACCCTGGAGATTCACCCCCACCCCACCTGGCAAAACCCTGACAGCACCCGCCCCGAACCGAACTCGAGCCGGAACCGAACCGATCTCGACGCGGAACCCGACCGATCTCGACGATGGAGGGTGGGGCGCGATCAGGGGGCATCCCATCATCCGCCGCATCAGGGATCGTCCACGGGGCCGGCGCGTGCGGAGGAGACCGCCGGGCGCGAGACGCCCAGCACCCGCGCCTCCACGGACACCTCCACGACGACGTCCTCCCCGGTCACGGAGCACGTCGTCACCTCGGCCCCGTTGGTCCGTGCCACACGGCTCGCCGCCTCGCACGGGTCGCCCGGGGCGACGATCGAGGACAGCGCCGTCGCCCCGCCCAGTGCCGCCAGGTCGGCCGCGGCTCTCGACCGTCCCGCGGCGGCCTGCGCCTGGATGAGTCCCGAGACGCCGAGCGCGGCCGCGAGCAGGACCGCGATCACCCCCACGACGAGCACCGTGCCCGCACCGCGCTCGTCCGATAGCGCTCCACTCGCCGCCCCGCGCCCCCGCCCGAGCGGCGCCCGCGCCCCCCGCAGCCTCACGATCCGGCCCCTCACGGCCCGCTCGGCTCGGTGTAGGCGCAGGCGGTGCTGCGCGCCGTGAGCCCGAGGCCGCCGAGCGGCCCCGGCACCGTCCGGCTCACGTGAACGCAGGTCAGCTCGCCCCGGTCGACGTCGACGCTCACCGCGCCCGCGGACCGCGTGGCCGCGCCCTCGACGTCGTCGGACCCGATGGCGGCCTGCCGCGCCGCCGCCCGTGCGGCGTCCGTGACGCGCAACTGGGTGACGCCGGCGCTCACGGCCGACAGCACGAGCAGCAGGACGAGGACGACGGCGGGCAGGGCCACGGCGATCTCCGCGGTGACCATGCCCGCCTCACCGGGCGCGACGGCGTGCGAGTCCGGGCTCGTCCCCGCGAGACGGGGCCGGTCCTTTCTCCACGCCATGGCGTCTCAGCCCGCCGAGAGCGCGGACTCGATCAGGCCCTGCAGGACGCTCTGCAGGGAGCCCGACCGCATGATGGCGAGCAGGAGTCCGGCGAAGGCGGCGGCCGCCAGGGTGCCGATGGCGTACTCGGCGGTGGCCATGCCGGCCTCGCCGTCGTCGTCCTTCGTGCCGTCCGGGGCGAGGCGGTTCTCGCCCCGGAGGTGTGCGAGGCTCCAGGCGTCGCGCACGGTGTTCCAGATGTGCTTCATCGTGTTCTCCTCGGGGTGGAGGGGCCCGATCGGCCGACGTCGCGCGCCCCCGGCCGCCCGGACTCCGCGGGCACCGTGCCCGCCCCACCAGGGTCGGATACGGGCGCTATCACGCGCATATGGGCCCGTTGAGCCCTGTGGATAAGTCCCGCGCGAGCCCGCCTGTGGAGACCTGCGAGGGCCCGATCAAGCCTTGGCCGGTCGTTGGCCGACGAGGAGCGCTACCAGGCCCTGCGTCGCCGAGAGCCTCCGGCTGCGAAGGCGTTCGCCTCGGCCACGCGCGCCGGGTTCCCGCATTGCGCTGAGCCCGGTAGTCCGCGGCCGACGAGCAGACCGCGGATGACCGGGTTCCTACGTCATCAAGAGCCCCGCGCGGCCGTGCTCGGGCCTGCGCGGTCGTACCCGGGTTCGCATGGTCGTACCTAACTGCGCGCGGTCGTACCTTAGAAGCACTCTAAGGTACGACCGCGCGCCGCAAGGTACGACCCGGCGCGAGAACGTACGACCGCGCGCCCCAGAGTACGACCGCGTGAGGATCGGACATCGCGAGCCTCAGAGCCCGCCGGGCCCCGAGCCTCAGGCCCCGCCGATGAGCTCGCGGATCTCCTGCGCGGTGAGTCGGGCCCGACTCGCGCCAGCGCCCGCATCGCTCCCCGCGGCGTCATCCCCGGACCCCTCGACCACGCGGTCGAAGAGCTCGGCCTTCTTCTCCTTGAGGGCCATCACCTTCTCCTCGATGGTCCCCGCGGACACGAGCCGGTAGACCATGACCGACTTGTCCTGACCGATGCGGTGCGTGCGATCGACCGCCTGCTCCTCGACCTGCGGGTTCCACCACGGGTCGAGCAGGAAGACGTAGTCGGCCTCCGTCAGGGTCAGGCCGAAGCCGCCGGCCTTGAGCGAGATGAGGAAGACGTCCGCCCGCCCGTCGCGGAAGGCGTCGATGATCTCCTGCCGATTCGCGGTCGTCCCGTCGAGGTAGGCGGTGCGCATCCCGTCGGCCTCCAGCGCCTCGCGCACCCCGGTGAGGTACCGCGTGAACTGGCTGAACACGAGGGCCCTGTGCCCCTCGGCCACGACCGGGCGCAGCGTCTCCAGCAGCATCTCGACCTTCGCGGTCCGCTTGCGCCTGCGGCCGCCGCCGGTCCGACCGATCTCGCCGCCGCGTCGGGGCCCCTCCACGAGCACCGGGTCGAGCGCCATCTGTCGCAGGATCGTCAAGGACTTCAGCGCGGTGAAGCGCGCCCGCGCGGAGTCCTCCTCCAGCAGCCCCAGAACCTTCTGCCGTTCGCGAGCGAGGCGCCGATCGTAGGCGCGGCGATGGGCCTCCCCCAGCTCGACGGACAGGATCTGCTCGCTCTTGTCCGGCAGGTCGGCGGCGACGTCCTCCTTCGTGCGGCGCAGCAGAAAGGGGCGTATCCGGGCGCGCAGCGCCGCCAGGGCGTCGTCGTCCCCGTGCTCGACGGGACGCCGGTAGACCTTGGCGAAGCGATCGGGCCCCGGCAGCAGGCCGGGCGCCGTGATCGACAGCAGGCTCCACAGGTCCATGAGCGAGTTCTCCAGCGGCGTGCCGGTGATGGCGAGGGTCGACGGCGTGCGCAGGCGCCGCACCGTCTTGTAGGTGACGGCGGTGTGGTTCTTGACGAACTGGGCCTCATCGAGCACGACCCACGACCAGTCCACCCCGGTGAACTCCTCCTCCTCGAGCCGCACGATCGTGTAGCTGGTGACCACCACGTCGGCACCGGCCACGATCGCGCCCAGGTCCTCGCCCCGCTTGGCGCGCGTGCGGGTCACGGCCCGCACGCGCACATCGGGGCAGAATCGCGCGGCCTGCTCCACCCAGGCGCCGACGACGCTCGTGGGCGCCACGACGAGCACCGGCCCGCTCCGCCCGTCGGCGGGGACGGCGGCCTCGGAAGCGGTCCCCATCGCCCCGGCGTGGGCGGGCTCGGCCCCGGTGGCAGCTCCGGGAGCATCGGTCCCGGCCCCGGCGTCGGCGGGCTCGGCCCCGGCGGAGTCAGCGGTCCCGCCGGCCGAGGCGGCCCGCGTCTTCAGCATCCGCTGCACGACGGCGAGCACCTGGAGCGTCTTGCCCAGACCCATGTCGTCGGCCAGGACGCCGCCGAGACCGGTGGACTGCAGCAGCGCGAGCCACCGGTAGCCGTCGAGCTGGTAGGGACGCAGCGTGGCGCGCAATCCCGTCGGCACGGGCACGTCGATGGCGGAGCCGATCCCACCGCCGGCCCCGCCCTCATCCTCGGCTCGGGTCCCGGCCCCGGCGTCCCCGACCTCGGCGGCGGCCACCACCGCCAGGAGCCGCTCGACGCCCTCGCGCCATCGCTGCGTCGCCTCCCCGACGACGCCGAGGCCGACGAGCTCGGCGTACAGCCCCGCCTGGAACGGGGTGACGGACAGGTTCCCGGCGCTGCGGGCCTCCGGGTCGCGCAGGTCCCGCCCCTCCTCCATGAGCTTGCCCAGACGCACGATCTCGGGGCGGTCGGCCAGGCTCACCCACCGGCCGGAATCGAGTAGGACCTCCCCGGCCCCCGTGGCGACCGCCGTCATGAGCCGGTCGATGGGGACGTCCTCGTCGCCGACCCTGACGCTCACCCGCAGGGAGAACCAATCGAGCTGCTCGGCATCGTCGGCGACATCGGTGGTGATGAGCGGGGCCTCCTCGGCCTCGCGGTAGTCGGGCACCTCCCCCGCCATCTCCACGACGACGCCGTCGATCCGCTCCAGCGCCGGCAGAGCCTGCGCGACGAGCCGGGCCGTGTCCATCCCCCCGTAGGTCCCGGCATGCCACAGGGGGCCGTGCGTCTCCGCCAGGGGCAGGCACTCGTCTACAACGCGGCGGGCCAGCCGGTCCTCGGCGGCGTGGTCACGAGCAGCGGGGGCGGCGGCCCCGGGGTCGGTCATCCGCGAACCGCCGCGCGCCGAACGGGCCCCCGCCCCCCGGGCACCGGTCAGGGCCGACGGGGCTCCGGCAGGAGCTGCGGAACCGGTCTCCGCGCCATTGCCGCCGCTCCCGCCCGTCCCTTGCCCCCAGTCGAGGGGCTCCGGCCCGTCGAGAACCGTCGTGAGGTCCCCGATGGCCGCCTCGCCCCGGTTCTCACCATCCTTCGTCACGTACCGGATGACCCAGGTCGTCTCCGCGCGGTGCTCGGCGGCATGCACCTTGACGCGCAGCACGGCGACGGGCTCGCCCGTGTCCGGCAACCTCAACGCGGGGTCGAGGTCGATGATCGGAACAGCGGCGGCGAGCCGGCCCAGGTGCGTGTTCTCGAAGCGCTCCACGTCCGCGGCGGGAACCGCGATGCGCTCCTCGCGCCGCAGGATCCTGCCCAGGACCTCGCCGGGCAGCGGGTCCAGCGGCATGAGGTTGAGAACGCCGTCGGTCCCGGTGAGGGCGTAGCCGTGAGTGGGGTCGCCGATCGGGCGGGGTCTGGAGCCGCGGGCGCCCCCGGCTGTGAGCCCCTCGACCCCGGACAGGTCGACGGAGGGCGCGATGAGGGCGGTGCCGTCCTTCCGCCGCTTGACGCCGACCCCCGCGCGCAGACCGGGCAGGATCCTCACCTGGCTGCCGCCCCGTTGAGCCGTCGTCAGGGTCACACCCGCGTCCACGCTGCGGCGCAGGACGCCCCATACGCGGGAGGGCAGCGTCTCCAGGGCGATGCGAGCGTTGTGGTAGTAGAGGTAGCCGTCCGGGTCCATGGCGGCCAGGTCCGCCAGGCACTCCAGGGCCTCGGGAGCGACCTGCCCCGCCAGGTCGCCGTCGAAGACGGCGCGCCAGGAGATGCCCTGCTTGATCCACCCGCGCTTGCCCGCGATCAGGGGGAGCAGACCCAGTCTGCCGGTCCGGTGCGCACCGGAGTTCTGCGCGGAGATCTCGATGGCGACCGCGCGCCGCGGCGTCCCCCGGGTGCGCAGCATGTGGATCAGGCGGCGCTCCCAGTCCGTGTCCCCCGGCGGGGCGCCGGCGGCGTCGGCCCTCTCCCGGGCCGCCAGGATCAGGGCCGCCGTGTGCTTGCAGTTGCTCCCCACGGGGCACGAGCAGCTTCCCCTCCAGGAGATGCGCTTCCCCACCGACTCGGAGAAGACCAGGGTCTGGTAGACCTGGCTCCGTGAGCCGCGAACCGTGGCGGCTATGATCTCGCCGTTGCCCGACACGGAGATGTTGGAGACCCTGTGCGCCTCCGCGTACCTGCGCCCGCGGGCGAAGGCGGTCGGTCCCGTCACCGCGGAGACCGTGGCGTCGGTCGTGCGGGCGGGCCAGTCGTCGGGAGTGATCTCTCGGGCCATGAAAACACCCTACGAGCAGGGTACGACGCATTGCGGGGCCCGCCAGGCCTGGTGCGTCGCACGGCCCCGCCGCGGGCGGGAGCGGCTCAGAGCTCGCCGGGAGCACCCATGACGCGAGCCGGCTCCGCGTGCGGGCGACGTGCGCTCCGTCGCCCCGAAGCTCGCCCCGCGCCCGGGCGGGGAGGCCGGCAGCTCAGGGCGGGGAGGCTGGCAGCTCAGGGCGGGGAGGCCGGCAGCTCAGGGCTCTTCATAGACAGACACGATGGAGCCGCCCGCCCCGCGCCCGGGCGACGGTCGGGCGATTCACCGTCGAGCGGGCGCGACTGCCGCGCTCGGCCCGTGCCGCCTCAGCTCTCGCCCTTACCGCCGGCGCTCCCGCGGCGGACCTCCTCGTGCAATTCGCGCAGCTGTTCGAACTCGCGACGACGCTGGGCGCGATCCTGCGCCCACAGCACGGCGCGGCGCTGACGGGTCTCCTCGCGCTCGAGCCTCAGCTGTCGGCGCATCTGCTGGCGCCAGTGCGTCCGCTCGGCCTCGATCTGCGCCAGGCGCTCGGCCAGGCGGCGCGACTCCGTCTCCGACAGGCCGTGATGGTGGAAGATGAGGTCGCGGCCACGACGCGGCAGACCGCTGGCGGGCGTCGACGGGACGGGCGACTCGGGGGACGCGGCCGACGACATCGGGGCCGCCGGGCGCTGGGCGGTGGGACCGGCCTCCTCGCCGTCGGCCGTCGCGGCGCCGTCGTCGGCGGACGGCACCCCCAGGCCGGCGGGCCGCCGCGGCTCGCTCACGAGCATCTCGCCGGTGTCGCCCGAGGCCTCGATGAGGCCGTGACCATGCCGCTCGCGCGGCCCCTGGACGACGGCGAGCGCCTCGACGGCGGGGGCGTGGTCGTCGTCGGCGGACAGGGCCAGCCCGAGCGTCGGCATGACCAGCACGCTGACGGCGCCGGCCAGCACCAGGGTAGAGGCGAAGGAGGAGGTCATGGCGTCGGCGCTCACCGCGACCTGGGTGACGGCCACGATGATGGGCAGGGCCGTGGTGGAGTACACGGCGATCTGCAGGGACTGGCGCATGGAGTAGGCGCGCGAGCCGTTGCGGCGCCGCTCCAACCGGGAGGCGACCCACACGGGCAGGCCCCGCACGAGCACGAGCAGGAGGAGGAAGGCGCCGATGGTCGCCAGCGACTGCTCCGACATGCCCAGATCGATCCCCATCCCGGAGACGACGAAGAAGATCGGTATGAAGAAGCCGTAGGCGAGCCCGTCGAGCTTCTCCTCGAACTGGCGGTTCCCGTCGGGCAGGGCGTAGCGCAGGATGAATCCGGCGGCGAAGGCGCCCAGGACGACGTCGAGGTCGAAGGCCTCCGCGAGCGCGCACAGGCCCACCAGCAGCAGGACCGTGATGCGCACCGTGGTCTGCGCCGTCGTCGTGCCGCCCAGGCGGATCGCCTCGATGAACCGCCGCCCGGCGCGGCGCACCCGGTCGGTGAAGCGCACGATGAGGAGGGTGACGGCCAGGAAGACCAGGAGGATCGCCAGGCTGGCCCAGGTCGAGCGCGACCCCAGCAGAAGCGCCATGAGGATGATCGGACCGACTTCGCCGACGGCGCCGTGGTTGAGGATCGCCGCGCCCACCGCCGTGGGCAGCAGCCCCCGCTCGCGCAGGATCGGCAGAATCGTGCCGATGGCCGTGGAGGTCATGGCGATGGCGATGGCGATGCCGTTGGCGGAGAAGGCCCCACCGGATACGCCGACGACGGCGACCGACGCGAAGGCCAGGCCGAGCGATCCGGCCCAGGCGGTCATGGCGTGGCGGCCGCCGGAACCGCGCAGTTCGTTGACGTCGATCTCGTAGCCGGCCATGAGGAAGAGGAAGGCGACGCCGAGCTCCTTGAGGAAGGCGATGTCCTGGCCCTCGTGGGCGATGTCCAGTCCGCTGGGGCCGATGAGGATGCCGCCGACGATGAGCAGAACGGTCTCGGGCACCAGTCGTTTGGGGACGGTCCAGGAGACGAGCGGCGCGATGAATGAGACCGCCACAATGCACAGCAGGGACACGAAGACTGCGCTCACGCCTATTCCTTTCCTCGGTGACTTTCCCCGGTGCAGGGGTCCGCGGGCCGGGGCGGTGGTCGGGCCCGAGGCGCCGGGCACGCGACCGGGCCGCGACCGGATTCGCTCCGGCGGGGACCGGCGGTGGGGATGATACCCAGGCCCCGGCGCCCCACGAGTCGGCGACCCCACCGCCGGCCCGGACCCGCGGCGCGCCTCCCGGCGACGCGTTCTCAGGAGCTCGGGAAGACCGGGAAGAGCTCGGGCGGTACCAGG
>ERZ772993.286-NODE-286-length-26158-cov-7.244186_pt1 | contig 26158 bp, 22 predicted proteins | sample MGYA00580670_ERZ772993 | MGnify/ENA primary metagenome ERZ772993 (study PRJEB29015, sample SAMEA2737936) | human oral metagenome | biome: human oral; feature: human-associated habitat; material: dental | place: China | collected 2136 ... | reverse complement strand
CGGCGGAGCGGGCTGCACGCTGAGGGCGAACCACCCCTCCCCGTCCAGGAAGTCCAGGTTGAGCAGGTGCTGCTCCACCTGTTCGGCGATCGAGTCGGGGGTCTGGTCGAAGTCGTAGGCGTCGAACTTGCCCATCGTCGAATGCACGGTGCGGATCGTGTACTCGGTCATGGCGTGCCCTCGCCCATCGGTGCCTCCCGTCGTCGCTTTCGGCTCCCACACTACGCGCACGGCGCGCAGGGGGCCGGGCGGCGCGCCAGCGGCAGGCGGAGCCCGACCGCAGCGCGCGGACTGCGGGGTAGCGCCCCGGGCAGCGGGGCAGGGGCCTGATGCGGCGCTGGGCGGCCGCCGCCGTGCTAGTAGTGCCCCGGGCGCGGGGTAGGGCGGGCAGCGGCTAAGCACGCGGGCGCGGTTGAAACTGACGTGGACGCGGATTCACCGGCCGGGGCGCGCGTTCGTTGTCCGCCCGTTCCTCTCGATCGCACACAAGGAAGGGAATTAGGAAATACGGGGTCGCACACAAGGGCGGAATCAAGCCGTTGTGTGCATCGGATGTTTCGTAAATCGGGGTCCTTGTGTGCGTAACCGGGGGAGTGGCACCAGACCGAGGGATTCGCCCAGTGGGCTCGCAGGGCGGTGGCGCGCCCCGCACGGGCGCGCGTTGTTAGGGGTGGGCGGGTTTCGAGCACGGGGTGCTCGAGCGCGCTCCGCACGGGCGCGCGTTGTCGGCACCGCGAGGGGGTTGTCGACATTGTGAGGGGGTTGTTGTCATCGCGAGGGGGATATAACGCGCGTCGGTGCTGATATCCCATGCAGGTTGTCGACAACGCGCGTCGGCGTAGCAGTGCCAACAGTGCCGGTGGTCCTCGACGGCGCGCCCAGTGCCCGAGGCCGGGGTCCCGATATCGCGGACGCCTCTTTCTGCGGGAGCGGTGGGATGTTCCCGATGGTGGCCCTCGGGGTATCCGTCCGGGGCTTCCTTCTGCGGGGCCCGAGCGCACCGGTCGGCTCGTCGGCGTGGCCCCGGGGGGATCCGTCCGGGGCCTTCCTCTGAGGGGGGCGGGATGATCCCCCAGTTGTCCACAGGCCGCTCTGCTCTCAGGGTTATCCACAAGCGCGGATGTCCTCAGCTCTGCGTCCACAAGCGCCGATGGCCACGTTGTGGCGGTGTCGGAGCGGGGCCTACGTTCGGTGGAACGCCCCATGATCCTGCAAGCGGATCCCATCACGAAGGAGTGGCGCAGATGAGCAGCCCCAAACACTTGTCCGACTCCGACCCCGACCGCGCCGCGTCGGCGGGCCCGCAGTCGGTGAACCCGGTCGACGGCCAGGAGGGCGCCCAACCCGTTGAGGGTGGCGAGGGCCTCCAGGGCAGCCGGAAAAGGACTGGCGCAGTCCTCCTGCTGCCCCTAGTGATCGCAGCAGTACTCATACTCATCGTCTACGCCGTCCTCCACATCGCGGACCGCCCGGTGCGCGGCAGCGGGGATGCGCACGGCACAGGATCCGCCGCTCAATCCAATGGGCCGGGTGGGACAGACGGGGCGAGCGGCGGCGGAGGCCGATCCAGCGGGACGGGCGGTGGCGTCTCTCCGGGCGCCGCTCTCGGGGGCTCCGACTCCCTCACAGATCGCACGGTCGAAGGGGCGACGGGTTCCGTCGTCTACGCGATATCGGCCATCGACCACGCCAGGAACACGTCCGACACCCATCCGCTGAGCGACCTCATGACGCCCGAGTGCGAGGCGTGCTCCATCGAGATCGGCCATATCGACGAGGTGCCGACGGGGCGGACGAGGACCGATGGGATGCAGTCGCGCGGCGTGGAGTGCCCCGTCGTCGACCGGACCAGTGACAGCGGCGGAGAGCTCCAAGCCGTTGGCCTGCGCTGCGTCTACCTGTCGCACGCCGACCGTTGGACGACCAACGACGGCAGGGACACCACCATCGACGCCACCCAGGACGTGACCTTCGACCTCGTGTGGCAGCGGGGGCAGTGGCGCCTCGCGGGAATGACCGTCAACCACGTGGGGAGCATCGACGCCTACTACCCGGCGCTCGACGAGCTCAAAGCCCAGGCGGGCCAGGGCCAGAGTTAGATAGTGCCGCGCACGGCCGCGGCGGCGCGGGCTCTGCTCCCCGGAGAGTGAAAACGGCCTTTTGTAAGTTTGAGGTGTGGTTGGGGTTTGAGTTCGCCGGTTTCGAGAAGTGCTCGGGCGGTGTGGTGGGTGGGGCTGTTGAAGGTGCCCGGGTAGTCGAACTGGGCCAGTGTGTCATTCGCTCGTCATTTTGTTGTTCGTCCAAGTGCGATGACCCCGGTCAAGGGGTTGGCACTGATCGTGGTGATCATGGCTCGCATGAGGGCCTTCCCTTTGATTCTGTCTGGTTCACGGTGTACGTCGATGAGGCGTTGGTGGATGCCCCGGGTGGTTCTTCGGCGGCCGCGCTCCTGAATCCGGTGAACCCGTCCATCGCGACGACCTCAATGCTCTCGCGCCCCGCTCCTGGGGCGGGCGGTGAGCCAGCTCGTGAATGCCCGTTCGCAGCGGCCTTCGACCATGTCCAGCAGCTGCGAGGTAGGTGCCGGTCTTGTCCTTGTTGGGGGTTAGGTCCAAGATGACCGTGACGTACTTGTCGCCCCTGTGGGTGCAGTGCCACATGTGCTTATCAACGCCGATCACCCGCACGCCGTCGAACCGGGCCGAATCGGCGATCAAAGTGTGGTGGCCTTCGGTCAGGACGGCAGTGTTGGTGGTGTTCCACCACACTGGGGGCGCTTCGGCGATCCGCGTCACCGTGAGGTAGGTGGTGGGCCACCAAGCCCGTCAGTGGTCACACCGCACCGCTGCCCGCGACAGCTTCGCGCGGGGCTCGGCCCGCACTGGGCACATTGATAGCAGCGCACGCTAATGTGCGAGACAGCGGAACGCCACCCGAACGACAGGTGGGCCAGGCTTCTGGTCGTCGTGTCCCGCGCGGTCGCCCTCACATCCGCACCACTGGTCCGGCCAGAAGATGGCAGGCCAACGCGGTCCAATCAACCCCGACATGCTGCCCGGTCACCTCGGGCCCGAAGCGGGCGGGTGCCGTCAGGTGAGAGCGATCTCATCGAGCAAAAGTAGCATTGAACATATCGAGGTCTTTCAATGGGTGGTGTAGGGGCCGCCATCATCGAAAGAACCCAATCCGTACCTTACCACGTCGAACCCCCTCAACCTACCACCACACCCTCAAATGCGCAGAGCCAAATAAGCAAAGCGACTCACTTCCTACGTCAATGGAGCTGAAGCGCCCATCCAGCTGTGTTGAATGGCCATATCCTGCAGAAGTCCTATGAATGCAGAAATAAGCTCGGGAATAAATGCGCGATAGAAGCTGCAAATCGTGAGGTTTGGAGGCTTGGTGAGAGCTGAATGGGCCACTTTGTTGCGGTAGCCGACAAAGCGGTCGATAGACTCCGTTATGCTATTCCCCTGATATAAGAAACTGGAGTACTTCTTGGCTGGGGTGGTGCCCGGGAGTCTGATGTCAGTAATGACGTTAAACTGACCGAAGTCTATATTTAACCATTGGCAAATGCTCTCGAATCGTTCAGCATTGAGATTGGAATTAGGGGAAACAATATGTCTCGAAAAACTGGGAATATTTTCATCGAGGTTGTCCTTCAATAGTATGCTGTGTGCAGAAAGTGCCAAGTTTGAAGTCCTATTAAGGTAGCCGTCGTTATTAAGTATTGTCCATCGGTGAAGTGTTCGAAGCGGGGAGCATAGGCCTGCTGCGTCTGCGCAAGTTGACTCGACTAGAGTCAAATACCTTTCAGAGCTCTCTTTAATGATACTTTCCCAGTAGCTGTACAGCACGAGGATGGCCGTTCGTCGCTGAATAACTGCACGAGGGTTGTCTGGCACCTCTGGGCGGGCACCCTCTTGGGTCGTCCCCTGCGAATCTTTATCTGACTCAAAGGGAGTCTGAACTAGTTCGAGATCTGCACTGATAGTCGCTATATCGCGTCTCAGGCTTGTGGTAAGCTTTTCCAGTGTCGCGCAAAATTCCAAAATGATAGCGTCGCGGGCCACTGTCGTCATTCTTCCGTGAGTGCTTGAATGCCGAGGGGGACAACCTTTTGAATTCGCGCAGCTGTCTGTATTCCGCTTGAATGCTTGCTTATCGCATTCTTTCCTTCCCATAGTCTGCGACTGGCATCGAGTGGGTTGCTAACAATTCGGAGGTCGTTGTAGATTGCGTATCCAAAAGCGCAGGCAATTGCGTCAAATGCTGTTCTGCTAAACTTGTTTGTATACTTCTTTTTATCCGGCTGCCACTTGTGTAAGATGCCAGTATCGATTGTTGCCATTCTCTCAAATGTTTTCTCAAATAGAGATTGAAGTCGATTCAGATTGCTAGTGTCGTTTTTGGCGGCGAGATTGAATGCAAACTCTCTGAGCTCATGTCTATAGTTCTGCATGCCCCTTATTTCATCTAGACTCATTGTTGAAACCAGGAGAAATCGCAGGACGATTTCTTCGTCATATGCTTCGATTCTCTCTTTCTCTGAGAAGGTTGTGAGCCTGTTGAATGACTCGTTTGATGAAAGTGTGCGCAGCCATTGGCAAAATGATGGACTAACATAATATAGTGCGGCGTTGAGCATCTCTTGGTATGTCAGCGTGGAGCCGTATGAGTTAATTCGCTCAAATAGGTCGAACTTCGCTTTAGGATCGGATTCTCTTTGGATGATTTGAACCTGTAGGGCAGTCCTCTTTATATCGCGAATGTATCTTGAGTCAAGAACTGCTGTTCCTTCCTTAGTGTCTTCAGATGCGACGACACCCTCTAGGCTGGGGAGGCGATCTGTCTTCTCTAGAACTAACGGGCCCAGTCCCTTATGCTCTAGTAAGCCGAAAAATTGTAGAATGGTTGAGAGTCTTTGAAGGCCGTCAACGAGTTCCCATCTGCCATCATCGTTGGCGGCGACAAAAATTGATGGTATTGGTATTCCGAGTAGAATTGACTCCACGAATCGGGACTTCTGTTCAGAATCCCATCGAAATGCCCTCTGAAACTCGGGATTGATGATCAGATCATGATCTTTGTACAGATTGATAATTTCTCCGAGGGTCATTTTTGTGTCGTCCGTTTTGACTGTCTGACGCTCTTTGTCAATCTCTGCGTTGAGTCCCATGTTCGTTCCTTTTGGGGGATTGATGTTGTTTGCACGCTATAGGATATTGTGACGACTTATGTTGTCGCTTGTCAAGTGGGATGGCATGTGGTGAACCACTTCGGTAACATCACAACTTGTTAATCTTTGCCTCTTTTCGCATGAGTTGGTGCAGGTAGGCTGTGGTGTTGATAGTTGATTTACGTTGACGCTTTCTTGAGTTTCTGCATTTTGTAGTCGTGAACGTGGGCCATGTTGTTGTGTATTGATGTGGTAATAGGTTGATAACGTTTTTTCATTCGTTACTTGAGTGGGTTCATCGTATGTTGGTGCGTTTGGGGCTTACTTGGCGGAGAATGTGGATCGGTAAGTTGATCTACCGTTTCTGCCGGAGTCTTATTCTTGATTGGATTGTCTTCTAGGGCGGCGACTGATTTTGGATTTAGTCCAACCGGCTTTGCGTTTGCATTATTGGGGTTACGTTCATGTGAGATGGGTAGGATGTTGTTTCTGTTATGTTATATTGATGATTGTGTTTACGGTGGGCGAGCAATCTGTGTGATTGTGATAATTGGGTGTGGTATTCTAAGCCGCGAGTTTGCGGTGCCTGGCGTGGAGCTTGAGGGCCCCAGGGCGTTTCTCTAAAAGGGGTGGTGTGTTGGGGTGGGAGACTGGGCGGCGTGTCTCGGTTGTGGTTGATCAGTGATGGGCAGTGGGAGGTTCTGGAGGGCCTGCTACCGCCTCGAAGGCCGGTGCGGGGCGGGCCGCGTTGGTGATCACCGCCAGGTTCTGGGGGAATTGTCTACCAGCAGTTCGGGGGTGGCGTGGTGCGGTCCGTCCGGGTGCTATGGGCCGTGGCGGACGGTGTGGGAACGTCACCGCGCCTGGGCGCGGGCCGGTGAGCGTGGCGGCCTCGACTGGGGCGTGGGCGTGGATTCGTGCGTCGTCCGCGCCCACCAGCGTGGGACCAACGGGTCCTGCCGCGCAGGGGGCGCTGGCCGAAGTTGCGGGAACCGGCTCGTTGAGCGGCCCGGCCATGGCGTGGGGGCGGGCACGAGGATCCACGCGGTGGTCGACGGCTGCGTCCCCTGGTCGTTGTCGTGGGGCCGGGCCGACGGAGACGCACCGGTGTTCATCCCCCATTATGGAAGCCCTCGCCCGCCCGGGCTGGACGGCCCCGGACGAAACCGGACGCGGTGCGCGCTGACAAAGGGGCACTCCTTGCGCACGAGGTACGGGCACTGCCCAAGGCGCGGGTTCGCGTGCCAGATCCCCGTCAAGGAGGACCAGGAAGCGGCCAGGCGCAGACGCGGGGGCGAAGGCGGGCGCGAGTACTCCGCCGGCCCCGCCTCCCACACCAAGCGCACCGTCGTCGAGCGCGCCTTCGTGTCCCACAAGCAATGGAGGACACCGGCCACCCGCCACGGACGAACCCGCCATCGTCCACACAACGGGCCTCCTCATCCACACAATCCTCACCCGGCCCACTAAAGAGACACGCCCTAGGTGGTTCGGACATCGGGGAGTGGAAGGTCATGATGGGTTTCGATTGTTGTGTTCGGTTGGCTTGTTGGAGCAGATGACTTCCGCCTTCTGCTTCGTGTCGCCTTCGTTTGGTTGATTGTGTTGTGGTAGTCGATAAGCTGTCGGTGTGAGCCAGCGAGTCGGTGTATCAGCGTGAGCGTGCGGTCATTTTCTAAGAGTTCCTGATTGCGACCGAGCTTGCTGTCGAACCGCTGTGCGGTAATGACGACTTATGGTACGGATAGAGAAACGCAGACGGTAGCCCCTTTCTCAGTCTGCCGCCCGCGCTTCGCCAAAAGTACCGCGAGTACGTGAGGCGGGGAGTGGTGCTCAATCGGACATAAAGTGGCGCTCGTCGAGGATGTCGGCGCCCGAGCCCACCAGGGCCGCCAGATGCGCGTTGGCGTGGTGGGCGCAGAAGAACAGGCGCCCGCCCGTCGGCATGGTGACGCGGACCCACGCCCGCGCCCCGCAGGCGTCGCAGCGGTCGGCAGCAGTCAAAGTGGGTTCGGGGACTGCGGTCCGTTCGAGAGTCGAAGCGTTCATGCCCCCATCACACACCACCGACCGCCCCGGCCGCACGGTTGTTCACCGGTGGCGCAATCGCAGGGCGCCCGAAGAGCCCCGGAACATGCCGAACGATTCGCGATCCGCCTCCGAAGGCGCGGGCCACCAGCACCAGCACACCCCCGATCCGCCTCGAACGCCCCACATTCGCCCTGGCAGCGGCCGGGCCGCGCGCAGATGCGCACACTGTTTCCTACCATGAGACCCGTGAGCCAGACCAAAGCATCCGACTACAGCGCCCGGCACCTCTCCGTCCTGGAGGGGCTGGAGGCCGTGCGCAAGCGCCCCGGCATGTACATCGGGTCCACCGATCACAAGGGCCTCATGCACTGCCTGTGGGAGATCATCGACAACGCCGTGGACGAGGCGCTGGAGGGGCACTGCGACACCATCGACGTGCGCCTGCACCCCGACCACTCCGCCTCCGTGTCGGACAACGGGCGCGGCGTCCCCGTCGACGAGGTCCCCGGCATCGGCCTGAGCGGCGTCGAGGTGGTCTACACGAAGCTCCACGCGGGCGGCAAGTTCGGCGGGGGCTCCTACGGCGCGGCCGGGGGTCTGCACGGCGTGGGCGCGTCCGTGGTCAACGCCCTTTCGGCGCGCATGGACGTGCAGGTGGACCGCGGCTCGAAGACTTACGAGATGTGCTTCAGGCGGGGCGAGCCCGGCGAGTTCGACGACTCCAGGCAGCGCACCCCCAACTCGCCCTTCACCCCCTTCACCGACCAGTCCAGGCTCAAGACCGTCGGCAAGGTGAAGAGGACCAAGACGGGCACGCGCGTGCGCTTCTGGGCGGACTTCCAGATCTTCCCCGCCACCGAGGGCTTCTCCTGGGAGTCCCTGCTGGCCCGGGCGCGCCAGACCGCTTTCCTGGTGCCCGGCCTCACCATCAACTGCGTCGACGAGCGCGGGGAGGAGGAGCGCTCCGAGTCCTTCCGCTTCGACGGCGGAGTGGTCGACTTCGCGAACTGGCTGGCCACCGACGGGCCCGTCACCGACACGTGGCACATCACGGGGGAGGGCGCGTACACGGAGACCGTGCAGGTCCTCGACGCCGACACAGGGCACCTGACGGCCACGGAGCTGGAGCGGGTGTGCTCCGTCGACATCGCCCTGCGGTGGGGGATCGGCTACGACACCTCCGTGCGCTCCTTCGTCAACATCATCGCCACACCCAAGGGCGGCACCCACGTCGCCGGGTTCGAGCAGGCTGTCCTGCGCGTGCTGCGCGCCCAGATCGACAAGAACTCCCGCAAGCTCAAGGTGGGCGCCAAGGACGGGCGCCCCGAGAAGGACGACGTGCTGGCGGGGATGACGGCCGTCGTCACCGTGCGCTTCCCGGAGCCGCAGTTCGAGGGGCAGACCAAGGAGATCCTGGGCACGCCGCAGATCCGCTCCGTCGTGTCCAAAGTGGTGGGGGACTGGCTGGCCGCCAAGCTCGCCTCCCCCAAGCGCGACGACAAGCAGCAGGCCTCCCAGCTCATGGAGAAGGTCGTCGGCGAGATGAAGGCCCGCGTGTCGGCCCGCATCCACAAGGAGATCTCCCGCAAGAAGAACGCCCTGGAGACCTCCTCCCTGCCCGCGAAACTGGCGGACTGCCGCCTCGCGGACGTGGCGGAGACGGAACTGTTCATCGTCGAGGGCGACTCCGCGCTGGGCACCGCCAAGGCCGCGCGCAACAGCCACTACCAGGCGCTCTTCCCCATCCGCGGCAAGATCCTCAACGTCCAGAAGGCCTCCACCGCCGACATGCTGGCCAACGCCGAGTGCGCGAACATCATCCAAGTCATAGGAGCGGGGTCGGGGCGCACTTTCGACCTGGAGTCGGCCCGCTACGGAAAGGTCATCCTCATGACCGACGCCGACGTGGACGGCGCCCACATCCGCACCCTGCTGCTCACCCTGTTCTTCCGCTACATGCGGCCCATGGTCGAGGCGGGGCGCATCTACGCCGCCGTGCCGCCCCTGCACCGCATCGAGGTGGCGGGCAAGGGCCGCCGGAAACGGGAGTACATCTACACCTACTCCGAGGACGAGCTGCACCGCAGGCTCGCCGCCCTGCGCAAATCCGGGCGCACCTGGAAGGAGCCCATCCAGCGCTACAAGGGCCTGGGCGAGATGGACGCCGACCAGCTGGCCGAGACCACGATGGACCGCGCCCACCGCTCCCTGCGGCGCATCACCCTGGCCGACGAGGAGGCCCTGCGCCGCGCCGAGGACGTCTTCGAACTGCTCATGGGCTCCACGGTGGGCCCGCGGCGCGAGTTCATCGTCGAGGAGTCGGCGGGCCTGGACCGCGACCGCATCGACGCCTGACAGGAGGCGGCCCCCGGGGCGCGGTTCTGGGCCGTTCGGGTGCGGCGCGCTTGGCGGCCCGGCGGTGACCCGCGGGGCCGGGATCCGCGCGTGAGGCCCCCGCCTCGTGAAGCATGTGACCAAAGGCCCGCATTGGCCTTACTATGGACCCATGACAGGACTTGCGCAGCGCCTCTCGCCGCCCGGGTCCGTCCCGTACCCGGGGAACCACCTCGGGCTGCGCTGGCGGCCCCTCATCAGCCGCGACGCACCCGCCGTCTACGACCTCGTGCGCGCGGTCGAGTCCGCTGACGACGCGATCCACCGGACGGGTGCCGAGGGGATCGCGGACATGGTCGAGGGCCGCGGCGGCGAAGACTGGGTCGACGCCATCGTCGGGCTCGACCGCAACGGCAGCATCAGCGCCGTCGGTTGCGTGCGCGTCGTGCGCGGCGTCAGCGACAGCGCGATCGCGATCGTCTCCGCCTACGTCCACCCCCACTGGCGGGGGCGCGGCCTGGGCCGGGCGCTCCTGCACTGGCAGGACGGGCGCGCCCGCGAGATGCTGGTCGAGACCTACGGGCCGGACAGCGCCATCCCCGCCTCGATCGCCAACTTCGTCGACGCCCACATGACGGACAGGCGGCGCCTGTACATCGCCGCGGGCTTCTACGCCAAGCGCACGCTGCAGGTCATGTACCGGGACCTGGAGGGCTCCGAGAGCGCCCCCCGCGTCCGCGGCGGTTACACCGTGGTCCCCTGGGACCGCGCGCTGCGCGACAAAGCGCGGGAACTGCACATGGAGGTCAGCCGCGACCTGTTCTGGTCGTGGAACCGCGCCCGCTGGTGGGACGGCGCCGTGGCCTCCATGGAGCGGCGCTGGTCCTTCCTGGCCCTCGACCCCGGCGGCGCGGTCGTCGGCTACATCGTGACCGAGCGCCCCGCCCAGCGGTGGGTGTCCACGGGCAGGCCCGAGGCGGGCGTCTCCCTGGTGGGCGTCCTGCCCCAGCACAGGGGGAAGTCCGTGTGCTCGGCGCTGATCGGGCACTCCGTGGCGGCCGCCTCCGCCTCGGGGATGCCGCGCATCGGGATCGAGGTGGACACCCGCAACCCGTCGAACGCCCACGCGATCTACGAGCACCTCGGGTTCGTGGACGACGCGGCTGAAGTCTTCTACGTCATCGACCAGTGAGCGCCACCGGGGCGGACCCGCGGAAGAGGAGAACATGAGCGACACAGCGCCGCGCGCCGGAGCCGACGCATGCGCCGACGTCCCCATGCCCCCCAGCCACCACGGCATCGTGTGGGAGCCCCTGGCCCCCGCCCACCACCCGGCGCTGGCCACCCTCTTCGCCAGGATGGAGGCCCGGGACAACCCCCCGTACCGCACCAGCCCCGGCGAGGTCGCCGAGATGCTGGGGGGCGCCACGCAGTGGTCCGGGATCGCCGGATTCGCCACGCGGGGCCTCGCCGCCGGGCGCATGATCGCCTACGCGCAGGTCACCATCCGCCACCCCGGGCGCGTCGAGTGCGTGTGCAGCGGGGGAGTGGACCCCGACTTCCGGCGCATCGGCCTGGGAGGGGCCATCGTCGACTGGCAGGAGGGGGCGGCCCGCGCCATGATCGGGGCGGCCGGCTCGGGGGGGCCGGCGCAGATCGTCTGCCACGTCGAGGCCGGCCAGGAGGACCTCGAGGCGCAGCTGCAGTCCCACGGGTTCCACTGGTCGCGCACCTACTACGAGATGCGCGCCGACCTGTCCTCCCTGCCCGAGCGGCCCTCCCTGGGGGCCTACCTGTCGCTGGAGGCGTGGGCGCCCCAGTGGGAGGAGCCGGCGCGCCAGGCGGCGAACCTGCTCAACGAGGTCGAGTGGGGGCGCCCGCCCCTCACAGAGGAGCAGTGGTTCCAGGGCCGCATGTCCTTCGTGCCCGAGTGGTCGTTCCTGCTGGTGGACCGCCGGGGCGACAGGCCGCGCGTGGGGGGCTTCCTCATCGCCTCGCGCTACGAGCAGGACTGGGCGGCCCTGGGCTGGCGCGAGGGGTACATCGACCAGATGGGCGTGCTCGGCGCCTACCGGCAGAGCCGGGCCGTGGACGCGCTCATCATCGCCTCGATGCGCGCCCAGGCCGGCGACGGCATGGAGCGCACGGGCACGGGACTGGGGTCGGCGAACCACTCGGGCGCCCTGGCCGTCTACGACTACTTGGGGTTCCGCACGGTGGGGCAGACCCGCCTGTACGCCCGCGAGGTCTGAGCGGCGCCCGGGCCGTGTTCTCCCGTCCGGGCCGTGTTCGCTGGGACCGCAGGGTTCGCCGGGGGGGCCGAGCGGCGCCCGGGCCCGTCACGTTCTTCTGCCCGGGCCGTGTTCTCCCGGCTCAATCGTGTTCGCCTCCCGTGCCGCGGTTTCCCGCGCCACCTGCGACTTTCGTCCCCATTTGCCCACTCTTCGGACATTGACAGCGCTAACGGCGCCTATGTGAGTCACTTCATGTTTTGTAGCAAATGGCGTGGAGCCGGTCAAACGCCCGCCTCTTTGGCCAGTAATGTGATGTGGGTTACCTATGGTGTCGCTTACTCTATGTCTACCATCACAGGAGAATCCGCCGCGTCCTCGCGGGGCTTCGATGCGCGGGATCCCGCGCGTCCCATCACTATTCGACACGGAGGCATGTATGACCACGCCGTCTGCATCCCAGTCAAAGACTTCGCCCCTTGTCATCCGAAGCGCGATCGTCGCCTCCCTGGGCGGCCTGCTATTCGGTTTCGACACCGCTGTCATCTCAGGCGCGGAGGAGAAACTCAAAGCGCTGTACGCGCTGTCCTCCTTCGGCGAGGGCATGATCGTCGCCATTGCGACCATCGGGACGATCCTCGGCGCGATCGTCGCGGGACGCCTCGCCGACCACTTCGGACGCAAGCCGGTCCTGTTCTGGATCGGTATCCTCTTCGGCGTCGGCGCCCTGGCGACCGCCCTCGCCCCCACCCCCGACCTGGTCGCCGGCGCCGGCGGGGCCATGACGGCCTCCTCGTCAATGCCCATCACCTTCTTCATGGTCTTCCGCTTCCTGGGCGGCGTGGGCGTGGGCATGTCCTCCGTGGTCGCCCCCATCTACACCGCTGAGATCGCCCCCGCGCGCGTGCGCGGACGACTGGTCGGCCTGGTCCAGTTCAACATCGTCTTCGGCATCCTGCTGGCCTACGCCTCGAACACCATCATCCGCGAGATCGCGCACGAGGATGTCGCGTGGCGCTGGATGCTCGGCGTCATGGCCGTGCCCGCAGTCTTCTTCCTGCTCTTCCTCATGGCCGTGCCCGAGACCCCCCGCTGGCTCTTCGCCCACAGGCGCGAGGACGAGGCGCGGGCCATCTCCGCGCGCCTGACGAACTCGGCGGAGGAGTCCGAGGAGCAGATGAAGGAGATCGCCGACCAGCTGGCCGAGGACCGGGCCGCCGGCCACGTCCCCTTCTTCACGCGCCGCTACCGCAAGGTCATCCTCATGGCCTTCTGCATCGCCATGTTCAACCAGCTCTCGGGCATCAACGCGATCCTCTACTACGCCCCCAAGGTCATGAAGCTCGCCGGCGGCGAGGCGATCTTCGGCGCGGCCTTCCCCTACATCGCCTCCGTGGTCGTCGGCCTGATGAACCTGATCGCGACGATGGCCGCCCTCACCGTCATCGACAAGCTGGGCCGCCGCCAGCTCATGATCGTCGGCTCCATCGGCTACCTGGTGTCCCTGGGCTTCCTGGCGGGCATGATGTTCGCCTACGAGGCGGGCGCCGTCACCGGTTCCGCGGCCGTGTGGCTGGTCCTGATCGGACTGCTCGGGTTCATCGCCTCCCACGCATTCGGACAGGGGTCGGTCATCTGGGTGTTCATCTCCGAGATCTTCCCCAACCGCGTGCGCGCCCGCGGCCAGTCGCTGGGCTCGCTCACGCACTGGACCTTCGCCTTCATCACGACCTACGCCTTCCCCGTCCTCACCGACAAACTCGGCGGCGGATTCGCATTCGGAATCTTCTTCCTGTGCATGGTCGGCCAGCTATTCTGGGTCTTGAAGGTCATGCCCGAGACCAAGGGCATCCCGCTCGAGGAAATGGAAGAGAAACTGGGGTTGAGTGATGACTAGGATCCTCAACATCGGTGAAGCGCTCATCGATGAGATCAACCGTCCCAATACCGCGCCCGTCGAAGTCGTCGGCGGCTCGATGCTCAACGTCGCCGCGGGCCTGACGCGCCTGGGCCACGAGTCCGAGCTGGCCACGTGGTTCGGCCGGGACGAACGCGGCGCCAAGGTCCGCGCCCACGCCGAGGAGGCCGGCGTGACCCTGGTCGAGGGCTCCGACGCCGCCGAGTTCACGACGGTCGCCCACGCGACCATCGACGAGAAGGCGCGCGCCACGTACGAGTTCGAGGTGCTGTGGGACGTTCCCGCGATCCCCGACCAGGACGGCGTCGGCCACGTCCACACCGGGTCCTACGCGGCGACGTTCCAGCCGGGCGCCGCCAAAGTGCTCGCCGCCGTCAAGCGGCAGGCCATCCACGGGACCGTCTCCTACGACCCGAACATCAGGCCCGCCCTGCTCGGAACCCCCGAGGAGACGCGCCCGCAGGTCGAGGCCATCGTCGCCCTCTCCGACGTCGTCAAGGCGTCCGACGAGGACCTCGAGTGGCTGTACCCGGGTCGGCCCGTCGAGGAGGTCATCCGCGAGTGGAGCCAGGCCGGCCCCGCCCTCGTGCTGTGCACGCGGGGCCCCTGGGGGGTCTACATCAAGACGGCGGCCGAGCGCGACATGCTGGTCGCCGACCCCCTGGACGTGGAACTGGTGGACACCGTCGGCGCCGGGGACTCGCTCATGGCGGGCCTCATCTCCGGCCTCGTCGACGCGGGCCTGCTGGGCAGCGCCGAGGCGAAGCAGCGCCTGCGCGAGGCCCGCTGGGCGGACCTGATGCCCGCGATCCACCGGGGGATCATCACCTCGGGGATCACGGTGTACCACGAGGGCGCCTACTCGCCCACCAAGGCCGAGGTCGCGGCCATCCTGGCGGTGAGCAAGAACCTGCAGGGCTGAGGCCGCCGAACGCGGTGGCGACGAGGGGCGGGAAGGCCGGCAACGGCCCCCGCCCCTCGTCGCCATGACCGCCGGGTGGGAGGGCGCTGCGGCGGCGGAGCGCGCGGCACCGCCCCCTCGCTGTGGCCGCCGGGGGCGGTGCCGGCCGGACCGCCGGGTGGGAGGGCGCCCGCCCGGCTCCCTCAGCCGATGGTGGCGATGGGCAGCGTGATCGGGGAGCCCGAGCCGTCGCGGCGCCCGTCGGGCGCGGGAAGGTCGACGGGGGCGCCGTCGGATGTCGAGGCGCGCGGCCCCGCCCCCACCCATGCGACGTCGAGGCGGTCCTCGCCGCGCAGGAACCGTTGGGCCCGCACGCCCTGCCCGCCCCTGCCCTTCGACGGGTACGCGTCGAAGGGGGTGACCTTCACGGTCGTCTGGCCCGTGCCCGGCAGGGCGCCCTCCGCGGCGGCGACGGTGACCACGACCGACTCGGCGGGGGCGTCCACCACCCAGAAGCCGATGGCCTCCACCCCCGGGGACAGGCGCATCCCCGCCACGCCCCCCGCAGTGCGCCCCTGCGGCCGGATCCTCTCCGCCGGGGTGCGCAGCAACTGGGCGTCGCCGGAGATGAAGACCACGTCCGCCTCGTCGGGGCACGGCGCGAAGCCGATCAGGCGGTCACCGGGATCCAGGGCGATCACCTCCCACTCGTCGCGCTGGAGGACATCGGGGCGCAACCGCTTCACCGTCCCGCGCGCCGTTCCCATCGCGGACACCGCACTGCCGTCGGGGTCCAGCAGGCCGATGGGCCGCGAATCCGAGTGGAGCAGCTCCGAGGCTGGCACCGCCCCCGCCAGGGACATCCCCGTGTCGAAGCGCGGCAGGGCAGGCAGGTCCACCACGTCGATGCGGTGGGCGACGCCGTCCTCGGTCACGACTGCCACCTGCGAGCGCACGGAGGACGGCAACTGCGCCCGCCACCCGTCGAAGGCGGCGCGGGGACCCGGCTCCAGGGGATCGGCGCCCTCGACCCTGGCCAGGGCGCCCGTGGCCGAGAGCACCACCTGGCACGGGTCGTCGGGGATCTGGAGCTCCAGGCCCTTGCCCGAGCGCGGCACGGAGGGCAGAGCGGCCAGCGACGACGCCCCGGCCCCGCCGACCACCGGGGCGCCGGAGGAGGCGAGCAGGACGGTGCGCCTGGGCGTGCCGAGGCGCTCGGACACCTCGGCGAGCTCGCGCTTGACCAGCGCGCGCAGCAGCTCGGGCGATTCCAGGACCTCGCGCAGCTCGGCGATCCTGGCGGCCAGCTCGTCGCGCTCGGCCTCCAGCTCGATGCGCGAGAACTTCGTGAGCCTGCGCAGGCGCAGTTCCAGGATGTAATCCGCCTGCGCCTGCGACAAGTCGAAGGCCGTCATCAGGCGCTCGCGCGCCACGTCGGCGTCGTCCGAGGAGCGGATGATGGCGATCACGTCGTCGATGTCGAGGATCGCGATGAGCAGGCCCTCCACCAGGTGGAGGCGCTCCTCGCACTTGCCCAGCCGGAACCGGCTGCGGCGCGTCGTCACGTCGAGGCGGTGGTCGACGAAGACCCGCAGGATCTGCTTGAGGCCCATCACCTGCGGCTGCCCTCCCACCAGGGCGACCGCGTTGATCGAGAAGGAGTCCTCCAGCGGGGTGCGCTGGTACAGCTGCTGGAGGACCGCCTCGGGGTTGAAGCCGTTCTTCACCTCGATGACCAGGCGCAGCCCGTGGACGCGGTCCGTGAGGTTCTGCACCGACGAGATCCCCTTGAGGCGCCCGGCGCCCACGTTCTCCTTGATCTTCTCGATGACCTTCTCAGGGCCCACCATGTAGGGCAGTTGCGTGACGATGAGGCCCATCTTGCGGGCGGTGACGCGCTCGACCGACACCTTCGCCCGCGTCTTGAAGGCCCCGCGCCCGGTCTCGTAGGCCTCCTTCACGCCCTCCAGGCCCACGATGACCCCGCCCTCGGGCAGGTCCGGCCCGGGCACGAAGCGCATCAGGTCGGCGACCGTGGCGTCGGGGTGGTCGAGCAGGTGGACCGCTCCTGCGATCGTCTCGGCCAGGTTGTGGGGCGCGATATTGGTCGCCATGCCCACGGCGATGCCCGAGGCGCCGTTGACGAGCAGCTGGGGGAACGCGGCGGGCAGGACCTCCGGCTGCGTGAACTGGTTGTCGTAGTTGGGCACGAAGTCCACCGTGTCCTCGCCCAGGCCCGTCACCAGGTCCACCGCGGCGGGCGCCATGCGCGCCTCCGTGTACCGGGCCGCGGCGGGGCCGTCGTCGAGGGACCCGAAGTTGCCGTGCCCGTCGACCAGGGGCAGGCGCAGGTTGAAGGGCTGGGCGAGGCGCACCAGCGCCTCGTAGATCGCCGAGTCCCCGTGCGGGTGCAGCTTGCCCATGACCTCGCCGACCACGCGCTGGGACTTCACGTGCCCGCGATCCGGGCGCAGCCCCATCTGGTCCATCTGGTAGAGGATCCGGCGCTGCACGGGCTTGAGGCCGTCGCGCGCGTCGGGCAGGGCGCGCGCGTAGATGACCGAGACCGCGTACTCCAGGAACGAGCCCCTCATCTCCGCCGAGACGTCGATCTCCGAGATGTTCTCGTCCGCCTCGGGGACGTCCACGACCTGGTCCTTTTTCGCCATAGGGTCCATTATCGCCGCCGGGCGCCCGCCCGTGTCGACTACCACGCCGCGACCGGGCACAATGAGGGGCGTGGACACGTGGAAGAGAATCGACCGCACGGGCTTCTACCCGCAAGTGGTGAAACGGGCCCTGCGGCGGGCGCTGGGCGGAGAGGCGCCGGTGGCGTCCCTGTGCCAGGTGGACGCCGCCTTCGACCGGGACTCCGTGTTCCGCCACCTCACAGTCGCGACGCTGACCCGCGACTGCGTCGTCCAGCTCCACGTCGACGAGCTGGAGGACGGGGGCGCCTCCGTGGCGACCTCCATCCACCGCAGCGCCGACATCGCCGGGTACTCGACGATGGAGATCCTGGACGACCCGCAGAGGGCGCGGGGCCTGTCGGAGATCACCGTCGCGGTCGACCTGCGGGGCGCCAGGCGCATCGAGCTGGAGCCCGCGCACTGCGACGACCCCGATTGCGCGGCCGACCACGGCTACACGGCGCAGTCCTTCCCCGACGACCTGTCGATCCGGGTGTCGGCGGCCGCCGACGGCGAGGACGTGCTGGCCGAGGCGGAGGAGTTCGTCGAGGCCCTGGCCGCGCTCATGGGGGTCCGCGGTGGCTGAGGCCCTCCCGCCCCTCGACGGCGCCGACCTGCCCGCGCCCGGCGGCCCCCGGATCACCGACATCGTCGGGGCGGGCCTGGCCAGCCTCGACCCCGGGCTGCCCGGGGCCGACGAGGCGGCCCGCGCGGCGCTCGGCATCGACGCGGGAGCCCGCCAGCTGCTGCTCGTCCTGGCCGACGGGCTGGGGACGGTGCTCCTGGAGGACCATTTCGGGCACGCCCCCACGCTGCGGGCGTTCCGCTCCTCGATCCGCTCCCTGCACACCGTCGTGCCGTCGACCACGGCGGCGGCCATCACAGCGTTCGGAACGGGCGCCCAGCCCGGCGCCACCCGCATGGTGGGCTTCTGCGTGGCCCACGGCGGGGGCACCATGAACCTCCTCGCCTTCGAGGGCGGTCCGCCCGCCGAGCAGTGGCAGAGCGTGCCCACCCACTTCCAGCGCCTCGCCGGGGCCGGAGTGGACAGCGCCGTCGTCTCGCCCGCCTCCTTCGCGGGCTCGGGGCTGACCCGGGCGGCGCTGCGCGGGGCGAGGCACGTGGCCGCCAACGCCCTGGAGCAGCGGTGCGAGGCGGCGCTGCGCGAGTTGCGCGCGGGGACGCCCGTCGTCTACCTCTACTGGGCGGACATCGACCACTGGGGCCACTCCCGCGGTGTCGGCTCCCACGAGTGGACGGGCGCGCTGGAGGCGTTCGACGCCGGACTGGCGGGCCTGCTGCGCCGACTGCCGGGCGGCGTGCGCGCGCTGCTCACCGCCGACCACGGCATGGTGAACATCGACCCCCCTTCGCTGCGGGACCTGGCCGACTCGCCGGCCCTCGCCCAGGACGTGCGGCTCATCGCCGGCGAGACCCGGGCGGTCCACGTCCACGCCGAGCCCGGGCGGGCCCGCGGCGTCGAGGAGCGGTGGCGCGCGGAACTGGGGGAGGGGGCGTGGATCCTCAACAGGGCCCAGATGGGCGCCCTCATCGGCCAGGGCCCGGGCGCGGACGCGGTCGGGGACCTGCTGGTGCTGGCGCGGGGGCGCGGCGGCGTCGTCGACTCCCGCGTGCAGAGCGCGGCGATGATCGCGATGCCCGGCGTCCACGGCTCCCTCAGCTCCGAGGAGATGCGCATCCCCCTGGTCCGCCTCGCCTAGGGCCGCCCGGGCGGGCTCAGGTGCGGGTCCCGAAGAGGATCTCGTCCCAGCTGGGCATGGGCCGCCGGCCCCTGCGCGTCCGCTTCGCGCCAGTGGCCGTGGGGCGCGCCGACTCGGGGGCCGCTGACTCGCGGCCGCCCGCGACCGAGCGCGTCTTCTTGGTCGCGTCCTCGTCCGGCTTCGCCTCCGCGTCCGGCAGGGGCGGCGCGCCAGCGCGCGCCGACGGGGCCCCCGGCTCCCCGCCCCTGGGGGCGGAGGGGGGCCTGCGGGCGACCGATGCCCTTGAGGAGCCGCTGCCCGACGGCACAACACCCTGACCGGACGCGGAGGGCACCTCGCCCGCGTCCGGCGTGGTCTTCCCCGGTTCTGCGCCCTCCCCGCCGTCGGAGCCCTTCGTGCGTGCCTCGCGGTGCCCGATCACCGGGATCTCGCCGCTGGCCTGCGGAACGGCCGAGGGGATCCCCGTCCCCTCCAGCACCGGGGTGGGGGGCGCGGGCGGCGCGCTCCTCGTGCGCGCTTGCGCCAGGGAGTAGATCTGCGCGGAGATGGGCCCGGTGATCGCCGGGGGCTCCCGGGGCTCGCGGTACTCCTCCTCGCTGATGGCCGCCAGGTACTCCGCTTCCTCATCGACCTCGTCGTCGTCGAAGTCGATCTCGATGTGCTGGCGCTTGCCCCGGGCGGCGTTGAGCTGGTCGACCAGGGCCTCGCGCTTGCGGATCTCCTCCTCGTTGGCGTCGACCGCGGAAGCCCGGGTCATCGAGGCGAAGATCGACGTCGCCGCAGGAGCGGGCGCGACGGTCTCCGTGAGCCACTGCGCCTCCTGGTCCACGGCCTCGACCTCCCCCGAGGGGAGCAGCCGCCAGTGCGCGCCGTGCTCGGCCGCGCCCTGCACGAACGTGAGGATGATCTGCCAGGGCTCGTGGGCCTCGCGCTGGGCGCTCCACCGCAGTGAATCGGGATCGACGCCCCGCGCCGCCAACCGGTCCACGACCAGGTCGCCCATCGCCGGGCCCCCCGCCTCGTCGCCGATGCGGACGCTGAGCGCCCGGGAGAGCGCGTACTCCTTCTCCGCCTGCACGGGCGCCTCGAAACGGGCTACCGTCGCCACCTGCATGCCGTGGCGGGAAGCGATCTCCTGCGCCGTCGCCCCCGAGCGCAGGAGCGCCTGGATCTCGCGGGGGGCCAGCGACGGGCGGGCGGCGGCCACCTCCATCCTCGGGCGGTCGCGCCGGGTGGCGCCCCGCAGCTCGTCGGTGATCAAGACGCTGTAGCGCTGGCCGTCCGCGTCGGTGAACACCAGGGACCCGCCGTCGCCGCTCGTTCCAAGCAGCTCGAGCTCGATCATTGATACCTCCTGGATGTGATAGTCGAATCGTCTCAAATACGGAAGCAAATTGCCCGCGTTGTGACGCGTGTCTGTGATTCAATGGCGCAGTCCTCACCGAAGTGCTATCCTCCCTGCGATCGCACCATCGGCATGGGAGCCCGGTGGGGGAAGGGGAACGCAATGGCAACCGACTACGACGCGCCTCGCAAGAACGAAGACGACGTCTCCGAGGATTCGATCGAGGAACTCAAGTCCCGGCGCAACGACGCCGGAAGCGCGGAGATCGAGGAGGACGAGACCGAGGCCGCCGAGAACTTCGAGCTCCCGGGCGCGGACCTGTCCAAGGAGGAGCTCACCGTCCACGTCGTCCCCCGCCAGGACGACGAGTTCACCTGCTCCCAGTGCTTCCTGGTGCACCACTCCTCGCAGTTGGCGTACACGGACGCCGCCGGGCAGCCGGTGTGCACCGAGTGCGCGGGCTGAGGGGCGCCATGTTCGGACGGAAGAAGCGCCACGCCGACCAGGAGGAGGCCCCCCAGGCCCCCGCCCTGCCCACCCTGGAGGACGACGACCCGATCTGGGAGCAGCCCGGACCGCGCAACGCGGGGGAGGTGGACACCTCCGACGGGTACGTCGACATGGGCTCCATCCTCTTCCCCGCGGTCCCCGGGATGCAGCTGCGCACCCAGCTCGCCGACGACGGCTCCACGGTCCTGCAGATCCTGGTGGTGCTGGGCAACTCCGGAGTCCAGATGAGCGTCGCCGCGGCGCCCCGCTCGGGGGGCGTGTGGGACGAGGTCCGCGAGGAGATCCGCTCCGGCTTCGCCTCCCAGGGGGCCTCCGTAACGGACGTCGAGTCGCGCTACGGCGACGAGCTGCTGGTCGACATGCCCATGCGGATGCCCGACGGCCGCTCGGGGACCTCCCGGATGCGGATCATCGGCCGCGAGGGGGACCGCTGGTTCGCGCGCATCGACGTGCTCGGCCCCGCGGCGGCGTCGCCCGAGGCGGGCGCTCACATCGAGAAGGTCATCGACCGGATCGTCGTGCGCCGCGACAAGCACCCGCGCACGCGCCTGGAGCTGCTGCCCCTGCACGTGCCCGGCGGAGCGGCCGGGGTCAAACGTGCCTGAGCGGAACCGGCGGGGACCCGTGCAGTGGTTGCGCGCGCTGCTCGACACCGACCAGCGCCAGATCGACGAGGCCGACGACGAGGCCCGCTCGCGCCGGGCCAGGGGCGTCGAGCCCATCGCGGGCGTCACCGACCGCGAGCGGGCGCGCCTGTTCGGCACCGTGCTGTCCATGACGTACCCGCCGGCCTCGGGCCCCCAGGTCCTGGCGGCCCGGCTCTACGACGGCACCGCCTCCATCGAGCTCAGGTGGCCCGGCCGCTCCGAGATACCGGGCCTGCACGTGGGCGCGCACATCGAGGCCGAGGGCACCGTGGGCAAGCAGGGCGGCGCCGCCGTCATCATCAACCCCCTGTACCGCGTCATCTCGATGGAGGCATGATGGGGGAGCGCCCCGCGCCAGAACCGGCGCGCGCGTCGGCGCCCGGGTCAGCGGCCGAGCCGGGGCCCGCGACTGCGCGCGCGGCCGCGCCCGCGTGGATCCAGCAGGCCACCGGCGACTCCTTCTCATGGTCGCAGGCCCTCGGCGGCCCCCGCGGCGTCGTCGAGTCGGTCGCGCCGGGGCTGGTCTTCGTCGTCGTCTACGCCCTCACCCGCTCCCTCGTGTGGACCCTGGCCGCGGCGCTCGGCGTCGCGCTGGTGGCGTGCGCCGCCCGCCTGCTGGCCAGGCAGCCCCTCACCCAGGCCGCCTCTGGCGTCCTGGGCGTCGGCATCGGCGTCCTCGTCGCGTCGCTGTCGGGCAGGGCGGAGGACTACTTCGTGTGGGGGATCGCCACAAACGCCGCCAGCGCCCTGGCCCTGGCTGTGTCCCTCGTCGTGCGGCGGCCGCTGGTCGGACTGGCGGTCGGCCTCCTCTACGGCGTCACAGCGCGGTGGCGCGAGCCCCGGATGCGCCCGCTCGCGCGGCGCTGCGCCGCCCTGACGTGGCTGTGGTTCGGCGTCTTCGCCCTGCGCGTCGCCGCGCAGGCGCCGCTGTGGGCCCTGGGACTGGTGGCGCCCCTGGGCATTGTGAAGATCGTCCTCGGCCTGCCGCTGTTCGCGGCGGCCGGGTGGGCGACCTGGATCGGGCTGCGCCCCCACGCCGCGTCCCTGCGCGCCAGCGGCGGCCAGCCGGACGGGCAGTAGGCGCCCGCCCCCCGGGGGCCGCCAACGGCGCGCCTATGGGCCGCGGCACGACCCCGCCCGCAGACGGCAACGGCGCCCGCTCCCACGGCGCGCGATGGGCGGCCAGTCGGCCGGTCCTCCGCCGCCCTGGGGGCCGCTCAGTCCTGGGGCGGCTGCGCGGGCTCGGGGTTCACCATGCGCCGCAGCTCCGCAGTGGCGTCCGAGTCGGCGTCGGGGATCAGGACGAGCAGCTCGTCGCCCGCCTCGAACACGTCGTCGGAGGACGGCGTCAGTGGGCGCCCGTCGCGCAGCAGGGCGGCGAGCACCGTGTTCGCGGGAAGGAGGACCGAGGTCACCCGGCGCGCCACCACGGGGGAGTCCTGGGGGAGGATGATGGCGTGCATCGACACCTCGGCGGTGTTGAAGGAGAAGAGCCGCACGGGGATGCCCACGGACACGGCCTCCTCCACCAGCGACGTCATGATCCGCGGAGTGGACACCGACACGTCCACGCCCCACGACTGGTCGAAGAGCCACTCGTTCTTCGGGTTGTTGAGGCGGGCCACCACCCGGGGGACCGCGAACTCCGTTTTCGCCAGCAGGGAGATCACCAGGTTGGCCTTGTCGTCCCCGGTGGCCGCCACCATGACGTCCGCGTCCAGGATCCCCGCGTCACGGAGCGCGTCGGGCGAGCACGCGTCGGCCAGCACCCAGTCCGCGTCGGCCACCGACGCGATCCGCAGTTTCTCGGGGTGGTGGTCGATGAGAGTGATCTCATGGCCGTGCTCCAGCAGTTCCAGGGCGACTGACCGGCCAACCGATCCCGCGCCCGCGATGACGATCTTCATGGGCTCAGTCCTCCAAACGGGGCGGGTTCGACATGAGGTCGCGCAGGCGCGTCGTGTCCGTGCCCGAGATCGCGAAGTACAACTGGTCGTGCTCCTGGACGACGAGGTCGCCGCTGGCCGGCTGCACCGCCCCCAACCGCGACGTGAAGGCGATGCGGCAGCCCGTGAGCTCCTCGACTGTGGGGAACGCCACGCCGTACCACGCGGGCGTGGGCGTTGCGTTGACGAGCGCCACCGACCCCGTGGGGTGCACCCACGTGAGGGAGGCGTCGGGGGGCAGCACCCTGCGCAGGACCGACTCGGCGGTGCGCTGCACCGACGCCACCGTGGGGATGCCGAGCCGCTCGTAGAGGTAGGCCCGCGTGGGGTCGTAGATGCGCGCCACGACGTGCTCGACGTCGAAGACCTCGCGGGCGATGCGGGCGGCGATGATGTTCGAGTTGTCGCCGCTGGAGACGGCGGCGAAGGCGTAGGCGTCCCTGATGCCAGCCTGGCGCATCGCGGCGCGGTCCATGCCCACGCCCGTCACGCGGCGGCCGGAGAAATCGGAGGGCAGGCGGTTGAACGCCTTGGAGTCCACGTCGATGACGGACACGGAGTGCCCCATCGAGTCCAGGGTGGTCGCCAGGCGCGCTCCCACGCGCCCGCACCCCATAATCACAAAATGCACATCCCCAAACCTACTCCCGCATCGCGCGCCGTCCAAGCGCGCGGGGAGGGCGCGTGACCGGCGCCCGTGCGCCCGCCTCCCGTCGGGCGCCGTCCGAGCGCGGGGAGGGGCCGCCTCGTCGGCGCGGCTGCGAGGGAGTACGCTTGCCAGCGTGTTGCACAACCTGTTGAGCCGCGCCAAACGCGTCCTCATCGGACGCCCGATGCGAACCGACGCGATGGGCCACCAGCTGCTGCCCAAGCGCATCGCCCTGCCGGTCTTCGCCTCCGACGCGCTCAGTTCGGTCGCCTACGCGCCCGACGAGATCCTGCTTACCCTCGCCCTGTCCGGTTCCCTGGCGGCCCTCCAGTCCATCTGGGTCGGGGTCCTGGTCGCCCTGGTGCTCGCCGTGGTCGTCCTGTCGTACCGGCAGACCGTCCACGCCTACCCCTCCGGCGGCGGCGACTACGAGGTCGTCACCACCAACCTGGGGCGCACATGGGGCCTCGTGGTCGCCTCCGCGCTGCTGGTCGACTACATCCTCACAGTCGCGGTCTCCATCTCCTCCGGAGCCGCCTACATCACCACGGCGATCCCCGCCCTCGACGGGCACCAGGTCACCGTCGCCGTCGTCCTCGTGGTGGTCCTGGCGACACTCAACCTGCGCGGCACGAAGGAAGCGGGCGGCGCCTTCGCGGTGCCCACCTACCTGTACATGGCCGCCATCGGCCTCATGGTGGCCGCCGGATTCGCCCAGTGGGCCACCGGCCACCTCGGGCAGGCCCCCACGGCCGGCTACGAGCTCGTCACCGCCCCCGGGCACGCGGACGGCATCGTGGGCCTGGGCGGGGTGTTCCTGCTCATGCGCGCCTTCTCATCGGGGTGCGCCGCGCTGACGGGCGTCGAGGCGATCTCCAACGGCGTCCCCGTCTTCCGGCGCCCCAAGTCGAAGAACGCGGCCACCACGCTGGCCATGCTGGGCTCCATCGCCGCCGCCATGATGCTCTCCATCCTGCTGCTCGCGCGCGCCACCGGAGTGAAGATCGTCGACGACCCCGCCCTCCAACTCGCCCAGGGCGGAGCCCCCGTGCCCGAGGGCACGCCCGTCGCCCCCGCCATCTCCCAGATCGCCTCCGCCGTCTTCGGCCCCGGCTCCGCCCTGTTCCTGCTGGTCACAGTGGTCACCGGATTCATCCTGGTCCTGGCGGCCAACACAGCCTTCAACGGCTTCCCGACCCTGGCCTCCGTGCTCTCGCGCGACTCCTTCCTGCCCCACCAGATGGTGCGCAGGGGCGACCGCCTGTCCTACTCGAACGGGATCGCCCTGCTGTCGGTCGCCGCCTGCGTGCTGATCATCGGTTTCGAAGCGCAGACCACGCGCCTCATCCAGCTCTACGTGGTCGGCGTCTTCATCTCCTTCACCCTGTCGCAGCTGGGGATGATCCGCCACTGGAACGCCCAGCTGCGCAAGCGCCAGAGCGGGTCGGAGCGCGGGAAGGTCCTGCGCTCGCGGGCCGTCAACGTCGTCGGCTTCATGATGACCGGCCTGGTGCTGGCGATCGTACTGGTCACCAAGTTCGCGCACGGCGCGTGGATCACCCTGCTCATGATCGCCGCCGTCCTGGCCTTCCAACTCACCATCAACCACCACTACACGACGGTGCGGCGACAGCTGCGCGTCGATGATTGGGGCGCCAAGCGGACCCTGCCCACCCGGGTTCGGGCCATCGTCCTCATCTCCTCCCTGTCCAGGCCCGCGATGCGCGCCGTGGCCGTCGCCCGCGCCTCGAACCCCACCTCGCTGGAGCTCGTCTCCGTCGTCGAGGGCGAGGAGCAGGGGGAGACGATCCGGCGCCAATGGCACGAGTCCGAGCTGCCCGTCCCCCTGACCCTGCTGTCCGCGCCCTACCGCGACATCCACTCGGTGATCCTCCAGTACGTGCGCTCCAGGCGCCAGGCCAACCCCTCTGAGATGCTCGTCGTCTACATGCCGCAGTTCCTGGTGAGCCACTTCTGGGAGAACTTCGTCCACAACCAGAGCGCACTGCGCCTGCGCCGCTCCCTGCTGAACGTGCCCGGCGTCGTCATCACC
>ERZ772993.285-NODE-285-length-26177-cov-8.313720_pt1 | contig 26177 bp, 30 predicted proteins | sample MGYA00580670_ERZ772993 | MGnify/ENA primary metagenome ERZ772993 (study PRJEB29015, sample SAMEA2737936) | human oral metagenome | biome: human oral; feature: human-associated habitat; material: dental | place: China | collected 2136 ... | reverse complement strand
CGTCACCGCCTGTACGTTTGTGCCCACGATCTGGTTGACACATCGCAGATGCCGCAGACCGTGCTCCAGGAGAAGCTGAACATTGTTAACCGCCTGAACCGAGGGCTGCATACCCTTGTAGCGGTACATGTCCTGCCCCGCCTGGCTGTTCTTGATCGCATAGCTGACGAAACCCGCAGCATCGGGGCGTGCGACGTCTGGCGCGGCATTGCACCGATAGCAGTACCTGAAACCGTTGACCGGCCTCCGGCAGAGCCGACACACCCTGCTTCGGAACCGGCGGGGGAGTACCGCCGAGAGAAAATACCCGGGAAGAGGACGACCACTCACGGCAGGCGTCACAGCGATGCGAGCTCTTGCATCAGCTCCTCAGCAAGAGCCCGCTCAGCCTGAAGAGCACGAACATGCTTCAGGATATCCGCTGTCCCCTCAGCGACGAGCGCCTCACCGCTGTTCGCCATCTCCTGCCCCCAGGACGTCTCCCTGGCAACCCGACGACTGAGGATGACCCCACGACCGTGCTTAACAGCATTCCTCGCCTGAGTACGCGTCCCAGAGTGCTCCGAGGCCACCACAACGAAGGTCGTGATCCCGTAACCACTCATCACCGCGTTACGCATCGGGAAGCTCGCACGAGTCACCGTCGCCCCCGGCTCAAACTGGGTGATCACCAGCCCACCATCACCAACGATCCTCTGACGAAGCTCAGCATTTTGCGCTGGATAGGTCCGCTCCAGACCTGTACCCATCACTGCGACCGTACGCCCACCAGCCTCCAAGGCGCTGGTGTGAGCCGCAGCGTCAATCCCCGCAGCGAGTCCCGAGACGACGGTCAGCCCTGTCTCCACCAGCGCCCGAGACACATAGGAAGCGACTTCAAGAGCCGCCTCATCGGCCTGCCTTGACCCAACCACGCACACGCCCTGGTCATCGGGGGTCAGGTCGCCCTGGTAGTAGAGCAGGGCGGGGGCCTCGCGCACCTCGCGCAGGCGCACTGGATAGGCCCCGGACAGGACGCTGACCAGCCTCATGCCCTGTTCGATCCACTGCTCGACGTCGCGGCGGGCCCACTCCAGGACCGGGTCGTCGAGCAGGGCCGGACCCGTGAGCTCGGCCAGGACCTCGCCGGGGTCGCCCGAGTCGAGCAGCATTCGGACCCGGTCGGGACGGGACAGGCCGCGCTTCTTGGCGCGCATGACCGCCAGCACCGCCGCGAGGGTCTCCACGGATTCCATGCTCTTCATCGTAACCGTGCAAAGCCCCTCCCATGGAAGAGATCGCCGGATGCGAATTCTGCGCAGGTCTCACCGTCGGCGTCCGATGTCGGCGAGCACGGCCCTGGCCAGGGCCGGACCGGACAGTCCCTCGGGCAGGGGCGGGGCGCAACCGGCCCCCGGACGGGGGAAGACGGCGGGCGGAGCGGTAGAGGAGTTATCCACAGGAGGGCGGAGACCCGTCGGGTCCCCCCTCCTGGGAGAGGGGCCGGCAGCCACTGCCGCATGGACGAACCCGCCCGATTCCAACGACTCGTTTTCAACTCGGACCCCCGCGCCCCTGCGAGCGCCCGCCCGCGCCGAGTCGGGGCCGGACTCCGGCTTCCGTCTGCCCCTGACCATGCGGATGGTGCGGATCCGTTCCAGGCGGGCCCGCGTGCGCGCGGCCCAGGCGGCCATCGCCGCCGTGCGCTCATCACGCGCGGCCTCCACCAGCTCGGCGAACATCGCCTTGTCGATGCGGAAGAACGAGGGAACGGGCCTGCCGTAGCGCACGCCCCCGCGCTCCCAGGAGATCAGGCCGAACGACTCCAGGTCATTCAGGCACTGGCGGGTCCACCGCAGCCCGTACCCGGCGGCGGCCGCCACCTGCTCGATCGTCGTGGCGCCCTGGGCGGCCCCGTAGGGCAGGCGAGCCGCCAGACCCGCCAGGACCGCCCGCAGGCCCTTCCAGGGCCTGCCCGACAGGGGCCCCCACCCCTGCCGCTTGAGCGTGTCCAGGAGCATGTACAGGGGCCAGTGGGCGCGAGCGGGCCGGGGACGGCGCCTGAACCCGATGGACCGGCTCATCGTCCGGCCCTCCCGGTCTCGGGGTCCGGGCGCGGCTTCCGCCGTCGGCTATCGGGCGTGGTGTGAGTACTCATGCGCCAGTAGTGGACGGAAAGCGCCCTACCCGCGTCACCCCCGACGAGGCGGCCGAGCATGATCGCGGGGCGGCCCTGCTCCCGCTCCGTGAGGTTCAGGATGCCCGGGCAGTCCCCGTGGTAGACCGTCACCACCGCGTCCCGGTGGTAGGGGGCGGGGCCGGTCATGGGATCAGCGCCCGAGCGAGGGCCGCGACGATGTCGCGGGCGGCGGGCGGGGTGACGGCGTTGCCGGCCTGACGGACCCTCTCGCGCCGGTTGCCCAGCACGACGTAGTCGCCGGGGAAGGCCATGGCGTGGATGACTTCGTCGGGGGTGAGCATGCGGAAGCGGACGTCGTCCAGGTCGGTCGTCCGCCCGGTCAGGAGGGACTGGCGCCCGGCGGCCGTGATCGTCCGCGCGGGCTCGCTCGCGGGGGTCGTCAGATGGGCCCGCCCGCCGCGGGTGCTGTTGTTGCGCACGAGGAGCCCGGCGGGCGCGCCATCGGGCACGGCCCCGCGGCAGACGAGCGCATGGTGGTTGCCCGAGGCGGTCACCGTGGCGAGCGGGTCGGCCACGGGCCTGGCGTCGGAGCCCCCGCCGCGCAGCTCGGCGATGAACGGCTGAACGGCCGACGGCGGGGCGCTGTCGGCCCGGGCGCGCAGCACATCGGCGGCGGCGGACGGCGCCCGGTCGGCGCCTTGCCGGGCCGGGGGAGGCGGGGGTGCCCAGTCTCCGCCCCAGTAGCGTCGGATCCCGGCCCGGATGCGGTCGAGGGTCCTGGGCGCCAGGGGGCGCTCGCGGTCCCCGATCCGCGTGCCCGGGTCGGTCCAGTCGATGATCGAGGCCGCCGGCAGGGTCGGCGGCTCCACCACCCGGTTGCGGCACGAGGCCTGCGGGCACCGGTAGGCGTACTGCGCCCTGTACCGGCCGGCCCTCCTGGCCGGGTCCTTGAAGACCTGGAGCGCCCGCACCCACCCGTGGGTCTCGCACCACGCCCACGGGCGGATCACGGGCTCCAGGTCGGGGGCGGCATCGCCGCGCCGCCAGGCCACGACGTAGAGGCGGTCGCGCGACTGCGGCGCGGGCGGGCCGCCGACGGCGGCGTGCATGGAGTTCAGGCAGACCAGGCGCATGTCGTAGCCCAGGGCCACGAGGGCGGAGCGCCAGGCGGGGAAGAGCACCCAGGAGGCGGCCTCGACGACGTTCTCCACGACGATCGCCCGGTAGGCGTGGTGCTCGGCGAAGCGCACCACGTCCCACATGGTGGCCCGCGACCGCACGGCGGCCTCCTCGCCCGGCGGCGGGTCGGCCTCCAGCGGCCCGAGCAGGTCGGCGCGGCGGGCCTCCGCCTGCCGCCGGCGGGACATTCCCCGGGCGATGGAGTGGTTGGTGCACTCCGGGGACGCCCACAGCAGGTCCGTGGACGGGTAGCGGCGCGGGTCCACCTGGGAGATGTCGGCGCAGTCGTGCGCCGTCCCCGGGTGATTCGCGGCGTGCGTGGCCACGGCCAGCCGCCAGTGGTTGACGGCCATGACGACCTCGACGCCCGGCACCATCTCGGCGCCCGTACTGGACCCGCCGGCCCCGCAGAACAGATCCGTCAGGGTCAGCACGCCACCGCCCCCTCCCGACGCCTGCGGACGCCGGCCCTCTCGTCCCTCGCGGGGCGGACCCGGCAGGAGACGGTGATCATCGCCGCCCGCCCGTACGTCAGCCGTACCTGCGGGCGGGCGCACAGAACCAGGCCCCTCTCGCGCAGGTGGCCGGCCAGGGCCGCCAGGGCCTCGAGCTCCCTGTGGGCCAGGGGCTCATCGCCGGGCGGGAGCCTCCACCGCATGGTCAGGGGCTCTCCCACCGAGGGGGCGGAGACCACGGCGGACCCGCCCGACGCGGGACGCCGCCGCTGCTCGGCCGCACGGTCGGACGGCGGCGCCCCGGCCTCCGCCCACGGCGGGCCGACGCGCCTGTAGCAGGTGCTGCACCGCCCGCCCGCGCCATAGCGGACGGTGCCCGCCCAGACACCCGTATCCTCCCGACGCCGCCGCCCGGGCCGCATGGGGCGCCTGCATTCGCGGCACTCCACGGGCCCATCGGACCAATCGGGCGCGACTCCCGCTTTCACTGCCCCTCCTCCCCCAGGCCGGCGCCGGCGACGGGCGTCTCCTCCGCCTCCGTCTCGACGTCGACATCGACGTCGCCGGGGCGGGGCGGGACGGCGACGTCGATGGCGGCCTTGTGGTCGGCGGGGCGGGTCCCGTAGACGTCTTCGAGCCAGGCCGCCAGCGCCTGAGGATCGGTGCAGGCGCCCGCGGCCTCGGCGGCGGCCAGGACCTCATCAGGATCGTCCTCACCGCCAATGGCGGCCAGGTACTCGCGGACGAGTCGGTGACGCCCCAGCTCCCGCTGCTGGGGCTGTGCCGCCGGAGCGGCGGGTTCCTCGGCCTCGACGGCGCTCATCTCCTCCGGCGTGTAGATCACGCCCATGAGGGCGTCGGAGGCAGCCTGCCGGCACACCTCCGTGACCGCCCGGGACCGGAGCATCTGCCCCGGGTACTGGGACCAGGGGCCGCGCTGGCCCCACAGGCCGGCTCGCTCGGCCTTGGCCCGGTCCCAGATCGCCCGGTAGACGAAGTCGGGGTCGTCCGCTCGGATAACCTCGGCGGTAACCGCGCCATCGTGCTCGGTGACGCGCAGTCTGTGACCCGCGCGCCGAACGCATGCGGACATCAGGTCCGCACTCATGGTGGCCCGCCCGCTGATAGCCGTCAGGCCGAGCAGGGCCTGCATGGGGGCGAGCCCGAGCGCCAGCCCGATCTCGACGGCGAACAAGATGTTCGCCGCCACGGCCTCTCGCGGGTACGGGTTGTGCCGATCCTTCTCCCGGCACCAGGCCGGGATGAGGGGAGAGTCGGCAAGGGCTCGGGCGTAGGCGATCCGCGCTCGGACGGCCTCCGGGGACAGGTCGATCATGCGGTTCTCCTTTCTCCCGCGGCCCGCCCGGTGCGGGCCGCGGGGCCGGTTACGCCTCAACTGGTGCGCGGCAGGGTCGCCCGGCGTCACCGCGCCCGCATTCGCGCGGGCGGGGGCGCCACCTCCAGGGCCGACGGGTGGAATTCACCTGACCGGGGCCGGGGTGCGCCAGTAGAGGTGTGAGCAATTCCCGATCGCGTCCCGAGGAGGACGGATGAAACCAGGAACCAACCCGCTGCTGCGCACTCCGGCGCGTGAACTCAGGCGCCACGCTCTGCCCCTGGTGGCCGTCGCGCTCGCGCTGGCCGTCGCGCTCGCCGTCGTGACCCGCATCTTTCCCGGCGCCGTTGGTCGGGATGCCCCCGCCGTAGTCGTCACGGCGACGTCGACGGCCACCGCCGCCTCCGGCCCCGCCGCCACGGCAACACCCACGACTGTGACACGGACCCTGACCAGACAGTGCGAGACCGAGTGCACACTCGTCTTCACCGCCACCGGGGGCGCGGACGTGCAGTTGACCATCAACCACATCGGGCATCTGGCCGACTCGCATCCGCTCGGCGCCGACGGCACCGGCTCGAGGGTGCAGGTGACCGGAACCGGCACCTTCCAGGCGTCTGCGACCGCGACCGGCTGGGTCGACCTGACCGCGGCGGAACCCGACCGGTGACCGGAAGAAGACATCCGACCATGAGGTGCAGGAACCACGTCATGAACGCCGTGGCCGCCGGGGTGGCGCTGTTCTCCGCGGCCGCCCTGCCCGTACCGGCCCTCGCCGGTCACGGGCCCGGCGCCATCCCACTGGCGTTCGGCCTGGGGGGCATGAGCGCCTCCTACACGGCGATCATGTGCACTCTCCTGGCTGCCGCGGTGCTGCTGCCCGATTGGATCGAGCAGACCCGGGGGCCGTTTTCCGCCTTCACCGCCCTCGCGCACGCGCCGGCGGGGATCGCTCTGGCCGCAGTCGCGGCCGCCGTGGTCGCGGGCCCGACGATGATCCTGTCCGGACTGCTGGTGCGCCCCGGAAACGGCGTGGTGTTCATGGTCGCGGCCGCCGCGGCGGCCGGCGCCCTCGGGGCCCGCGGACGCTTCGTCCGGTGGGGCGCCGCGGTCGTGGGCCTGATCGTGGGCGCGACGCTGCCCGCCACCGCCCCGTGGTTCGCTCCGGCCGCCGTCGCCTTGGGCATGTGGGTGCATCGGGTCGGCGACGTACTGACGGCCGAGGGCGCGGTGCACCCGCTGTGGCCGCTGGTGCGCCATCCCCGGGCGCGTCTGCCGCTCCTGGGGGGCGGCGACGGGCGCGCCGCGGGCGTGCTGTTCGCGCTGGCGGGCCTGTACACGTCCGCCGGTGCCGTCTGGATGATGACGTCCGCGTGGGCGTGAGGAAGAGGCTCGTATGCATCTGACCCGGTGAACGAACGCCTCGACGGAAGGACCCGTCATGAATGACCTCGCCCCCACCGGACCCGCTGCCGACCAGCAGGACCCCGCCGCCGCAACGCAGGCCGAGACCGCCGGCACCAGCCCCGCTCGCCGACGTCGACGCCACGGCGGTGGGCGCCCCGCGTCGCGGCGGCGCGGGGCGCCCACCCGCGCCCAGGCGAGGGCCGTACTGGACCGCTACCGGACCCTGTGCGCCACCGACGACGCCACTTTGGCGGCCCTGGCGGTCGTGCTCGGCTCATCCGGCCGCGAGGCCCGCGACCTGACCGTCGACATCGTCTCAGGCTCCGGCCCCAGGCACCTGGGCGCCATGAACGACCTGCTCGCCATCGCCGACGCCGCCGACGCCGACCGCGACATGGCCGCTCTCACGCTCGCCGTCGGCGCCTCCGGCATGAAGCGTCTGCGCGCCGCATGGGCTCTGGCCGACTCGCTGTCCGACCGGGCGCGGCCGCTGCCCTCCAGCCCCGTGGAGGCGGCCCGCGCACTGGTGCCGGCCGCCGTGGAGGCGGCCCGCACCCTGACCGCCGTCAAGACGCTGCTGGACTGAGCCGTGACCGAGCACTGTCGCATGTACCGGCTCCGCGGGGCCCACCACGAGCCACTGCACGAACCGAGAGCCTGCCGCCACTGCTGGGCGGTGTGCCGCAACACCCCGCAGGAGGGGCGCCGGTGGTGCGCCGACTGCGAGCGCGCCGCCGCCGACTGCGGCGACCCGAGGGTGATCTGCTGGCTGGACGACCTCACCGAGCCGCCGACTACCCCCGAAGAACTGATCGACAACCTGACGACGGGGATCTGACCGATGAAACTGTTCAAGAAGCGCAAGCGCAAGGATGCCGACTTCTGGTCCCGGCCCGCCATGGTGCCCACCGCCGCCGGTGAGGCGGCGGGCGGGCACGCCGCCAGGGCGAGACGCTGGCGGCGCCTGGTGAGGGCCAACTTCATCGCCTTCCCGGTGCTCGTCCTGGCCCTCGTCATGACGGTGACCCAACTCATCACCACCTCCGCCGGCTCCCGGGACGGCGACGGAGGCGACGGTGTGCCGACGGCGGTCAGAGCCGAGGCCCTCGACGCCGTGGACGACTGGATCGGCTCCGACAACCCCCCGCTGACCGGGGCGAGAGTGATCGGCTGGAACGGGGCCACCGAACTGGCCTGGCCCGACGCCGCCGAGGAGAAGGACCGCACCTACACGGTGTGGGTGGCGCATGTGCTCGTGTCCACCGACACCGCCGTCTACGACGTCGGCGTGCGCATCGATCTCGACGGCGCGGGCGCATCCGTGGCAGGCTCGCCCAGTCTCGAGATGATCCCGCCCGCCGCCTCCACCGCCGCGAACGACACCGGGTGGCCGGGCACCGTCCCCGTGTCAGCCTCCGACGCCGTCACTCGCGCCGTCCAGGCCTGGGCGCAGGCCTACACGTCGGGCGATCGGACGAGACTGACCACGGTGATCGCCGACCCGGACGCCTCCCACGCCTACCTGCCCGTCTCCGGATTCACCGGGGCGACCGCGACCGTCAACGGCGCCGCCTATCACGCCTATAGGCGCGGGGGCGACCCGGACACGAGCGAACTCATGGTCAGCGTGACCCTGGCCGTCGAGCGCGACGGACTCGACAAGCCCGCACGGATCGGCTTCGATCTGCTCGTCTCCGACCCGACCACCGGGGCGGCCCGGGTCACCGCCTGGGGCGCCCCGGGCACAGGGCCGACCCTGACCCCGTACGCCAATGCCGTGGGAGTGGGCGGAGCCGACATCCCCACAGCCCACCCGACCGCGACTCCCGGTGCGACCGCGCCGGCCCCGACCGCGACTCCCGGTGCGACCGCGCCGGCCCCCACCGCCGCACCCGCACCCGCCGCAACGCCGAAGGAGAACTGATGGAGCCTCCGATCGATCACCCCACCTCCGTCCTGCGAGCCCCACTGCGCGAGGACCCGGGCCTGCTCATCGGCATCGACGGGTCGGCCTGGCTGTACCGCCAGGTGCCCCGCGCCCCCGTCACCGACGCGCGCACCCCGCAGGACCGCGACCTCGCCGCCGGACCGATCAACGGCCTCGTGGCGGAACTGGCGGCCACGACCAGCGTGCTGATCAAGCGCCGTCGCCTGAACAAGGCCGGCTACCGGGAGATCCACGTGCTATCCACCATCGCGCCCAGCACCTTCACCGCCCCGCAGGGGCACCCGAACGCGAGCCTGCTGAACGACTACTTCTCCGACATGCGGGTGCTCCATCGCAACCTCCTGCTCGGCGTACGGCTGCGCAGCTCGGCGCGGCGGGGCACCTGGCGCCATACCGTCGCCGACTTCGTCGACTCCATGATCGAGGGCGGAGCGGCCCTGGAGGACTGGATGGGCGACGCCGCCGCCGTGGGCACCATGTTCGACCACTACGGCTACACGATCCCCGACCAGGAGCACATCGGCGCGGCCCTGGCCTGGTTCAACGACGGCGCCCACCCCAATGTCATCACCTACCCGCACGGGGATCACCTGCACGTGTTCGGCTCCTGGTCCGCCGCGCAGATGGCGCACCGGGCCGTGACCAACAACACCGACTGCGCGCAGTGGCGGATCGAGCACCACTCGGTCATGACGATCGCCTGCCTGGACTCCTTCAGGGGCGGATGGGAGATCGACTCGACCGACCCGGAGGCGGCGTGGGCGTCACGACTGCACCGCGACGCGGGGGCCCGCGCCATCTCGGTGCGCGCCCTCATCGAGCCCGCGGCGATCACCAGGGGCGAGATGCGCCGCCATCGGCGCGAGTACGAGCACGACCTGGCCAAGGCTCAACTCCAGGGGCGGATGGACAAGGCGGAGGCCGAGACCGCTACCGCCAACCTGGCGGACACGGAGCGCGCCTACGCCAGGAACCCGCCGCCCACGCTCACCGACGTGCGCGTGAGCGTCGCCGTCGACGGCGTGTTCACCGACCCGTCGGCCATCGGCGCGGGCACCGGCAACATCCTGCTGACCCGGCCCAACCGGCAGGAGGAGCTGCGCACGGAGATGGGGCTGTGCTCCCCCGTGCGCGAGAACCCCCACGTCCGGGACTGGCCCGCGCAGGTACTGGCCGCCTCCGGCGTCGGCGACGCCTCCGTGGTGGGCGACGGGGCCGCCTCCACGGTCCTGATCGGCTTCGCCGAGCACGACCAGGAGATCGCGGGGTACGAGCCGTCCCGGGCTGGCAACGAGGACAGCGCCCCGGCCACCTTCGTCGCCGGGGACACCGGCACCGGCAAGACGCAGCTGCTGCTGTGGATGGCGAGCCAGGAGGTGCGGGCGGGCCGGGACGTCGTCTCCTTCAGCCCGAAGGCCATGAGCAGCGCCGACCGGCTCGTGGAGAACATCGCCGGTCGCCCCGGCGCGGACGGCAGCCCGGTGCAGGCCCGCACCGTCACCCTGTCGGACCTGACCGGTGTCGACGGCGTACTGGACCCGCTGGGCTACGACCAGGACATCAGCGCCGCCGTCAACCGCGCCGCCGCTAATATCCTGTCGGTCAACCCGTGGGGCACGGCGACGGCGCGCAGCCTGTGGGAGTCCGCTCTCGTCCAGGCGCTGCGCCGCGGCGCGCAGGCCGGGGCTCGCACCACCGGTCAGGCCCTGCTGAGGGCCAAGGAGGCCGGCGCCCCCGCCGAGATGGTCGACGCCATCCTCGACCTGGCCGGCGCATACCCGCAGTTCCGGGCGTTCGTCGGATCCGATTCGGGGCGGGCGGCGCGCCACTCGCTGCGGGGCTGGACCCACATCCAGGTCGGCTCCAGCCCCCTCAACCTGCCCGACGAGCAGGCCCTGGCCGCGGGCGACGTCACACTGTCCCAGCGCGTGGACGTGACCCTGGTGCGCGCCCTGATCAACACCTACATCCACCTGCTGCGCGAGCGCGGCGGGTCCGTCTACCTCGACGAGGCCTGGGTGTTCCTCCTAGTGGGGCGCTCCGAACTGGACGCCGCGGGCCGCCTGGCGCGCGAGTACGGCGTCAGCATGGTCCTGTTCAACCAGAAGGTCTCCGAGATGCGCGGCGCGGGCCTGGAGGGCTACTTCTCCCGGTCCCTCATCCTGCCGCTGAAGGATCGGGTCGAAGCGGAGACCGCCCTGCACATCGCCGGACCGGACCTGGTGACCCCCGAGCGCCTGACCCGTCTGCAAGCCAGGGCGACCAAGGGGGAAGGCAGGTCCGTGGTGCCCAATTGGGAGTCGATGCGCCACCTGGCAGCCCGGAACGGCGACGGCGGGACCGTCAAGAACCCTGATGGCTCGGACAAGACCGTACGCGGCGCGGTCGCCTACTACGCGGATCTGGACGGGCACTGCGTGCCCGTCGAGATCGTTCTGCCTCCGGAGTTCCTCAGCCTGTCGACGACCAACGCGGGTGTGCTCCTGGCTCGGCGCCGGGCCGCCCGCGCCGGAGCGGGAACCGCGCCGGGTGCCTGACGGGCCCGCTCAGCGCCCGGCCGCCCTGACCTGGGCGGTGGAGGCGAAGAAGAAGCGCCAGCGTCCGAACCGGTCCCGGCGACCCACGTCGTAGCCGTCGGCGGTGGGCAGCGGGTGGGCGGCCTTGAGCCGCTCCCAGGCCTCGGCGGCGGTGGGGGCGTCGCACTCCCAGACGATCTCCTCGACCGCCACGCCCTCGTGGTCGAGGCGGCCGGCGACGCTCACCCGCTCGTCGTGCTCGGAGGCTGCCAGCACCTCCGCCGGGGCGGGGAAACGACGGTAGGCCTCGGGGCCGAGGGAGCGGATCACCTCCGTGGCCGCCGCCCCGGACAGGTTCTTGAATCGCACCGCCCCGCCCAGGCGGGCGGGGTCCACCTTGATGGTGGAGAAGCGGGCGACCGGCGGGGCGACGGTGTGGCCCTCCAGCGCGCTGAGCAGGCTCTGCCGGGGGCGGCCGCGGGCGGCCGTCGCCAGGGCCGCGGCCAGGGCGCGGTCGTCGCCGCGGCCGACGGGGGCGTCGGCGGGGGCGGCCAGGGCGGGGCAGTCGTGGTCCCTGCCGCCGGTGACCGCCCAGAAGCGCCCGCAGCGCGGGCACTGCTCGGCGTCCACCCTGTCGCGCTTGCGCACCACCTCGGTGGCCAGGACGCGCCCGGCGCTGCCTGCGAGCATGCGGTCGTAGGTGTCGCGGGGCGTTTTCCAGGCGTACGTGCTGCCGGGTCGGCCGTCGTTCTCTCGCAGGGTGGCGAACAGGGTCCTGGTCGCCGGGTCGTAGGCGAGTTCGCTGACGGCTCTGGAGCGGACCGGCACGGGCGCGACGCCCCTGCGCCGTTCCTGCTCGGCGAGCAGCTCGCTGAAGGTGCCGGCCTCGTTCATGGCGAAACTGGGGTGGTCCGCTCCGAGGACCCAGGTCACCTGGCGCTCGGCGTACCGGGCGCAGGCCGGGTCCATGCCGTGCGCGCGAGCGCTCCACACGCCGTGCTCGGAACGGGTGACTCTGACCCAGCCGGCGACGTGCCCGTGGTCGTCGCCCGCCTGGACGGGCACGTCGAAGGCCGTGACCCCGGTATCGGCCATCCGGTTGATGCCGGCGACGCTGGGCATGCGCAGGACGTTGCCGCCCGCGCCCCGGTAGGTGCGCACCAGGTAGCGGATGCCGCCCGGGCTGGGGGCGATCTTGGGCGCCGGGACCCGCAGGTCGATGGGGGCGGTGGCGGCCGCGTCGCGCCAGAACGTATTGCTCCTCCCGGCGGTGTCCCGGGTGATCGACCGGGCCCGGACCGCGCCCGTGGCCTCCAGCTCGGCGGCCCGGTCGGTCAGTTCGGCGGCGGGCGGTCCCGGTACTCGCCCTGCGAACCGGCCGTTCGCGTCGCGGATGATTCCATTCTTCTCGTCGAAGTCGCTCATGCTTCTACTGGCGTCGTCGGCCGTCAGTCAGGTGAAGGGGGGCGGAGTCGCCGGGGTCGGCGGACGACCGGTCCGGAATCCTCGCGGAGCCCATGGGGGCGGTGCCGCGCACTGCTGGAGACGTCCGCATCCGCCCGACACGGAGGAGCCCGCCATGACCGTCGCCCCCGGACTCGCCCCTGCGACCGTCGCCTCCGCCCGGACCGGCAGGACGCTGCGCATCGACTCCGCGAGGGGCGGGCCGGCCCCGCAGGTGGTCATCGACCACCTCATGGATGTGCGCGGAGGCGACTTGGGAGCCGGGGACCGGGTCATCGTGATCCGCCCCGCCTACGGCGTCTACCTGCCGGACACGGCCGCGACCGTGACGGTCTGGGGCGGGTCGGTGTGCCGCACCTCCGACCGCTGCCGGGGCGGGTTCGAGGTGCGCGCCGGCGCGAGACTCGTCGCCCGCGGCGCCGCCCGGGTGCGCGTCCGCAGCGGGGGCGCAGCGGACATCTACGACGACGCGGCCGTCGAACTGCACGAGGGCGCCTGCGGGTACGCGTACGGCGGGCGGGTGCGCACCCACCGCGGCGCGACCGTCTACGCGTGGGCGGGGTCGCGGGTGCGCGCCGACGAAGGCGCACGGGTGTGGATCATGGGCGTCGGCGTCGCCCTAGATGCCGACCCGCGCGCCCTGGTCGGCAACGGCGCGGACTCCCCCTTGGCCGCCCGGACGGGCCTTCTGGTCGAGGGGGACGTCCTCGGGCGTCACCGCCTCAACTCCGAGGCGGGGGCCTACGACCCCGAGCCCCTCCACGGGCACCTGTGAGGAACGGCTTCAGCCCCAGGGATCGGCGGCCCTGCCCCGTCGCCCCTCAATGATGGGTCCCACGAGGGGCCTTTCTCCTCCCGAGCATGGACAGGTACCGCAGGCTCGTCGTCGACCGGCGACCCGGCAGCCGGCCGCGCAGCCACCCGGCGACCACCGAGCCGATGGACGCCGCCGCGGCCGCCGCCGCCGCGGCCGGGCCGCCGGGAGCGGCCGCCATGGTTCCGAGTGCGGCGTAGACGGCGTCGTTCTTCACCACCTCGATGAGGCGCCCCCGCCTGATCCTCTCACCGAGGCGGCGCGAGCTCTCCCGCATCGAATCCTCGAAGGACGCGACGGCCAGGCCGGCCGGGGCCCCGGAACCCGTTGACGCCTCGAGCCGGTCGAGGCCCTGACGCACGTCGTAGCGGAATCGTTCGAAGGCGTCCTCCCCGCGAATGCTCAACGCGTCCGCGACGGTGAGCGCCGCCGGGTCGAGGTTCGGCACCTTTCCGAGGTCGAGCGTCCCGAAATGCCGTGCGGGGCCGATATCGCCCTCCAGGCCGGCGTTGATGGCCTCCTCGAAGAGTCGGCGCTCCAACGACCCCCTGAAGGCCAGATCGCAGGAAGGGTCCGCTGACGCGACCGCGAGCTGCCAGGACACCTCGATGAGCGCGGCGCCGAGCCGCACGACTCGCCCCTCGGCCTCATCCTCTGACCGGGGCGCGCCGATACGCATCCCGAACAGGCGGTAGAGTTCCCGGACCTGCCGGGCGTACCCGGGAAGCAGTGGGTCCGGCTGGGCCCGCACGCTCCCGGCCGCCTGGACGAAATCGACGAAAACCCGCAGGTCCGGCCCGACCCCGAACACCTTGAGAACTGCCGCTCGGGCGGCGTCCTCCAGATCGGGGTGGGACCGTGCGGTGCGGATGACTCCGGCCTCGATGAGGGGCTCGATCCGGGCGAGATCCCGCGTGATCGCACCGAACATGCTCAGTGCGACGGCCGTCCCCCGCCGCTGGCGCGCCCTCTTCAACACGGCGATCGGATCGGCGATGACGATGCCGTCGTGGATGAGAAGCAGCGTCAGCGCCCTTCCCAGGACGTCGGCCCGATCCCCGCCGACGAGCGTCCTGTTCCCGAACGCATGATGACTGACGAGGGGCCAGATTCCGCCGTCCGGCGCCGATGCCGCCCGGCAGGACGCGCTCTCGTGGAAGTCGAGCAGCACCCTCAGGTCCCGCTCGCGCAGGGTGAGCCCCTCGTTGACGATCTCGGACGGCGACCTGTTGAACACGTGCCGGTAGACGTCACCGAGTCCCGTCCCGTCCATGTCCCGCCCCCTGCCGGTCATCACCGCGTCCCGTTCCGGCCGGTCCCGGCCGCCGCACCATCATCCACCGCCGTGCGCCCCGCCGCACCGCCTTCCAGCCGGATCACCCGAGATCTCGTTCCCTTCACCTGACTGGCGGCCGACGACGCCAGTAGGAGCATGAGAATCACCACCAGCACCCGCAACCGGGTGCAGACCGTCCCTCCGCCCATCGCCCCCGCTAGGACCACGGCGCGCCGGAGGGCCGCGGCATGAGCGGACGGATCCTGCCCGTCGTCCTGCCCGACGGCTTCGACCCGACAAGGGACCGGGCCAAGCTGGAGGCGAAAGTCCGCCGGGTCAAGGGCGGGAACTGGACCCTGACGAGCATCGACCCGCAAGCCGGACGGGCCTATTTCGCCGACGCCGCCTCTGTGACCACCATCATCGACAATGACGGGTGCAAGGGCGCCCGTCTGCCCGCCGACGTCAAACCCTCCGACGGGGCCAAGCAGGCGGCGCTGCTCGCCGAGGCGTTCGACACCCGCTACCCCGGTCAGGGATGGACCATGACCGTCTTCGACCCTTACCGGCGTCGTGCCGTCATGGAGCGCCTCGACCCCGACGAGTTGCGCGCCCGTGAGGCCCTGGCCGCCGCCCTGGGGGTCAGGCCGTGGGAGGTGCGGGTGCGCGGCGCGGACGGCGGCGGCTTCGACGTCGACCTGCCGCCGAGCTACGTGCCCTCGCGGCACGACGCCAGGCTCGGCGAGGCGGTCACCACGGTCATCGGCCGTCCCGGCTGGTACCTGCGGACGGACGCCGCGGCCCTGACCATGCGGATCCGCCCCGGTGAGCTGCCGACCTTCCCGGCCGCGATCCCCTACCCGTTCGACGCCCCGGTCGACGACGTCTGGTCGATCCCGCTTGGCGAGGCCCTGGGCGAACCCGGGCGCCCCAACACCCCCGTGCCGATCGACTTCGACGGCGTCCCGGGCCTGCTGTCCACCGGCACCGCCGGCAGCGGCAAGAGCGTGGGCGTCAACAGCCTCATCACCGGGGCGCTCCTGCGGGGCTGGGAGCTCGTGGTCGTCGACGCGCCCCACAAGGCCGTCGACTTCCTGTGGTGCCGGGACCTGTGCCGCCCCGGCGGGTGGGGGTGCGACTCCAAGGAGCAGGCCCTGACAGCCCTGGACCTGGCTTACGAGCGCGGCCAGGAGATCGCCCGGCTGCTCAAGGCCCGCGGCGCCCAGAAGGCCCAGGACCTTCCCCCCAAGGAGCGCCCCAGACCGATCCTCATCGTGGTCGACGAGGCCACGGCCCTGTTCATGCTCGAGCCCGTGCCCCGGGGAATCCCCAAGGACCATCCGCTCGTCGTCGAGGCCGTCGCCAAGAACCTGGTCACCCAGACCCTCGTCAATCGGGTGGCGGCGATCCCCGCCGAGATGCGCTTCGCGGGCCTGCGGATCGTGGTGTCCACGCAGATGGCGCAGGCCAAGACCGGGTTCGGCGGCCCCCTGAAGGCCAACCTCGCCCACCGGGTGCTGTGGGGCGCCAACCCCTCGGAGTCGGCGCGCGGCTTCGCCCTGAGCGACCCCAGGGGCGCACCGCGCGTGCCCGAGTGGATCCGATCCGACGAGGCGGCCGCGCGCGGCGTCGGCGTGGCCGAGTTGGAGGACGGGACCCCGACGGTCGTCAAGGGCTACTTCGCCACCACCGCCCAGATGCGCGCGCACCTGCTCGACGCCGGCGTGCCGCGCTGCGAGCGCCCCGAACCCACGGCGGCGCAGGTGGCGGCCCACACCCCCTCCCTGGACGACACCGCCGACAGCCCCCGCGCGCCCTCCCGCCTGGAGATCGAGGGGGGTTTCGGCGACGTCGACGACACGACCGGGGCGGATGGGCTCAAAGGGGCCGCCAGGGCCGCCCACGAACTGGCCGCGAGCGCGGCCGCGGCCGGCCGGAGGCCCGCGACGGGACGGGGGAGCAGATGAGCGCCGACCCGCGCCACGGCCCCGGACGGATCGCGGCGAGGGCGGTGACGGTCGGCCCGCGGACCCTGGAGGCGTGCGTCGCCCACGCGCTGGGCCGCCCCGGCTACGTCGCGCGCTGGACGGCGTCCACGGTGCGCGCCCAGTGGACGGCCCTGCCGCCGGACTCCCGCACGAGAGTGCTGAGGATGATCCGGGCGGCGATCGCCTCCCACCCGGCGGGCCGGGTGCGCGACGCCGACGGGTGGGCGGACCTGGCGGGATGGGGCGGGGAGCACCTCGACGACCCGGTCGCCGGCGCCCCTGAGCTGGACGGCGGCCTCATCCCGGCGGCCGTGCGCGCGGTCCTGGCGGGCCGGGCCCGGGAGCAGGCCGGACGCGTGTGGGCGGACCTGGACGCGGCGTGGCCACGACTGATGACCGCAACCCGCCAGGTGGTGCTCACCGACCTGGCCGACCACGACGACGCCCGCCTGGCCGTCTACGCCCCCACCGACCCGCGGGCGGCCCGCCTGGCCGCCGGGGCCCTGGCGCGCACCGGACGCGCCCAACGGGCCCGCGACCTCCTGACCCTGACGGCGGGTGAGAACGATCCGCGTCGGCGCAGCTGAGGCCCCCGGCCGCAGTCGGCGCCGATGGGTCGCAGCGTTCGCAACCCTGCACGGTCGGCGGGCGCATCCGCGCACCACTGGCCCCGACAAACACCATCTCCAGGAAGGTTCCACCTATGGCCACCACCACCATCCGGGTCGGGGGAAGGATCCCCGACACCGTCTTCCACATCGGCCTGCGAGACCAGGCCGACTCCAGCCTCATACTGTTCGATACGCCGCAGGAGGTGATTGCGGCCCTCGACCCCGGATATTTGTCCGAAGGGGCGGAGGACGAGTACCGGGCCTTCGCCGCCCGGTACCGGATCGCGGTCGCCTTCATCGACGCCGCCCACGACCGGTTGGACCCCGAGGAGGTCGCCGCCCTGAGCGACGAGGAGCGCATGGCCCTGTCGGTGCGCGGCCGCGCCGCCGTCACCGACGTGACGAGGTGGCCCGGCAGGGTCCCCCTCTACGTGATGGCGACTCTGCACGCCCCGTACACGGGGGCGCCCCTGCCCGAGGGTGACCGGGTCTATCCCATTGACCCGTACACGGAGGCGTCCCTGGTCGCGTCTCTGGCGGACGCCGGGCTCCTGGACGCCCGAAAGGTGCGCCCCGGGCAGGTGTGGGACGGCGGGGCGCAGTAGCTCCTGCACCGCCGTTGGGCCGGCGCCCGGATGCGTCGGTCGCGGCCCGCCGCGCACCAGTGGGGACGCGGAGAACACCCCCGCCGGGGACAGGAGCCGACGGGGGCGATGAGGAAAGGAAGGAACCTCATGGAAGAGGCCACCGGGTACCGTTCCGCGGGGCCGGCATCGGCGTCGCCCGGGACCTGCGCTCGATCGGAGCAGGCAGTGTACCGGGCGCGGGGGCGCGCCCGATGGCGGGCGTGCAGGGAGCGCCTGGCCCTGGCCGCCCGGGCGGCCAAGCGGGTCGGGGGTGAGCGGCCGTGAGCGCGGAGGCCATCAGCACCTACTACGTGGTCGTCGAGGTGCCCGCCGCCGAGTGGCTGACCTCCAACGGCCGCTACCACTGGGCCTCCCGCGCCCGTCGGACGCGGAAGTTGCGGACGCGGGCCGCGCTCGCGGCTCGTGCGGCCCGAGTCCCGCCCATGGTGCGGGCCCGCATCACCGTCTACGTGCACGGCCGCACCCGGGTTCGCACCGACCCCGCCAACGTCTACCCGGCCATCAAGGCGTGCGTGGACGGGCTCGTGGACGTCGGCGTCCTGCCCGACGACGACGCCGCCCACTTGGACGGCCCCGACATGCGCCTCGGGGCTCCCGACTCCCGCCTGCCCACGGGCTGGCACAAGCTCACCATCAACATCACCGACATCATGAGCGATAAGGAGTATGAATGAGCGCCTGTCCATGCGTCGGCGTCTTCACCGACACGCCCGACGTCGGCTCCTGCACGGTCACCGGCCGCAACTCCGACGCGCACGCCGGTGGACGCTACGAGATCAGCCCCTGCTACCGCCTCTGCACCTGGCCGCGAATGGCGGTGATCCGCCGATGAGCCGAGCGCGCGATCCGCGGGTGCTGACCCGCAGGAAGTCCGCTCCCCGGGACGCGAGGACCGGGAGGGCCCGTGGGAGGCGGGGCGGCAGGCCCCGGAGAACCCAGCCGGTTACCGACCCGGCCGACGGATCGCCCGCGAGTCAGCCGGTGCGGTTGGGGAGGATCCTCCCCCCGAAGAGCGGGGAGACGACCCGCCGGTGGCTGCGGCGCCTGCGGGCCGCGGCCGCGGCGGAGCGAAGGACGAGCCCGTGGTAGCCAAGAGAAGACCCACGGTGTGGGTCCCGCTGTCCGCGTACTACTTCGACGATCCCGCGCTGATCGCCGTCGGGGACGCGGCCGAGCTCCTGTTCGTCCGGATGCTGGCCTACGCGGCCCGCACCCCCGAGCGCGAAGGGGCCATGACCTATCGGGAGGTGGAGACGCGCCTCGGCCTGGGTTCCGGGACGCTTTCCGGGACGGATTCCGGGACGCCTTCCGTCCGCGACATGGTGCGGGCGCTCGCCGATCACGGCCTCCTGACACTCGAGGGTGACGTGGTGCGCATCACATCATGGCTCCGGTGGAACCAATCGCGCGACGAGAAGGAGCGCATCCGAGCATCCGATCGGAAACGCAAGACGACGCGGAGAAGCCGACCCGACGAAGTTTCCGGGACGCCTTCCGGGACAGGTTCCGGGACGCCTTCGGGGCGCATTCCGGGACGCGTTCCGGGGCGCCTTCCGGGTCCCAAGAAGGTAGATGGTAGAGATACATCTAAAGATGTATCCGACGATCGCGTCACTGGCGTGACGCGGACCACGTCGTCGAGGCGGTTCGTCTACCCCGCCGACTTCGAGGCCTTCTGGGCCGCCTACCCCAAGAGGGCCGACAAGAAGGCCGCCTTCAGGGCCTGGAAGCGGGCCGTCAAGGAGATCCCCAACGACGAGCTCGTCGAGGCCGCCGCCGCTTACGCCCGGGACCCCGGCAGGAACCCGGAGTACACCAAGAACGCCGCGACCTGGCTCAACGCCGGCTCCTGGGCCAACGAGCCCGCCCGGCCCGCCCCCCGGCAGGTGGCCTCCATGTGGGACTATCCCGAGCCCGGAGGCGCGCCGTGAGCGTGCAGCAGACCCTCGAGCGGGCCGTCATCGGCCTGGCCCTCACCGGCGACCCCCGTGTCGCGCTCGACCTGGACCGGGTTCGCCCCGGCCACTTCGCCGACCCGCGCCACGGCGCCGTGTGGGGCCTCATCCGCGCCCAGGAGGACGCCGGGCGGCCCACCGACGCGGTCACCGTCGCCGCTTCCCTGCCCCGCATCCCCGCCGGCGAGCGCGTCGGCATCGACGACGCCTACCTCCTCGACTGCCTCCACGCCGCCCCCTCACCCGCCCCCGTCCTGGCCGCCTCCTACGCGGACCGGCTCATCCAGGCGGCCGGCCACCGGTCCCTGTCCACCGCCCTGATCCGCGCCCGGCAGATCCTCGACGCCGTCCCCGACCCCGTCGAGGCCGACGCCCAGATCCGCGCCGCCCTCGACGAGGCGGCACCCGACGCGCAGGCCGTCGGCCAGCTCATCGGCGAGGGCATCGACGCCACCATCAACGGCATCGAGCAGCCCGGAAGGCTCGCCCCCACCCCGTGGGCCGGCATCAACGACCGCATCGGCGGGTGGCGGCCGGGCGCCCTGCACGTGGTCGGGGCCCGTCCCGGCGCCGGCAAGACCATCCTCGGCCTCCAGGCCGCCTACGCACTCGCCCATCACGGCCCCGTGGCCGTCTCCAGCCTGGAGATGCCCCGACGCGAGGTCCACACGCGCCTGCTCGCCCACGCCGCCCAGGTCCCACTCGGCCACCTCAACGGACAGGGGCGGCCCGACGGCGCCGAGTGGGACCGGATCGCCCGCGCCGCGGGAGTCCTCAGGAACCTGCCCGTCTCCATCGACGACAGGCCGGACGCCACGGTCTGGGACGTCGCCTCGCACGCCCGCCTCCTGGCCCGCCGCGGCCCGCTGGCCGGCGTCGTCGTGGACTACATGCAGCTGATGTCCACACCCCGCGGCGAGAGGCGCCCGCGCCACGAGGTCGTCGCCGAGCAGTCCCGCCGGCTGAAGGTCCTCGCCGGGACCCTGGACTGCCCCGTGATCGCCCTGTCCCAGCTCAACCGCGCCAGCCAGGGGCGCGCCGACCTGCGCCCGAGCCTGGCGGATCTGCGCGAGTCCGGGGCGATCGAGCAGGACGCCGACGTGGTGCTCCTCCTGCACGTGCCCCTCGAGGGCGGCGTGCCCGACCAGGGGCGCCTCGACGTGCTGGTCGCCAAGAACCGGCACGGCACCACCGGGCCCGTCCGACTCCGGCGCGACGGGGCGACGGCCACGCTCGACGACCTGACGTGGACGCCGTCATGAGCCCGGCACGGCCCCGGCCCGAACCACGCCCCCAGGGGCGCTCCGCACGGGCCAGAACGGCCGAACAGGGGCGAGGACGCCGGGGGGTCCACCCCCACCCCCGGAAGGCCCTCAGATCGCCTCACAGCGGATCGCGCCAATAGATCACCACAACACAACAAGTGACCTGCACAACATATAGGAGATGTTTAGCATGATCATTACACCCCGCACCGGTGAGACCTGGCTCAGCCGCTCCACCGGTGAACCGGTCACCATCACCGACTCCTACGCCACCGCCATCATCGGGGCCCGCGTCGCCCACGCCGATGCGGCCGGCCACCGCCAGAACGACGGGCTCATCTCATTCCGCGCCCGCTACGTGCCCGCCGTGACGCGCCCGCACCCCCTGGATCGGGCCATCGACGGCGCCATCAAGACAGATCTCGGCCTCGGCGTCCGCACCGACCAGCCCGACCGGATGCGCCTGGCCGTCCTCACCTGGTGCGCCTCCATCGCATCCTCCGGCGGAGACATCGACGACCTGGTCGGGGTCGCCGCGTGGGCGGCCGCCTGGGTCGCCGTCCTCGACCTGGCCGGTCTCCCCGCCGCGACCGACGCCGCACGGCGGGTGCGCCGCGAGGAGGTCCTGATCTACGACTGCCGGGTCGAGTACGACCGCGCCGCCGCCAAGCACGCTGGGACCACCCCCTACCACCCGTCCATGTCCGATGTGCACCGGGCGGCGATCCTCATCGAGGAGGTCGGCGAGGTCGCCCGCGCCCTCACCCCCGACGCCGCCGCGCCCACCGGCCACGCCGGGGACCTGCGCGCCGAACTCGTGCAGGTCGCCACCATGGCCCTGGCCTGGGCCGCCCGCATCCTCGCCGACACCAAGGAGGCCGCCCGATGAGCGCCAATGGCGGGAACGACGGCGCGCGGGTCGCCGCCAGTACGACTCCTCCTCGTGCCCCGTTACTGACAGAGCTTCCGCCCGGCAGGGCGCAGGCCGGGGTCGTCCGTCCACTACTGGGGCGCCACTAACGGGCAACGGGAAGGAACCCCCATGACCAGAAATAGTTTCATCGGACTCGTCCGCGCCGTCAGGCGCGCTGGGACGAAACCGCCGACCAACGACGCCCGGGCCGCCCGAGCGGCCCGCGACATCATCGGATCCGCCCGCGCCATCGGCGCGGCCCGGCGGCGCACGGGCCGCGAGCGCGAGACCGCGCGCCGGGCGGCGCTGGTGGACCTGACCCGGGTCGCCCGGGCGGCCCTCGGCATCCCGGCAGACATCACCCTGACCCGCCCGGGGCTCAACGTGCCCGACGACCTCGACCAGCTCGAGCTGGTCGCCTACGGCCTGGTCGTCGAGATCGCCGCGGTGATGACCGGTGAGCCCGACGACCGCACCGCCCAGGCCCGGCGCGACCTCGAGATCGGCTCCCTCCTGTGCGACCTGGTCGGGCTGGCCGCCTCCCCCGCGCTCGAGGAGACGCGATGAGCGGGGTCGGACGCGCCGGCCGGCGCCGGGTCTACTTCTTCTGGTGCGATCCCCTGACCGCCGCGGTGCGGATCGTGATGTGCGCCGTCGTCATCTTCGCCGCCCGCAGGTGGGTGCCGGGCGCGGTCGAGGCGTTCATGCGACTGGACCCCGTCGCCCAGGGGCGCGCCGCCGCTCTCGCCGTCATCGTGGTGGCCCTCGCCTGGCTGATCAATGGGGCCGCCTCGATCATGATCCGCCGCCCCGTCCCGCCCGCGCCGGCCGACGGCGAGCAGCGCCGCTTCGAGCGGTGGGTCGACGCCCAGCCGGAGGCCGGCCGGGACCGCAGGGCCGCCGCCAAGCGGCTGCGCCCCGCCTGGGAGGCGTGGCAGTCCCGGGGCCGTATCGACGGGCCGGGCCGGGCCCGCCACGAGGCCGCCCACGCCGTCGTCGCCCGCGCCCTGGGTCACACCGTGACCTGTGCCGACATCCGTCACGCGGGGGACCGCAGTGGGCGCGTCGAGTTCGTCCCGCCCCTGCCCTCGCGCGGAATGGGTCCCGACCTGTGGGATGAGCTGACCATCGCCATGGCCGGGTCCGCCCTGGACCTGGCCGAGGGCCGCCACCACGCCGGTTCCAGGGACGACATCCAGCTGGCGGAGGCCACTGCCGCCGCCCTGATCTCCACCGGCCACACCCCCGAGGGCGCGGACGGGCCCCCCGGGACCATCGCCCGGGCCACGGCCGCCGCCCGCGCCCGCGCCGCCCGGATCCTCACCGACCATCGGGACCAGGTCGACGTCCTCGCCGCCGCCCTGATCAGGCGACGCCGGCTCACCGGCCGTCAGATCCACGACCTCCTTCAGCACCGGCCGGAGAAGAAGTGAATCACGCGGGCTCCCCTCCGCCCCCGAATAGGGGCGGGGGGAGAGCCCGTCGAAGCAGCCGCCCCGGCATTGCCGGGACAATTTCAATTCCCGCATATTCAATGTCGGCGCCGGAAGGAGTCACCGCAATGCACGCGATCCATTTCCATGAGGATATCGGTGTCCTCATGATCGTCGTCCGGATCGTTCCGGACGGGGGCCGGTCATGAGCGCGGATTCGGCCCCCCGCCGTCGCGGGGCACCGTGGCGGCGCCGGGCCCCCCGCCACGCCGACGACGCCTCGCGACACGGCGCGACGGACGTCGCGACGCTGTCGTCGCCCACGACGGCGCTGACCGCGGTCGTCGCCCTGGGCGCCACTGCGGCCTCCGTGGAGGGGCTGGCCGAGCTCATCCACGCCACCGCGGCCCTGTCCGCCCCCATGGCCTGGGCCATCGGGTCGGTCATGGACCTGGCCGTGATCGTCCTGGCCCTCCAGGCGCGCGAGGCCATCGTGACCGGTCGCGGCGGGCGCCTGGAGATGACGCTGACGTGGGTCGCGTCCGTCGCCTCGGGCGTCGCGTCCGCGTCATGGCAGCTGGGCCGCGCCGGCGCCCAGGCCGCCAGCGTGCGCCTCCTGCTGCCGCTGCTGGCGGCTGGCCTGTGGCACCTGAGCCTCGTGGGCGCGCAGCACGCCGCCGACGCCCGCCCCGCCCGACGCCAGGCCCGCGCCAGCAGGCTGATGCTCGACCTGGCGCTGGCCCAGGCCGACACCTCAGGCACGACGCGCGCCGCCCGCCGCGAGCGCCGGGCGCGCCGCGCCCTCCTGCGCCACGAGGCCGCCGCCGCCCCGGACGCCCAGGACCACGACCTGGACTGGTGGCGCGAGCGCGTCGCCTCCGTCGCCGCCCCGCCCGACGGCGACGCGACACCGGACGACACCGATGCGCCACCGGGCGACGTCGACGCGACGAGCGGGGACGAGGAGGCGGCACGGGTCGCCGCGGGCGCCCCGACGGACGACGCCGACCGGGAGCGCGCCCCGGACCGGCCCGGCCCGACGGCGACGCAGCCCACCACCCGCCGGCGCATCGCCGACGCCCTGGCCGCCGACCCCGGCATCACCAACGCCCAGCTCCACACCCTCCTCGCCGGCGACTGCTCCCTGCGCACCATCCAGCGCCACCGACGCGCCATCGAGACCGAGCGGGCCGCTGGCGAATGAACACCCGCGCCGCGGATAAGGAAGAAGGCTCCGGCGACGGATCGAGACGCGGCCCACCGCCGAACAGGGTATTGCGTAAGGCGCGCGGGAGCCGCCGATAGCCGGAATCTGAAAACCCCTGAAATACACCGCATGACTACAGGTGAAGGGCGGTTCCGGAGGAGCGGGACGGAAATACCCACCGCACCAGATCAATTATTCACGTGAACCCGTTCCCCGCGCCGGAGGGGACGACGTCATGGAAGGAGGAGAAGGCCGTGTCCAGGAGAAGCAGGGCCAGGCGGGCCTCCCGCCGGGAAGTGGCCCGCGAGCGCCTCAGGGTCTGCCCCAGTGGGAAGGCCGCCTTCCCGACCCGCCTGGGCGCCCTGCTGTTCGCCTCAAGGGTCAATATCGAAGGCCGCTCGCCCAATGGCGTCTCACTGGCCCGCGCCTACCGGTGCCCCACCTGCCGCAAGTGGCACCTGACCAGCAGACGGAGCAGTCGGAACGACGGCCTGCCGCCCGGCACCGTCGTGTGAGGCGCGACCGCCGCCGGCCCACGGAGCGCCCTCGCGCATAATCCCGATCCTCCCGGTGACCCCCGCCCGCCCCGGCCTCCTCCCGCGCCACCCGCAGCCGAGGTGGGCGCCCCTCCGCCGTGCCGGGCGGAAGGGGCGCCCGCCTCGTTCTCTCGTGTTCGGCGGTCAGCGCCGGCGGGCGAGGTCGGTGCGGGCTCCCCGGCCGGGGCGGTTGCGCTGCCAGTCGTCGATGGTCCGCCTGGTCCATCCCCGGACGGTTCCGATGGTCGCGTCGGGCGGGGGCAGGCGGCCCTGGGCGATGTAGGCGCGGATGGTGCCGGCCGACACGCCCAGGAGCCGGGCGATGTCGGCGGCGCCCAGGTAGCGGGCGGTCACGGGCGGCGCCCGCCGCGGCGGGCCCAGTCGATGGTGCCGGTCAGGGCGCCGGCCCACAGGGCCCAGGCGGTCAGGGCGAGCCAGGCCTCGACCCGGGGCGTGGCCCAGATCATGGCGGCCGCCGTGACGGCCAGGCCGATCACGGGCGCGATGGTGCGCGGTGTCATGGGTGGTCCTTCCTCCTCGAGGTGTCTTGAGAGGGGGCGCCGGCGGTTCGTATCCTGAGCGGGGCGGGGGTTGAAGGTACTTGCTCTACTTTCAACCCCCGCCCGTCGGGGGCTAGTCCTTGCGGTGCCTGCCGCGACCGTTGCGGGGCCAGTCGGTGAACACCTGCCAGGCCAGGGCGGCCAGGGCGCAGCCCGCGACGATCCACTCGGGAACGCGTCCCACGGGACCTCCTCTCTATGTAGTTGTCACCGGGGGCTTGTGCCCCCATGCCCCAACTATACTGCATTACGCAGTGAGGTGCAAGGGGTGGACCGTTGGAATACCGCCCGAATCAAGCCACTGGCCTCCGCGCCCCCAGGACGGACGACGACGCCCGCCGGAGCGGGTCGGCGGGTCGGCGGAGTCTCCTCGGCCGGGCTGGAAGCGCCCCGCCGTGCCCGCCCGGTCCCCGACCCAGCCCGGCCACCGTCCGGGCCCGGCCGCAGCGGCGGGATCATGTCGACATCACCATCTCGCGGGCCGTAGGCTGGGCGGGCCTTCTCCGGCACCTCCTCCCGGAACACCCAGTGTCCTTGCCGGGGAAGCG